>Ga0206125_10000275_pt1 | contig 69219 bp, 41 predicted proteins | sample Helgoland_Spring_4_FD_148598 | JGI IMG/M metagenome (GOLD analysis project Ga0206125, IMG submission 148598) | Pelagic subsurface seawater microbial communities from Kabeltonne, Helgoland, North Sea - Helgoland_Spring_Bloom_20160331_1 | ecosystem: Environmental > Aquatic > Marine > Epipelagic ...
GCGCTGGTTGTACGGCTTCAACGGCTTGTAACTACGACGATGCAGCCACGATTGACGATGGTTCTTGCGTGTATGCAGTGGAGCCTTGTGAGACTTGCAACCCTGATGGAACGGTGAACCCCAACGACGACGACGAGGACGGCGTTTGCAATGCAGATGAGACCGAAGGTTGTACAGACCCTGCAGCTTGTAATGACGGACCCTTTACGGACACCGACAACAGCTTGTGCGAGTATCCAATTGACATCTATGGCGCCAGCAATGTCGACTGTGACGGTGCCTGCTTGAATGATGCCGATGGAGACGGTGTATGTGATGAAGATGAAATTGCTGGTTGTACAGATGAGACGGCCTGTAACTATGCTACTGCTGCAACAGACGATGACGGTTCATGCCAATACCCCGTTGATATCTACGGATTCGACTACTTGGATTGTGACGGTGGTTGCTTGAACGACGCTGACGGCGACGGAGTGTGCAACGAAGACGAGACAGAAAGCTGCACAGATGCTGCTGCATGTAACTATGACGACAACCCCCTCGCGGACTCTGACAACACACTCTGTGTTTATGCGAGTGACATTTATGGCGTTGACAACGTGGATTGCGATGGTGCTTGTTTGAACGATGCCGACGGAGACTTGGTGTGTGACGAGGACGAAATCCCTGGTTGTACCGATGAAGGTGCCAACAACTACAATGCGGCTGCAACGGACGATGACGGAAGCTGTACCGGTTGTACTGACCCTATTGCAGATAACTACTACGCAGGCGCTGACATTGATGATGGTACTTGTGTCATCAGCGGTTGTACCGATGCCGATGCCTGTAACTACTTCGCCCAGGCCAACAATGAGGACGGCTCTTGCCAGTACCCCATTGACCTGTATGGAGCGAGCAACGTCGACTGTGACGGTGTTTGCTTGAATGATGCCGATGCGGATGGCACATGTGATGAGGATGAGGACCTCGATGAAGTCCTCGACATCATCAACAATGATTCAGGAGATGATCTGGACTCTACCATTAGCATCATCTCTGACCTCGTGCTCACAGGAGGAGGAGGTTCTTCCAACTTTTCTGATGCATTTGATGGACTCGGCATTGGTTTTGTCCCCAGCATTGGTGGTCAAAGCACAGCCTTGGTGGCCAGCCTCGACCTGAGCTGTAGTGGAATTTCAGATGTGACTTCAGTGCGCATTAGTGGCCCTTGGTGGGGCTGGGATCCATTCGGAGGTCCAGAGGCTACTGAAGTCTCAGCAGGTGTTTGGCAGATTGTCTTCGACCCAGCGCCAGGAGCTGATATGGAATACAAGTGGTACATCAACGGAGAGCAAGAAGACCTTCTTGACTTCGGTGCTGACTTGCTCTACGGAGACGGATACGACGATTACCTGAATGGTGCGTGCGCTCCGATTACCGACTATGTAAACTATGCCAACCGCCTTTGGACGACAGGTTCAGGAGACATCGACGACACTTGGGGACAATGCACTGCATGTAGCCAGGTGGCCAACTGCGGTACTCTGTTCCTCCCAACTGACGGTGCTTGGGCATCTGCAGGTTACAACTTGGAGGCATTGAGCCAAGAAGTCATCGGTGACCTGCTTGCAGGACACGTCTTCTTGGGCTTCTGCGACGCCCTTCAGAACGGTGAGCAACTGACCAACTGGTATGGAGAGATCTTCCAGTTCAGCGATGATGGAGCGGGCAACCGCGCCATCCAGTCGTTGATCAGCGGCGACATCTACCCCGTATTTGATGGAGCGTACAGCTTCGACAGCGGAAGTAAGGTGTACACCTTGGGCAGTGTGATTGCCTTGGCTTCGGCTGACCCTTGTCTCGGTTGTACCGAGTTGGAGATGACAGGCGGCATTGCTGACTACTCAGTAGAGTGTGAATCTGAACTCGACGCAGCTACTGCAGCTGCAGACGTGGCAGCTTTCGCCTGCTCAGAACTTGAGCTTGACGCTGTCTACAGCACCAAGCTTCAGTTCGACGGCCGCAACCAAATTGAAAATGGTGGTGGTACGAGCCAAACTTGGAACGTGTTGACCGCTGGCGATGATGCCGACTTCAACAACGGAACAGACGCTTTGCTTCAGTTCTACGATATCGATGGAGACATGGGCCAGGCGGTCTACTTTGTCGAGGACTTGTCTGCGGGTGGGGTTACCATGACGCAGTACGAGAACGGAACGGCCCTCCTTGAAGGATCAGTGGTAGACATGAATGATGCCAACCGCGGTTTGGACATTCACTTCTACTTCGACAACCGCACCGCAGGCAATGCTTGGGGTGGAGGATTCAAGAACGATTATGGTTGTGCAGTGAATACCGATGAATGGACCATGTATGTCTTGAATGACGACATGAGCTACGCTACAGGTCGCGGAGATTGGCAGTTCGGAACGCTCTTGCGCTTCAACCACCAGCCTTCAAGCCAGTACTTCGGCTATCAGCTTGGTGATGGTGCCAACAACCACAACTGTGACGACAACGGCTTCTCTGGTTGGTTCAGCTGGAGTGGTGCTATTGTCGGTGAGCCTGCATACGGCCAGGCCGGTGACATCATCTCAACGCTTGACCCAACTGTAGGCTACGCTACGGACTGTCAGGACGGTGAGTTTGCAGAGTTCCATTACGTAGCCTTTGACGAGCTCTGTAACATTGCTCAGCTCAATGTCCAGACGGTGGACCGCAATGACATGACTGCTCCAACCTACGTTTCTGGTGGAGATGACATCACGCTTGACTGCGCGATCAGCGATCAGTGGTTGCTTGACAACCTCGCTGCGGATGAAATCATCTTGTTTAGCGACAACTGTGATGACTCAGAATACGGTTGTGCGGCAGGGTTTGACCCCAACACTTCCGGTTTCTCAGATGGCAACAATGTTTACGTATGCGTTGAGCTCGTAGGACAGGAAACAGCTCAATACACTGCGAGCAGCTGCCGCGTTTTGACCCGCACTTGGGTGGCTACGGATTGTTTCGGCAACCAAGCATACCACGTGCAGACCATCACGATTGAGGACAACACACAACCAGAAGTGACGGTAACTCCTCCAGCGGATATCACCCTCAACGTAAATGGCCTTTGCTATGTGGACCTCGATCCCACCAATACGGGAATGGCTGCGACTACATATGCTGACAACTGTGATTTGGCTGCTACGGGCTTGGACTACACCGACAATATTGTCGACAGCGTCAGCACCGGCTGCTATAGCATCATCCGTTCTTGGACTGCAATTGCAACGGACAGCTGTGGAAACGCCACGGCGGTCAGCGATAACCAGCGCATCGACATTCAAGACCAAATCGCTCCTAGCTTCAGCTACCTGCAGGTGGACACCATCGAGTGTGACCTCTGGGGCGACTGCTCTTATGAGTACTTGAACAGCATCGGTTTGGCTACGGCTACTGACAACTGTGAGTTGAGTCATGTGGATGTCGATTGCACACCACTCTCCAGCGCTTGTACTGACGACTACATCGTCGACTACACTGCCTACGATATGTGTGGTAACAGCACATCTGTGCAACAAATCGTGGTGACGGTTGACCGCACTGCACCGGTATTCACTTTGGCTCCAGCCGACCTGACACTGGAGTGCAGCGATGCCACCCTCACGGGCGACGTCGATGGTTATGCAGTTCCGGTCTACACACCTGGTGATGGACTCCACGCTGAGGCCATGGACAACTGTGACGCTGAGATTACGGTGACCTACGAGGATGTGATTCTCCCCACTGCTTGTGACCAGGAGTATGTCATCCGCCGTACATACAGCGTTTATGATTGCGATGAGAACCTCGCGCAGCACATTCAGGAGATTACCATCGATGACTCGAACGCTCCTGAATTCACCTCCTTCCCCGCTGATGTGGTGGATGTAGAGTGTGATGCTGTTCCAGCTTTGGCTACGATCGGTAGCTTGGGCGTCAGCGACAACTGCGACGGAACTCCAATGACCACGTTTGACGGAGAGATTCGTACCGACGGTGATTGTGAAGACAGCTACACGCTCGAGCGCACTTGGACTACGACTGACTGTGCTGGTAACAGCCACACCCAGACCCAGACCATCACTGTGCTCGACACGCAAGCTCCTGATTTGAGCATTGTTTGTCCAGCTGAGTTCCCTCACATCAATGAGTGCTTCCTCGGTGGCGCTACTGACGATGAGACGTCTGAGGCAAGCATTCAATTGTCCACGGATGTCAATGGTGAGCCCACTTGGACGGTCAGCGACAACTGTGACGCAGACCTGAATGTGAGCTATGTATACAGCGATGTCATCATCGAAATGGATGGAGATTATAGGATCATCCGTACGTTCACGGTTACAGCGATTGACAACTGTGGTAACTCTACCACGCAGACATGTGACCAGATGATCACCTTCACTGACAGTGATGGTCCTCTGATGTCGGACGATCCGGCTGAGCTTTATCCAGCCTCAATTGCTTGTTCTGATATGGGAGATCCATTTGACGTGACCTTCATGCCAGTGAGTGCATCAGATGGTTGTGACGGAGAAGTCACCCTTGAAGTCGTCAGTGCATACCTCACGTCTGGTTCTTGCCCAGGCACTTGGGTCCGCCACTGGGTGGCCTACGATGCCACTGGCAACGTATCTGCACAGGAAGCCATTCAATACATCCCGACATACGATATCGTAGCACCAGAAGTGAGCATTGAAGCTCCTGGTAGCGGGGGAGAAACTGTGGTTTATCTCGACGAGAACTGTTACGTGGACTTGAGTCCTGATGCGATTGGGTACGGCACTTTGGAGTACTCTGACGATTGTGACCCTAATCCGAGTACTGACCTCTCATATGTCGACGGTCCTCAAACCTTCGCTTGCAGTGGTTCCGTTGGAACTTACACCTTCACCCGCACCTGGACAGCTGTTGTGACCGACTTGTGCGGAAACTCTAGCTCTGCTTCTGGTGACCAGATCATCACGGTGACTGACAACAGTGCTCCAGAGCTGACGCTTGATTGTCCAAACGGCGCGAATCTCGTTGGAGAATGCTTCGCAAGTGTGGATACGAGTCTGGCTGTTTTGGGAGAGGTTGAGTGGATTGCTACAGACAACTGTGACAATGACCTTGACGTGAGCTACACCTACAGCGACGAGATTGAGTTTGACTGCAGCTTGGTCGGAGTGGATGCTAGCCCAGAGGGTAGCTACAACTTCGTGCGGACCTTCACGGTAACCGCGACGGATTGCAATGGCAACTCAACTACCGAGGTTTGCACCCAGACGATCAATACGTTTGACATCTCGGCTCCGTCCATCGACCTGACCTGCCCAGATACGGCTACGGTCCAGTTGGATGCTGACTGCATGACCGATATCGATCCGTCAATCACAGGAAGTGCCTTCGCCTTGGCGACGGACGACTGTGACACCGATGTGACCATCACCTACAGCTACAGTGACGGGGCTCCGACCTACACATGTGGAACGAGTGGCTATGAAATCGTTCGTACTTGGACGGCTTCTGCTACCGACGACTGTGGCAACGGCTCAAGCACGTCGTGCGACCAGATCATTGTGGTTGAGGACAACATTGCTCCAGTGGCCAGCATCACTTGTCCAGATGATCAGACGTTGACCATCGACGAGAATTGTGAGGCTGACCTGAGCACAGATGCATTGGGAATGGCGATCGGTTCTGGTGCTGACAACTGTGACTTGAACGTTACTGTTGAAGTGATTTACATGGACGGTGCTCCCACATACACCTGTTCAGGTGACGATGTGCAGCTCGACGGTTCATACAGCTTCATCCGGACGTTCACGGCAACGGCAACTGATGACTGCGGCAACAGCCACAGCGTGTCCTGCGACCAGATCATCACGGTCAACGACGAAATGGCTCCAACGCAAACATTGGCCACGTTGCCAACGGATACGTTGTACCTCGACTTGGACTGTTCAGCTGACCTGACTCCAGCGGTGATGCCAGCTGTTGAGGTTGCTGACAACTGCGACAGCGATGTCAATGTAGCGGTGACCTATGAAGACTATTCAGCAGACTTTGATGCACGCTTTGGTAGCGTGGCTGCATCTGTTGAGATTCACAAAGAGCACACCAGTGGTGACCTTGCTGGAATGACGACCTACCGCGTTTACGTGGTGTTGCCAGACTCAGGTGACTTCTTGAGCTCAGTGAGTGGAGAGGGTCTGTTCAGCACACAGCTGCGCTCATCCACCAGCTTCTACCAAGAGCCAGACCTTGGGTCGCACTTGCCTCCTTCAGCTGCGCTCTGGAACTTGCCGACTTACCCCAACTTGAAGTATGACAGCTGGGTGACTATTTCTGACTCAACCGCTTCGAGTGAAGTTTCTGCACTCGGATCTTGGCCGATTCCATTTGAAGAGGGCAATGACCTGATCATCGACGGCGAGTTTGGAGGTGCGCTCTACACATTGAACGACACAACCAATACGCTTGGAATTGCAGGTGTTGACGGAAAGGTCCTCGTGGCCCAACTGACAACAGACGGAATTCTGAATGGTCAGCTGTTCATCCAATACTTCCCACAGCGTAACGGCGATATGCAGCAGTTGCGTACGATCACCATCGGTGATGGATGTGAAGGTGACGACTCAGCCATTGAAGGCAGTTATGTTGTCCCACGTACCTGGCAGTCTGTTGTCACGGACGACTGTGGAAATGCTGATACGGCTTACACCTACCAGTATGTTGTGGTTCTCGATACCATTGCTCCTCAGTTCACGAACACTTGCGACATCGACAACGGTGAGACAGTGGAGTACACCTGCGCTGACGACAATGGCAACGGAGTGAACGACGTTCTCGACTTCACGGAAACCCCTCTCAATTGTGCTCCACAGTACATTGAGAATTGTGACAGCGAAGTGGCATTGACCATGACTGCAGACACGATGGGGTATGTTCCAACGGGAGATATCGCCAACTACTGCATGCCAAGTGACGTTGAAGCACTCGCCAATGGTGAGACCTGCGACGACCGTGCCCCAGAGGCGATTCGTTTGTTCAACTTCTCAGGAGGTGAAGCATTCACACTCGTAGATGGAGGCAGCAGCATTGTGGAGGTGATGCAGGACAGCAGCATGCACATTGTGCTTGAGGTTGAGAATGCAGACGGTGACGCTGGATTCATCTTCGACGCCATCTATGACGGTGCCCATGACTGGAACGAGTGGCTCGCACTGCCCGGCTTGCACAACTACAAGAAGGACTGTGCAGAGATCTTCCCAGGAATCGAAATCTGGACAGAGTGGTTGTACTACATCATGGACGGTGGTACCATGAGCGGTACAGGTCGTTTTGCAGGTTCTGAGTTTGCGCTGCAGCACCAGCCTCTGAATGCTTACTACGGTTTGCAGATCGGTGAGGGTGCCAACAACAAGAACGAGAACTACGGTGCAAGCGCTTGGTTCTTCTGGACAGGTGAATATGTGCTCGACGGTTCAAGCCAAGGTTCTATGGCTTCCAGTGGAGACATCTTCATGGACCTTGATTGCTGCCTCGGATGGCAGATTGACTACAGCTACAACGCTGTGGACGATTGTGGAAACTCTACTGGCTTCAACTACACTGACCTCGGAACGGGAACGTTCGGAAACAGCGGAAACAGCACGGTCAGCGGTGGTCACAATCCTGTGGACATTACTGCAGGAACAAGCAGCTTGAAGGATCCAATCCGCATCACAGGTCTGTCACCAAACCCAACGAGCGATATCTCAACGCTTGGGTTCGTTGTCAGCAACAACATGCGTCTCCGCATTGACCTCTACACTATGGGAGGTGGATACGTGGCTGAGTTGTTCGATGGCAATGCCAGCGAAGAGGTTCAATACGTGTTGGACATCGACGCCAGCACATTGGCCAGCGGCATGTACCAGATTCGGATGTCGAGCAATGACTATGTGCTCGTCAAGAAGTTGCTCGTAAGCGAGTGATCTCATAACGGATCAATACTGATTTTGGAAGGCCGTCCCATGAGGGGCGGCCTTCTGCATTTATGGCGTCAAGGCCGCACATCTCGGTTTGTTCGAACCCGCGTTGATGTGCGGTCCATGTCTGGCGGAGCCGTTGGCTCTTTTACCATGATGAATGTCACCGCTGGAATTGACGGTCCTCTCCACTGGGGGAGTTTGGGTCTTTCATCTTCGCAATGTCTGAAAGGAGGCAGCGGCGGTTTTTCGCCAGTTTGGGTCTCCCATTTAATCAGCACAAAAGGTTTTGGTTTCTTCTGAGGGAGGTGTGCGCAACGGCGTGCACCTCCCCGCTTTTTTGGGTAAGTTTCAAGTCTGCATGACGTCGATCAACGAAATATCTCCTGCCTCCTTGTCCACGGGTCCAGAACGCAAGGTTTACCCCTTGAGCAGGGTCACCACTGCGGTAGGGGTCATGTTGGAAAAGCAATCAGGCAGCAAGCTGTTTTGGGTTCGTGCTGAGATCAGTCAGTGCAATTTCAAAGGCAGCCATGTTTACCTGGACTTGGTCGAGGAGAAGGGTGGGAAAAAGCTGGCCCAGCTCAGAGGAACCATTTGGGGCTCACGCCTAGAATCCATCCGCGAGGCTTTGGGCAAAGAGTTCGCAGAGGTCTTGAAGCCGGGACGGGAGATTGTCTTCTCGGCGCACATGGCTTTTCATGCTGTCTATGGATTCTCACTCAACATTCAAAATATCGACCTCGATGCTTTGCTCGGAGAAATGGAGCGGCGGCGAAAGGCGACTTTGGAGGCGCTGCGCAAAGAGGGTGCCATTGGGAGGAATGCCAATGTCCCCATCGTTTCAGTCCCGCAGCGGCTGGTGTTGATTGGCTCCAAAGGCACTGCAGGATTTACCGACTTCTTGGTCCACCTCGAAAAGAACGCTTGGGGCTATCGGGCTGATGTGGGCATCATCGATGTGCCGGTCCAAGGGGTTCAGGCGACAGAAGGGTTGGTCAGTGCTTTGCATCAAGCCGGCCGGGTTGCTTTGAAATCGGGTTTGGACGCGGTGATATTGCTCCGAGGGGGAGGAGCCAAGCTGGATCTCGATGCGTTTAATGATTTGACATTGTGTCGGACGGTGGCCGCTATGGAGGTTCCAGTGATCGTGGGTGTTGGCCACGAGACCGACCAGACATTGATTGATTTGGTGGCCCATACGGCGTGTAAAACCCCCACTGCAGTGGCGGACTTCATTGTGGACCGCATGGCACAATTTGAAGGCGTTGTGGGCAGAGAAGGCCGTGCGATCGCTGCTGAATCGCGTGCTCAGCTTTCGGAGAACCGAGGATGGCTGGGGCAATTTTCGACCTTGGTCAGAGAGCGGCCATTTGCGCAGGTAAGCGCGGAAAGGGGGCAACTTCACACAGGGGCGAATGCCGTGGTCCGAAGGACGCGAACACTCTTGTCTCATCAGCTGGCCATGGTGGGTCAATTTAGATCGCTGTTGTCTTCGGTAGCGCTGGACTTGCCCGCAAGCCAAACAGAATCTCTGGAGGAATTGAAGCAACGGATGCGCCATGAAGTGGCGCGTCAATTGAAGCAGCAAGAAGAGCGGGTAGGCAGCATCAAGGATACATTGACCTTATTGGGACCTGAACCGACATTGCGGCGGGGCTTTTCGATTACGCGAAAAGGAGGCCATGCCGTGCGCAATGCTGAAGAGTTGGTGCCAGGCGATTTGATTGAAACCAGACTGGCCCAAGGAACCATTCAATCAAGGGTGGAATCCACCTCACCTCAACAAAACGACAATGGATATGAGCAACAGTGAAACTCCTTCGGGCTATGACGCCGCGTTCGGTGAATTGAAAACGATTCTTGAAGCCCTTCAGCAAGATGAGATTGGGGTAGATGAATTGGCACAGAAAGTCAAACGTGCTGCAGAGCTGATCGCCTTTTGTGGCGATCGACTGCGTAAGGCTGAGGGCGAGGTTCAAAAGGTTCTGAATGAGTTAGGCGAAGGAGATTAAATCCGATTTGATGCGTCTAATGACCTTCAAATACAAATCCATGCTTTAGTCTTTGTGGTGAAGGAACCTGTGCAACGGTCCCGGGTTATTATATTCAATTAGCCATGGACCGAACATCGCTCACTTTATTACTGGCTCTTTTGTTTTATGCAGGGTTTAGCGCCTCCTCGCAGGTTGCAAAACCAGACCCTACATTCTATGGTACGCCTGCTGAGGCTAGGGTCAGTGCTGTAGATGAAACCGTGGCCAGACAATGGAATGAAGCGCTTTTGGAAGCCATCCGAGGAGACTTCGCACGGCCCACAGTTCACGCAAGAAACCTCTTTCATACGTCCATGGCGATGTATGACGCATTTGCCCTTTACCATGAGGCAGACGAGCCGGTGTTCGTCGGCAATGTTTGGCGGGGCTTCGAGTGTCCGCTTGATTCGTCTTTGCTGGATATTCCAGTGGATGCTGCTGAAAGAACTTCAGCCACAGAAGAGGCCCTGAGCTTTGCAGTTTATCGGCTGCTGAACCATCGCTTTGCAGACAGTCCGGGAAGCGATGAGGCGCTAGCCTCATTCGATGCACTGATGTTGGAACTCGGCCATGATGTGTCGTATCAATCGCAAAATATTTCTGATGGGCCAGCCGCGTTGGGCAATTACATCGGAGAACAGTTGATTCAATTTGGTTTGCAGGATGGTTCCAATGAGCTGCTCGATTATGCCAATGAAAACTATGAAGCCATCAATCCCGATTTGGAGTTGGCGGGGTCGGGAAATCCAAGTTTGATTGATCCGAATGCTTGGCAACCTTTGGCCATTCCCGTCTTTGTGGATCAATCGGGAAATGTCCTGAGTGAAACGCCGGATTTTCAGGGCGCTGAATGGGGGTCTGTAGAGACTTTTGCTCTGGAGGATTCGAGCCTGACATTGGTAGAGCGGGATGGTGTGGATTGGCCGCTTTATTTGGATTGTGGTACCCCTCCGTTGTTTGGTGAGGGGGAAGATGTCGGTGACATTGCCGATGCCTATGCTTGGGGTTTTTCACTCGTAGCACTTTGGAGTGCGCATCTGCATCCATCTGATGGGGTCATGTTGGATATAGGCCCTGGAAATTTGGGGGACCTGAATGCTACAGGCCCAGGCAGTTTCAGTGAAATGGACACTTTCTACAATTGGTTAGAAGGAGGTGACTTTAGTGAAGGCCATGATCTGAATCCAGTCACAGGGGCAGCTTATGACCCAAACATTGTTCCGCGCGGTGATTATGCGAGGGTGCTCGCTGAGTTTTGGGCGGATGGCCCGGACAGTGAGACTCCGCCGGGGCACTGGTTTGTGCTGTTGAACGGGGTCATGCAGCATCCGGACTTTACTTCACAATGGCTTGGAGAAGGGGAGGCACTGGATGCCCTGCGGTATACCGTTCGCGCTTATTTGACCCTCGGCGGCGCCATGCACGATGCGGCGATTGCAGCTTGGTCGCACAAAGGCCTGTATGATTACATAAGGCCCGTATCAGCGATTCGCTACATGGCTTCTTTGGGACAGCGAAGCGACTCTACTTTGGCTTCGTATCATCCAGGGGGTATGCCTTTGGTGCCGGGGCGGATAGAACTGGTGGAAGCTGGCGACCCTCTTGCTGCTGGTGGAAATCAGGGCAAAATCAAGGTGTATGCTTGGCAAGGTCCGGACGCCATCATTTCTCCATTTTGGGATGAAGCAGAAGTGGGATGGATTTTGGCTGAAGAATGGTGGCCTTATCAGAGGCCAAGTTTTGTGACACCGCCATTTGCTGGGTACGTGAGCGGCCACAGTACTTTTTCCCGTGCGGCAGCTGAGGTGATGACGGCGATCACCGGTAGCCCTTATTTCCCAGGAGGAATGGGAGAATATGAGGTGGTTCAAAATCAGTTCCTCGTTTTTGAAGAAGGTCCAAGTCAGACGTTTAATCTGCAGTGGGCAACCTACCGAGATGCTTCTGACCAATGCAGCCTTTCGAGGATTTGGGGCGGTATTCACCCCCCTGCGGATGATTTTCCAGGACGGCAATTGGGAGTTGAAATCGCAGATCTTGCGCTCAATCGTGTCAACCAATACTTCGCCCCCACTGCGGTCATCGACTTGTGCCCCCTCGATCTCGATGGAGACGGGGTGGTGGGTGCAACAGATTTGCTCGAGTCTTTGGCCGAATTCGGGAACAGCGGGCCCGATCTGTCGGGCGACGTCAATGGTGACCAGCTGGTTGGTGTCAACGACATCTTGGACTTGTTGGCGAGCTATGGTGAATCCTGTCCCTGAGGGGCGGAAAATCAATGCCGTAATTGTCCTAATTTTCAGGATGCGCATTTTGAATTTCTTGTGTCCCTTTTGTCACGGCCTCAGGGTGTTGTCCTTGATGGCTCTGGTTTCGATATCTGGGCTAACCGCCCAGGAAGATTGCGGCTTTCTTACGGGCCCCGAGGGACTAGAGGCAGGATGTCAAGACTCTTGTGTCTGGGTGGTGCCGGAATTCGAGCGCTCGGCAGAGACCACAGGTTATGATGTTGATTCGATCGCTTATGCGCCGCCTCTTGCCATAGGAACTGGTGTCGTTCAGGATGTGACGGGTACAGGTTTTACCAATAACATCGGCATTCCGTTTGGATTCAGCTTTTTTGATACGGACTTCTTTAGTCTGAAGGTGAGCCGCAAAGGGTTCTTGACCTTCAACACCAATTTGACGGGCAGTTACAATTATCCCAACCAGGATTTGGGGTCGGGGAATCTGCCCCCCAATTCGATCATGGCGCCCTATGCGTACATCAGCAACAATGGTGGGGAGGTTCGGACCCAGCTGCAAGGTGAATTTCCCTGCCGGCGCTTCATTATCAGTTGGGAGAATTTGCCTCAGACAGGATGTGGGTCGAACCTCTTGGTCACTCAAGTGGTGCTCTTTGAGACCTCCAACAAGGTGGAGATGCACATCGGCCAATTTCAGTCTTGCTCTGGCATTACCGCTGTGGTTGGCATTCAGGGAGGAAGTGGGGAAGGAGCATACGGTCCGGATGCCTACAATACAGGAGAGTTTGCCATTGAAGACTTGGCATTCTCATATGCTCCCAATGGGGCCACACAGACCCAGTTGGTGTACCTGGTGGGCGACGAAGTCATTGGTCAAGGAGACAGCATTTCAGTGTGTATCGAGGAAAATACCGAGTTGATTATCGGAGCCAACTTTCCTGAGATTTTGCCGCCTCCACCCACTCCGGGCAGTTGCGATGCTATTCCGGAAGAAGCCTGTGATACAACCATGGCTTACGACTTCAACTTGAGCGCCAACCAAACCGGGAGTTTCAACTTTCCTTTTGAAGGTGAGCTGCTGGGATTTGCTGCGACCAACAATTGGTCAACAGCCGGTGGCAGCTGGCCGGGAGATATGTCGATGTCCATTTGCGATCCTTCAGGTTCGTGCGGTGTGATCGAAGGTTTTTCGTTCGACTTGCCGGGTGTGCTCATTGGAGACTGGCCCGGAAACTGGAACACGACTTTCGGTGGCTTTTATGAGGCTTGTTTCACAGTTCCAAACAACTTGCTTGAAGGCGATGGTAACTGGACATTAACGGTGCAAAATGCCTGGGGCTTTTCTGGCTCCAATGTCAATTTTGAAGGGTCGGTGACCTTGTTTTACCTGTGCAATCTGGAACCCGAGGAGCCCGATACTTCTCAATTCATGGCATCTGATACTGTAATGGTTCAATTTGCTTTTGAATCTCAGAATGCCAGCTTCTCAATTCTGGACCTCGAAGGCAATCCCTTGAATGTACTGTGCAGTGGAGACGACGAGGTGTCCCTTGAAGCGAATACGCTGGGAGGCACATGGTCCGCCAGTTGCCTCGGATGTTTAGACAATGAGGGGTCCATAGATCCCAGTCAGGCGCCGCCGGGATTGTTAGAGGTCAGTTATACCCTCAGCGGTGATTGCGGGGACATTACCGAGGTGGAGGAGCTGCAAGTGGGGTTGACTCCCAACGTGAACACGGGCAGCATCGGCGCACTGTGTCCTTTTGCTGACCCTGTTCAGCTGATAGGTACTCCGGTAGGTGGCTCATGGGAAGCCGATTGTGGCGACTGTCTGACGGGTGAGGGATTGTTTGACCCTTCTACAGGATCGGGTGCTTATTCAGCCACCTACACTTTTGGAACGCTTTGTACTGCCACTGGAGAAGTGGCGGTGAATGTTGGAGAGGCCATTGCAGCTGAATTGGAAGACTTGAATTACTGTGAGTCCATCGGAGCCGTTCAATTGGACGGAGATGGACTGGCGGGAACATGGTCCGCGGATTGTGGGAGTTGTATCCAGAATTCAGGGTCATTTAGTCCACCGGGCCCCGGCACCTATGAGGTGAGTTTTATGCCTGGTGCAGGTTGTGGTGTGGAAAGTGGAGCGACAATTGTTGTTGACGAAAGTCTACCCATTGGCTCGGCGAATTTGCCGGAAGCTTTATGTGTCGATGGCGCGGCCGTCGGTCTGGAAACGGATGTGCCTGGCGGGAATTGGACCAGCTCAGGCACAGGTTTGAATGGGGATTCGTTTGACCCAGGAGCAGCGCCGTTGGGGATCAACGTTTTGACTTACGAGGTCGAGAATGGATCGTGCACGAATTCGGCTACTTTCTCTACCGAAGTCTTGCCCATTTTGAGTGTGTCGCTCCAAGACGAGGACCCCTTCTGTGTGAACAGTTCTGGGGGAAGCATCAACGCGGATGTTGACCTCGCTTCAGAAGCCTTTTGGTCTGACCTTCCGAACCTGGTTTGGTCCTCGGACTGCGGTGGATGCCTCAGCAACAATGGTGTCTTTGACCCAGGCGATGCGGGCGAAGGGACGCACTCTATTTCCATCGGTTACAATGATCCGCTGGGCTGCAGTGTTGGCGCTACTATAGAGGTGTTGGTCGCTCCAGCGGTGGATGCCTCGATCGACAATATCCCAGACCTCTGTGAGTCCGAGGGCACACAAATTTTTTCTGCCGCTGACGGTGGAGGAACTTGGACCTCTTCTTGTGGATCTTGTCTGTCTCCAGCAGGCAGTTTTGATCCTGGAATTGGCGCGGGCAATTACACGGTGACCTACACCATTACTGATGTCTGTTCTGATGTCGATGCTGTCCAAATCACAGTCGTGCCACAGCGCGATGCGGCCATATTGGTCGACGTGCCCAACGATGAGTTGTGTATTGGGGTAGAAGAATGGCAACTGGGATCGATTTGGGCCGGAGGAGTCTGGAGTGCGGACAGCCCTTCAGGCAATGACTGTATCGACCCAGTGACCGGGATGCTCAACCTTGAAGCTGCTGGTGTTGGGACGGTGACAGTGACCCATGTCCTCGAAGGTTTGTGCGGCGACTCTGACACCCACGTGCTGGACATCTTGTCATGTAGCGTTGAGCTCGTCAATATTTTCACGCCCAATGGCGATGGAAAGAACGACCGGCTTGTGTTCAAATACATCGAACTCTATCCTCAAAACATCCTCACGGTATTCAATAGAAACGGAGCTGTGGTGTATGAGGCCGAAGGCTATGAGAACGACTGGGACGGGGATGGTGCCGCCGATGGGACCCATTATTTCGTGCTCCAACTTCCAGAAGGAGTCGAGCACGCTGGACAGTTGATGATCCAGAGGTAGGCTTTACGCCTGCTCTTTGCGGAGGTATTCCGTTTCAAATGCGCTGCGCCTGAGGGATGATCTGAGGTGCCATAGTGCTTCTTCTTGAAACTGCATCAGCCCGGTAATACAACCTGCTGTGACTTCGTCTCCAGCGTGTTGGGCAGTGGTGAGCAGCTCCCTTTCTAGCTTGAGCAGGTGAGAAAAGGATTCCCGCACCATCCGCATGCAGGCCCGGTCGTGAAATGCGCCTTCGTGTGCGCCCAAATTGGACAATTCTAGGACCGCTTCGATGGACGTGGGGGGCAGGCCTTCGAGGCACCTGACTCTTCGGCCGAGAACGTCTACTGCAGACTGAGCATGCTCGATGTGACTGGGAAGAATGTCACGTAAAAGAATGTACTGTTCACCCCAGCCGTTCCACAGTGCTCCACGGAGATTGAAACGGAAAACCTCGAAATCGGACAGCAAAACATTGAGCATAGGGACCAACTGGTCAGCCCATGTTTTGTCGAGATGAGAGGACAGGGTGCTGGGAGCGCTGGTCATGGTCGGAGCGGGCATTAAATGGTGAATCGGAGAAGCCCGATGAAAGTGAGGCAATAGGGGGCTACCTGTGATGATGTTTGTCAATGATTTTTATGATGTATGTCATATTCCTGCAACCAATTGGTTTTCTTTCGGAGTTATTGAAGGGGGTGTCACAATCCTCGATTGAAATCAAAAAGATGAAGAATCAACACACTTTACTTGCCGTCTTTGTGGCCGCAGGCGCTTTGGTGCTGCTGTCCAACTCCAGTGGTGTAGCACACCAACAGAACAAGGACCGAACCGGTGCTCCGGGAAGCGACAACACCTGTCAACAGTGCCATGCGGGAGGCAGCTTTGCACCAGAGGTGAGTGCGTTTTTAGTGGTAGAAGGTGACATTGCACTCTCGGGCGAGTATGTGCCTGGGGCGACCCACACACTTGTGGTCAGTGTGAGTGCATCTGGCAGTCCTCAGGGTTATGGTGTGCACGGAACTGCAGTGCTGTCTGATGGTTCCAATGCTGGAACCTTCAACGATCAAGACCCCAATGACTGTGTATGGCTCGACGAAGTGGATGGCCGTCACATTTTTGAGCAGAATGATTTGTGCCCGAATGGCACGTTTGAAATAGAATGGGTGGCCCCTGCAGAGGGAAGTGGCCCCGTCAGTGTTTATGCAGCCACCATCGCTGCCAATGGCAATGGGACTTCAGCCGGTGACGCATTTGCAGGAGGACAATTTGATTTTGAAGAAATGGTCACCAGTGTGGATGACTTGGCCATGGAGCTTTTTGAAGTGCGTTCAGGGTTGAACGGGGCGCTGGCGGTCAATGCCCAAGAGGGCCTTGTGATTTCGGTCTTGACGTTGGATGGTCGGATTTTGTTCGACGGAGCACTTGAGGCTGGATCACATACGGTGAACCTCTCTCATGCTGGTTTGGCCATTGTCCATGCGGTTTCTGCTTCTGGAGCAGTCCAATCTCAAAAAGTGTGGTTCTAATGAAGAGGGCCTTCGTTGGATCATGTGCCGTCATATTGGCATTGCTGTGCACAGGGTGCGGCTCTGGTCCTGAAGTTCCGAGCACGCCGCAAGGATTGGAAGAGGATTTGATTGTTGGGGTCGTGCAGGATTTCTTTCAAGCTTTGGAGGCCCGAGAGAAGGTCAGGCTTGAACGTGTGCTGCACGAGGATGCCACACTCACTAGAATTGATGTGCGTGGAGCGGAACGCTCGGTGTCTCGTTCGTCTGGATCAGATTGGATTTCAGCTGTGAGTGTGTCAGGGCCTCCATTGATTGAGCGCATGGAAGGCGCGCAGGTCGAAGTCGCTGAGAACCTGGCTCAACTTTGGGCTTACTACACCTTTCAAATCGGTGACTCCCTGAGCCATTGTGGTTACGACGCTTTTCAGCTGGTCAAAACAGGTCCAGAGGGTTGGCGAATCTTAGGGGTTACATATACCATTGAAACATGTCCATGAAAGGAATTTTGATTGCGGTGATTTTAGGCATAGCCGGATCATTTGCGGGGGCCCAAGCGCAGGTTGATGGCGACATTGATGCACGAAGCCTTCTAAAGCTGAACCTCAGTGACTGGTATTTCGCCCGTTACGAGCTCTGTTACGAGCATGTGATCAATGCATCGACTTCTGTGCAGCTTGCTGTGGCAGGTATCGGGGAATCCGAGGATTTTGGAACGTACCGTTACAACAACCTGACGATGATGGATTCGTGGACGGATGTGAGCGTCAACCACAGTGGTTGGAGGGTGACGCCAGAATTGCGCAGGTATGCATGGGTGTATGGCGGAATGCCAGAGGGGGTTTTTGTGAGCATTATGGGACGCATTGAGAACTGGATGCTTGAATTTGATGAAGACATCGATGACTTCGGGGGCATTGCAGAAGGCCAGTTCGAAGGAGAGTTGGATGGGACATGGAGACAGTTTCATTGGGGAGGTGGAGTGCTTGTGGGGTACCAGTGGTATTCAGACAATGGGATCAGTCTGGAAGTGTATACAGGCCCCATGTTCCGCAGTTATTCGCGAAGCTGGAGCCATGATGGCACACTGAACGAGGAGGAAAAGGAATGGGTAGAGGACAGCCTCGAAGACCGGCTTTTCAGCGGTTCTCGTTCTGCGACTTATCTCAACAGCAACAGTGGTCCAGGTTGGCGTTTCGGATTGACAGTCGGTTTGGGACTTTGATGGTATCCGGTCAGCAAGTCGATGATAAAAGTCACCTTTCTTATTGACAGTTGTCAGGAGAACTGCAGCTTCTCTTCTGCAGATTGACTCTTGAACAATGGCGGTGCGCCTAGCGCATCACAAGACAGGTTTTGGTTTGACGGCCCGGTACGAAAGCGTACTGGGCCGTCTCTTTTGGGCCTAGATTCGGAACATGGACAAGAACAAAATGAAAACGGTCGCAGCCCTTGGCCTTTGTGTTGGGGTACTGGCGGTCATTGTTTGGTCACAAATAGAGCGTCCCCACCGCGATGTAGCCGCGGAGCCCGCGCAATTCAAAATGGTGGCCCAAGAGCTCGTGGGATTTATGGCCTCGGGCGATTCTAGCGCAGTCCAATATCTCAATGCGGTTGTGGAGTTGTACGCTGTAGTGCAAGCAGATGACGGAACAAGGGCTTCATTCGAAGGAGGAGTGGTCGCCGCTTGGGATACACTGCAGCCGCACCGGCCACTGGATCCAGGAGAGTTGTTGCGTGTGAAAGGCCGTGTCACTGGCTACGACGACCTCTTTGAAGAAGTCCGCATGGACGGTCTTGTATTGGTTCATGACCCAGACGCTGGTCTTTGATTCAGCTTGAAGCATCTTCGTTCCGCTTCTTCAATCCTTTGACATGCTCAAATTGATTCTTCATGTTTCAGCCGCCGCTCTGGTATTGTGGAGCCCGTTATTGGCATGTGCCCAAATCCAAACGGCTCCCTATTCGCTGGAGTGGGAGGTGGTTGCGGTGGACAGTATTCCTGGAATGACGACCGCACGGTTGTATGCGAAATTGGTCAACCCCACGGACTACTTGACTTCCGTATCGGGATGGGATGAGATGGAAGGAGAAGTGCTGACCACCACGTCATTCTACCAAAATCCAGATGGGTGGGCGACCCCCAACAATAACAATCCCCTGTTGTTTGTCCCTTTGCCTGATTTGCGGTGGGATTCTTGGGTGACCATTGGTATAGAAGTGGCACCAAATGGCGCCGAGGGGGAGATCCCTGTGGGGCTTTTTCCACCGCAGACAGAGTATTGGGTGGACGACTTTGAAGCTGGAGGGAGTCTGGTGATGGACATTGATGGTGCATGGTTTGTCACGCTTGGATCGTCCAATGGGATTGCTGGGGATGACCTCCGTGTATTGGTTGGGCAATTCACCACAGATGGGATCATCAGCGGGGTATTGAACCTTCAAGTTTTTTCTGAAGGTGTGTCCTCAGATGACTTTATGGACGACGTCTACAGCGTTCCCATTCCTGAATTTGATGCAGGCGCGGTGTCGTCTGTGGCTGGAAATCAACGCCATCCAGAGAACGCATGGCGGTTGTTCGCCATGGACGGTGGAGGATACCGGCATCACGTAGAACATTTTGTAACCCATTGGTTTCAAGTGGATTTCGTAGGGAATCGCATGCATGAAGGGGCTGTATGTGATGGTTTTTTTGAAACCACAAAGGCAGGGGTTGTCGCACTAGTGGGGGCTGATGGACGGGTGGTTGGTACACGTGTGATGAGGTGAATGGGGATATCTAAAATCATAAGTCAGAAATGTCTGACTGAGAATTGAAGAATGTTGAAAGAAATTGCTTATGGTATTTAACCGTAGAATTTTTTACGACAATGGATTTGCAAACGGCTAAAAAGAATTTTGTCAGCCATGGAGTCGTGGGGGGCGTTCTGTTAGTAGTGGGAATTGCTTCAGTGTTTGATGGAGCGTTCAGAAGGACAACTGAAACCATTCAGGAAATTTGGATGGTAGAATTCAGTGCGGGTTTGGTTTTATGTCTTTTCGGTCTAGTCCTGTTTGGAAGTGCAGTTCGATACTTGGTCCACATGGACCGGATTGCAGAGTATTCTGAAAGAAAAGCGAGGCACCGCTCTTCGAAGGACCGCAGAAGCCACTCAGCGCGTCCAAAAATGAAAAAGAGCTCATTCAAAGAGTCTGGCATGGAAAGCCGAGAAGGTGTTCGCCTGGCTGCAGTGAAGTCGGGTACAGTGTAACCGTTAGAGTTACCCCAATAAAAAAGGCGCCAATGGCGCCTTTTTTATTGTATCTCATTGTCCTCGGTCAAAGGTGAATCACCTCGTCGTAAGCCGCAGCGGCAGCTTCCATGACCGCCTCACTGAGGGTGGGGTGGGGGTGAATGGTTTTGATGATTTCATGGCCGGTTGTCTCCAACTTTCGGATGGCCACGATCTCTGCGATCATTTCAGTCACGTTGGCGCCAATCATGTGGGCTCCGAGCAGTTCGCCATACTTCGCGTCGAAGATGAGTTTAACAAAACCGTCTTTGTGACCGGCAGCACTGGCTTTCCCGGATGCGCTGAAAGGAAACTTGCCGACCTTGATGTCAATGCCTTCTTCCTTGCATGTTTTTTCGGTTTTGCCCACACTGGAAATTTCCGGGAAGCAGTAAGTGCACCCTGGGATGTTTCCATAATCGATGGCCTCAACGTTGTGTCCGGCGATCTTTTCGACACACAGGATGCCTTCTGCGCTGGCCACGTGAGCCAATGATGGACCAGGCACACAATCTCCAATGGCGCAGTAGCCGGGTATGTTGGTGTTGTAGAATTCGTCGACGATGATTTTACCGCGGTCTGCAGCAATGCCGACCTCTTCCAATCCTATTCCTTCGATATTGGAGACTACGCCTACTGCGCTCAAGACGATGTCTGCTTGGATGACTTCTTCGCCTTTGGCAGTTTTGACGGTCACCTTTACTCCAGTACCTGAGGTGTCTACCCCGGTGACTTCGCTGGAGGTCATGATATTGACGCCGGCCTTTTTAAAGCTGCGGGCCAATTGCTTGGAGACCTCTTCATCCTCCACAGGGACAATGTTGGGCATGTATTCAACGACCGTTACCTCAGTACCAATGGCGTTGTAGAAATATGCAAACTCTACCCCAATGGCACCCGACCCCACAACCACCATCTTTTTGGGTTGCTTTTTCAAGGTCATCGCCTCGCGGTACCCGATGATCTTTTCTCCATCTTGAGGCAGATTGGGCAGTTTGCGGCTGCGCGCTCCTGTGGCAATGATGATGTTGGTGGCTTCAACGATTTGCTGGCTTCCGTCTTCAGCGGTGACTTCAACTTTTCGGCCAGGCATCAATTTGCCGTTGCCCATAATGACGTCGATTTTGTTCTTCTTCATGAGGAACTGAACGCCTTTGGACATGCCATCGGCCACCCCGCGAGAGCGGTTGACCATGCCGTCAAAGTTCACTTTGGGCTTGGATACTTTGATGCCGTAATCCTCAGCATGCTCAATGTATTCAAACACATTGGCGCTTTTCAGCAGGGCTTTGGTGGGGATGCACCCCCAGTTGAGGCAAATCCCGCCAAGGGCTTCGCGTTCAATGACGGCTGTTTTCAGGCCGAGTTGTGAGGCGCGGATGGCGGTAACATAACCGCCTGGGCCACTGCCGAGAACCACGATGTCGTACTTCATGTTCGTTCGTTTCGGTTGCGAAAATAGGGGTCGTATCTTAGTGTTTATGCGGCTTTGGACACCTTATTCTGTATTCTCTGCACGCGGCAGTGGGGTTTTGATAAAATTCACCGCGCTGTTGGCTGGCTGTGTGTGCCAATTGGCGCTGAATGGGCCCGCTTTTTCGCAGGGCTTATTGGCAGACCCGCCCACTGGAATGGAGGATGGAATCTCGGTGCTGTCTCCCCAGCGGGCGCACTTTCAATTGCGTGCGCCATCGAAGGACCACGTGCATTTGCGCGGAGATTTCAACGGCTGGGAGATTTCTGAGGAATTCCTCATGAACCGCTCTTTGGATGGCCTGACTTGGTGGCTCGAGGTGGACGGTTTGGAGCCTGGAGCATGGACGCGGTTTCATTATTTGGTGGACGACACAGTGGAGGTGGCAGATCCTTATGCGCCCTTGATTCTGGATCCTTGGAACGACGGGTATATACCGGCGGCTGCATTTCCTGCCCGCCCCGCCTTTCCGTGGGAACATGCTGCCTGGCCCGTAGGCGCTTTTCGAACCGAAGAGCAGGCATTTGATTGGACCGATGCTGGATTTCAGCGCCCTTCACAGGACAGGTTGGTCATCTATGAGGTGTTGGTCCGTGACTGGGATGCCCAGAGGGATTTTGGAGAAGTGATTGACCGGTTGGATTATTTGGAGTGGTTGGGCATCAACGCGATTGAGTTGATGCCAGTCAACGAGTTTGATGGCAATACCAGTTGGGGATACAATCCAGGACCTCGGTTGGCAGTGGACAAGGCATATGGCACCGCAGATGCGCTGAGAGCGTTGGTCGATGGAGCCCATGCTCGGGGCATAGCCGTAATCTTGGATATTGTGCCCAACCACAGTTTCGGATTGGATCCTCTGGTGCGGTTGTACCAGGATTCAGATGGTGGCGTTTCTCCTGGGAATCCTTGGTTTAACGAGGATCAAATTCACCCCTATGGACTGGGCTTTGACTTCGATCATGGTGATCCATGGACCCGTAATTTTTGGAAACGGGTGATGGATTTCTGGATGGACGAATTCCATGTGGATGGGTACCGCATTGACCTGTCAAAAGGACTGACCCAAAGCAATACGTTGGGTGACGTGGGCGCTTGGAACAACTATGATCAGGGCAGAGTAGACATTCTGTTTGACTATGCCAACCACATTTGGGGGCAGCACCCCGGCGCCTATATGATTTTGGAGCACCTCGGTGACAATGCTGAGGAAACGGCTTTGGCCAATGGCGGGTTCATGCTGTGGGGCAAGTCCACGTCCTCTTTTACCCAAGCTATTTTGGGGTATGGCGGAGATTTCTCTTGGACGTCCTGGCAGGCCAGGGGATGGAATTGGCCCAACCTTGTGGGTTACATGGAAAGCCACGACGAGCAAAGGGTCGCTCATGACCTGATGTTGTATGGCAACGCATTTGATGGATATGACACCAAATCATTGGGGACAGCGATGGAAAGGTTGGCCATGGGGCATGCGTTTTTATTGTCGCTGCCCGGACCCAAGATGATGTACCAATGGGGAGAGTTTGGATATGATGTTTCGATTTTCTCTTGTGGCGATGGGACCTATGAAGAAGGATGTAAACTGGACGAGAAGCCAGAACCTTGGCTGGATAAAGCCCTGATTTCTGAGCGTCAAGGATTGGCAAGGAAAATCAAGGGGCTCAATGCTTTGAAAAGGGAGGCTCCGGTATTCTCTACCTATGACTACAACATTGACTTCGGGGGAATGGGCAAGCGGTTGCACCTGTACTCTCCAGACCAGAATGCGGTGTTGTGCGGGAATTTTGATGTGATCGGCCTGAGCATGGTCCCCGGTTTTCCGCATACCGGTGCTTGGACGGACGCATTGACAGGAGACGTTTATGATGTCACGGACCTTGGTGCTTCATTTTACTTTGGGCCTGGTCAATACCATTTGTGGCTGGATACTCCGGTTGATCCTGTGCCGGCAGACGAACCTCTGCCCTTGAGTGTGGTATGTGATGACGCTGCTGCGTTGAACTTTGGTTTGGAAGAGACTTGCTCCTATGAATTGGTGCTCTTGCTGGACGCTACAGACTTGGCCGAGTCTGGGAATGTCTCTCCGCAAGGACTCCACGTGGCGGGATCCTTCCAAGGTTGGAATCCATCGGGCACGCCTTTGGTGGAACTCGGCGAAAATTTATGGCAGGCAGCCGTGGTGGCTGACGCGGGGAGTGTCTTGGAATACAAATTCATCAATGGCAACACTTGGGGACAATCTGAATTGGTTCCTTCGGGCTGTGGTGCAGAGGATGGCTTTGGAGGCTATAACCGTCAGCTTTTGGTGATGGGGCCTGCTTCTGGTGGAGGGGTTGTGTGTTTTGGCGCTTGCGCAGCATGCCTCTCAAATTTGGATTTCCCTGGATGTTTGGACAGTACCGCGGTGAATTTTGACAGCGCAGCGAACACAGACGATGGCAGTTGCTTGTATGAAGTGGTCTTGCGTGTGGATGTTTCTGAAGTAGAGCCACTTCCGTCAACAGTGTATGTGGCAGGAAGCTTTCAAGGTTGGGATGCCTCTGGCACGCCAATGAACCAGGTGGAAGAGCTGTGGACTGTTTCCCTCGATTTGCCAGCCTTTGACACCGTGGAGTATAAATTTCTTGCGGGTCCGGAATGGGCCTTGGAGGAAGTGGTTCCCGAGGCGTGCGGCGTCCCCAATGGTTTGGGTGGATACAACCGAGCGCTCCTTCCTGCCGATACATCTGATGCAGCCGTTGTTTGCTTCGGGCAATGTGGACCTTGCTCAGGCGTGGTGAACCCACCTGTTGATGGGGCCGAATTCTGCGGAACTGGCACTGTTTGGGACCCTGTTCTGGAATGGTGTGTGGGAATCACCACTTGTTCCGAAGACATCGATGGAGATGGCCTCATTGGTGTCGCCGATGTGCTGGCCTTGCTTTCTGCATTTGGCAACCTTTGCCCTTAACTGGAGCATCTGTTTGTTCCTTAAATCGAGCGGCCATGCAGCTTTAAGAGGGCGTCAGCACTGTGTGACATGAAAAAGGCCCGCCAATTGGCGGGCCTTTTTATTTGAAATTCCCGTGGGATTACTTGACGATGAGTGGAGCACTGAAGGTGCCCTGTTCACCTGCGCCTTTGATGAAATACGTTCCGGCCGCCCAACGCCCCACGTTGATGGGCATCCGTTGTGCTCCAGCAGGCCATTGGCCATCGTGGATGGTGGCCACCGTCGCTCCCCTGGCATCTAGGACTTGAATCAACACCTGACCGCCTTGATGGAGGTGGAGGTTGATCCATGCTTCCCCTTGGGCAGGAACTGGAGCGATGGAGAATGCTTGGACCCATTCTGTTGAAGCCACACCATTGGCGCTTGAAGAGAATCCGATGATGGGCATGGTTGTTCCGCCTTGACCCCATTCTTGTCCCGGCTCGCAAGACATTTCATCGGCAGACGCATAGACCTCACCATCCAGCCACAATTTGAACGACACCGTGCCCGGTCCCTCGAGCATCAAAGCCATTTGTGCTGCACTGAACCCATTCACCTCCATCAACGGCCGCGCAGCCACGCATACTTCATCTACAAAGGCACCGAGGTATGCTTCTCCCGAAACAGTGGCCCCGTCAAGAAGCACTTCAGCAGCCAAGGCCGCCGCACCGGGCGCCCGAACGACTTGCCATCCTGTCATCACAGAAGCGGCATTGTCATCGGTACGGACATGTGCCATCACCATTCCGCTTCCGTCTCCGTTGTCATTGTTGGCACCGGGATAGACCAAAGTGCCGGCTTCGATCATGCGGATCCAATAGGAACGGCCAGGTTCGAGATCGAGTAAGCTGTTGAATTCGTTGGGGTTGGCGGGGTTCCAAACGGTGCCGTTTTGACCGTCGATTACGGTGCCGACCAGACCATCTACTGAAGCCAACGCTTCTTCCACGGCCATGGCGTTTTGTGGCACATATCCTATGATGTTCCAACCCTCGTTCAAATCGAGTGGTGTATTGCTGACATCCAAAGGTGTGCCTGTACTGGTCCAAGTGGCGGCGCTTTCGACCTTGATGACATAGCCTGCTGCATCCGTGTGCATTTGGAGTGAGTTGAATACACTTGGGATGCCAGGAGTGTAGCTCTGTCCGAGTGCGAAGTTGTTGTCCCCGAGTACCTTCAAGAGGTTGTCTTCTAGCGGGGATTCAAACATGGAGGCCACGGAGTAGTCTTCGGGGGTAACGTTGGTAGAGACATAATTCCAACCCGGCGTCAGGTCGACTTCCAAGGTGTTGGCGGAGCAATTGGCATCCAGCATCAAGGGGTCATCGTAGCTCCCGTATTCACCAAAGCCCATGGGGGTGAGTTCACCATCCATTTCACAGGTTGAACATTCAGCACCATTGAAAAGTGTGAATGAGATGGTTTCATCTCCACCGGCGAGATAGACCGTCATGCTCACGTAAGTGCCTCCATCGAATTCGATGATGTCACCTTCGCCGCGCAGCTCACCGTTGATGAAGGCGCCCACGAGGTCATCGGCCGCAGCATTTTCGCCGTCCACCGTGATTTGAGCCAGGACAGTGGCGACAGAGGGGAAGATGATGGGCATTCCCCATTCTGGGGCGCAGGCGTATTCGCAGCTTCCGTCATCATCCGTGGCAGTCGCGGCATAGTTGGTGGCGGACCCGTCGGTGCAGCCCGGGACTTCGTCGCCGTCGCAGATGCCGTCAGCGTCGGCGTCGTCAATGCAAGACCCGTCGCAGTTAAGGCCGGGGTCGGCATAGGTGCAAGAGGCGTCGTCGTCGGTGGCTCCGTCGTTGTAGTTGCAAGCCGTCTCATCGGTGCAGCCTGGGACTTCATCGCCGTCGCAGATGCCGTCACCATCGGTGTCGTCGATGCAAGACCCGTCGCAGTTGAGGCCGGGGTCTGCATAGGTGCAAGAGGCGTCGTCGTCGGTGGCGTCAGCACTGTAATTGCAAGCCGTCTCATCGGTGCAACCGGGGATCTCATCGCCGTCGCAGATGCCATCACCATCGGCGTCGTCGATGCAAGACCCGTCGCAGTTGAGGCCGGGGTCGGCATAAGTGCAAGAGGCGTCGTCGTCGGTGGTGTCAGCACTGTAGTTGCAAGCCGTCTCATCGGTGCAGCCCGGGACTTCGTCGCCGTCGCAGATGCCGTCACCATCGGTGTCGTCGATGCAAGACCCGTCGCAGTTGAGGCCGGGGTCGGCATAGGTACAGGAACCATCATCTTCTGTGGCTTCCATGCTGTAATTGCATGCGGTCTCATCGGTGCAACCGGGGACAGCAGGAGGGGCTCCGATGTAAAAAGTCTCCCTATACTCTTGAGCGCCATTGCCATTGATGAACACTTGACAGTACAATTGACCGCTCAAATCTCCGGTGGTGGTAAACTGACCTACCAACACCTTTAAGTCGTCGCCAGCAACACCATTGGCATCGCCATTCAGAGCGTACCAGGCTCCTCCGATGGGGTCGTCAATGGCAATGTTGCTTCCAGCTGCGCCGAACCCCGGTTCAAAGTTGGTGGACCAGGGGTTGTCAGTGGATTGTACAGTTGCCACAGCCGCTTCACCTGCAGCGGCATTGGGCACCCCTTCAAGGCCGATGGTGACCCAACTGTCGAAAGGAAGGTCGGGGTATACAGGGAACAAGATGCTGTTGATGCCATTGGGGGTGGCGGCTCCCAACGCGGCATTGTAAAAGTCGGTGGTGGTGTTGACGTAGGTCGGATTGACCGCATCTCCGGAAACAGAAGACATAAAGTCGTCCGCATTGGCCATGGTCACATACAACCGCGTGCAACTGTATCCACTGAGGTCTACAGGACCGAGTGCGCCTATGAGTACACCGATATTTTCGTTGACTACCTCTTCCTCAAGAGCATAGCCTTGGGAATAGGAGGGCTGGGAACAAAGGAGAAGGGCAAATAAGGAGAGTATTGTGAATCTCATGGGCATGCAATTGTGTTGATCGTTGTGAGTAAGGAATCTCTGAAAACCAACACAGAATTGCCACGACGTCTACGAATTCATTGAAATTGTTTTCCAACAATCGTTCTCAAAGGGGGTAAAAAAGAGAATGCCGCCCGAAGGCAGCATTCTCACGTCAAGGTGATTTGGTTCGCTTAACTCGTTCCCTTACTCGGTCACCAGTAGTTTCTTGACGATCATGTATTGGGCATTGGAAAGCCTAATCTGATACATGCCACTCTGCAGATCATCCGCAGGGATGTCCAAAGAGTGGTTGACACCCGGAGCAGCAAATCCATCGTACAGGTCGGTCACAAGGACGCCGTCCATCGAGAACATGCTGATCACTACGCGCATTTCACTTTCCACCTCGAAGCCCAATTGGCTCCAGTCGTTGGTGGGGTTGGGTTGGAGGTTGGTGACCCGGATGGGGCTCTTTCCAACAGAGAGGTCTCCAGCTCCGCCCAGCACGCTTGGCGTGTGGTCCACATCACTGTCTCCAGACAACCCGGCATCACCGGATTCGGTGCAATCGCTTCCGTTGACATCGACGGTGTACTCGAATGTGGCTGCGTTTCCGCAATCATCCACCAAGAGATACTCGCGCTCAATGGACCATGGGAGGCAACAATCGAGGTCTCCGAAGAGGTCTCCTGAGCCCATCACAAAGTTGTTGTTGAACGTTCCGCTATAGCCGAACCAACCGCTGTATCCATAGGCGTTGTTCATGTTGTTTCCTGCCAATCCGATTTGGAAAGCATAGTAGTTGTTTGCGGGAGCATGCACCAAGGAGAGCGTAGATCCAGCATAGCTTCCTGTACCGGTCAAGGTTCCGCTTTGCATCAGTCGGTAGTCCCAATTCTCATGGTCATCGACGAGGTCGCCACAATCGCGCTTATAGCTCGTGGGGAAGGCTTGGTTGTCCCAAGTCGTCCAGTCCATGGCTTCTCCGAAAGTGACGGCGATGTCCCAACCGTTGCCTGATCCGTCGAGTGCAATGACGCTTTGGGTCAACACCCATTGGCCATCGGCCATCAGCGCCACAGTTCCGTTGGCCACAGGAGCATAGAGCTCTGCACCTCCTGGAAGGTTGAAGATCCTCAAGCTGTGTGGATCCATGCCATTGCACGTCTCTTCGTCAGCAAACGCAGCAGGCAGTGTTGCTGAGCAATAGGCCGTCACATCTTCCGTCGGAGCATTGTCTCCGAGGTAGGACTCTGTGTAGGTCAAGCTGACTTCGGTATCGCAGTTGTCTTGGAATGACACGCCGCACGAGTCGGGTATGGTCACGGTGCCTCCCACCTCTTCGCAGCAGACCGACAGGACTTCGCCATTGGCCAACCCACAAGTGTTGGTGAACTGGGGAGCAATCTGGTCCAGGACTTCAATCGTTTGATCTACGCTGAGTGTATCGGCGTTGCCGCATGCATCGGTGGCGATGACGGTAAAGGTCCGTGTGAAGGTGTAGTCTCCTTCGGCCGCGCTGTCATCGGATGCACAGGTATAAATCTGTGGGCTGTCCGTGTATGTGATGGTGACTTCAGGACTTGGATCGCAAGCGTCTGATGCCTCGTAGCTCACGGTGCCCAGCGAGTCCGCTCCAGTGTACACGTCGCAATCCGCAGTCTGTGACAGCGTAATGCTGTCAGGTCCTGCAATTGAGAGGGTCGGGGCGGTGACATCGATGATGGAGATCTCCTGCACATGGCTGTCTGAAGTTTCATTGCCACAGTTGTCGGTTGCGGTGATGGACCAGGTTCTGAGCAGGCTGACCGTGCTTCCGCAACCTTCAGCGGTGCTGTCTGTGTAGCTGATCGCCACTTCTACATCGGGGTCGCAGTTGTCGGAAGCGGCTGCACTCGCCGAGCCCGTCTCAGAGACGTCGGTATTGGCGTTGCATGTCTCATCGGCTTCGAGTGTGGCATCAGCAGGATAGGATGCACTCAATTCAGGTGCCTCTGTATCCGAGATGGTGATGTTTTGTGTCACGCTCTTTTCGTTGCCGCAAACATCAGTAGCTGTCCACAACCTGTTGATGGTGTAGCAATCTGCTCCAATGCTGTCCACAATGGCATCCAAAGATGTGATCGTGACAGACCCGAGGCAGTTGTCTTCAGCTTCAGGAGCGCCCAACGCTTCGATGCTAAAGTCACCGCCACATTGGATGGTGGTGTCTACAGGTACGGAAGAGAAGATGGGGGCGATGCTGTCGTACAGGTGAACGATTTGCATGGCCGATGTGGCATTGCCGCAGGCATCGGTCACGGTGTATTCCCGCTCAAATGCTCCGGCACATGGCCCTTCGGTCTCCGTATCCGCAATCGCCACTGTAACGTCGCTACAGATGTCAGAAGCGGAGAATCCATAAGGGATGGTATCGCTGTAGTCAGCGCACATCACTTCGACCAAGCTGTCCAGTTCAATCACAGGGGCTTGCGTGTCTTGGATGGTGTACGTCGCTGTTGTTGAAGCACTGTTGCCACAGGCGTCCGTGGCTGTGAACACCACGATGCTGCCGCCGACCGAACCGTCGCAGGCGTCAAAGGTGCTGTCGACAGCACTGCTCCAGCTGACGCTTCCACAAAGGTCGCTGGCCGCTGCGCTCGCATTGGATGACTGCCAGGTCAAGTAATCGAAGACATTGCCCAATCCGTCGCATTCTACCGTGAGATCAGCAGCGGGGGTGTCAATGCTGGGGGCAGTGGTGTCCTGAACCGTGACCACTTGCGTGTGGCTCGTAGCGTTGCCGCATGCATCGGCAGTGCTCCAAGTGCGCGTCAGGGTATAGGCATCAGGACAATCGCCCGCGGTCGTGTCCTCGCCAAAAGTGACGGTGACATCATCACAGAGATCGCTCGCGGTCAACAGTTCAGCTGACGGCACTGCGTGGCAATCCACAGTGGTGTCTGCTGGAAGCAGCTCCACAAAAGTGGGGGCCAAGGTGTCGACCACTTGAATGACCTGCGTGGCCGTGGTGATGTTTTCGCATTCGTCTTCTGCAGTGAACGTCCGCGTGACCGTGTAGGCCTGTGGACAATCACCGGCAGTGGTGTCGGCTGAAACCGTGATGGTGACATCACTGTCGCAGTTGTCTGTTGCGGCAGCATCGGCCAACGGATGGTCTTCGTGGCACAGGGCCACATAGTCCGCAGGCACTTCGGTGAAGACAGGTGCCACTGAGTCGATCAGTGTAACGGCCTGCATGAAGCTGCTGCTGTTTCCACAAGCGTCTAATGCTGTGTAAGTGCGCAGGTAGCCGGTGGGACAACCACCGCTTACGGGGTCGACGTTGCTGACGAAGACCGTGTCAAATGCACAGAGGTCGCTGACGGTGATGTCATACAGGGTCGAGTCGTCATAAAGGTCACAAGCGATGTTGTATGTGAAGGCTGAACCGGTGAAGTCTGGGCCAACAGTATCTATGATGGCGAACACTGCCGTGGTGGCAGAGGCGTTGCCGCAATCATCGGTTGCCGTGAAGGTCACACTGGCAGAGCCCGTGGCTCCACATCCGGCTTCAAGTGCCGTAAAGTCATGGGTCCATGTGACGTCTGAGCACGCTTCTTCAGCAGCAGCGCCACCTTGAGCGGTAAGCCATGCATCGAGGTCGGCCGTGTTGCCTTGACCATCGCATTGCACAGTGAGGTCGGCAGATGCCGTGGTGACCTCTGGTGCCTCGCTGTCGCTAATGGTAAAGGTGGCTGAGCATGACGCAGCGTTGCCGCAGGCATCGGTGGCCGTGAACGTCACCAAGGCATGGCCTGTAGCTCCGCAGCTGTCCGACAATGCTTCGAAATCATGCGTGATTGCCGGATCGCTGCAATTGTCTGTCGCGGTGGTCGATGCCAACCAGGCTGCGAGGTCATCTGCGTTGCCGTTGCCATCACATTCAACCGTTAAGTCACCTGCACAACTGATCGCTGGAGCAAGGGTGTCACTGATAGAAATGGCCTGGGTGCACGTCGCAGTGCTGGCATTGTCACAGTTGTCTTCTGCCGTCACCGTAAAGGTCCGGGTAAAGGTGTATGAGCCGGCGCAGAGCGTATCCATCGGGCCATCTTCAAATACCACCTCGATCTCGATGTTGGCGCTGCAATTGTCAGAGACTTCATAACCCGGCATGCCTGTGTTGCTGGTGTCAGAATCGACCATGCAATTGGCGTCGGAGAACAAAGCCACTTCGTCTGGGCAGGTGATGCTGAGGAGTGGAGCCACAGTGTCAATCAATTCGATGAACTGGGTGAACGAGCTGGAGTTGTCGCAATCATCCGTCACAGTGTACTCGCGCATCAGCGTTGAGAAGGGCTGTACGCATCCTCCGCTGAATGGCATGTCTTGGAAGGTGATGGTGACCTCTCCACAGTCGTCGGTAGCTTCAATCAGGATGTTGTTGGGGTCTGAAGCATCTGTACCGTAGGCATCGCAGGCGATCGATATGTTCATCTCGCCGGTCACTTCAGGGGCGGTTTCGTCCACAATGGTCAGCAGTTGAATGGCCGTACTGGCATTGCCGCAGTCATCCACAAAGGTGTAGGTCCTTTGAACCTCGTAGCTGCCTTGGCAAATGGTGCTGACGACGCCGTCTTCGACCCAGCTGTATGCCACATCGCTGTCGCAATTGTCGGTTCCTGACGCGCTGCCGTATTCCACTGAACTGTCGAATGCTGCGCAAGCGATTGTATCGGCTGTCACCGCGCCCACTGGGGCGAGGGTGTCAACCAACGTGATCGTCTGGGTGCAGCTGGTGGTGTTCTCGCAGAAGTCTTCAGCCGTGAAGGTGCGCAGGATGGTCCTGCTGCCTTCGGGGCTGTCATCGTCGCCTTCGCAATCCAAGGTGGCTTCCCCATCCACAAAGGTGATGGTGATGTCTTCTTGCGAAGAGCAATTGTCATCTGCGGTGGCATCTCCCAAGAGCGCCGTGGAAAGGTCGGCAGAGCAGGCCTCATCCAGTGCTAGAATGGTGTCTGCAGGGCATGTGATCTCAGGTGCAATAATGTCATAGAGGGACACGTATTGACCGAAAGAACTGCTGTTTCCGCAGGCGTCAGTGGCCGTCCAAATCCGCTCATATGTACCAGGGCAACCGCCAGACAGCTGCATGGCCTCAATGGTGTAGGTCACCTCAGAGCAATTGTCAGTAGCCTCGATGGGAACAAGCGTGGGATCCTCTGGATCGAGCAAGTCTTCGCAGGCAGCATAAGTATAGAGGATGGAGTTGCCAAAGTCAGGAGCGGTCACATCTTCCAAAGTGATGGTTTGGTCGCATGATGTTGTGGCCACATTGCCGCACTCGTCTGTGGCTTGTGCGGTCCAGGTGCGGGTAAAGGCATAGGTGTTGCCACATCCTGGTACAGTGTCGTGGTCCGCGTGGCTGATGCTCACGTCTACGGCGCCACCGCAATTGTCAGAGGCCTCGTAGGTGGGCTCTCCAGTAATAGCGGGGAGCGTTGAAGCCTCGCACATGGCATCGGCTTCCACTGTGGCATCGGCTGGACAGCTGATGGATACATCTGGTGCGGTCAAGTCTTGGATCAAGATGGTCTGCACGCAAGAAACAGAATCGCTGTTGCTGCAATGGTCTGTTGCTACAGCCGTCCATGTGCGCTCCAGCAATTGACTGCCGGTGCAGAGGTCGGTGTAGACGTCAGAATGGCTGATGGTGACTTCTGGATTTTCATCACAGTTGTCCAAAGCGCTTCCTGTCGCCGATCCCAAGACTTCAACAGAAACATCTGCGAAGCAGTTTGCATCCACGGCCAGGGAATCACCAGCAGGGCAAGAAATGCTCACTTCAGGTGCTACAGAGTCGGTCAAGTTGATGACCTGCTCGAAAGTGGCCATGTTTCCGCAGTCGTCTGTGGCCTCGTAAATCCGAAGAATCGTGCCGGCACAAGCGCCACTCACAGGATTGTTGACTTGCACCGTGATGGTGGCAGCGCTGCAATTGTCTGCAGCTTCGATCGCATACAGCGCATCTGCTGCGTATACATCACAGGCCATCGTCACAATGGTATCCGCTGTGAATACAGGGGCGGTTTGGTCCTCAATGGAAATCGTTTGCTCGCAGGTCTTTGTGGTTTGGTTGCCACAGTTGTCCGTCGCGGTGGCTGTCCAAGTCCGGGTAAAGGACATGTTGCCTTCACAAGTGTTGACTGTATCGGCATCGCTGTGCGACATGGATACTGCGGGCATGCCGGTGCAGTTGTCAGAAGCCGCAATCACAGGGATGCCCAGTGCAACTGGATCGGTGTTGGCGGTGCAATTCTCGTCTGCCAGCAGCAAGGTGTCTGCAGGGCAGGTCAAGCTCAATTCAGGAGCGATGAGGTCTTGAACCACGATGATTTGCTGACAGGTCGCAGTATCGGTATTGCTGCAATGGTCTGTAGCCACAGCGGTCCAGGTCCTGGTGATGATTTGGCTTCCAGAACAAGGGGTCTCGATGGCATCGCTGTGTGAAACGCTCACTGCGGGCATTTCGTCGCAGTTGTCTGTCGCATTTGCTGTGGCAGATCCGAGGGCTTCGATGCCGGTTTCAGCAAAGCAAGCTGCATCGACCTGCAAGGAGTCTCCTGCCGGGCATTCAATGCTCACCTCTGGGGCGACATCGTCGGTCAACTGGATCAATTGAATGGCCGTTGACACGTTGCTGCAAGCATCGGTGGCACTGTAGGTGCGCAGAATGGAACCTGCGCAGCCTTCATCAAGGTCGGTTTGGCTGTCGATGATCAAGGAGACTGCACTGCAATTGTCTGAAGCGCTGACTTCGTAGAGTTCAGTCGCAGAATAGGCATCACAGGCCACCTGGATGGTGTCCATGACCGCAATTACAGGTGCAGTATTGTCTTCAACACTGATGGATTGAGCGCAAGAAGCCATGGCGGTATTGCCACATTCATCCGTAGCCGTTACCGAGAACGTTCTCGTGAAAGAGAAGGAGCCTTCGCAAGAGGAAGAGGTATCCGCATCGACATACGATGAGGACAGTTCCACTTCTCCACCGCAGGCATCGGTAGCGCTGATGAGGGGCATGCCCAGTGCATCTGTTCCAGTGGAAGCGGCACAATTCTCATCGGCAAACACGGTGGTGTCTGTTGGGCAGGTCAGGCTGAGTTCCGGTGCAATCAAATCCAATACCGTGATGGTCTGGGTGCAGGTAGCCGTGGCAGTATTCTCACACTGGTCTGTTCCGATGGCGGTCCATGTCCGCACGATGGTCATGGATCCTGTGCAGGTCGATGACACCGCGTCGGAATAGGTGAAGCTGAGTTCGGGGCTGTCATCACAGGCGTCTTCTACCGATGCCGTTGGCATTCCCAAAGTTGCACTGGTGGTGTCTACTGCGCAGTCGACGTCTACCTCGAGTTGAATGTCCTGTGGGCACTCCGTCAGTGTTACAGCAGGTGCGACGGTGTCGATGAGGTTTACCGCTTGCTCGTAAAACGAGACATTGCCGCATTCGTCTTCTGCACGGTAGGTGCGGTAAGCCACATTGGGGCAAGTACCGGTCACAATTTGCACAGAGTCGATGGTCAAAGTGACGTCTCCGCAACTGTCTTCCGTAGTAATGTCGTAGATCGCATCTGCGTCATATTCGCTGCAGGCGATGTCATAGTCCTGGGAGCCGCTGAACTCCGGTGCGGTAGTGTCTTGAATGATGAAGTCCAAATCAATGTCGCTTGAATTCCCGCATTCATCGGTGGTTGTGAACGTATAGGTGGTCGATCCGGTTTCGCCGCAACCGCCGCTCATGGCCGACATCGAATAGGTCCAACTGGTCGTTCCACAGAGGTCCGTCGATTGGGCACCGCCATGATTGGCGAGCCACGCGGAGCGTTCGGCCTGATTCCCATCGCCATCGCATTCTACCAGTGCATTCTCACCGCCAGAAATGAGCGGAGGATTGGTGTCAATGATGGTGATGACTTGGGTGTGGGTGGTGCTGTTTTCGCAAGCGTCTTCAGCGATCCAGCTGCGCTCAATGGTGCGGCAGCCTTGCGCGGTAAATGCTGTTTCAACTTCTCCGTTGAACGTCACTGTCGGCAAGCCTGCGCCGGTGCAGTTGTCGCTTGCCGTGATGCCGGTAGTAGGAGGCAGATCCTCGCTGCATTCTATGGTGAGATCACCAGGAGCATTGTCAAAAGTGGGGGCGATGGTGTCGATGAAGGTGAAGACCTGCTCGACGTGCTGTGTGGTGGCACAAGCGGTATCGACCAAAGAGTAAGTCAGCACGACTTGATCGTCGCAAAGGGCCTCAGTGTTGACGTTGCAGTCGAGGTTGACCAGAACGTCTCCGTTGGCACCTGAGGCTGGGAGCCCGAGGATGTTGCCTTCCCACGCGAACCAACCGCCAGCGCCGTATCCGCAATTGCGGTCGTTGGCCATCTCACCTACTTGGAAACCAAAGTATTCGTTGTGAGGAGCGTGGTTCAGGAAGAGCAAGCTGCCATCCAGTCCACCAGAACCCGTGAGGTAGCTCTGGTCGTTTTTCATGGTGTAGACGGTCCAGGCATCGGTGATGTCCGAAGTGGGCGTGCAGTCCATGGAAGTTTTGAAACCACCGCCCCAGTCGGCGCCAGAGGTGCCGTTTTCATAGGTGATATAAACATCCCAGATTTCGTTGGCATTTTCCGTTCCTACGACTTGTCCTTCGAGGACGGCAGTGTTGCTGTTGGGATACTCAGTAAAAGTCAACCCCTCTGCAGTAGGGAGGTAATATGAAGAGGTCACGCCGAAGTTTTCGATTCCGAAGAGGACGATGGCACCGTCTTCTCCAATGCCCAAAGCGGTCGTTGCATTGCATACGTTTTCAGTAAGCCTGCGCGCAGCCACGCCACAACTGACGCCGACTGCGTCACCCGTGCACAAGTTGGTTGCTGTAAGGCCAGATTCGCAGCTTACTTGGTCTAAATCTTCTTGGCAGTCGAGCACTTGATCTTCGAGTTCAACGTCCAAAGCCAAGCATTCTGGGGAGCAGAAATTGCCGAGAGGATCTCCATTGCAATCAAAGCCTGCTGCGGGTCCATTGCCGCCACATTCGCCGCATTCGTCGACTTCGCCAACGCAATCGTCTTCGTTGTCGCAAATGCCATCGGAATCAGCATCTCCTTCACATTCTCCGCCACATACACCCAGGGCATCCTCTTGATTGCCGTCGCAATCGCAATCTCCGGCAGGGATTCCATCACCACCACATTCGCCGCAAGCATCGAGTGTCGCGCAAGAGCCATCGTCAATGGTGGCTGTGGCGTCATAATTGCACGCACCGCTAGAGGTGCACCCTGCGCATGATTCGAATTCACATGATCCGTCGTCATTCGTAGCTGACGCGTTAAAGTTGCAGGCCTCTGCATCGGTGCAGCCTGCTGTTTCTGCATCGTCGCAGATTCCGTTGCCATCGGTGTCAGCTGCGCAGTCGCCACCGCAGACGCCGAGGGCGTCCAACTGGTTGCCCGCGCAATCGCAGGCACCGTCGGCGATGTCATCGCAACCGCATTCAAAGGTTTCACCAGGGCCGTTGCACACGCCGCAAGCGTCAAGTGCACCAATGCAGTCGTCCACGTCGTCGCAGATGCCGTCACCATCGGTGTCAGCTGCGCAGTCGCCACCGCAGACGCCGAGGGCGTCCAACTGGTTGCCCGCGCAATCGCAGGCACCGTCGGCGATGTCATCGCAACCGCATTCGAAAGTTTCACCGGGGCCGTTGCATACGCCGCAAGCGTCAAGCGTGCCTTCGCAAGTATCTATGTCGTCACAGATGCCATCGCTGTCGCTGTCATTGGAGGCCACGAGGCCACCATCACATGTTTCGCAAGGCTCATTTGCAAAGACGCAAGAGCCGTTGTCGCTGTTTGCTGTTTCGTCATAGTTGCAAGCCAAGTTGTCAGTACAACCTGGATTGGAAAGTGTGAAAGGCAAGTACACCGTTCCGTTGATGTTGTCACCGTCGAGGAAAATTTGAGCGTTGATGTTGCCTGACAAGTCACCATCTGTGGTCAATTGCGCGATCAAAACACGTTGAGCGGGTCCACCAATCCCGTTCGTTGCGCTTGGCAAAGTGAACCATCCGCCCCCAGTGAGATCGTTGATTTCAAAACTCGACCCGTTAGAGTCGTCCTCTGGCTCAAAGTTGGCAACCCATGAGTCGTTCCCGGACTCTAAAATTGTGATGTCAGACTGACCTTGAGAATTCGATGCTGGTTGGTCAATTCCAATCGTGACAAAACTGTCAAATTCATTGGAGGGATAAGAACCCCAAAGGGCCTCCACAATGCCCGCAGGTGTTGTGCCGCCGAGGGGTGATGATTGAAAGAAACTGCCTGAAGTTTCAATCGTCATGGGCTCATTTACGTTGCCATAGATGCTGGAGACCTTGTCATCTTGTGTGCTAGTGGTGATGTAAATACGGTAGGTGCTGAATCCTGTCAAGTCAGCATCAAGTAGGATGCCTATGTTCTCTTGGACCGTGTCGATTTCGACTTCAAAGTCAGTCAACATTTCCAATTGAGCGGGACTCAATTCAGAAGGTTCGAATGAAAGGAAGCTGTCCGATTCCTGGCTCCACATTGGGGCAGAAATAGACAACAACAGCAACATTATAAGGTGGCGATGTGAGAACATTGTAGATAAGGTCAAGCGCATGGAGACCAAAAATTGAACCGATTAGTCTATTTATATATGCCGAAAACAAACTTTATATGGGCATTTTCAATGTATAATTATGTCTATCGATGAAAATTGACATTTCGTCGGTAGGAGTTTATAGACGTTTCGTGGATGGACTCTGTGTTGTGCGGAGGGGGCCACTTTTATTCGAGATATTCTTGTCAGATAGACGCTGGGGTTGGTGTTTCTGCGAACGGGGGCAGCGCTATCTTCGCTGTCCATGCAGAACATTGTCCTATTTGGCCCTCCTGGCGCGGGAAAAGGCACCCAGAGCGCCTTTTTGGTTGATCATTTCGGGTTTGTACACCTCTCGACCGGTGACATTTTCAGGTCCAACATTAAGGGAGCCACGGAATTGGGGAAACTCGCCAAGTCTTATTTGGACAAGGGCCAACTTGTACCGGATGGCGTGACGATTGAAATGTTGGAGGACTCGGTGAATGCCAGCCCTGATGCCAAAGGGTTCATTTTTGACGGCTTTCCCAGAACGACGGCGCAAGCAGAGGCATTGGATGCGTTTCTGAAAGGGAAGGGGCATGCGATTTCGGCCATGCTGGCGCTGGAAGTCCCTGAAGAAGAGTTGAGGACGCGTTTGGCGAAAAGGGCCGAGACCAGCGGAAGGGTAGATGATGCCGATCCCCTCGTGATCCAAAAGCGGATTGACGTTTACAATGAAGAGACGGCTCCTGTAGCTGAACACTACCGGTTCCAGAACAAGTACATAGGAGTGCAAGGCGTGGGTGGCATGGAGGAGATTTTCGAACGTCTTTCTGCAGCCATCAAGGGCCTATCCTGAGCCCCTGATTCAATGGCAAGCGAGAATTTCGTCGACTACGTAAAGCTGTGCTGCCGATCTGGAAAGGGAGGAGCGGGGAGTACGCACATGCACCGAGACCGCATGACTTCCAAGGGAGGTCCTGACGGAGGGGACGGAGGCCGCGGAGGCCACGTGATTCTTAGGGGGAATTCCCAAAATTGGACCTTGTTGCACCTGAAGTACCGCAAGCACATCAAGGCGGGGCATGGCGAGTCAGGAGGTGCGAACCGCAGACATGGTGCCGATGGCAAGGACGAGTTTCTGGACGTGCCCATTGGGACAGTAGTTCGAGATGCAGACACCAAAGAAATCGTCGGTGAAATCACGGAGGAAGGCCAAGAATGGGTGTTGATTCCGGGTGGCCGAGGAGGGCTTGGCAACGACCACTTCAAATCGCCCACGAACCAGACGCCGCGCTATGCGCAACCGGGTGAGGATGCCCAAGAAGTTTGGCGAATCTTGGAGCTCAAGTTGCTCGCTGATGTTGGCCTGGTGGGATTTCCCAATGCGGGCAAGTCGACCTTATTGAGTGTGGTGAGTGCGGCTAAGCCAGAAATCGCCGATTACCCGTTTACGACCATTCGTCCCAATTTGGGGATGGTGGCCTATCGCGGAGACCGCAGTTTTGTCATGGCCGATATTCCGGGTATCATCGAAGGTGCACATGAAGGAAAAGGGCTGGGCCTCCGGTTTTTGCGTCACATTGAACGCAACGCGGTCTTGCTCTTTTTGGTGCCGGGTGATGCCGATGACATTGCCGAGGCATATCGGGTGTTGTTGCGTGAATTGGAACAGTACAATCCAGAGCTTCTGCAAAAGGACCGCATCTTGTCCATCAGCAAATGCGATCTGCTCGATGCTGAATTGCGCATGGAAGTGACCGCAGAATTGGGGTCATTGGACCACCACTATTTCAGTGCGGTGACCGGAGAAGGTTTGGACCGGTTAAAAGACCAGATTTGGCAGGCCATTTCAGGAGACATTTCCTGAACTCTCGCTTCGCGGTACCTTCGCGTCGCACCATCAATGCTTATGGGAGATACACTCGCGCTTGAAACTGGAGAGGACCTCAGGAAGGTCGCTCTGAATGACTACCGTCTGGCCTGCATCAGCAGAGAGGCGTCCTTGTTGGGCCGCAAGGAAGTCCTCACGGGCAAGGCCAAGTTTGGCATCTTCGGAGATGGCAAAGAGGTGGCCCAACTCGCCCTCGCCCGTCAATTTGGAGATGGCGATTTCAGAAGTGGATACTACCGAGATCAAACGTTAATGATGGTCTTGGGCCTCATGAGTGTGGAGCAGTACTTCGCCCAGCTTTATGCCGATACCCATCCCGAGCGTGAACCCATGACGGCAGGCCGTCAAATGAATGGTCATTTCGGGTCCCGCATGGTCGATGGACAAGGGGATTTCTTGCCTTTGACCAAGCAGCCCAACAGCTCCATTGACCTCTCGCCCACGGCAAGCCAGATGCCCCGCCTTTTGGGGTTGGCACACGCCAGTAAGCACTTTCGTGCCCGCGGTAAAGCGATGAAAAAAGAGGGCTTTAAAATCAAAGGCTTCTCGAGAGACGGAAACGAGGTTGCTTTTGGTACCATAGGTGATGCGAGCACTTCCGAGGGGATGTTTTGGGAGACCATGAATGCTGCTGCAGTGATGGGGGTCCCACTGTGCATGAGTGTGTGGGATGATGGTTACGGAATCTCTGTCCCCAAGAAGTATCAAACAGCGAGGGAGAGCATTTCACAAGCCCTGGCAGGCATGGCCTACGGTTCTGAGCCGGGTGGTGTCGGAGATGGAGGGGTTTCCATCGCTGAATCTGAAGCTGAATTGCCCGGTGGAGGAATCGTGATTTTTAAAGTGAGGGCTTGGGATTACCCTGCGTTGCTGCTCACCTATGAGCGGGCGGTCAACATCTGTCGGGAACGTCATGTGCCTGTTTTGGTGCACGTCGAAGAGTGCACCCAGCCGCAAGGCCACAGTACGAGCGGTTCGCACGAACGGTACAAAACCGCAGAGCGCCTGGCGTGGGCGCAAGAATTTGACTGTATCCGCCAGTTGGGGCGCTTTCTGGAAATGGAAGGGGCGGCGACAGAGTCTGAATTAGAGGCCATCCGCACTGAGGCCAAGCAATGGGTGCGTGGAGAGCAGAAGTCTGCTTGGAAGGCGGTTCGCACTGCATTAGATGGTGAGCGGTCGACGGCTGTGGAGTTGCTGAAGAATGTCCCCGGTTGTGAAGCGCAAGGCGCGGCATTGGAGGCCGTAGCGGACCCCATCCGACGAGACGTCCACGTGACGGTGCGGCAGGCTTTGCACGCAACAGCTGGACAACCTTCCGAGCAGCGCACAGCGCTGTTGCGTTGGTTGGAAGTTCAAGAGAAACGTTGTGGCGCCTTGTTTGGAGGTGGACTGCACGCCAGCGGGAGGCACGATGCGACCGAGGTGGAGCCTGTTGCTCCAGAGCTTGGAGAGGAGATGGTGGATGGCCGCCTGGTCCTCCGCGACAACTTTCAAGCCCTCTTTGAGCAGTATCCGGAATTGCTCACATTTGGCGAGGACACAGGCCGCATCGGAGGTGTGAACCAGTCGATGGAAGGCATGCAGGATGCCTTTGGTGAAGACCGGGTCTCCGATACAGGAATCCGGGAATGCACCATTGTAGGGCAAGGCATTGGACTGGCTATGCGTGGGCTTCGACCAATTGCTGAAATCCAATACCTCGATTACCTCTATTACGCCCTGCAGATCATGCGGGACGATTTAGCGACGGTACACTACCGCAGTGCAGGGGCCCAGCGTGCTCCGCTCATCATCCGTACACGGGGCCACCGACTCGAAGGAATTTGGCATGCGGGGAGCCCCATGGGCGCCATTGTGCACAGCGTGAGAGGGATGCACGTTTGCGTCCCCCGCAACATGACGGAAGCGGCGGGGATGTACAACACCTTGATGGCTGCAGGAGAGCCGGCTTTGGTGGTGGAGTGCTTGAACGGATACAGGAACAAAGAGCGCAAGCCGCTGAATGCTGGTGCCTTCAGGATTCCTCTGGGCCAACCTGAAGTGGTGCGTTCCGGTACTGACTTGACAGTGGTGTCGTACGGGAGCACCTTTAATCTGTGTGTTGTTGCGGCTGACCGGTTGGCAGAGCTTGGTATTGAGGTTGAATTGGTGGATATCCGGACCCTGCTGCCGTTTGATTTGACAGGAACCATTGTGGGGAGCGTTGCTCGGACCCATAGGGTGCTCTTCGTAGACGAAGACGTTCCTGGAGGAGCCACTGCATATATGATGGAACGCGCTATGGCGTCAGGCGATATGTGGTCGCATTTGGACGCCGCTCCACAGACGTTATCTGCCGCGCCGCATTTGCCGGCGTATGGCAGTGACGGAGACTTTTTCTCCAAGCCATCGGTCGAAGACATCGTGGAACGGGCATACGCCATGATCTCGGAGGATGACCCCACGTCCTTCCCCGATTTGCGCTGACCGTGGAACGCATCGAGCTTTCCCTTAGGAAGCCTTACATCGACCTGCTTCAATTGCTAAAGGCAACGGGCTTGTGCGCCACAGGCGGAGAGGCCAAATGGACGGTAGATGAGGGGCGGGTGACCGTGAACGGAGAACCTGAGTCTCGCCGGCGCCGCAAACTGGTCGTCGGGGACGAAGTGGTGGTCGATGGTCAATATCTCGTGGGCATTATTGCAGGGATTGCCCCGTGATTTCGTCGCATATTGCCTGACGCTATTCTCGAAGGGTGGTAAGTAACCGCTATTGATTCCATCTAAAAATGTGCCAGATGCGCCTCCAATACTGGGCTGTATGCCTGATGCTGAGTCTCTTGTCATTGACGACGTTCGCCCAAGAGGTGGTCAAAGGTCAAGTCATCGATGGTGAAACTGGGGGCCCCGTTTTTGCTGCAGGTGTCGTGGTGCAGGGCACTTCAACGGGAACTTCTACAGATTTTGATGGCCGTTTCAGATTGGAAGTGGATGCGCTGCCGGTTCGGCTGAACATCAGCTTTATCGGTTACGCCATGCTGACTGTTGATGTGAAAACCACGGAGAATGACGTGCGCGTTTCACTTCAGCCGGACGCGGTTTTGATGGAAGAAGCAGAGGTCGTGGGTTCCAGGATCGATGAGCGTCAGAAACAGGGCCCCCTCACAGTCGAGTCCATGGATGTTCTGGCCATTAGAGAAGCCCCCAGTGGCAATTTCTACGAAGGTCTCGGCAACCTCAAAGGGGTGGACATGACCAGTGCGTCGCTTGGATTTAAGATCATCAATACCCGTGGATTTAACAGTACATCGCCTGTGCGTTCTCTTCAATTGATTGATGGGGTGGACAACCAAAGTCCAGGCTTGAACTTCTCGTTGGGCAACTTCTTGGGGGCACCTGAGCTCGATGTTATGAAGGTGGACATCGTTGCGGGAGCCAGCAGTGCATTCTATGGACCTGGCGCATTTAACGGGGTCATCTCCATGGAAACAAAGTCCCCCTTTCGTTTTCCCGGAGTGGCTGTCAGTGCCAAGTTGGGTGAGCGCAACCTGACCGAATCGGGTTTCCGTTACGCGGATTACATCGAAAACGCAGAAGGCAATCCTGTCCTCGGATTCAAGATTAATGCCTTTCGCTTTAGCGCAGACGACTGGGTGGCTGACAACTACAATCCGGTGGATGGATCCAATGTAGACGCCACCAACCCAGGTCGATTTGATGCGGTCAACATCTATGGAGATGAGTACAAGACGGTCTTTGATTACAGTGGAGACAACAGCACCAATGCCCGTGGACTGGGGTCTTTTTACCGCACCGGATACAAGGAGGGCGAACTGGTCGATTACGGCACCAAAAACCTCAAGGTTTCCACGGCCCTTCATGTGAGGCTGCAGCCCGAAAAGACATACGAGTCCGCTGAATTGGTGTATGGGTTCAATAGCGGTTTTGGCACAACGGTGTACCAAGGCGACAACCGCTTCTCGCTGCGTGACATTGAGTTCTACCAGCACAAGATTCAATTGTCCAAGCCTGGAAAGTGGTTTTTTAGGGCTTACCGAACCAGTGAAGATGCGGGCAACAGTTATGACCCGTATGCGACTGCATTGCGGCTGCAGGAGGAGACCCGAAGCGATTACAGTTATTCCAAAGTGTACTACCGCTATTGGGTGGACAGCATCTCGCCGTTGATCGGAGGCACATGGCCGGAGGGCATTTTGGACACTTCTGGATCATTTCCAACGTTCACCATTCCCCCAGATAGCATTTCTGCTTGGTTTGCAAACAACCAGACCAACCTCGCGGACTGGCACAACTTGGTTCAGGACTGGACCAACAATGGTTATGCTGGCTTGAGCGACGTGTCCCTCGAGCCACTGGGGCACCTTGAGCCCGGAAGCCCTGAATTTCAAGAGGCGTTTGATCGGATCACGGCCCTGAAGAACAACGAAGGAGAGGGGGGAACCCGGTTCTATGACCGTTCGAGCTTGATCCACATGCACGGTGAGCGCACCTTCAAGCCCACAGGCTTCGAAGAAATCAGGGTGGGCGGCAATTTCCGCCGGTATACGCCCAACAGTGATGGCACCATCTTCAGCGATACAGCAGGAGTGGTCATCACCAATCAGGAGTATGGGCTCTATGCAGGAGCGAGAAAGCGGTTTGCCGAGGACAAGGTCATTACGACGGCGACCATTCGTGCAGACAAGAACCAAAACTTCGACTGGGTATTCTCTCCGGCGGCCTCTTTGGTTTGGCAGCCGCGGGAGCAGGATTACTTCCGGCTCAGTTTTTCAAGCGCTTTGCGCAATCCCACATTGGCAGACCAATACCTCTATCTCGATGTGGGTCCAGCCACGCTGGTGGGCAACCTGAACGGACGTGACAGTTTGGTTACCATTGACAGTTTTGTGGATTATAGGAACAGCGTTTCAAGTGCGGCAGGCCTGCCATTTGGAAACCTCGATACCATGCAGTTTTTCAATATTGCACCCTTGCAGCCAGAACAGGTCAAGTCCGTTGAGGTCGGATACAGGACCACTCTGTGGGACAAGCTGTACTTGGATGGAAGCTGGTATTACAGCCAGTACACCAACTTTATCGGATACAACATTGGCCTCGATGTCCTGTTCCAGAACCCCTCCTTTCCAGAGGCTGTTACAGGCATCGACGTTTACCGGTATGCGGCCAACTCCATCAATGATGTCAGAACCACAGGTGCTTCTTTGGGAGCCAATTGGTATGTCGGGGACAATTGGATGATATCCGGAAACTACAGCTGGAACCGCTTGGTCAAAACCGACGAAAACGATCCCATCATTCCAGCCTTTAATACACCCGAGCACAAGTACAATTTTGGCGTTAGCACCAGGGACCTCCGGTTGCGTGAAGCAAGTACATGGGGTTTCGGCGTGAATTATAAGTGGGTTCAGGGCTTTGTTTTTGAGGGTTCACCTCAATTCACAGGGTATGTGCCCACGTTTGATTTGTTGGACATTCAGGCGAATGCTCACATTGACCAGCTCAATATGACGGTCAAGGCGGGTGCGTCTAACGTATTGAAAAACTGGCATATAGAGGCTTATGGCGGGCCTTCGGTTGGCCGTTTAGCGTACATCAGCCTTCTTTATGAAGTCAGTACAAAAGATTGAATTTTAGCGTTTACAAATTTCTTGATTGGGAATGCGTGGAATGCAGCGTGTAATTCATACACACTCATTCGCGCTTTCCTATCTTACCCTCTCAACTTTGGGACCAAACCATGAAGCAAACTTGTCTCCTTTTGGTAGCGTTTTTCGCTTGCCTTACTGCCGGTGCACAGACCCGGTATCTCGACGAGGTTTTCAGTGATGTCACTGTATCCTCCAACATTCAATACGGTACAAACATTACCATCATCCCCGCCCTACAAGGCCTACCACCTGCTGCGCAGCCTCTGGTATTGGACTTGTATGAGCCTACAGGTGACACGGAGTCTGACCGTCCGCTGTTGCTGATGTTCCACACTGGAAACTTCCTGCCTGTTTATTTGAACGGTGGAGCCCAGGGAACCAAAACGGACAGCGCCATTGTGGAGCTGTGCACGCGTTACGCCAAAATGGGGTACGTCGTGGCCAGTGTTGACTACCGCGTCGGTTGGAACGCACTCGCGAGCACCCAAGAGGAGCGGACACTTCAATTGATCCAAGCCGCCTACCGTGGTGTGCAAGACAGCAGAACAGCTGTTCGTTATTTCCGCAAGTCAGTTGCGGATGACGGCAACCCTTACGGCATCGACGACACCAAAATTGGATTGGGTGGAGATGGAACAGGTGGATACATCACCTTGGCTTCTGCTGGCATCAGCAGCTACAATGACATCATCCTTGACGATACAGGTGTCCCCATTCCGAAGTTCTGGTATGATCCAGGAACAGGTTCACAAATCCCCATGGTCGTAGAGGACATTCATGGCAATCCAGATGCTACCAATGATGCCTATGCTCCTGCCTCATCCGGTGGAATTCAATTGTGCATGGCCAACCACGTTGGTTATGATTCCGACTTCAATTTCCAATTCAACCTTGGAGGTGCCTTGGGTGACCTCAATTGGTTGGATGAGGGAGATGTTCCCATGGTGAGTTTCCATTGTCCTCACGACCCATTCGCTCCTTATGAGACTGCGGTATTGATCGTTCCTACCACCAACGAGCCCGTTGTGGAAGTGAGCGGTGCTTATGATGTCCACCAAGAGATCAACGGGTACGCGACAAACAACAACGCGGTGTTTGCAGACGCAGACATCGCTGATGCCGCTTCAGAAAGCAACAACGGTTGGGATGGTCTTTTCCCCGTTTTGAACAGTTATGTAGATGGAGCCGCGACTGAGCCCTTTGACAGCTCACCATGGCAGTGGTTCAGCGAGGATGCTGTCCAGGCTTATGATGATGCCAACGGCACCACAATTCTTGCTACCCAATTGACTTTGAACCCCACCATGGGTGAGGCTGAAGCGATGTTCTGGATTGACCAGATCGTGGATTACAACAGCCCCCGAATGGGATTGGCGCTCGGTGTTTTGTCAGAAGGTCAAATCAACAGCAATGGTGTGCGTTACGTTGATGAGGTATTCACCGATGTAGAGGTGACTTCAGGTGTGGTCTACGGCAACAACATCACGGTGATTCCCGCATTGCAAGGTGCTCCCCCTGCAGCGGAAGATTTGATTTGTGACATTTATGAGCCTGTTGGTGATACCGAGTCAGACCGTCCTTTGATCTTGTATTTCCACACAGGAAACTTCTTGCCTCAGTATGTAAACGGAAGTGCCGTTGGTAACCGCACTGACTCTTGCGCGGTCGCCCTGTGCACCGAATTTGCCAAGAAAGGATACGTTGTCGCAAGTTGTGATTATCGTCTGGGTTGGAATGCTTTGGCAGGGACTCAGGATGAGCGCACTTTGCAGCTGATTCAAGCGGCTTATCGCGGTGTTCAGGACAGCCGTACTGCAGTGCGTTTCTTCCGCAAGAGCATTGCCGAAAGTGGTAACCCTTATGGTGTTGCCGACAACAAGATCGCCATGTTTGGAGAGGGTACGGGTGGTTACATCACCCTCGCTTCAGCTGGCATCTCCAGTTACAATGACATCATCTTGGATGATGCCGGTGTCCCCATTGCCAAGTTCTGGTACGATCCAGGCTCAGGAGAACAAATTCCAATGGTCATCGAAGACGTGCACGGTAACCCCGATGCTACATCAAATGGTTTCGCTCCTGCGGAAATTGGTGGCTTCCCATTGTGTTTGGCCAACCACGTTGGCTACAGCTCAGACTTTGACTTTCAGATGAACTTGGGTGGTGCCCTTGGAGATTTGGACTGGTTGGATGAAGGTGATGTTCCCATGGTCAGCTTCCACGGTCCTCACGATCAATTCGCCCCATACACCACTGGTGTTTTGGTGGTTCCAACAACCAACGAGCCTGTAGTAGAGGTCAGTGGAGCGTTTGATGTTCACGCTGAGATCAATGGCTTTGCGACCAATAACAATGCCGTCTTTGCAGAGATTGGATTGCCCGACCCTGCGGTTGGTTACGGCAACCAAGGCTGGGATGGTCTTTATCCTGTGCTCAACAACTACGTTGACGGTGCGCCTACTGAGCCTTTTGACGGTGCTCCATGGCAGTGGTGGGATGTGGCTACGACGGAGTTCGTGGACAGCCAAAACGGCACCAACATTGCTGCGACTCAGTTGACATTGAACCCAACGATGGGTCCTGCTGAAGCGGCCTTTTGGATCAACGAGGTGACCAACTACACTGCACCCCGTTTGGCGGTTAGCCTCGGTGTTGCAGCCCTCGGACCTGGTTGTAATGATGAGTCAGCTTGTAACTACAGCGCCTTGGCTACCACGGACGATGGCTCTTGTGATTATGCTGCCGAAGGATTTGACTGTGACGGCAATTCACTCATCGTTCCTGGATGTACCGATGTCATCGCATGTAACTATGATGGCTTTGCAACGGAAGATGACGGATCATGTGATTACATGGATACGACATTGCCTACGGGTGCTACAAATGTCTGGTTGGTGGGTCTCACCTTGACTGGTACAGACAATGAGCCCCTCGCTGGTGGATGTGAAGTCACCGGCGGTGTAAACCCCAACATTGCAGTGAACGGCGTGTTCCTCGGCGATGGAACTGGAGGGCCTTTGGTGATGTCCAATGTGACCGACCCCACAGGTGGTTTGCTCTTTGATCTTGTAGCCATTGCGAGCAACACCCCAGTGGGCATGTGTGGAGGTCAATTCACGGTAAACCTGTCGGGCAACGTTTTGACGCTCGCAGAGCAAAATGGTGTTTGGAGGACGATTGTACCTGTTCTGGGTCCACAGTACCTCTGGGCCGCTCCATTGAGCAGCTTTACGCCAGGTTGTGGTGACCCAACGGCTTGTGGATTCACAAACCCTTGTGACATCAGCTTGCTGTGTGACTACACGGATACCGACGGGGATGAAATCCTCGACTGCCAGGAGATTGCAGGTTGCCAAGACGAGTCTGCAGACAACTACAATGCCAACGCAACGGATCCAGGTACTTGTAACTACAACGGCTGTACCAACGCTGACGCTGTGAACTTTGACTCAGGTGCCAACACGGACGACGGCAGTTGCCAGTTTGAGATTGTGTTCCGCGTCAATGCAACAAACATCACCGTTGATGGTGCCATGGGTGTTGCAGGCTCCTTCAATGGATTTGCCGCTTCAGGCATGACCGAGATGGGCTATGGTGTTTGGGAGACCTCACTCATTTTGGGTGTGGGTTCTTACCAGTTCAATTATGTCAATGGTGCCGCAACAGAGAACATCTCTGGCGACTGCGATTCCCAGCGGATGTTGGAAGTTGCAAGCGCTCCAATGACTTTGGATGCATCTTGTTTCGGCGAGTGTGGTCCATGCGCTGGTTGTACAGACCCATTCAGTGCTGAGTACAACCCATTTGCCGGAGAAGACGACGGAAGTTGCGCCACGGCGATTGTATACGGATGTACTTACCCAGATGCTTCTAACTACAATGCAGCAGCCACCATTGATGACGGAACTTGTGAAGTCAGTGGCGCCAACCCTTGTCCTACGGACTTGGATGGCGACGGAGCTACTGCGGTAGGTGACCTGTTGCTCCTGCTCGGATCCTTCGGTCAGAACTGCGAGTAATCACAGCAATCAAACAACATTGGAAAGGCGCCCTCGGGCGCCTTTCTGCTTTTAAGGCCGTTTGTGAACGGGATGCTGACGCACACGAAGGCTTTGTTTGAGCAAGGCGTTGATGCTGCAGATTCGCCTTGTCAGCTGGTCGTGGAGAAGCCGCTGACAGCTTCTAGGTTTTGGTTACGGGAGGCCGTTCGAAACGTCGAATGGCCTCCTTCAACCGTTTGCCCTTGAGGTGCTACTTTGCAAACATGGCTTGGAGAAAAGACCTTTCGTTGTTGTTGTTGCGCTTGGGGGCAGGAGGCTTGATGGTGCCCCATGGATGGGGAAAGTTGAACCGCCTCATCGAGGGTTTGAATGCCGGAGAGGTGCAGTTTTACAATTGGATGGGCATTGGAACGGAGGCTTCTTTGGGCCTTGCGGTTTGTGGAGAGCTCGTGGCTCCAGTCTTTATCGTGCTGGGGTTGTTTACACGCTGGATGTCCATTCCTGCGGCCATTACCATGGCTGTTGCAGCGTTTGGTGCACATGCCGGTGATCCCATCGGCGACAAGGAGCACGCGTTGCTCTTCTTGGTGCCGTATTTGGTGTTGGCCTTAATGGGAGGAGGGAAGTACAGCTTGGACAGTCGGGTGACCCGGCCGCGCTGATTCAGCCCGCCTTGTGGTTGATCAAGATTGGAGCAGACTGGAGATTGGGCCGATGGCTTGTAAGCAGTCTGGCTCAGCCCAATGAAGCGAGTTGGGCCTGTAGAACTTCGATCTTGGCGATGGCATCTGCCTCCTTGGCCCGCTCTGCTGCTACAACTTGTTCTGGAGCGCCGTTGACGAATTTTTCGTTGCTCAACTTCTTGCGCACGATGTTCAGGAAGCCCTGCTGGTAATCGAGGTCTTTCTGGATTTTTTCTTTTTCTGCGTCTAGGTCAACAGCGTCGCCGGCTGGGATGAAGAATTCGTGGGTTTCCACTACAAAGCCAAAGGCACCCGTCACTTTCTCCTCAATGCGCTCCACTGAAGACACGTTGCACAGGTGGCAAACCACAGGTTCAAGGCTGGCGGGGTAGGGCTTTCCTGCGGGATCCACAATGACCTGAAGTTCCAAAGCTTGCTTGTTCGGAATGTGACCCTTTTGACGAATGCTCCGCACTTCAGCAACGATGCGGGTGGTGAGCTCAAAGTCCGTGAGCAAACGGTCATCGGCAGGTTCCCCTGCGCGTGAAGGGAAGGGGGCATTGCACAACAATGTTCCTGCTTCGCGCACTTTCAAGAGGCTCGATACCTCTTCGGTGAGGAAGGGCATGAACGGGTGCAGCAGCGAAAGCATGCGCTCGAACAGCCGGGTGGTCGCGTCATAGGTGGCGCGGTCACAAGGCTCTCCATAAGTGGGCTTGGCGAGCTCCAAATACCAGGAACAGAAGTCGTCCCAGATGTGCTTGTAGGTGGCCATCAAGGCTTCGCTGAGTCGGAATTCAGCGAAGGCTTGCTCGATGTCGCCAAGCACCTGCTCTGAACGGGCTTCGAACCACCGGATGCCGGCAGCCGCATGTTCGGGTTGCTTTGCGGTTTCACTGACTTCCCAGCCTTTGACCAGGCGGAAGGCGTTCCAAATTTTGTTTGAGAAGTTGCGGCCTTGTTGGCAGAGAGACTCATCGAATGGCAGGTCGTTGCCCGCAGGCGAAGTGAGGAGCATACCGACCCGAACGCCGTCTGCACCGTATTGCTTCATCAGCTCAATGGGATCGGGAGAGTTGCCCAAAGACTTGGACATTTTGCGGCCCTGCTTGTCCCTCACAATGCCCGTGTAGTAGACGTTTTTGAAGGGGGGTGCCTGGCGGTATTCATATCCCGCAATGATCATGCGGGCCACCCAGAAGAACATGATCTCCGGTGCAGTAACCAAGTCGTTGGTGGGGTAGTAATAATCGACTTCCTCTTTGGAATAGAACCCATCAAATACACTGATGGGCCAGAGCCAAGAGCTGAACCAGGTGTCCAGCACATCTTCATCTTGACGCAGGTCCGAGGGGGTGATTGTGCGGCCAGCGGCTGCAGTGGCCAGTTTCGCTGCTGTTTCTGCGTCTGCAGCGACCACAAATTTGGCTTCGGCAGATGTGGGTTCTCCTTCGTAGTACCAGGCAGGGATGCGGTGTCCCCACCAGAGCTGTCGAGAAATGCACCAATCCTTGACGTTCTCCATCCAGTTCCGGTAGCTGTTTTTGAATTTGGCAGGGTGGAATTGAATGGTGTCGTCCATCACCCGATCGAGTGCGGGCTTGGCGAGTTCTTCCATGGCGACGAACCACTGCATGGAAAGTCGGGGCTCGATGATGGCTCCTGTGCGCTCAGAGCGGCCCACTTTGTTGGGGTGCTCCTCTACCTTGACAAGGTGCCCTGCGGCATCCAGCGCTGCGGTAAAGGTTGTGCGCGCCTCAAACCGGTCTTGGCCTTCGTAGATACCTCCGACGGCATTGACCGTGCCGTTGGGGTTGAGCATGTCAATGACTTCCAAATTGTGTTTCTGCCCCAATTCGTGGTCATTTGGATCGTGGGCAGGGGTCACCTTGAGGCAGCCGGTGCCGAATTCGCGGTCCACGTATTCGTCCTGAATGATGGGAATGCTGCGTCCAGCGATGGGCACAATCGCCCGCTTGCCGTGTAAGTGGGTGTAGCGCTCGTCTTCGGGATGAATGCAAATGGCGGTGTCTGCAAGGATGGTTTCCGGGCGGGTGGTCGCAATGGTGAGCCATTCGTCGCTGTTCTCGACCTGGTACTTGACGTGGTGAAGTTTGGACTGTTCTTCGGTATGGATGACTTCTTCATCGCTGACAGCGGTGAGGGCTTCAGGGTCCCAATTCACCATCCGCAGGCCCCGATAGACGTGGCCCTTCTCATGCAGATCTAGGAAGGTGTCGATGACGCTTTTGCTGTAGTGATCGTCCAGCGTAAAACTGGTGCGCTCCCAATCGCAGCTGGCACCGAGTTTGCGGAGTTGCTTCAATATGATGCCGCCGTGTTCCCGCGTCCAATCCCAGGCATGCTCAAGAAAAGCATCGCGGCTGAGGTCTGATTTTTTGATGCCTTGATCGCGGAGCTTGTGCACCACTTTGGCTTCGGTGGCAATCGAGGCGTGGTCGGTCCCCGGCACCCAACACGCGTTCTTGCCTTGCATGCGGGCCCGTCGCACCAAGACGTCTTGGATGGTGTTGTTGAGCATGTGCCCCATGTGCAGCACACCGGTCACATTGGGGGGAGGGATCACCACGGTGTAAGGCTCGCGCTCGTCAGGGACGCTTCGGAACGCTTTGGCATCTTCCCAGGCTTGTGTCCAGCGGTCTTCTACGGTGGTGGGATCGTACTGTGAGGGAATGTCTTGTGCCATGGCGAAAACGAACGGTGCGGTTGCGGCCTCAAATTTAGCCTGTTAAAATGGCGTTAACCTTGGTCTGAACAAGAGAAAGACAGGTTTATCTTTAAAGTTGAAATCAATCAACCCTCATTATGAAGAAGGTCTTCCTCACCCTCGCCGTTGTTTTCGGCGGATTTATCCTTGCCGGAGCCCAAGAAGTGGTCAACGGTCCTGTCCTTAGCCTGGACAAAGAAGTGCACGATTATGGCACCATTGACCAAGGCGCTGATGGAAACTGTGTCTTTACAGTCACCAATGACGGTACAGACCCGCTCATCATTTCTCGTTGCAAAGGTTCATGTGGTTGCACTGTTCCTCAGTGCGATAAGGATCCCATCATGCCAGGCACCACCAGCAGCATCAAGGTGAAGTACGACACCAAGCGTGTGGGTCCCATCAACAAAAGCGTGACCATCACTTCGAATGCTTCGAACGAGCCAACGAAGGTGATCCGCATCAAGGGAAAGGTCGAGGCTGTTGCCCAGCAAGTCGGCGCTCCCGTTAAGAACGCAGCTGGTCCAACCAACAAGCAGTAATACCTGAGGTGCTGTGCACCTTGTGAAAGCCGCTCCGGAAATCCGGGGCGGCTTTCTTTTTTCCCGAACCTGTGGCGGCTGCGCCTGTTGTAAGGTCATGTTCGGAATGTTCAAGAAGGATCCCGTGGAGAAGCTCAGAAAGGAGCACGCGCGGTTGTTGGCAGAAGCCCACAGGCTCAGCACGGTTGACCGCACCAAAAGCGATCAAATGACCGCCAAGGCGGCAGAAATAGAGGCGGAGCTCGTGGCTTTGACCCAAAAAGGCGGCGCATGAGGACGGTAGCCATTGTTGGAGACAGTAAGGGCATTGGGCTGGCGTTGCGTGAGCAATTGCTCGCTTCAGGGGACCGTGTCATCGGTGTTTCACGGACGGGTGCCCAGGCTCCGGGCGAATACACGGGCCTTGTCTTTGATGCTGTCGCTCACCCTTGCGACCTCTCCTCGTTTACAGACCGCTTGGATGGACTGGTGTATTGCCCCGGCACCATTTCCTTAAAGCCGGTGAGGGGGGTGAAGCCCGAGCAAATGATGGAAGACTTCAGGGTCAACGCGATGGGGTTTTTACAGACTGTTCAGGCCAACTTGAAGCTGCTCAAGGCTGCAGCCGCCTCTCCCGAGGGAGGAGCGCCATCGGTGGTGGGCTTTTCGACTGTGGCGGTGCAAACAGGCATGGGCTTTCATGCTTCTATTGCTGCTGCCAAAGGCGCTGTAGAGGGACTGGTGCGCACCATGTCGGCTGAATTCGCTCCAGACATTCGCGTCAATGCGATTGCGCCTTCTTTGACCGACACCCCTTTGGCTGCGTCCATGCTGTCCTCAGACGCCAAGCGGGAGGCGAGTGCCGCACGGCATCCCCTCAAGCGCATTGCATCCGCCCAAGATGTGGCCGGTACAGCGGCATTCTTGCTTTCACCAGCTGCCGCTGCCATCACGGGCCAGGTCTTGCAGGTCGACAATGGGATGAGCGCCGTCCGATGAGCCACACAGATGGTGGCCCTCGGCAGGTGTTGGGCCTGAACGAAATCGCTGAAATGCCGCAGCGCAGGCGCGCCCGCTTGATCAATTCGATCAGTGGGTTTAAGCCGGCCAATCTTGTCGGTACTGCAGATGCTCATGGCAATGCAGCCTGTTGCATCGTGTCGAGCGTGGTCCATTTGGGCTCGAATCCCGCGCTCATGGGGGTGGTGTTTCGCCCCCCAGGCGCCGACGCCCACAACTACCGCAACCTCTCATCTTCTGGCTGCTTCACCCTGAATCATGTCACGGCGGACATGTACACCTCGGCGCACCAGACCAGTGCCCGGTATCCAGAAAACGTATCGGAATTCGAAGCAGTGGGACTCACGCCACATTGGCATGGCCCGGCAGAGGACCAGTTTCAGGCCCCTGCTGTGGCGGAGTCGCCGGTTCGAATGGGGTTGACCGTTTCCGAGGACCTGGCGTTGCCCAATGGGTGCCGCTTTGTCATCGGAGCGGTTCAATGGGTGGATTACAGGTCAAATGGCCAAGCTGAAGATGGATTTTTGGACTTGGCTGCGCTGGATACTGTTTGCATTGGTGGATTGGATGCTTATTACACCGCGTCACGGCTGGGAAGGTTGAGCTATGCCAAACCCGAGTCCATGCCGGAGGTCCGCACTGATTTTATGAAAGGCTGGGACTGAGCCATGTCGGCCTTGCCATCCTTGCGTGTAGTCTGGTTGAAGCGGGACCTCCGTTTGAGGGACCATGCCCCGCTGGCAGAAGCGATGCGCATGGGAGGACCTCATTTGGTGGTGTACTGCTTCGAGCCTGATGATCTGGCACACCCTACCACATCAGGGCGGCACCTGTCTTTTGTCCAGCAGGGATTGGCCGATATGGACGTTCAATGGTCCGAATGGGAGCAAGAGGGGAGGATGTGTGCAGGCCTCAGAACGGCTGCACTCCACGCATCATTTACCGATGTTTTGGCCCACCTCATAAAACGCTTCACGTTGACCGGAGTGCACAGTTATTCGGAGTCGGGACTGCGGCATACTTATGACCGAGACAAAAGGGTCAAGGGCCTTTTGGCCGGCGCAGGCGTGCCTTGGTTGGAACACCAACGCGACGGTGTCCAGCGGGGGCGTCGGAACCGAGACCAGTGGCGAGAGCAGTGGTTTGCCCACATGGAGCAGCCTCAGGAACACCCGGACTTCGCCTTGGCGAAACCCATCGCGAAGTCTGCCTTGAATTGGCCACAAGAATGGCTGGACATTCCTGAGCCTGACGAAGGTCCAGAGGGCTTTCAGCCTGGAGGAGAGCGCCGCGCACATGCCTACTTGGAATCGTTTGTGACAGACCGCATACGCCGCTACGCCAAGGCCATTTCAAAGCCGGAAGGGAGCCGGGAAGGGTGCAGCCGCTTGAGCGCTTACTTGGCGTGGGGGAACCTGAGCATTCGACAGGTCCACCAGCGCCAATCGATTTCTAGAAAGCGCGGTGGAGACGGCCCCACAGGGCAGCTGCGCAATTTTAGTGCCTTTGACAGCCGTCTGCGTTGGCATTGCCATTTCATCCAAAAATTTGAGATGGAAGACCGCATGGAGTTTGAAAACGTGAACGGTGGGTACAACCTGTTGAATAAAGAAGTCAATCAAACCCATGCAGAGGCCTGGAAACAAGGGCAGACAGGGTTCCCATTGGTGGACGCTTGCATGCGTTGTGTGACTGCCACAGGCTATTTGAACTTCAGAATGAGGGCCATGCTTGTGAGCTTTTTGACCCACCATTTGTGGCAGCCTTGGCAAGTGGGCGTCGACCATTTGGCCCAACAGTTCCTTGATTTTGAACCTGGCATTCATTATCCCCAATTCCAAATGCAGGCAGGGGTAACGGGCATCAACACGGTCCGCATTTACAACCCTGTCAAGCAAGCAGAGGACCACGACCCGGATGGGGCTTTCATCCGCAAGTGGGTGCCGGAGTTGGCAGAAGTGCCCGTGCCCTATGTTTTTGCCCCGTGGACCATGCCGCCCATCGAGGCTGCCTTGCTGGATTTTAGATTGGGGGAGCATTACCCGTTGCCCATCGTGTCGTTGGAAAAGGCGTCCCGGGATGCCCGGGAGCGTTTGTGGGCACACCGCAAGCATCCCGCCGTTCAGGCCGAGGGGCTCCGGATCTTGCGGAGGCATGTGGTTGTGGGTGCACGTCCGATGGATTGACGAAACAACGCCAACCTTTACGACCTTCGTTTGACCGATGGAAAAAGCCCGACCCATTCTTGAAAGCTCCGATGGCCGCACGCTGTTGTATCACGAAGTGATCGCAGAGGCTGGTGTTGCGGCGCCGTGGCTGGTGTTCGTGCACGGAGCGGGCGGAAGCATACGGACTTGGAAGTACCAAATCGACGCCTTCAAGCCCCATTACCGGTTGTTGTTGATCGACCTCCGGGACCATGGATACAGCAAGGACATCTTGCCGGAATTTCCCGAATACGATTTTGACATCGTTGCGGAGGACATTCTCGCGGTCATCGATCACTTGGGCATTGGGCGGGCGCATTTTGTGAGCCTGAGCATAGGAAGCGTGATCCTGCAGAAGCTGGACATCGAGCGCCCTGAGCTCATCGACCGCATGGTGATGGCAGGGGCCATTTTCGATGGGTCCAGGCTGATGCATCTGTTTGTGCACAGCGGTAAAATCCTCAATTACATCTTGCCGTATCGGGCCATTTATTGGCTGTTCAGCTACATCGTGCTGCCGCGCCGCAACCACCGGATGAGCCGCTGGATTTTCCGCCGTCAGAGCCGCCGATTGACGCCCGGAGAGTACCTGAAGTGGGTAGAGCTCTACAAACCGTTCTTTCTGTTGGTCAAGGCCTACGTCAACCGCAAGGTGGACAAACGTGGGCTGGTGGTCATGGGATCTCAGGACCACATCTTTTTCCGCGCAGCGGAGCGGTTTACTCAGATTCAGAAGAACATGCGCCTCGCGGTGATTGAGAACTGCGGCCATGTCTGCTCCATTGAAGCGCCAGAGATTTTCAATGACCTCGTGCTCAAATTCCTTGCAGACCAAGAGGTGCCAGCTAAGGTGACGGCGACGCCTGTTCCATCCAGCTGGGCAGAATTGAAAGCCTTTCAGGGCTGAGCATGCTTGGCGCATCTTTGCGTCCATGAAAAAATGCGCTTTGTGGGCCGCCTTGGCGTTGCCCTTCTCGTTGTTTTCTCAAACCATCAACACCGACCGGCCGGACCAAACGGAAAGTTCAGCGGTGGTGCCCTTGGGTTCTTTTCAATGGGAGTGCGGCTTCTCTAGCATGTGGGAGCCTGGGTTTGGTGGGAACATCCGTTCCATGGCCATGCCCAATTCACTGTTTCGTGTGAGCCTGCTTGAAGGGGTGGAATTGCGTGTAGTGCACCAATTGGACCGGATCAGTCAGCGCAGCTTTGGCAATGATGAAGTCCTGTCAGAAGGAACCAGCGATGTTCAATTGGGCACCAAGATCCAGCTGTTCCAGCGTGAAGGGAAGAAGACCGAAATCGCCTACCTCGGCCATGCGGTTGTTCCAACGGGAGATGCAGAGGTGACGGATTACGATTGGGGCATGGTCAACAAGCTGTGCATCAGCCATGACGTAGGTCCAGACTGGGCGCTGGGTTATAACCTCGGACTTGACTTGGTGCGAGGACGCTCCACTGCGACCTATGCTGTGGCGGTTGGAAAGGCCATCAACGATCAGCTCGGGCTGTACTTTGAGCCTTATGGTGAAATCGATGTCAATACCGGCACCCACTGGGCCAGTTTTGACGCGGGCATCACGATGCTCGCCAGTGATACGTGGCAATGGGACATCAGCTATGGAACAGGTCTGAATTACCGGATGAACTATACCGCGATTGGATTCAGCTGGTTGGTCTTGCCCAACCGTTGAGATCCGCGCAATAGGGCCTGACTGTTTCAGCCTGTAATGTCATCTTTCTTGTGCACAGCGGACTTCACAATGATGTCGTGCAGGGCCTGCTTTTTGTCGCCAAGGGCAGCGAAGCAGCCAAAGAAAAAGACCAGACCGGCAAGGTTGGATACTAAAGGAAGGACAAACTGAAGGATGCTGCCGCTGTTTTTGAGCGCCCAGCGCAACAAGTAGAGCTTGATGTCGCCAGCACTGCCATCTTCTCGGGTGACTTGTAATCCCATTACCCGCTTACCCGGTGAAGCGCCAGTGAAAGCCTCAATCAAGGTTTAAGCCAGGCCGATCACACCTGCGATGAAGATGATGGCAATGGCTCCTGCACCGATGCCGAGCATGGCCAGTGCCTCGGCCTCATCGCCAGCCATGGCCTCTTCCAATCCAAAGGCAGCTGCGGCAGCGGCACCTATGCCCAAAAGCGAAATGGGGACCAGAAGGAGCACGAGAAAAACAATATCGAGGAGGGTGGCACCCAAGCGGGGGCCGAAACCGATGCGGTTGGAGAACATGTCGTTGTGATTTGCCGCATGCAAAATAGGGGTATAGGTGGGTGAACCGTCGGCTTGGGTGGGTGTTCTATATACATGCATCGTAAATCACATCTCCCCTCCAAAGACTGCGTCCATTGCGGCCGCCCCTTTGATTGGCGCAAGAAATGGGCGCGGTGCTGGGACGAAGTGAAGTACTGCAGCGAGCGGTGCCGTCGGACCTCAAAAAGCAACGCTGCATGAAGACCCTTCGCTTGATTCTTGGAGATCAATTAAATGCGTCCCACCCTTGGTTTGAGGGGGTGTCCGATGAGGTGGTATACCTGCTGGCGGAGATGCGGCAGGAGACCGACTATGCGCCGCACCACATCCAAAAGGTGATGGCCTTTTTTGCGGCGATGCGCGCTTTTGCGGAGGAACGCCGGGCGGATGGCCACCGGGTGGTCTATCTGAGTTTGGACGAGGGCCGCAATACCCAAGGACTTGAGGCCAATGTGCGCATGGTCATGGCAGAGGAGGGCTGTGAACGGTTCGAATATCAGCTGCCGGACGAGTGGCGCTTGGATGCCCAGCTCAAGGCTTTCGCGGCTGAGTTTGGGGACCGGGCCGAAGCAGCGGATACCCATCACTTCCTGACCCGTCGCGGCGACCTCGCCGAGCAGTTCAAAGGCAAGAAGACTTACCTCATGGAGTCGTTCTACCGCCGCATGCGCAAGGCGCACGGGGTGTTGATGGAGGCGGATACCGATGGGCAGGAACCCGCAGGAGGAAAGTGGAATTACGATGCGACCAACCGCAAAAAGTTGCCCAAGGGCCACCGGCCTGTGGAGCCGAGGTTGTTTGAGCGCGACTTGAGTGCATTGGAGCAGATGCTGGCGGAATGCGGAGTGAAGACCATTGGAACGGTCGATGCGGGCCGCTTTTTGTGGCCCGTCACCCGCCAAGAGGGATTGGAGTTGCTCGACTTTTTTGTCGAGGATTGCCTGCCTCGATTCGGGGACTTTCAGGACGCCATGCATCCAGAGTATTGGTCCATGTACCATGCGCGCATTTCCTTTTGCATGAACGCCAAGTTGATCTCTCCCCTGGAGGTGATCCGGGCGGTGGAAGACAAATGGCGCAGTGATCCGGACCATGCGGACATCACGCAGGTCGAAGGGTTCATTCGCCAGGTCCTGGGGTGGCGCGGATACATGCGCGGGGTCTACTGGGCCCACATGCCAGAATATGCGGGCCTGAATTTCTTCGAGGCCGACAATGCCTTGCCTTCGTGGTTTTGGACGGGGGAAACCAAGATGGCGTGCCTGAGCCATGCCATTGGCCAGAGCCTCCAATACAGCTATGCCCACCACATCCAGCGCCTGATGGTCACGGGCAACTTCGCCCTGATCGCCGGCATTCATCCGGATGAGGTGGACCAGTGGTACTTGGGCATTTACATCGACGCCATTGAATGGGTGGAAATCACCAATACGCGTGGCATGAGCCAATTCGCCGATGGCGGTATCGTGGGGACCAAGCCCTATGCGGCTTCTGCCAACTACATGAAGAAAATGGGGCCTTACTGCAGTGGATGCAGCTATGACGCAGCCGACAAAAGCGGTCCCAATAGTTGTCCGCTCAACAGCCTGTATTGGCATTTTCACGTGCGCAACCGGGCCAAGTTGGAGCGCAACCCGCGCATCGGAATGGCCTACCGCACTTGGGATAAAATGCCCGCTGAAAAGCAGCAAGCCCTGCTCGATCGTGGGGATGCCGTTTTGGCCAACCTCGAAAACCTCTGACCATGCGCAGCCTAATTTGGTTCCGAAACGACCTCAGGGTCACCGACAACGCGACCCTCAATGCGGCCGTGAAAGCCTCTACAGCGGTGATCCCGGTGTACATCTTCGATCCGGAGCAGTGGTCCGAGAACCGCTGGGGCCACGCGAAAACCGGGCCGTTCCGGGCGCAATTCTTGTTGGAATCACTGTCGGATCTCAAGGCCGACTTGGAAGACATGGGGGGCACCTTGCTCATCCGACGGGGCGCACCCGCTGAGGTCTTGAAAGCACTGGCGGAGGAGTTTGACGCCAAGACGGTATTTGCAACTGCGGAGCACACCCGTGAGGAAGTGGACCGCCAGGAGCAGGTTTCTGAGGTGTTGGACCTCAGGCTCGAGGAGCAGCTGACGATGTACCACCCCGACGATTTGCCTTTTGAGTTGCACCAACTGCCCGATGTGTTCACGCGTTTTCGAGGCAAAATGGAAAAGCGGTCCGAGGTCCGAGATCCACTCACTGAGCCTGAAGGACTGACCCTGCCAGAAGGACTGAAAGGCGATGCTGTGCCCTCATTGGATGACCTCGGTGTCGAAGCCAAGGTGGCCGATGCCCGGGGGGTCTTGCCATTCAAAGGAGGTGCGGCAGCAGCTTGGGAGCGGCTCGACCATTATTTCTGGGACACCAAGAAATTGCGGGTGTACAAGAAGACGCGCAATGGACTGCTCGGCGGCGACTACAGCTCCAAGTTCTCTCCATGGCTGGCGTTGGGGTGCATCAGCCCACGTGAGATTCATGCCCAAGTGCGCGCCTTCGAAAAGGAGATCGAAAAGAACGAGGACACCTACTGGCTCATCTTCGAGCTGATCTGGCGGGACTATTTCCGCTACGTGGCCATGCGCTACGGCAACCGCATTTTCCACAAGCGCGGCATCAAGGAGGAGGCGCCCAAGTGGCGCACAGACCGGCGTGTGTTTGAGGCGTGGTGTGAGGGCCGCACGAAGTGTGACTTCGTCAATGCCAACATGCGGGAGCTCGCCGCCACGGGCTTCATGTCCAACCGCGGCCGCCAGAATGTGGCGAGCTACCTCGTCCACGACCTCGGGGTCGATTGGCGGCTCGGTGCCAGTTGGTTTGAGCACCTGCTGCTCGACCACGATCCTGCCAGCAATTATGGCAACTGGATCTATGTGGCCGGAGTCGGCAACGACCCGCGCCCGAACCGAAAATTCAACACCACCGGACAAGCCGAACGCTATGATGCGGACGGCAAATACCGCCGTCACTGGAGCCATGCGACTTTGGAACTTGACCTATAACGATCCGCGGCGCTGGGCCGAAGTCCACGCCATTTCGGGAAAGCCCCTGGGATTCTGGGCGTCGGTCAAGGCCGGCGGCACAGGCTCTCCACGCGCCGAACTGGTGGGCGGCTCCGGCGAACTCAATGAATTGGTGGGCGTCGCATCGTCGCGAACTGGCTGCAACTTTGAGCGCACCACGGAAGGTGCGATCCTTTATTTCCGCAGCCGACTGGAAGTTTATGGCGCCCCCTTTGAAAAAGGGGACATCAGCGGAGTGACCCGCATGCCTGAAGGGGACGGGGAGCGCCTGACCGTGTGGTGCGGTTGGACGGGCCCAGACGGGACGCCTTTTTCGGGCAGCGTTGACATGCGCCTGTCACGTTCCAGCGCAGACCGCATGGAGGCTTACATACGCCGGTGGTTGGCGGCGAATTGAGGTTCAGTCAAAACCCACCACCTCCACAATGGAGAATTCATCGCCCTCACCAAAATCGCCGTATACCACTTGGTAGATCCCCTCTGACGGACTGTAAATGGCGCCGCCAAGGTCACTCCAGCCGTTGACTGGAACTTCTGTGGCCATTTCGGAAAGGGCCACAGGAGGCTGCGGAGCAACGTTCGGGTTGCTGAATGCATACAATGCTGAGAGCCCGATGGCCAGAAAAAAGCCCAAGAGGGCAGAGGTGAAATTGAAGGATTGCATGCCTTCAATCTCGGGAATTTTAAAGAATGCGTTCAGCCCTTCCAGCCTGCCATGCAGATTTGGCCGTCGATTTGGAGGCGGCGGATGGCGTCGAGTTCACGGATGATGCCGTCAAGGTCGCGGCCGATGGGCTTGAAGTGGTAAGATTGGAACCAGATGGTCCCGGTCTTGTCTAGGATGAACAGGCCTCGCTGACAGAGGAGGTCTGAGGTGGCGGTCAAGCGGCCATATTCGTCATAATCGTATTGGCCGTCCAATGTGCCAAAACGGTCGGACACGTTGCGGTTCATGTCTGCAATGAGGGGGTAGGTGACCCCTTGCGCACCACCCTCGGCAGCGGGCGTCTTGAGGAATTGCTGGTGGGTCGTGGCGGAATCCGTGCTGCACCCTACCACCACGGCCTCACGTGAGGAAAATTCGCTGAGCCGCGATTGAAAGGCGTGGAGTTCGGAACCGCACACCGAACTGAAGTCTTCGGGGTAGAAAAACAGCACGACATATTGGTCGCGGTAGGTGCTGAGGGAGAAGTCGCGCATCACTTTGCCATCTGCAACGGCGGTGGCAGTGAATTCTGGAGCGGGTTTGCCGATCATGTTCATGGAGAGGGGAAATTGCGGAGAGAAGTGGCTTAACCGGTGAATTGTTCGGTGGCGAAAGTACCTCGGCTTCGGAGGTGAAAGTATCTTTGCTGTCGTGACCGCAAAGAAGTCTACTGTTCAGCGCCGAAAGGCGGCTCCAGCATTGCTCCCAGAGGAGGAGTTCTTCAACAGAGAGCTCAGCTGGTTGTCCTTTAACGAGCGGGTACTACAAGAGGCAGAAGATGCGCGTGTGCCCCTCATCGAGCGCATGCGGTTCTTGGGAATTTTCTCGAACAACCTCGACGAATTTTTCAGGGTGAGGGTGGCGGCATTGCAGCGGATGGATGCCTTGGGGAAACGCACGACCACCACCTTGGGTTTTGGCGTTGCCCAGACCCTAGAGGGCATATCTGAGCGTGTGATCGCACTGCAGGTGCGGTACAACCAGGCATTTGAAGATTTAGAGGGTCAACTGGCCCAAGAGGGCATTGATATTCTGACCGAAGAGGGCCTCGACGGGGGACAGGCTGAATTCGTTCAAGCGTATTTCGACCAGAAAGTGCGCCCACACTTGGTGCCCATTTTGATTTCCGATGTGGGCATGCCGGAGTTGAAAGACGGCCTGGTCTACTTGACCATTGCACTGGAGGGGGATGTGTCCAAGCGCGTCCGTTATGCCTTGTTGGAGCTTCCAGAGCACCTCGACCGCTTCTTGGTCCTGCCAGAAAAGGCGGGAAGGAGGGGGCTGATGTTTTTGGATGATGTGGTTCGCGTGGGCTTGCCCCGTCTCTTTTCCACCATACAGCCTGACTCTGTTCGGGCTTATGCCATCAAGGTGACGCGCGATGCTGAGATCGACATGGACGACGACCTCTCCAAGTCGCTTCTGGAGAAGATGAAAAAAGGCATCGCACGGCGAAAGCACGGCGATTATGTGCGTTTCCTCTTTGACCGTGAGATGTCGGAGGACCTCCTGAAGTTTTTGGTGCGCAAACTCGGTGTGGTTGAGCAGGCCAACATCATCCCTGGTGGGCGGTATCACAACCGCCGAGACCTGATGGATTTCCCCGACTTGGACCATCCAGATTTGGTGTTCCGCAAGCTGAAGCCTTTGCCACACCGGCATTTGGTCAACCGCAGGAGCATCTTGGATCAGGTGGCCAAGCGCGACATCTTGCTCCATTATCCCTACCATGCCTTTTCTCAGCTGGTAGACATGCTGCGCGAGGCGGCCATTGACCCCAAGGTCACAGCCATCCGCATCAACCTCTACCGGGTGGCGCGCAACTCCCACATCATCAATGCACTCACCAGCGCCGCCTTGAACGGTAAAGAGGTGCAGGTGGTGATTGAATTGCAAGCGAGGTTCGATGAGAGGAACAACATCAAGGTCACGCGCGAACTGCAGGAGGTGGGCATACAGGTCATCTTTGGGGTTGCGGGCCTCAAGACCCACTCCAAGCTGATGCTCATCACCCGAAAAGAGGGGCGGGTGCAGCGCCAATACGCCCATGTTGGAACAGGGAATTTCAATGAGGCCACCTCAGGCGTCTTCAGTGACCTTTCGCTGTTGACCGCGGACCGGCGCATCGCCTCTGAAGTGGAGCGCCTCTTTCAATTCTTTGAGCACAATTACCAAAGGGGGGTGTATCGGCACTTGATTGTGTCCCCGTACAGCACGCGCCGGCGTTTTAGCCAAATGATCGACCGTGAGATCAAAGAGGCGTTGGAGGGACGCAGCGCGTGGATGGTCCTCAAGTGCAACAACTTGACGGATGCCGGCATGATCCGCAAGCTTTATGAAGCCAGCCAGGCGGGCGTTGAGGTGACTTTGCTGGTGCGTGGAACCTGCGCTCTCCGCGCTGGTGTCAAAGGACTGAGCGACCACATTCAGGCTTTTAGTGTGGTGGGACGGTTTTTGGAGCACGCCCGAGTGGTGGCGTTTGGAGCTGGAGGAACACCGGAATTTTACCTGTCGAGCGCAGATTGGATGACGCGAAACTTGGACCGCAGGATTGAGGTCAGTGTCCCCATTTACGATCCGGTTTTGCAGGCCGAAGTCTCTGCAATGCTCGAATGCCAGATTCGGGACAACGTGAAACGGCGAAGACTCGACAAAAAACAGCGCAACCGTTATGCTGCGTCAGGCGATGACGGGGAGCCCATGGAGGCGCACCGTGCCTTGTATTCGTTTTATGAGCGCCAACTCAAAGACAAGGGATGAGGTTGGCTGCCATAGACATCGGCTCCAATGCGGTCCGTTTGATTGTCAAGGAGGTCCGTGGTGAGCGGGGCAGTCTGAAGGTGCGCAAGTTGGCGCATACCCGTGTTCCCATTCGATTGGGGGAGGACGTTTTTGGTTTCGGGTCCATCGGCACCAAAAAGGAGCGCTTGCTGGGCCAGGCTCTGGAGGGGTTTGGCATGCTGATGCAGGCCATGCAGGTCAGCGAATTTCGGGCTTGTGCCACCAGTGCAATGCGCGAGGCGGACAATGGAACAGACATCTTGAATCGGTTGGCCGCTTCAACCGGTATTCAGGTGGAATTGATCAACGGGAAGACCGAGGCGGACTTGATCTTTTCCAATTTCGAGGTGAGCCTGTTTGACCGCGACCGCGACTATATCTACATCGACGTGGGTGGCGGATCCACAGAACTGACGCTTATTCGCCAAGGAACGCGGGTGGAAGGCCGCAGTTTTAAGTTGGGTGCGGTGCGGTTGCTCAAAGACAAAGTCGACGACAGCATTTGGCATGAAATCAACGCGTGGTGCTCGAGGTTGAGTGCCGAGCGGGGTTTGAATGCACCTCTAGCGATAGGAGCAGGAGGCAACATTAACAGGCTGTTTAAGCTCGGCGGGTGCCAGAGTGGGGAGGTGCTGTCCTTTGACCGTTTGGCCTCATTGGTAGAGTTGCTCAATGGCTCTAGCTATGAGGAGCGCATGTCGCGTTTTCAGCTCAAGCCAGACCGCGCGGACGTCATCGTCCCAGCGGGTCGGATTTATTTGGATGCCATGAGCATGGTGGGTGCAGAGGGCATTTTAGTGCCCAAAGTGGGATTGGCTGATGGCATCATCCTCAGCCTGTACCATCAATTAAACCGCCCCTGAATCAAGCAGGTGTCGGAACAGCCGATTGGTCCAATTTCCTCAGCCGGAGCAGCTCTTCCGCTAGCCGGGCGCCGGTTGTGGCGTCCAAGGTGTGTCCTTTGCGCTGGGCTTCAATGGCGCCGGCAAGCGCGTCCGCAGGCCATTCATCCCGCATGGGACGGTTCTGGGTGTCTTTCAAGGACAAGTCTTCTGCCCAATCGGACATCCAACGCACGTATTGTTGCTGAATGCGCACCAGGCATTCACCAAACCTGGTGAGGCAGTTGGGATCCAAGGTGGCCGCCATAGCGGTTCTCAGTCTACCCACATTGGCGGCGTGTAGGCGCACAACTTCATCTGCTGTTCCTTCCAAGGGCAACATGTCGGGGAGCCTGCCGTCCAAGCAAGGCAACTCTGCACCGAGTGTCTCTCCTACTTCAGAGGCCGTGAGTAAGCGGTCAACTTTGGCGCGAAAGACTTGGGGAATGACCGTTTGACGAAACAAAAAGTCGCGCAGGGCAAAAACGTGCGCTTCAAATGCGTCGTGAATTTCCTCAGGCGTGGGAGCTTCGGGAAGCTGCAGAATGAGCAAGGCAGTCTGGCGGTCCATCCTTCCAAATTACGGATTTCTGTGGGGCAGGATAGGTTCAGTGCCCTTGTAATTCACTTTCTTTCGTTGGTGCAGGTGTTCACCAGCTTGGTTGTAGGTGTAAACCGGCATTATTTTTAGACATGCAAATGCAGACCCCTAAAGTCATGTGGATTTCGCTCAGTCTCTCTCTTCTCCTTTTCGGCTCTTGTGCAAGTGATGCGCCAGCAGGGAAGGTCAATCGAAATGTTGACCCCACAGCTGCGTTGACGGCGCAGGTCCAAAAGGACGCGGCCGTTCAAGCCGCTGCAGCTCCGGAAAGTGCTGAACAGCAAGTTTCCGGCGGTGGCCGTGAGAACCCGAACTTCTTGAACGGCATTGATGACAAGAACCGTGGAGACAAATTGGGCAAAGTCCAGTTTTCGGGCAGCATCAAAAACCGCACGGGCAAGCTCTACCTCTTCGAAACAGAGGGCCGCAATGTGGCGGTGATTGATTCAGTCACTTTGGTCAATGGCCAGTTTGATTTCGGTTCTGTAGAAGTTGGACGGGGTTTTTATGGCCTTGGTTTCGAGCCCACGAAAAAAACAGGGGACATCATTATGAATCCGGATGAGCCTGTGCTCAAGATTGACTTCCAAAATGCACGTCTTGTGGGCGGGGGGACAGAGAGCGCTGAGAACACCGGGTGGTTTGCTTACCGAGGGGCCGAAGGAGCCAACAAGAACCAGATCCGCCAATTGTACAAGAACGGCAAGGGCAAAGAGGAAGAGACCAAACGTCAGGTCCAACTCAAAGAAGAGGAGTTGGCCAAGACCCAGCACAAATTCATCCGAGAATATCCGGGAACTTACTTGGCCAAGTTCCTGACTTGGAAGCAGCCGCGTTTTCTCGGCGATAAAGGGACTTTTCTCAGCGACCTTGATGTCACCGACAACAGCATTATCCGTTCCATGGCCCTTCCAGACCGCATCCAATCTATGATGCGGACCTTTAGTGGGGGCAAGGACTCCGGCTTCTTGAGCTGCATTGATTTGGTAAAGGCGTCCTGCGAGGAGAATCCTTTGGCCCTTGAGTTTGTCTTGTACAACATGCTGGATGGTTTTTACAACACCGGCAAGGAGACCATCTGCCAATACATTCTGGACAATTACATTTTTGACGAGGACTGTGGGGCCAACCTTTCCGATGTCATTCGTCAGCGGGCGCAAGGGATCATCAACCTGAGGGTTGGAAATACGCCGCCCAGCTTCCGCATTGCTGATGTGAATGGCAAAGTGGTGGATTTGTCAGAAGAAGTGGCCAAGAACAAGTACACATTGGTCATGTTCTGGGCAAGCTGGTGCCACAAGTGTGAGCAGGAAATTCCGAACCTTGTTCCGATGTACAACGACCTCAACCCGAAAGGCTTTGGGGTGATTGGTATTTCTGTTGACCAGCAAAAGGTCGCTTGGACCAAGGCCATCGCCGATAATCAGATTCCTTGGTCAAACGTTAGCCAGCTCAAGGGATGGGACGCGCCCATTACGGACGACTACAAAATCACGCAAACGCCCACCTATTTCTTGCTCGACAACGCCGGTAAAATTGTGTTGAAGCCCGAGCGTTGGTTTGAAATTCAGCGTTTCCTCCAGTCCCGCCTCTGAGCGACTCAGGGTTCTTTTGTAGCCAGCTTTTCGCCTTGCGGCGGGAATCTTTCAGTCGCTGTTATTGGCGGCCATGAGTTCTGAATAGAGCTCTGCGTGCCGCCGGGCTGCGGTGGCTGCTGCAAACCGTTCTGTATTGGCGAACCCCTTTTCAATGCACTGCCTTCGCTGGTCGTCATCGTTGACCAGGGTCAGCACGGCTTCTCG
>Ga0206125_10000277_pt1 | contig 69101 bp, 82 predicted proteins | sample Helgoland_Spring_4_FD_148598 | JGI IMG/M metagenome (GOLD analysis project Ga0206125, IMG submission 148598) | Pelagic subsurface seawater microbial communities from Kabeltonne, Helgoland, North Sea - Helgoland_Spring_Bloom_20160331_1 | ecosystem: Environmental > Aquatic > Marine > Epipelagic ...
TCAGAGGATAATACTGTAGCTGAGATTAAAGCTTATATGGACGATGCGAGCGTAGATTACGCTTCAGGTGATACGAAAGCTGAATTACTTGAAAAGCTTTATGCGTCATCGCACGATACTCCACAAGCAGAAGAATCATATACTTACACGGATCAAGAGATAGACACAACAACAGCTTATACTCCAACGTGGAAAGAAGCGGCTTTTAAAGGTAGTTTAGGTGCACCAAGAAAAAGTCTAGATGGTAACTTAATTGTAGTTAAAGGCGAATTTAGCTTAAGAACTGGTGAGTTATCTGCAATAATAGATCTTGGTAGCGGAATGGCTTACCCAAATAACTCTGTATTAACAAAAACTGAAGCTCAGATATTAGTAGCGAGTGAGCTGTTTATATAATAAATTATATGGGATTCATACAAAAATTAGCTAAAAGAAATCCAAGGGTTTATGATAAAATTCTTGAGGTTAAAAAACCTAAAAGAAAAATTCCTAAACTTACTTTGCGTTATGTTTTTAATTTAAAAAACTGGAAATAATATGGCAATGGGAAACGGATTATCATCAGCACATAATTATTACGTACCTGTTGTGGCTAGTCCTGACAGTATACCTAACTTAGATTTATGGCTTAAATACAATACAGGATATACATCTGAAGATGATGAAACAACTGCATCTGGAAATATAAATGACAATGATAGGTTAAAACAATGGGACGACCAATCAGGAAATAACAACCACGCATTACAATCTACTGAAGTAGATATGCCTAGATTTGAATCTGATGATAATTCAGTTAAATTTGCAAATAGAAGTAAATATATGAATTTAACTTCAAATATAATTATTAGTACTGGAGAAAATTTTACCGCTATAGTACGCGTTAAATTATCAGATATATCTAATACGCATGGTATATTTGGACATAGTGGTAATGATTTTTTCAGAATATTAACTGATGGTGTAGGGTTCAGAGTAAAAATAGAAGACTCAACTCAAAGCAATTGGATAGAAAGTTCTGAAACACTATCAAGTGGATCTTATTATATAATAACTTTAACTAGGAGTAATGAAGATACTGGAAACTTAACTGTACATGTTCATGGAGGGAGCTTTAATGATAAAGAGTGGGATGCGTCTGAAAATGCAACCGATACAGATGCTTTTACTATTAGTAATATAGGATGTGAATCTGATGATCTTTTGAATTTAGGAGGTTATATACAAGATATTTTAATATATAATGGCACTGCTTTAGATTTAAAATCAAGAAATGAAATGTATGAATATTTAAATAATCAAGTGTAATAAATTAATAATAATGGCAACAACTGCACAAGAAATAGCATTAATGAAAAAAGACATTGAAACTTTGAAAGAGGACGTTAAAGAGATAAATAACAAGCTGGATAGATTAATGGTGAAACTATTAGATCCAGATGAGGGTTTAGTTGTTAGAGTCAACAAGAACACTAGTAGGCTAGATAGGAGAGATGTTGAGCTACCTATGTGGTTAGGAAACCTTGAGCAGTTCAAACAAATGCAAAGATGGAAGTCAAACGTAACAAAAGCCCTTTGGGGTTTGTACGCCGCTATCATAGGTTATATTGTTAAACTAATATTCTGGTAAAATGAAAGGAATCATAAACTTCAAAGACTTTGCAAGTAATCCTGTTTCAGGGGTTTTACTATTATCTTTAATAGCTATAGGTTATTTGTATGTTGACAACAAGACAACTTTAACAAGTCATATCAAAGTTCTACAAGAAGAGGTTATAACTTTAAGAGATGATTATAAAAAGTTAAACGACAAGTTTATAGAAACATTAAAAAATATAAGGTGAGAAAAATATGCTATACTTTATTATTTATTCTATTTTCTTGCTCTGGATTAGAGAGGCCTTTGGAAGAAACAAGCGTAATGATTAATAATGACTTAGATAGTTTAATAAAACTAGCAGATAAAGCTATAGATAATCTAAACAATAGAAAAGAACAAACAAAAGAAGCTCAATTAAAATTAAACAAAAGACTTTTAGATATTGCTCGCTTAAAAGATCGCTACAAAGATAGTATAGGTGATTTAAGAAGTTTAAAACTAATCAACAGGGATAGTGTTATATACGATTATAGAATTGAAACGCACGAAATAGTTGATAGCGTTGAGATTACGGTTTATATACCAGATTCAATATGCCCTGTTTGTACACGCAAAAAAGAAAACTCAATATTTAATATATTTAAAAATAAAAAAAATAAAAATTATGAAAAAAGCAATTTGTAAACTTATAAAAAAAATAACTTTTGGTAGATACTGTTTAGGTTACTGCTATAATAAATAAAAAAATAACATGAGCTTATTAACTAGTATTGGAGGTATACCACTATATAGCACAGTTGCAGAAGCATTAGCTTGGGCCGCTGCAAATAATAAGACAGGGTTTCACACGCATACATATCAAGGGCAAACAGGATATATGGGTGGAGCAACACATGGTGCAGCAGCGTCATCCTCACAAGGGTTAAACGGTAGTAATCAAATTATAAATAATACTACAAACAATAACACAAATAATAATTTTAATTCAGGATATTAATATGTTAAGTAAATTATTTTCAAGCGGAGCTAAAGAGTTAGTAAAAAGTATAGGCGGTGTAATAGATGAGTTTCATACAAGTAAAGAAGAGAAGCTTGCTGCTGAATTAAAAGTAAAAGAACTTTTATCCAACTACGAGATAGAAATGGAACGCCAAGTAACTGCTAGATGGGAGTCAGATATGAAATCAGATTCTTGGTTAAGTAAAAACGTAAGACCAATGACACTTATATTTCTAGTAGTAAGTTCTGTATTAATGATATTTATTGACTCAGGGACAATTAATTTTACTGTAGATGATGAATGGAAAAGCTTACTACAACTAGTATTAGTAACAGTAATAGGAGCTTATTTTGGAGGTAGGTCTTATGAGAAAATAAAAAAATAGTATGAGTAAAGAAGATGATAATGACGAAAAACTTTATCATGAAAGTATGCAAAATGCTTATATACTTATAACAAAGAAATTAAGTTTTAATGATCTATTTGAATATAATGGGTGCTCATTACCCTTTGCGCCAAAAAAAAAGGTGTCTAATAAGGTATTTGACAATTTAATTGATTATTTTTGTACATTAGAAGAGTACGAAAAATGTGCGGAGCTAAAAAAGATTAAAGAATCTAAAAAAAAGATAACAATAATATAAAAATAATTTATTAAATTTGTAAAAATATAAAATCATGCCACAAAATTATACATTCTCAGCATCAGCAAACGTTTCAGCAACATCAACTACTGGATATTCACAAAATGCTTCTGGTAGTTTTAGTTTAAATATAACTGGTGTAGATCAAGTAGCTACAGGAAGATTAGATGTAGCTCATGATAGTGATGCTACTATTATGGCTGCAGCAGGATTTGGTAGAGCAGTTTATGTTCGTAACCTTGACGATACAAATTTTGTTACTATTTACAATGGAGCATCCTCTGGTACTGATCCAATTGCTGTATTAGAACCAGGAGAATTTTGTTTTACAGTTTTACGATCTACAACTACGACAGTAGCTAAAGCTGACACTGCTACAGTAACTGTAGAATACTTTGCTTTAGAGATAGACACAAACGCTTAATTAATAACATTAAAAAAAATAGATATGGCATCAATGCACACAACATACACAGCTTCAGGATCTTTTACATTAACAGATGAAAGAGGAGTTGTTGTATTTTCATATAATCCTTCCTTTACAGCTGAAACTAATACTACAGCTCACGCTTTATACGGAGGAGAGCATTTAGTTCAAACTGGTAATTCACAATTAGAGTGTGGTTCTGATATTAATGTAGATAGAGTTTATGCTTTTTTAAAGCACGTAGACACAGACTATGCTATTACAGTATTGCCTGATTCAGGACAAAATGTTGAAATAAGTCACTTAAAACCAGGAGAGTTTTTCTTTGCTCCTGTAGATTTAAATGCTGATGGTTCAGGAACTTCTTTAAGAGTTACTGCAGCTACAGCTGATCAGAAATTGCAATACCTTATTTGTGACGCTTTAGATAACTAAGATAAGTAAAACATGAAACTTAAAGTATTAAGATTTAGTAGCCAGGAGGATAGTACTTCTGGCTTACTTTTTTTAGATGGAGATCTTGGCTTACAATTCTTATGTTATACACTAGAAGATGAAAAAAGAGCTTTAAAAGTTAGAGGGGAAACTAGAGTGCCTGCTGGTACCTATAAAATAGAATTAAGGAAAGAAGGGGGATTTCATAATAAATACAAAAAGAAATATGGTAGCCTACATAAAGGAATGTTACACGTTACTAATGTCCCGAATTTTGAATATATCCTTATACATACTGGTAATTCTGATGAGCATACTGCTGGATGTTTACTTTTGGGTGATTCGCAGGAAAATAACAACATTATCAAAGATGGTTTTATTGGAAAGTCCGTTAATGCGTACAAGAGAGTATATCCGTATATTGTTAAAGCCTTAGAGTTAAATCAAGAGGTTACTATTGAATATATAGATTTTGATGGCCTAGATAATTAATTAGTATGAAATGGATAGGTCAACATATATGGGACTTTATATCTAGATTTCGTAATGACATTTATTTAGAAGACATATCTACTGGAACTATAGCTAGTGGAGGCAACTTAGGTTTAGATACAAATAACAAAATTGTAAAAGCAGCAGAAGCTATAGGTGATATAACTGGAGTTACTATTACAACAGATTCAGGGGCAGATAATAAAGCAGAAGATACTAGTGGAAGTGCTGATTTTAGCATACTTGGTAGTAGTGGTGTTGATGTTACTAATAGCACATCTACAATTACCGTTAATAGCGTTCCAGGTGAAATAGATCATGATTCTCTTTTAAACTTTACCGCTAACAAACACTACACTCAAGCAAGTATCACAACAGTTGGGACAATTTCAACTGGAGAATGGAGAGCAGACGCTATTAACGGAAGTTATATTGCTAATAATACTATTGATTCCGAACACTATGTTAGTGCTTCTATAGACACAGCTCATATAGCTGATGATCAAGTAACGTTTGCAAAAGCACAGGGTGTTACACCGAATGTGTATGACAACATCATAAAGCTATTACCTTCTGACTTTGTAACAAATGATGATGGTGGTGTTACTAAATTTGGTATTGGGTATGTAGATGCTGCTGGGTCTACTTACGGTATGAAACCTACAAACGCGGATACCGAGTTATATACATTTGTTTCTATACCACAAGGTATGAAAGCTACGCACGTCGATGTTTTTGATAAGTATAATAAGGGAGTGATTGTTTACGAGGCACAGATAAACGCAACAACGTTAACGTCTAAAGGTACTGGTAACTGTAACACAACAATAGATATAACAGATGTAAGTTCAACTGCAACAAACTTTTTAGCAATACAAGTAACAACAACTGCTACCTCCGATAGAGTTTTTGGTGGACAAGTAACTATAGCAGCAATATAAAATAAAACAATATGCCAATAATAAAAGATAAATATAAAGCTAAAAGCACAAGAACAACACCTATTATAGCTAGAAATAGTAAAGTTGATACTAGAAGCAATACAGATAATTTTTCTGAAAGTTTAAATACAGAGCAACTACAAGCTATTGCGACACAAGATGCTCGTAATAACACAAATATTATAGGAGCTGGTCATGAGGGTATCGTAACAACAAATGGACCTGTAATTACAGGTAAAATTAGTGCTTATAATTTAACTAATCCAGATCTAATAGAAAATGTATTTATATTAGGTCTTAATGAGAAATTAAACAATATAACAATTAACTACCAAAACAAATATCAAACAGCAAGTACTGTTAGTTTATTTTGGAGTATATATCCAATTTCAGAAATTAATAATATAGCAGCAGATGGTCTTTTATCTACACTAGACGGTAAACTAAATACTTTAGTATCATCAGTATTTCCTGCTAATACAAGTATAAATCTACAAGATTTATGCCAAGGTTTTGAAAATTTAGGTAAAAATATTTATTTTTATGGTCTTGCAAGTGAGGCTGATGCATTAGGCGTAACATATAATTTTTTAGTTGGATAAGGCTACTAAAAGATATAATATTCCTATCTGGCTATCTAGTTGGACTTTTATTGATGGTAATAAAAAGAAATATATATTAAATAACTTTATTGTAAAAGGACATAATAAAGGAGAAATTTTTACTAACAAAAAAATTGTTAATAAAGCAGTTAATAAATTAAAAAGAGGACGTAAAAAAGGAAAGATAGTTCCTGTAAATTTATCACTGATAAGCCAGCATGGATTTGGCGTTAATGATAATTAATAAAATACAAAATGTCTTTAAATGATGAAATCAGGGAGTATCTATTAAACAACCCACACTTAATGCGTAGCAAATACGCAGACACCGCTAAAAAATTTGGAACTAATTATGAGCAAGTTAGATTAGTAGCTAGAAGGTTAAGAGCAAAAAATCCAGATACAGAGCCTAAAGAAAAAGAAGTTATAAATTTTCAAGAAACCAAAACTAATGCTATATTAACAGCAGAAAATTGCACTAGAGTAAAGTCTTTAGAGGATCTTTTATCTGCATGTGAAGTTGATTTAAATAATTGGGAAGTAGAAAAATATGACATTGGTACATATGAAGTTACAGGTTTTGATAACGATAGAAATCCTGTTACAGTTACAATGTTTAGGACAAAAGCATTTCTAAAAAGAATTAAAGCGGAACTTAACTTAAGTAAACTTAAGGAAGAACTTATTGAAGATTTACGTAATTTATCTCCTAAGGTTTCAAAAATTAAAAGAAAAAGACCTGATGATAGAAGTGATTTACATCTATTAGAAATTTCAGCTTTTGATTTACATTTAGGTAAAATTGGTATAAAAGGAGATGAGTATAGTATGGAGATAGCTGAGAACCGTCTTTTAAACGCTATAGAGCACTTATTATACAGAGCTCAAGGCTACTACATAGATAAGATACTTTTTATTGTAGGGCATGATTTATTAAACTCTGATAAGGATTGGCCTATACCAGCAACAACAAGAGGTACGCCTCAATTTAATTCAGACTATCATATAGACATGTATAGACAAGCTAGAAAACTTATGATTAAAGCTATTGATATACTATCTGAAGTGGCTGACGTTCATGTTATGGTAATACCAGGTAATCATGATAGAGAGTCTGTAATGCACTTAGGTGATACATTAGAGCTTTATTATGACAACAATAAAAATATTAAAGTAGATAATAGTGATTGTTTAATGAAGGCATTACCTTATGGTAACAATCTTATTATATCTGATCATGGTGATGGTCCTAAGACAGCCAACCTTCCAGGTATTATAGCTCAAAGGTTTAAAAACTTATGGAGTGATACTGTGTATGTAGAAGTACACAGAGGGCACTTTCATACTAATAAAGCCATGAAGCTGCAGGCCATAGAAGAACTTAACGGTATAACTGTTAGAAATCTTTCATCTATGTCTGCAACTGATTATTGGCATGATAGTAAAGGTTTTATTGGTAATATAAAAAAGGCACAAGCTTTTATATACAGTAGACAAAACGGTTTACAAGGTATACTAAACTATAACGTTAGCGTTTAGTAAGATCCTCTTCTAGAATTTTAATAAGTACATTCTTATTATGTAGAGGTCTTGCATTTTTACCTTTATGTTTATTAAAGGCATAATATTCAGATGGGTTATATATTTGCTTAACTTCTCTAATAAGTCCTTTCTTATTAAATTTTACAATCCATCTAATGTTATCATCTTGATTAGTAGATTTTAAATGCTTTAAGAATCCCATTACTTTTCTATTTTAGCTATGATCTGAGTTTCATAAAATAAGAAATACTCTTCTTCTTCATAAGTTACTGGAGTTATTCCCATAGGATCAAATATAACATAATCACCTTTATTTAACTCTTCTACCTTTTCCCCTACAGATACTACTATTCCCCTGTCAGGTATATCAGGCAATATCTCAGTTAGTATAATTCCTGATTCTGTTGTTTCTTTTGGTTTGTCTGGATTAATTATAACCCTGGTACCTACTGCTTTTATCATAGTGTGAATTTTTTATGGGTGTTACCCGTTATTAAACATAAATAGTCTTGTTCTGTAGTGTAGACTCTTCTTCTGCAGCTAGAGTTATGAAACCCCATACTGTGTAATATATAACTTAGTTTTTTCTTTAAATTAAACATACCATACTTTGTATACCTTAGTACCATTAGAGGTGGTACATGCGAGTTCTTTCTTTTTTATTTCCTTTTCTTTTAACTTGCTTTTGTCCCAGTATTTTGGATTCTTGCTGTTCAGCTTCCTTTTTTTTGTCATAAAGCTCTATGTTTTTAATTAATTTTTGATTCTGTTTTTTCATATTTTGTCCAGTTTATTAGTTAAAAAACTAGACACATTATATGTATTTGCATTCTTTAAGGTTGATTTGACCTCTATTATATGTATTTGCATATCTATTGTTTTAGTTAAAATATATATCTTATTTTATTCCAAGGTATAACAATATCGTGTAAATCTACAAATTGTTTTATGTATTCACGTTTTAATTTATAATTATATCTAACGTTTTTTCCACCATACTGGGATGTTTTAGTTTCCTGTATATTAGGAGTCCATATATCTACTTCTGTTTGTGGGTGATTTTTTAAGTTTAACGTATGTCTTTCAAAGTTATGAGTTAAAAATATACACTCTGAAAATACTTGCTCTTTATACTGTACATAATCATTCATCATGCTAAAAAGCTCAAAGTAATCGTTTAACCATCCCTCGTATACTATAATTGGGCTATAGTTTACATGAACATCATAACCTGCTTTTATAAAAGCATCAATAGCTTTAATTCTGTCTATAATTTTAGATGTTTTAGGCTCGTGTATATCAGCTTTGCGCTGTGGCATTAAGCTAAATCTGATACGTATTTTACATTCAGGATCAAATTCAATTAAATCTGGATTAACATACTTCGTTGCAAAACTACCCATAATATCAGGATGATTTTTAAAGAATGTAAATATTTTTTTCCACTCATGATGTTTAGCGTGAAGAGCAAAATCTTCATTACAACTTATATCGTAAGTTATATATTTCTCATGTGTTTGGTTTGGTTTGTTAACTACTGCAAATGCAGCATGACTATTAATTTCAGTTAAAATATCTTCAGTGTTTGTAGCTACAGACAGCCCTCTAGGTCTATGGCGTTTCATATAACAATAAGAACAGTTATACAAACAGCCATAACCAAAACTAGGGGATATAAAATCTGTAGACCTACCAGAAGGTCGTATTTTAAATGTTTTTCTGTTAACTTTTTTGATCATCTATCTTTTCTAATTCAAATTCTAAATGCGCTATTGCTTTTTTTAAACATTCTACAGGAGTATCATGTTTATGGTATGCACGTAAAATATAAGTAGTAGCGGTAGCAAGATGGTAAGGAAGCTCAAAGTTATCACATACTTTCCTTGCTTCATAACCATTTCTGCCCCTATAATAATTTGGAACTTTAGTGTCTTTTAATCCTAATTCTTCTTTAGACATTTTCATTTTAGGATTTATATTTGTAGTAGAGTCCATATTTCTATCATATTCATAATAATATTTATTTTTTTTGTCCATTAGTCTAATTTTGTTTTAAAGTGATCAATTATTTTATTCATTTGCCTTTTGTAGAATAAATCAAAATCTACATATTCCATTTGGCCTGTATCTCCATTCATAGTTTTAGGCTGTGTTTTTTCCCATAGTTTATACAATACGCCTCTCATTCTCTGGCTAGGTGTCTTTTCACTAAACTCTACGTTAGTTGTTGCTTTTTCAACTGCATCTACTTGATCTTGATTTATAGTGCTTGTTGATATTAATACATATCCTGGTTTCTTTATCATTCCAAATAAATTTACCATTGTTTCACTTGTTAGTTCTGGAGTCCCAAGGTAAACCCTTAAGCTTCCGTCTGCTAAGGTACTAACTTTATCAATACCTCCCTCAAATACTACTGAATTTTTCATACTTTCTTTTTTAATTGTTTTGCTACATTCTCTGCGTTCTTGTCATATACTATTAAGTATATAGGGTCTGATTTAATAACTTTATCTTTTTCTAAAGTTCCTTTACAGCCGTATATACAATCTTTAATAGTAAAATTTTCTGTAATACTATCTACTATTTTCTGTGTTTCATCATTTACTGATGTAATCTTATCAGAGCATATTATATAAGCTATTCTTACCTTTTCTTTATTTTTAATAACCTGATATGCAGATACATATTCATTAGTTTCTTTTAGAATATTATCTGTTTGCTCCCATTCTTTTAGAGTTTCAAAAAAATGTTTTTTAGTTATAGAGTCTAAAGTAGGTAGTATAGAGTATCCTGTAAGATATATAGCGTCTATATCAAAGTCTTTGTTGTACCTGTATTCATTACAGCCATCAGGCCTGTAGTATATCTTGTCATAAACAAAGTCTTTTTCTTTATACTTGTATTTAACAAATATTTCTCCTTGTAATTCAGAGTGCTTAGATGGCCTACAAATAAGATATACAGAATGCACGTTACCTCCATGCATCCTGATATATCCTGTATTGTGTTCCGTCATTTCAAAATCCCCAAACTCCTTTCTTATATTAGTTGGAATAAGTTTAAATAAATACTTTATAAACTTTTGTTTAAATTGCGGATTAGTCATTTTTATATTTCTGTTAATTGTTTAATTTTATCTGAAATAGTTATATTCTCTTTTTTCATAGATTCCAATTCTTCAACTATTTTTAATCTTGCATATTCATCTATAGTGTCCATTAAATCTGTAGGACACAATACACATTCAATTAAATCATTTAATTCTTCATATAATTTTTCTTCGTATTTTCTTGATTCTGTTATTATTTCTGTCATAATATATTTTCATTCATTATATGTATACTTCTTTCTGATTTCTTATCTAGATAATCAAATCCTTGACTAGGCCAGTAGTCATTATCAGTACAGTATCTGTATATTTCTAAATCTCTGTTGTACAACTCCCTACCTTTGTCTAGTAAGTCATCACCTATTTGTATGATGTTAATACTAAATGGTGGGCTTTTTTCTATTGCTACAATATAGAACTCATGAGCCTTTACAGCATCCATGTAGAATGCAGCTTGCTTATAATACTTAAACTTCCTTACAGAGCTTGCAAAGCCGTAATAAGAGCTATCTTGTGTTGTTTTTAGGTCTACTATAATATTAGCATCTTTATTGTATACATCAAGCATACCTCTGCACTTAACATCATGCTCTTCGTTTTCCCATACTATAATTTGCTCCTTAAGACCATTAGTTAACATAAGCTTAGCATCGTCATCTCTCATTAGTTTTTCTGTCATTTGTTCTATTAAATGATAGTCTTGTTCTGATATAACAGTTTTAAATATATTATTTTTTACAAATTCTGCGTAATCCGCCTTTCCCTGTTTAGTTCTTTTATCAAATTTAGGAGATACAGCGTAGTGTTTATTAAACTCTTCTGGTTGCAATACATTCATGTGTAATGCAGATCCAAATTTCATTGCTGGTGTAGACGGCTGTGGATTATCTAAAGCAAATCTAAAATATTCTGGTGATTTACCAGTAAGGTTGCTCAACATACTGTTAGATACATATTCAGTATCTTCGTAGTAGTTGTGATGTGATAAGTTGTGATCTTTTATTAATTTCATTTTTTTTATTATAGTACATAAAAGCCCTCCCGAAAGAGGGCCTCTATGCAATTAAAAACAAACCGAGAAAGCTCTACAAAGTAGTTACTACTAATTTGCTCCCTGTTCTTTCTTAGGCTTGTCTTCTTTTTTGTAAAACTCTTCAGCACTAATTCCTTCTTTTCTTTTTTCTGAATCATCTAAATGTTGCTTGTCTAGCTCTACCATTCTTTTTAGAATATTTTCAGCTTCAGGTATGTTCAGACAATACTCATTTAATGCATTTCTAAATCCATCTAAATCATTAGTTTCTGCTCCATTATAATCTTTATGAGCCCAAGTTAATAATGCAACTTCATGAGAGTGTAAAGCTTCTGATAAAGCCTGTAAAGTTTTATTTACATCTTCATCTACTTTGTATTTTGACCCCATAATATTGATTTCTATTTTTTTAGTTTTCTTTGCCATATAATTCTTTTTCTAAGTTATTAATTTTTTGTTTTAATTTTTCTTGATTTTCTAATAGTATATCTACTAGTTTTGTTTCTTTCTCATACTTTGTGATATTTATATCATAAGTACAATGTAGTTGTATTTTAAATTTCTCATAAGACTGTACAGCGTGGCTGTATAAGACTTTTATGTGAGGGTATACTACTAAGAAATTTTCTATAGCTTTGTTATAATGTATTACAGTTGCATGATCTTTATTAATACAGTTTCCTGCTTGCGTGAGCGTTAGCCCGACTCTGTTTCTTAATACATGCGCAATAACCATTCTTCTTTCTACTATATTTCTTTTTCTACTTCTAGATTTCAATACATCTAGTGATATATCAACTCTTTCACAATAGTCTGTAATAAAGTTGTTCAAAATTGTTGTATTTGTCATAATACTTTTATTATTACTCCTGAATGTTCTTTGTCGTATTTGTACTCCCCAAAACTAGGGATGATACAATCACAGTTGTCATCTTGAATATAATCATATTTTACCATTAAGTCCTGAACTGTTTGACAAGGATTTATATAATCAAATTTTCTTCTACTATTTCTTATAAATGTAAATTCTATTTCATATGGTATCTCCTTGCCTTTCACTAGTTCTTCAAATTTGTTTTTATTATTTACCCAATCCTCTTTTGTGTTTTTTATGTAATTCATCACTGTTTTAGAGTGGATTAAATACTTTCCTGTCCATCGTTTTCCGTTCTTACTAGATGGGACATTTCCTGCTATAAATATCTCTGCCATATTGCAAAGATAATAATAAATTTGAGAGTTTCACCCATTAGGAATTTGGCGCATTTAAGTCTTAAAGGCATTAGCCTACCTGATCCTAGGGATCTGTTATCTCTCTCATTTATATTTGTTTAGAAGGGCATATCATCATCAGCTGCACTAGCACTCATAGAGCTATTTGCATTTGACCAATCAGAATGTTGCTTGCTAAAATCAGCCATTTGCTCATCAGTTAAAGTCTGGTTCATGTCATTGTTATATGTACATTTTCCTCCTGACTTAGCAGACCATCTATACTTAGTAGCAGTTCTAATTACAGGCTCTTGATTATCTCTGTTTTTACTAATGTACTCTTCTGATATAAAGGTTACCATTAAACTATTTCCTATAGCACTATTCATAGCTTTACTGTCATCACTAAAATCTTGCACCCCTGAGTTTACTAGAAAGTCTTTAATTTGCTTAGATTTCCATTCTTGTGTTGATTGTTTATCAGTTTCTTTTACCACCCAAAATCTACATCTACCAACTTTACCGTTACTTGTAACAGAGTATTGTATAAATGGAGACCCTTTGTAGTCTTCTAACTGATCTGATGTAGTTAGTCCTGTAATTTTACATTCGTGTGCTCCAGGTGTAATGTATTCTACTTTTTCACCTACAGCTCTTTTTGTTGTTGTTGCGTTTAAATTAAACGGTAATGCACTCATTATTTGTTTTTTTTTATTTATTTTATTTTGTTCATATCTTAGGCTTTCTTTTCTTTGAGCTTCATTAGCCCATTTACTTATTGGATCATTTGCCATTTTTAATTTTCCAATTAATGTACTTAGTTAATGTATCTCCATCAAAGATAATTTTATCTTTCTCAGGAGCATATGGATAGTCTTTACCTTTCCATTGTTTTGTAGTTAAAGTTTGTATTGGTAATCTATATAAGAATCTTCCTATACCCCACGATACACATGCACGTTTAAATGCATCTGATACATGACCTTTATCTTTTTCTACTTTAGATTCTGAACCTGTGTCTGATTTCCATACCCACTGATGATATGCAACTTCAGACTCATTGTCTTTTGAATCACAACAAATACCTACTTTACAAAATAATAATCCATTTTCTTCATAAAATATACTTTGCCAGTTTTCAGGACCTACTACTTCATCTAGTAAGTCTTGACAATCTCTAGCATCTATATACGCAACACAAGTTGTTTTTCCAAACTTAGTAGATTGCACGCGCCACTTGAATGGCAGTTCTTTACTTAAATCTTTTAAATTCATTTTTTTTCTTTTTCTAATTTATCTTTTCTCATTTTGTTTGCAGCAGACGCAGCTACTACAAATTTTACAAATCTTCTTATCATGACAGGCCTACCTCTTAATATTAAAGTTACTGCTATTTCTTTAAATGTTAACAGTAACACCTGTCTGACAAGTTTTTTATCAATACCTAAGTCATGCGCTATCTCTGAAACTATAGCTCGTATTGTAGTTTTCTCTTTATTTTTACCATTCATGTGATGGCAAATATAAGTATTTAATCTTTATCTCCAAACAATTGAACAGCTAAATACATTGGAAGTACAATAATACCTGCTACAATCAATGAAAATAATACGGGGCCAACAACAAAAACTGCTGCCGCAATAAGCGTTACAGCTATCATTGGGTATTTACCTATAAGGCTATATTTTTTCATAATCTGTAAATTTAGTTATTTCACTTTTAAAAGTTAGAGTCACCTCCCCGACACCTATATTCCTACCTTTAGCAAATATAATATTGGCGGTTCCCTGACTATTTTCTCCATTATCATTAAACTCTATTCCATAATACTCAGGACGATATATAAGCATTACTACATCAGCAGCTTGCTCTATCTCGCCTGATTCTCTAAGATCAGATAATGTTGGTTTGCTATTGTTACGATTACCAACACCTCTATTTAATTGACTTAGTGCTATTACAGTGATATTTAACTCTTTAGCTAGATTTTTAAGAGTTCTAGCTACTTGACTTACTTCTTGTTCTCTAGTTCCAGACTTACTTTTACAACTAATTAACTGTAAGTAGTCTATCATAACAAGCTTAACATTTTTATTTTTTACATATTCTTTAATCCTATGCACTAAATAATTTAATGATGTTATATTACCTTCGTCTATATGTAATGGAGTTTCTTGTATAGCATAAATTGACTCATGTATTTTCTTAAGCTCATCATCGTTTAAAGTTCCATTAGTAATATACCTGTTGCTAATACCAGAATCCATAGAAGCAAGCCTTCTAAGCAATTGTAACGCACTCATTTCGTAAGAAAACACAACAGTAGGTGTATTGGTGTATAAAGCAGCGTTATAAGCTAAGGCAAGCGCAAAACTAGTCTTACCCATTGATGATGCTCCTCCTACAATAATTAAATCTGTTTCTTGCCAGCCACCAGTAAACCTATCTATAGCTTGAAATCCTGAAGCAATTCCTAGTAAGCCATCACTATTCATTCTTATTTCTATATCATCTAAGAAATCTTTAATCTGAGAATTTATATCTCCTAAAATTTCTGGCTTACCTATTTGTAGCTTTGACATTTCTGTAGTTAAATTACCAACTATAAGCTCTAATTCATCTCTGTTGCTTAGTTGATTATGTACATCATGTACTATACCAGTAAGTGTGCGTTTTTGAAACTCTTCTGTTAGCACGCCTACACATGTTATTACTTCCATAAAATCAAAGGCTCTATCAGTCATCTGTGATAATCCTAGTACAACCTTATCTCCTTTAATTAGTTTAGATACTGTTAGTATATCTATAGTTTTACTTTTGCTGTGCAGTTCTATGATAGCGTGGTATGTAGATTTATTAAAATCATACTCAAACAAATCTTCGTGCAATAGCATACTGTATTTATCTATTAATTCTGGCTTTACTATAAGCTTGCCCAGTAATGTTTCTTCTATTTCATTGTTATCCATAATTTTAAATTTTAGCTAACAAATATATCATTATTCGCCATACTTACGCTTAGCATCAGCTTTTTCTTCAAGATAATTTTCTTCCATTCTTGCATCGTATTCATATTTTTCTTCTAGATCTTCAGTCCAATTTCCACATTCATTACATATATATCCTGTTGTATCTGTATGCTCCTTACAGGATGGGCATATATCTGAATCAGAATACATTTCTACACTACAACAGTCTGATATCCAACTATCTTCAAAGCTGCTTCCACAGCAGGTAGTAACTTCATTACTCATAATTATTATCTTTTTTAAATTCTTGAATAGCAATTTCTTTAGACGCACATATAGAATCCATTAAAGCATCGTATATATTTTCAATAGTTTCATCATTTGATTCATGCATAGAGTTGTCTATTTCTTTTTCATAAAGTTTTGCAACTTTAAGTAATTTATTAAATTTTTGCTTAACCTGATGAGAATGAGACCACTGCATAGTATGCAGCTGCTCACTCAAACATTTCACCAAGGCTAATGTAAAATTAATATCTAGATTGATTTTTGCATCTTCTAGTTTCATGATGGATTCTTGCTTAACCATCCTAAAGCGTGCTCAACAGCCTTATCTTTCTCTCTAGTAGGTGCTTTATCTACTATAACATTCATTAAATCTAAGATAACTCTTTTAGCATCTCTTGTTATACTATTGTTAATGCATTTCATTTGAGAATTGTATAATTCTTCAAAGTATTGATTGTGTAGTTCGTCTATCATTATATTACTGGTATTGTTCCTAATTTTTCAAATGTAGTGGATATAGCTCCACCATCATTACCTTCATCATCCATCATTGGTACTAACCAATATTTATTATCTAACTGAATAGCTATTGGGCGCTTATACCACATATTATCTTCCATTTCATGTCTAGTCATATATTCTACTTTTGTTATTTTCTTGCCAACTAAATGTTTAGCAATTTTTTCTGTCCAGTATTGTTCTACTGGTTTTCCTTCAATTTTGCACTCCATAATTCATTTATTTTATTAAATTCTTCTATTAATATATTTTCTTCATTATCTGATAATTTTAAAAATCCTTGTATGTATAAATTAAATAATTCAAAAATACTTGGATTGTAACCAAACTTTTCTTTATAATTTTTTATTATTGTTTCCATAATTTATTTATTTTTATTGTGCTGCCCATCCAATAAAGTAAAAAGCTTTGATACCTTTCTTGCCTTTATAACCTCTACTTTCTTTCATTTTTTTTAAGACTGCTCCTGTTATTTCTATACATATACAGCTTCCCCATTTTTCTGCAAATTCTAGCATACTATCTTCCCACTTCCAAAACGCTTTAGTTGCATATCTTGGATTGTCATCACGCATTTTAAAGCCTGATGTTGTTGATATTGTACCATTGTAACTATCATGACCATAATCATGTAATGCATCCTCTACTAAGCTGTTATAAGCTTCTGAGGCGTTTTTGTATCTACCGACTGCCAAATTTCCAAAATTTGTTGCTCCCATAATTTTATTATTTTAATTAATTAATAATAGTAAAAGGGGGCGTTAGCCCCCTCTCATGTTGTTTAATAATTTAACAAAAACTTATATGCGTTTTCGTTCATTTTACCAGCAGATCCAGTAATAATACTTTCTTGCTTACCATTTTTCCTTAATGGTGCTGACTTATGATGTGTTGTATATTTAGTTATACCATTAAATACACCCCATTTAGTATGTGATATTCTAGACATTTCACTATCTATACAATGTGCTATATCATATATCATATTTTGTTTTCTAGAAGACATATCTTTTTCTGTAGCCATTCTATCTGTATTTGTTAAATAATCTATTAAATCATTTACCAAAGTAGGTGTAGCAGACTGATCGCTAAATCTTTGCAAGTTAGCAATCTTTTCTTCTTGTGATGTAAAGTTAATTATAGCAGGCAATTCTTTTACTTTATCCTGTATAGACTGTGTATGTCTATAACCTGATATTGCATTAGAATTTAACCAGCCAAATTGATTTTGACAGAATATTACTTTATTCATAAATCCAAACTTAAGGCTACTAGATCCATCATGACTGTTAATAGCATATATGTATTGTTCAGTGTCCTGCCCACCTATAACTACATGGTTATTAGGGCGTTTCATCTGTACCATTACTTTTCTACCTTCGTTAAAAGGCATTGCTTTTACTATTTCTAAATCATTCTGACCAGCAATTTCTTGCATAGTTTCTATAATAGTATGATTTTGTGTAGGAGTGTACGCTTCTTTTACTGTAGCAAATACTTCTCCAGTATCTTCTCTTACTATACCATAGTAGTCTGTAGAGTGTAATCCATTGTTAGCATCTGTTGTGCATTCTCCTGCATAAAGCAGTGGTTTCTTAACTACATTCCAGTTAAGTCCATTTTGTTCTAAAATTTCTTCTGTATTAAGCATAATCTAATTCTAATTTAGTTAATAATTCTTCTGGTGTTCCATGAAATATCTCTGTAGCTTCGCTTCTACTATCTATTTCATACACTGTTAGGTGTATTTGTTTATCTTCTTCTGATATTTCATATAGATATTCTTCCCAGCATTCTGAAGCGTCAGGATGCATACAGTATATACCTCCTACATTAGATGTTGGTGTTCCATCATCTTTGCATCCGCTTGATTTAAAATGTACAAACATTTGTGCTGCTAGACAGTCCATACCATTAAACATAGGCTCAGACTTATCTAAAGGTATACCATTTACAACTGTATATCCAGATAACCATTCTGCTAATTCAGCACCATGACCACTCATGTAGCCGTCATATTGACGGTACATACATGTAAGTGGTTGTCTGTGTTTTTTACCTGTTGTATCTTCCCAGGTTCTTATTACTTTAGTTAATGATCTAGTTCCCAAATTATTTTGTTTTATTTGTTAATGACTCTGATATTGTTTCTGTTATCAATGACAACACTTTTGCATACGCTTCATTTGATCCTAAGCGATATTCTTCAGATCTATTATCTGTATTTTCTCTGCTTATTGCAAGCTCCAGCTCTACAAGAGTTGCTATTTTACCTATTAGTATTTCCATATCTATTGTTTTAGTTCTTTAATTTCCCAATTTTCATGAGCTATATCCATTTGCTCAAGTTCTTTTTCAGCTATTAGCGCCCATAAACCCTCATCACCAGATAAGACTTTATCGTTAATAGTTGTTTTATGATCTCTTCCATCATCAGGAAATTTTAAAAACACACTTGTAGTATATTCTCTAGTTACTCTAAGTTCATATTCTTTATGCATTGTCTTTTATTAATTTAGTCATTAATTTTACTAGCTTTTCCATAGCTTCAGCTAGTCTCTTGATGTCATTAGCTAGTTCTTGATCTAATCTAGTCATGGTAATAGCTTGTAATTCTTTCTATAATTCCTCTACCGTTAGCTGTATGAAACCCATAGCTATGTGTATGAAGCTCAGGTATTGGTTTGTTTTCTAATAACAAATATAGTAAGTCCCATTCGTTGTCATAATCCATATCTTCACGAGTTTGGTTTACAGCTTGTGCTAGTGCATAGACATCATGCCTTGGCTCACAATTAAGCGTGTTTATTATATATGATTCTACCTCTTGTCCACTCATAATATTAATGTTCTTGTTGGTCTTTAAAACTTGTAAAGCTCTTTGCTTTAACTACATTAGTTTTTTTATTTCTGTCAATATATTGAACGGCTTTTAATCCCTCCCATATTTCAGTTTCTCTTTTTACTACTTTGTAGCATTCTTCAATTAACATTTCTCTCTGTATTTCTACAGGTTTAGTTGGATTAACTGTGATGCTTTGCCCATAGTTAATCTTTACTGCTTCAAAGTTGCCTATATTTATAGACTTACTTACATTGAATGATATTGATGTTGTTTCTATTTTACTCATCTTTTAAATTGTTTTAAGTTTAAAAATCTTAACATATCTTTTTTAAGATCTGTTGTTTTATTTCTTAGCTTTTCCATTTCAAAGTATAAACCTCTTTCACCAAGATATGTATTGCTAATGCTTTCCAGTCTGTCTTTTAAATTATTAACAGAAGGTATTAGTTTGTTTTTAATAATAGTAAGTTCTTTCTGTCTCTCTATGTATGCTCTCCATGCATCGTAAGACTCATAAACTCTTTCTCCTATTTTTCTAATTCTCATTGGTTCCATTTACTTTAATTTTAGCAGGCTTAATATCAGCCACGTTAATACTTATTGTTTCTGTTTCTTCTCCACATGAAAGACATTTAGCTTCATATTCATCATCAAATAATACTTCTGCTTCACAGCATTCTGAAGCTGCGTCTAAGTCCCATGTAAAATCATCCCATATTACTTCATACTGTGCTGATAGTCTACCACCAAAGCACATGCCTGGCTCTTCGTATTCTAACGTAAAACATAAGTCGGGAAAATCTTGCATAATATTGTCTACCCATTGTATAGGAGGGCCCCAAGCTGATTCAAAGTTTACAGAAAAGTAATCTTTATCATCATGGTTTATATGTGGTTCGCAAGCATCCCATTTAGTTCCCCAATTAGCTATACTCCATTCATACCAATCTTTACGATCACCACGAGGAAGCGTTCCTTCAAATGAAAACTCTGTTTCTTTATGAGCATTCATAGATTTTTCTACAAATTCATGTAGTTGTTTTTCGTCACCTGATACTTCTAGGTGATTCCAGCACCAATTTGGCATAATTATTTGTTTTTAGTTAATAAAAAAGGAAGAGAGTAGTAGGATAACAGCAAACGTTAGTTATCATTCCGTGGCCACACGCTACCACTACTCTCAACCTATTAATACACAACCCTTGAGTGACTGAAACTACTCTTCACCAGTGTTGTAGATATGTAAAAAAGAACAGGCTATAGTACAGCTCGCGAGATGTCTATGACACAGACTATATTCGTGCTTGGTACAGTAAGAGAGCTACTCTTACTAAGTAAATACGTATATAGTATTTACAGCCTTATTTTATACCTGTTCTTATAACAAAAAGAGGTAGGTTGAATCAGACCGATAGCGAGGAAAACCCTCTTTAGCATGCTATCTATATGTAACAACCCTTGGCATAGGATTTAGCTACTGTGTACCTACCTCTCTTATAACAAGAAAGAGGTTAGTGATGCATGCTTTTAAGCTGCCTGCAGGGCTTCTGCGCACGTCTCTTTCTTTATATTTGTGATGCTAATGCTTTAATCTGTTCGGGACTAATGCGACTAGCAATTGTTTTATATTTAGTTTTAAATCTAGCTCTATGCTTAGTAAAAGCATTTACTATCTTATAGTATCTAGATATGTGTTTTCTTCTTAATGACTTATATTCTTCATTAGCCATATTTACTCTTTTTATAAATTCATTATATTTAGAGAATTTTCTTACAGCACCGCTAAGGTATTGTATTTCAAGTGTTTTAGCATTCTTGTAGTGTATAATACTGTCTGCATATTTCTTTCTAAATGATGCATGTGCGATATCATATTTACTGATGTCAGGTGATTTTGCATCAATTAGTTTTTTTAAATCTTTCAGATAAGCTGAAGTAATTTCATAAGGTTCTTTCATGGTAAAAAGTTTTAGTTAGTATTATAGAGAATAGTAAAAAAGGAAGGAGCGTTAGCTCCGACCTGTTTATTTGTAGTTGTTTAATTCTTCTTCTGTCAACGGTTTAGGTGTTAATGCTGTGAATATAGAGAATAATACTCCTGCAATAACAGCTGTAGCTAAGCCACTGAATGTACCTATAAATAACATAGGTAGTAATACGGTAAACAGTATGTCCCAGAATGTCTGAGTCTTTACTAGTCTACGCCTGCCTAAGGCTTTATATACTATGATATAATAACCTATGGCAGCGAAGAATGCAGTTCCAATGATACTCATTAGAATGGCAGATTTTCTACAGTTTCTGTTAATTCTGCTTTAGCAGCAGCTTGAGGATTGTAGTCATTATGACTCATACTGTGAGTGAATTTACTACCCTCTTTGTTACTCCATACATCTGTTTGAACATAACCATTTGCATTTACATTCTCTTTCATCCAGTTGCAGAACTTTCTTGCATCAAAGTTTATCTTCATTAAAGTGTTACCATTATCAAATGTTATTTCTTTAATAAATACTCCTGATGCGAAATTAGTTTCTTTCTTTGCTACTGATTTCTTTGTTGCTTTTTTTGCTTTTGTTGCCATTTTTAGTTTAGTGGTTAAGCCACAAGCTATTAATTAATAATTAGTTTATTGTAAATAGTAAAAATAATCCCCTACGACTTGCACGCCAAGGTCCACTTTGCCACAAGGGCAGATTAGACAGGGATTATATATTGTTATAGTTAATAGTAAATAACTAGAAGTTATAGAAGTATAGTTTATTAACTAAGTCTATATCCTTAAGATAGATGTTTAATATGTTATACACTTTCAATAAGTTTATTCATGTTTTTAGAATCATCCATAAAATCGTTTTTACGCATAGCTCTAAATCCATCTTCTTGAGCATATTCTACCCATCCTCTTACAGATGATTGAATAATAAATTTATTGCATATTAAATCAGCAATTTCATTAGGTTGTCCTGGTTCCGTTGGCCAACCATCAAATAACATAGTTAGTATATCTCCACGATTATCTTTATACCATCTTCCACTTACTAATATAGTTGTACCTTTCTTTGCTTCAGATATGAAATAGTCCATTGTTTCTTTAAATGAAATTCTTTCAGTTTCCGAATCACTAAAGTATATATCTATTGTAAAGGGTAATAGCTCTTTTTGTTCAATATCTAGATAGTCACCTGTTTCTAAGAACCATTTATAAGCTTCTGCTCCTGTTTTATTTATTCCATGATAATAATGGTGATAAACAAAATGTGGAGAGTTGTTAGTAGGTGCTATTGTATTTTGTATATTTATTAATAGATCAGTTAAAGTTTTGTGATTACGAGTGTACTCGCCTGTTTCTATTAAATGTTCAATCCATCCTTTACATTTTTTTAGTATTTCTGATGAGCGTTCATTAGCATCATCCCATCCTCTTTCATATTCTGTGTCAATTAAATTTTCCATAGTTTTATATTTGTTTAGTTAATGTTTAGGTTAAAAAGAGTAAGCCTCTTGAGTGTGATGGTACCCCCATCTGCTCTTTTATAGCGTAGTGATACTTCAATATATCACTATGTACTATAGTTATTAATGAGCTCTCACGCAAGTTAAGACTTACTCTCTTATGTAAAGAGCGACTAATCCACTCTTATGTTTACGTCTCTTATAGAATAACAGTAATCTTGTACCATATCCTCAAAGCAAGTAGACCAATCTATGAATGGCATATTTACTAATTGCATATCTATTACTGCTTTATCTTTAGCACGCTGTTCCATTATATCGTGTAAAGGTTCTACTTTGTATGTATGGAATACTGGTGTATCCATATGAATTGTTGTTGAGCAAGATGTACACTCAACTAAGTTGTGTGAATGCTCAAATGCTGTTGTGCTGTTGCAGTTATTGCAACTAATGTCTGTAAGTTTCATATAATAATATGTATTAGTAAGTAATTAGTTTATCTATTATTAATAGTAAAAAAGGGAGCCGTTAGGCTCCGATTATTAGAATGGTAAGTCATCATCATTTCCTTTTGATACTTGATTGATTTCGCAATGCAACCAATTTTCATATGATAATGGGTTATCATTGCAATTATTGCAATAAGTTTTGTAATCAGACTGAAGTTGTTCTTGGATACGTTGATGTTCTTCGGGTGTTGTGTCTCGCATTGTAGGTACTCCGTCTTTGTCATCAAATACTACGTTTTTAGATTTGTCAAGCATTTTATTATATGTATTGATTAATGTTATTATTAATAGTAAATATATGCGGAGCAATTAGAGTGATATATTATTAGTGAGTGAAACGAACACAGTAATGATGAGAGATAAGCGAGCAGTTCGTAGAACATATTTGCGAGCAGTGTAAAAGAGGAGCCGTTAGGCTCCGTCTATTGGAATGGTTAGTTTTACCACCACCAATCATCACTCCTACTCTCATCATAAGCTTTCTCTGCTTTATTTGCTTTATCTATATCAGCTTTTTTATGCTTATAGATATATTTATTGTGCTTTACACTCAATCTATAAAATAGATGGTATTGTGATATAGTCAAATTCACTCCTCTGTCTCTACAGAATGCATTTAATAATATTGCTTGTCCTACTGTCATCATATCTTTATATGTTTTAGTTAATACTTATTAATAATAGTAAAAAAGGAGCCGTTAGGCTCCATAGTTTTAAATAGATAGTTCATAATAATCTATCATTGATAATGGTTTTGTATTGATTGTTTCTAAAAAGTCACAATAAATAAACCATTCTAATTTTAATGTTTTAAATTCTTTTAGTGATTGAATTTTATCAGCCACTAAGTTGTTGAAGATATTTAATTCTTCTTGTGTTGTGATTATCTCACTCATAATGTATATATATTAATTAATAACTTATTATTAATAGTAAATATTTAATCAGCTAAATATATTAAGGAATATAGTTTGTTGTAAAAAATAGCTAGAACGCTTGACAATGTCATTTAAAATGTATAACTTCGCAAACTCAATAGTTAGTTATTATACTAATCAGCTAAATATATTAGAACATATAGTTTATACTTATTATAATCATTACTAATGTATTAATTGATTGATTATCAATGTTTTAACTTAATACTTATAGTGTTTATAGGTATTATAGTATAGTTATTAAGGGTGTTAGACTGTATCACACTCACACTTATATCCGCAATATTTATAGTATTTTCACAGATAATGTTAAAAAAAGAGAACTAATTGTTCTCTCTTATTTCTTTTTTAGCTTCTTTGATACCTTGTTTAACGCCTTCTGATATACCAACGTATATTCCGACCATTGTACCTACTGTCTTACCAGTTAAAACTGCTGCTTTGTTTACTAAATCTTTCATGATATTTTTAGTTTAATTAATACTTATTTAAAATAGTAAAAAGAAAGATAGGGTGGGGTATCCAAAGATTTGAAAACCAAGGGGGGTTTTAGGCATATAGTATCCCTCCCTCACAAAAAAAATAAAAATTTTTTATATCTTTGTAAAAACTTAAACCTTACGCTATGACACAAGAAGATCAAAATCTACAAAGCTTATTCGCTAATTTAAATCAAGTATCCCGAAATTCTATGATAAGAGAGAAGGTTGGAGGAGGTACAGGTGGTGGTTCTAATATAGCAGAAGGGACTATGGATCCAAATACATTAATGACAGGTAATCCATATATTGCTAAGAATGTTGTTGAGTTTAATCAAGGAGGAATGGTAGGAGCATCAGGTGCGCCAACAATGAATAATCCTTATATTGAAAAGATGAATCAATTAGTAGGCTTACAGCAAATGGTGAATGTAGGAAAAGGTTTAGCAAATAACGTCTTACAACAAGAAGCTATGATGTCTGCTCCTCAAGCAAACTACGGGATGAAAAGAAAGTATCAAGAAGGAGGAAACTTTCCACACAACATGTATCATCCAAAAACTGGATACAAAATAGTAGCAGAAGATAATGACGCACATACTAAATTAGCTAAGGCTGGATTTGGTCATACGCCTAAAGCTGCTTATGGTATGAAAATGAAAAAAAGATACACTAACGGGGGTAGATTCTAATGGATGAAATAGGACTAAACGAACTATTACAATTAATCATAAAAGAAAAAGGAGGTACACCTCAGCAGTATAACAAGATGATGGATTATATTGCTTTCCATGAAACTGGTCATAAGCAGAGAATGGATCCTAAAGCTAAACAGATTTCAGGTAATGAGAAGGATGGATTTTTTGATGGACCTGGAAGAGGTTTGTTTCAGTTTGAAGTAGGAGAAAATAAAGGAGGTAACTTAGCAGTTAATAGAACCGTTAATTATTTAGAAAGAAATGATCAGTTTGTGCCTCAGTGGTTAAGACAGTTATGGAGAGGCAAAAAAAGTGTTGATGTAAGTAAATTAAATGCCGATCAACAAAAGATGTTATTCTTAGGTTACCATAGAGAGCATCCTACATCTGACTTTACTAAGGTATGGAATAATAAACAAACTGTACAAAACTTTTGGGCTGAGAATCACTGGGCTGGAGATAAAGAAAACCTTACAGCTAAACTAGCTTTATTTAATAAGAATATAACTGCAAAGGATTCTATTGACGCATTAAACATTAGAAAATCTGAGTTGTTTGGTCAAGACGATAAAGTTCCTTTTCAATCAGCTCAGAAAGATCCTAATAGATTACCTAAAGAATCTGATATATTAAAAAGCATATTTGGACAACAAACATCATCTTTAATAAAACAATGAGAGAAATAAACAGAGAAGATGGTAAGGTGTATACAATAGATGATTTCTATTTTTTGGAAAAGAATTATATAGATTTAGGTAAATTAATAGAAGATGAAAAGTGGATTGTTAGTAGGTCTAAAAAAAATGGGTTTAGAGTTGTAAAATCTAACTGGTATATGCAAGATAATCCAGACTTTACAATTGAGAGCGTTATCTATGGCACAACTCCTAAGCATACTAGTCCTATACGATATATGTTTAAATTACAATTAGAATATACTAAATAATGTACTTATTAAAGCTAAACAGGAAGGGCGATATTTATAAGGATGATGACGGATGTACTGGCGTACCAGAATTTCTTACACTCATTAAGAAAGAAAAATTCGGGCCTACGGCCCTCAAGTGGGTTGCCCTAGTCTGCGACTATGAAAGCCCATATAGGCACTACAGTGAAAATGAGAGAGTTAAGGCTGTTTCTAAAGACTTATATGATACTTATACTTGGAAAGGAGCTAAAGACGCGTCTATAAAAGCAGCTTGTAAGAAATATACAGAACTACAATTTGATCCTTTAGATGAACAGCTTATAGCATTTAACAATAAAATTAATCAGTTTACAGCTCTTATTGACGGAATGCATTTAGATGAAGAGAATGCTGAGTTATTACAAAAGCTAATGATAGGGGTTGAAAAGATACTTAAGACTAGACAGTCTTTATTAGATGCTATAGACAGAAGAGGGGAAAGACAAAAGATAGCTGGAGATAAAGGATTGTCATTTTTAGAAAGAAGAAAAGAAATAAAAGAACTGTAATGGCTAGAAGCAAAAAAGAAACAAAACATGATGTCAAATATCTTTACGCAAGATATATTAAGTTTTATAATAAAGCAGATATGGATAAGGCTGCTGAGTATCACGACTTAGCTATGAAGCTACATGGTGTGGATTTAGCACAAAGATATCACATGAAGATAGAAAAGAGGGAGCAGTCTAAAGGAACTTTTGGATTAGGTAAGACTAAACGATTAAGATATGGGTAAGATAAAGTTTGATCCACAAAGATATCGCCCTATACCAAATAGTGGTCATCCTGATTTAAATCCTGACTCAGTGGCATATCAAGAGTATTGGGCTCAAGAAACTGATAGATGTTTACATGGGTATAAACCTAAAGGCATGAAAGCAATATCTGGCAAGTACTATTTCTATCTAAATTACTATATGATATTAGGTAATGACGGAACATCAGGTAATCGTAAGAATTTAATACATCCTTGGTACAGAACTATGGATCATGAGTATTTTGATACAATAGAGCTGTGTAAAGAAGAAGGTAAGGGGATGATTGTTATTAAAGCCAGAGATAAGGGGTTTTCTTATATGAACTCAGGCGCTGTTGCTCATGAATATACATTCTATCCTTTTAATGATGTAGGTGTAGCTGCTGGACTGCAAGTTACAGCTGACGCATTCTTTGATAAAACTAGAAAAGGTCTTAATGGTATACACCCTAACTTTAAACACTCTGTACTTAAAGACACTGATGGTATAATGAGATCTGGATACAAACAAAAGAATAAAGACGGTAAGTGGGAGATAGGTGGCTATCAATCTAACATTATATGTAGAACAATGGATAATCCTGAAGTATTCAAAGGAGAAAGGGTTTCTTTAATGATATTTGAAGAAGCAGGAGAATTTAAAAAACTTAAGAACGCTTACATGTCATCTAAAGCATGTTTTATGGATGGAGATATTCAGTTTGGAGTACCTATTGTCGGTGGAACTGGAGGGGATATATCTAAAGCGTCTAAAGATTTTATGGATATGTATTATAGTCATGATGCTTATAATCTAATTCCTATGTTTATTCCAGCATCAAAAGCATACTATGGTTTCTTTGATATAGATACAGGTGTAGAAGACGAAAAGGGTGCAAGAGAAAAACTTATAGCAGATAGAGAGGATATACAGAAATCTGGAGATAATGAGGCATATAACTTACATATACAGAATTACCCTTTAACTGTAGAGGAGGCATTTTTAAATACTCACTCTTCAAGGTTTGATATTGCATTACTTAACGCACAAAGATCTAGAATATTATCAAGTAAAGACAATAGAAGTCAAATACAACAAGGCTTTTTAGATTGGCAATTAGGAGAGGGTGAACCTAAAGTAACTTGGAGGCCACACCCTACTGGTCCATACAAAATATTAGCACATCCAGAGAAAGAATATAAGAATTTAGACATAGGTGGTATTGATAGTTATGATCAAGATCAAGCTGGAGCATCAGATTCCTTGGGTAGTGCAATAATTTATCGTAGATTTGCAAATACAGAAATGCCGAGCGATTACGTGGTTGCAGAATATACAGATAGACCCCCTAAGAAGGAAGATTTTTGGGATGGTTGTTTAAAGCTCGCTGTGTATTATAACTCTAAAATGCTGGTAGAGTATACAAAGATAGGTATATTAGATTACTTTAAACGTATGAATGCGCTAAAGTATTTAAAAGAAAAGCCAGAGTCTGCACATAACCCTGGTACAAAAACTAGAAACAGGTATGGTGTGCATATGAATAAGCAGGTTAAAGCTCTTATGGAAGATTTGATAGATGATTATTTAAGAGAGAGTGCTCAAGACATATGGTTTATTGACTTGATAGATGAGCTTGCTAATTATGGATTGCAAAATACGGATAGGGCTATGGCTTTTGGTTTGTGTTTAATTCATAATATAGATAATTATAGAATGAAGGCGTCTATACAAGAAAAGGTGAAGGATATAGGATTTAAATATTATAAAATGGGATATAATGGAATCCCTACAGAAATAAAATAAAATTATGGATCAGAAATACACATCAATGCCATCAATGGTTATTGCAGACAAAGAAAAAAATGACGAATGGTGCGAGCAAGTTTTAAATGCAATCACAAGCTACATGAGTTCAGATGGTGGCGAGTATTCTACTTCAAGAACTAGAGACATTAGGAATTATCAGATTTATAATGGAGAATTAAATCAAGGTGATTATAAATATATAACTGAGCAATATGGATTAACATATCCAGCTAGATTGGTTAATTATCCTATCATAACACCTAAGATTGATCTTTTAATTGGAGAAGAGATAAGAAGACCTATTGACATGAAAGTTACTACAGTTAATAAAGCTGCTGTAATTAGAAAGCAAGATCATAAAGTAAGTTTAATGATGAGAGAGCTTTTAGATGAATTTCATCAAGAGATGAGAGAGACTATGAAAGTTGATGTTAAGGAAGAGGGGCAAGGTATTCCTGTACCAGAAGATATAGAAACTTATATGAAATACAACTATCGTGAGATGATAGAAGAAACAGCTCAAGATGGATTAGAGTATATATCTAATAGGTATAATCTAAAAGACGTGTTTAAGGAAGGATTTAGAGACTTATTAGTTACATCAAAAGAGTTTCATAAAGTAAGTATTCAAAATGGAGATCCATACGTAAGGAGAGTTGACCCTAGAAATATAATATTTGATAGTTCTGCACATTCAGATTACTTAGATGACTGTAGTTGGGTGGGTGAAGAAAGATGGATATCTGTTAATGAAATAAACGATGAGTTTAAAGATAGCTTAACTACTAAAGATTTAGAAGAGTTAGATAAAATGAGAAATCTTTATGCTGGTGGAGATATGAATAATTACAACTCTAGCTTAGAATGGATTGACGCTGGACACGGAAAAGAAACTAGAATTAGAGTGGTAACTGCAGAGTGGAAATCTCTTAGAGCAATTAAATTTAAATTATCTGACAATAAGTATGATCCTAATAGACCATTTAGAAAAATGGTAAAAGACACTTATAGAAAAAGAAAAGGTGATAGGATAGAAACTAAATGGGTGGATGATGTTTGGGAAGCTACAAAAATTGGAGGTAAAATTTTAGTAAACGCAAGAAGAAGAGATAATCAAGTAAGAAGTATAGATAATCCAGGTAAAACTCCATTGTCTTATGTAGGATGTGTGAAGGGTAATACTTCTGGCTCTCCTGCTTCTATTGTAGATTTGTTAGACAATGTACAAATGCTTTATAATATTGTTGTTTACCAAATAGAATTAGCTATGGCTCGTTCTGGTGGTAAAGCTGTGGTATATGATGTATCGCAATTACCTACTAATGTTGGTATGGATATACAGCAAGTATTGTACCACTTAAAAACAGATGGTATTATACCTATTAACTCAAAAGATGAGGGTAATCAAATGAGTAGCTTTAATCAGTTCCAACAAATTGACTTTACTTTATCGCAATCTGTACAACAGTTAATTAACCTTAAAGTAATGTTAGAAGATATGGCAGGTCAAATATCAGGAGTTACCAGACAAAGAGAAGGAGCTGTAGAAAAGTATGAGTACGTTGGTAATGTGCAAAGAAGTGTAGTGCAATCTTCAACTATAACAGAAAGCTGGTTCTATTCACATGCAGAAGTAAAACAAAGAGTGTTAGAAAGACTATGCAATCTAATGAAGGTTGCTTGGGCAGGAGGTAAAAAAGCTGGAATGATATTAGGTGATGGTGCTTATAAATTCTTAAATGTTATGCCAGATGTAGCGTTACAAGACTTTGGCGTATATGTAGGTGATAGTGGTAAAGATGATGCAATGAAGCAAGTTGTACAGCAATTAGCTCAAGCTGCTTTACAGGCAGGGTCTGTTGACTTATTAGGTGTTATTAAAGTTCTTAGATCTGATACAATGACTGAAGCTGAGAAAGTGTTAGAACAAGCTATGAGTGAAATGCAAAAACAACAAGAGGTTGCTATGCAACAGCAACAACAAGCTCAACAAGCTGCTGCTGAAGCTGAACAAGCTAAATTCCAAGCTGAGGCTCAACTTAAACAAATGGATAATGAAGCTAAAATACAAGTTGCTAAAATTGGTTCAGACTCTAGGTTGAAAGTTGCTAAAATACAAGCTGAAGTTGATAGAGATTTACATGATACTAAAGAAAGAAATGAAATGGACAAGAAGGCGGCCGACTACTATATTGATAGAAAAAATAGAGAGAGCGAGGCTAATTTGCAGAAAGAAGAAAAAGCAAAAAGCACTGGAACATCCACAACATCAAATGATTTAAAAAGAGCGGCAGAGAAGTTATAATAAATTATTCGTATATTTGCAAACTTAGGGAGTATTAATTTAAATTAAATAAAATGGCAAAAGAAGAGTCAAAATTAGTAGATGAAGTAGCTGAAACAGCAGAAGCTACTACAGAAGAAACAGGGATTAAGGATGAATTTAATCCTCTAGCTTTTACAGAAGATAATTATGGAGAGCTAGGAACAGAAGATAAAACTGAAGATGCAGAAGAAGATGTTAAGTCTGAAAAGGAAGAAGAGCAAGAGCAGGCAGACGGATGGGGATGGGATAAAGCAAAGGAAGAAGAAGAGGTTGTAGAAGAAGAAGAAGAAGACGATGATTGGGATTCAGAAAAGACAGAAGAAACTGAAGAGTCTAATAAAGATGGTTTAAGCTGGTCACAAGTTGGTAAAGAGATAGGGTTGAACGTTAATTCTAAAGAAGAGTTTTTAAAAACACTTAACGACTATGCTGAGCAATTAAAAGAACAAAATGCGCAACCAGCTCCTAATAGTCAGATAACTGAGTTAAGAGGATATCTAGCTTTAAGTGATAGAGATTTAGTTGCTGAGGAATTAAAAGCTGATGGAATAGAGGCTGCTGACATAGAAGACTCTTTAGATAAACTAGAGGATTCTGGAATGATGAAGATGAAAGCTAAAAGCGTTAGAAGAGTAATAGGTAATGCTATTGATCAACAAGCTGCACAAGCTAAACAATCACAAGCGCAAGAAGCAAAGAAACAACAGGAAGACATAAAGAATGCTAAGAGTGGCTTGAAAAAGCAAATCAAAAGCATGGGAGAATTTATGGGGGGAAAAGTAACAAAGAAACAGAAAGAAGAAGTATATCGTTATGCTACTACCGATATGATGAAAGACATATATGAGGATCACGCCAATGTTGCTGATGTCGCTATGTTTATGTTGTATCGTAAGCAAATAGAGAAAATTCTTCGTTCTCAAGGATTGGAAGACGGCAAAGCCACTATCATGGATAGTATAGTTTCACCAAACCTTAACAACGGAAAAAGCAAATCTAATTTCAAAGTGAAGTCAGGTTCGTTTGATCCAAAAGCGTTCATGGGCGAGTAAGCTTAAAAAGTAAGACAAAGTCTACTCATAGTTGAAAGTTAATTGGGCAAATATGTAAAATGTTTAATTAATAAAAATTTAAAAAAATGGCTGTAACTTCAACGGGTACATACGGGAAAGGAACAACTGCTGCGAATGCACTTAACGCAAATTTGTTACAACATCCTGAAATAGCTAGAACTTTAATATCTCTTTACCCGAGATATTCAATGACATATCTTTTAGAAAGAACTAGAAGAATGGCAAGTGAAAAAGTTTTAGGAGATAATTCTTACGAATGGAAAGTAATGAACCGTCTAAATAGAAAAACAATGATTGAAACTCACGGTACTGATGCATCAAACGGTGCTGGTGGTGCTGCTGCTGCTGGGTCTAAAATTACTGGAACTAAATTTGAAGCTTCTTCAGGTGGAGGTGCTGAAGATCAATTTAATTTATTTGATGTAGTTAGATACCCATCTGGTGGTACTGCACTTGTAGTAGCTGGGCCTTCTACAAACGCTTATACTTTAGAGGCAATTACTGCAATTACTGCTGCTGATAACTCTGTAGGAAGTGTTATAGGTAGAATTGGTTCTGCATTTCCTGCTGGGTCTGCTGGATCTGATGTAGGTGAAAACTTTGCTTACCCAGATACTTACAAAAACTGGATGACTATCAATAGAAAGAAATGTACAATCACTGGTAAAGACGCTACTGATGTTTCTTGGATTGAGAATAATGGTCAATCACTTTGGTACTTTACTAAAGAGCAACAAATGATGGATCAGTTTATGTATGAGCAAGAATTACAAAGATGGTATGGACAAACGTCTGTAGCTACTGGTGCTACTAACTACTCTGCTACTAACACTGATATTATTAGTGAAATTGCTGTTGGTACTGCTGGAGCTGGTTCTTATGGAGACGGATCTTTAAGAGCTGCATCTACAACTACTGACGGTAGCTTTACTATTGGTGATGGTGTATTAGCTCAAATTAGCTCATCTAATCAAGCTTCTTATTCTGCTGGAACATTAACTGAAGATATTATTACTGAGTTTATCGGTAAGATCTCTTTAAATGCTCAAGGTGCTGAAGGTAATGAGTGGGTTGTATTTACTGGAACTGAAGGACGTATTGCTTTCCATAGAGCTATGAAAGATCTTATTGTTGCTCCTGCTGGTGCAATGACAGGTGGATCTATGACTGATGTAAAAGCTGGTTCTGATATTTCTTTAGGTGGAAACTTTACTTCTTACTACGCGTTAGGTAATAAAATTACTATTGCTTACTGCCCAGTATTTGATGATCCGCACGTACATGGTGCTTCAGGTGGAACTAACTCATTTGGTGATACAAGATTGAAAGAATCTATGAAGATGGTATTCATGGACTTCGGATCAACTTCTGGTGTTTCTAATGTAGAGTTAATCACTAAAGGTGCTAACGGAATTAATCGTTCATTAGTTAAGAAATATGTTGGTGGTATGGTAAACCCTTACGATACTAAATCAATGATGGCTGCTAATGGTGATGATAGATTCCAATGTCACGTATTATCTGAGTCAGGTATTATCGTAAGAAACCCGCTTTCTTGTGGTATTTTATCTGCATCATAATTAAGTTAATAATTTGATAGAGGGGGGCTTTGGCCTCCCAATATCGCCTAAAAACAAAATAAAAAAATGGCAAATTATTTAGATATTTCAGGAAAATCCTCAGAAGCTGGGCAAGGAAGACTGCCTAAGCTAAGAGGTCAAATTGCTCCAACGAGCACAATAACATCAAGCACAACACTATATGATTACAATAGTGATACTACTTATTTTTTAGATGGTAGTGGTGTAGAAGATGCAATTCTTAACGTTACCTTACCTACTGCAAAAGCAGGTGTTGTTTTTAAGTTTATTTTAAAAGCAATTGGTGATGAAGCAGCTGAAGATATTACTATCACTCAAGCTGCAAGTGATGAGGATTTTGTTGGTACAATTGTAACTGGAGCTGGAGGTAGCGATACTGCTGTATCTGGTGATACAAAAATTGTTTTTGATCAATCTGGTGGTGCTGTTGCAGGAGACCAAGTGTCTTTAGAGTGCGATGGTACAAATTGGTACGTTAAAGGAACTTGCGATGCTGCAGGTGGTGTAGTTTTTGGATAGTAATTAATTATTGGAAGACGGAGGGGCTCAGTCCCCTCCAAATTCCTTATATTTGCAAGATGAAAACAAGATTAGTAGTAAGAGATGGAAAGGTAGTAGAGTTAAAAGAAGATGAAGTATTAAGAAGTACAAAAGAACAAAAGGCGTTTAGTATTGGTAAGGCTAGTGGATTAACATGGGGAAAGAGAGGTTATCAAAAGACTAGAATATCAACAAACGAACAAGGACAAAGAAGAATATTTAAAGAGACTGCAAAAAAGTCTAAATATTATATAAACAAAAAATAACAGGGAGTATTAACTAAAACAAAAAAAGATGGCACATTTAATTTATGTAAAAGCAAGAGATGACAAAAGATTTTCTTACGTTAAGTTTGGAACTTACACACAAAGAAACGGTAAAAAATCAGTATTATTAAATCCAGACGATATAGTTGTAGATGGTTGGGAAATGACAAGCGCATTAACAACACTAAATATTGATGATGAGTATGATAAAAGAATTTATGATTTTTTATTAGAACATCCTTTTATTCTACAAAACAAGCATTACGAATTAATAGACACTAAAGCTAATGTTAAAAAGCAGGCTGATAGTATATTAAAATCAGCAGAAGCAGTTCAAGTAGCTACAGGAATTAAAGATAATGAATTATCTGACCTTACAAAACTATTTGGTATTGGTGATGGCTTTGATAATGATATTGTAAGAGCAAAACTTATTCAAATGGCAGGACAAGCTCCTGATAAGTTCTTAGAAATATATAAAGACGCAGACAAGTCTTACCGTGTATTTTTAAAGAAAGCATTAGAGAAAAAAGTAATACAAAAAGTAAATGATGTTTGGAAACATAATAACTATACTTTAGGTATTTCTGATGAGCATGCAATAGCTTGGTTAAAAGAAAATTCAGACGTTTATGCTATAATGAAAAATCAAGTAAGAGGTAATTTTGCTAAGAAAGAAGTTGAGATGGAAGTATCAACTGAAGACATGACTTCTAGTGAAGGAGTTTCTGCATTAGAAAAAGCTGTAGATGCTCAGAAAGGATGGTTTAAAAAAGGTCAGAAATAATACTAATAAATGAATTTAGCTGAAGCTCACGAATACATAGATATACTTTTAGATAAGGCAGATCAACCATATTTTATAGAAGAAGAAAAGAATAAATTTTTAAATCTAGCCATATCTGACTTTATTAATATGCATTATCAAAAAATGGAAGCTGATGAAGATTCTAGAAGGGCATTGGCTGGATGTATTGATTGGAAATCGTTTTCCCTTACTAAAGCAAAGATAATTGATGGTACTGCTATTTATGATACTTCTTATCCAGCATTGTCACTTGTGTATCCTGACACTACAGCTACTAATACTGAAGGTTATTTTAAATATGGAAACCATTATGTATTACCAAAGCAACATTTATATGTATTATCTTTAGGGGTAAGTTATTATAACAAAGATGAGGTTATAAATCCTGGTGACGGGACAATTTATTCAGGCGTTACAGAAGATGATATAATTTTTAGCCCTACTATTTCTGTAAAAAACAAATCTACTAGAGAGCTTTATGAAGATAGTTATACTGGAGATCCTTTTAATAAGGCTAGTGAAGACAATCCATGCTGGACTTATATAGAAAATAGAATTATAATTGGTGGTGCTAGTAATTCTATAAGATATATAAATATACAAGTAGTAACATTACCTACAGTAGATCAAGCATTTTCTGCAAGTACTTGGGATAGTTCAACAGCACCAGCTTCGTTAACATTTACAGAGCATTATCAAAAACAAATAATTCAAATGGCTGTAAAAAGAATGACACAAACTGATGTAGGGTTAATGACACCTCCATCAAATTAAAAGCATTTAAAGAGAGTTCTTTTGCTCCCTGCTGCAAGAATAGGTTGCGACTAGAAATAGTTAAGGCCTATTTTTGTTTTATAAAGAAAATTTAACTAATTTTGTAAACACCTAAACTACGCCTAATGATTACATTAAATGAAATAGCTTATAATATTAAAAACCTAGCGTATGGAGGATCTAATTCTACAGAAAATAGTATTAGTTTAAGGCAGATAAAACATTGGATACATTATCATAGAGCTAAACTTATTGCCGATAACATTGATAAAGGCATTACAAATAATCAGGCATTGTATCAAAATATATCTTTTACTGCTAAAAATTCAACAAGTACATCTGTTATAGGATATTATAAGGAATGGGATCAATATAAAATAGATGCTGTAACCGCCCCTATAAGTACTGGAGATAATTTCTTAGAAAATATGCCTAAAAATTCTGATGGATTTTTAAATGGTGAATGGTTAGCAATTGGCAGTATAAGTACAGGTGAAGCTTCTTCTAATGGAAAGAATAGAAATTTTTATGGAGAAGAAGTGATGTCTTCTCAAGTAAGAGGTGATTGGAGAAACTTTGGGGCTCATAGTTTTTATTGCCCTAAACCAGTACAATTAAAAAATGATGAGGGGATTAAATCAGTAAGCATTACAAGAGAAGTTTATTTTCCTGATGACATAACAACAGTTGATGTAGACGAGTCAAATGAAGGGTTAAATAGAAAGTTAATAAAAATATATCGCAAAGAGCATAACATGTTTGATGAGTATAATAAATTTACAGACTATAGCGAACCTTATTACTATCAAGATCAAAGTAGAAAAAATAATAAAAATTATATATCATTTCAAAGTTTGCAAATTTCTCCAAACTATCATGGTGGATTAAATACTCCTGGGAATAAAAAATTATTTTGGAAGTACACAGCTGGTGCGTCAATGATATTAGAGAATCCTACAGAAATTGACATGATGGGGGATTGGGAAGACACTAAGTTGAATTGGGACGATACTACAACTTCTTATCCTATTCCTATGGAATATGTTGGCGACTTAATACAAAGAGTTATACAAGTGGAGATGCAGACAGAATTAAAAACTACGCCAGACGTAGTAACAGATGGTTTAGATGATACTATAAAACAGAAAATAAGTGGGCCACAAGTACAAAGATAAATATACGCTCTCTAGAGGGCTTTTTAAGCATGTAAAGCTTATGCTTTATAAATCTATAGATTATAGTTTATATTACAATATAATAAAAAGATTTTTTGAGATATTAATTAGAGATATTGTAGTAAGAGATAGAATAGTTTCTTTACCTAATAAAATGGGTTATGTTTATTTAGATGAAAAACCTCATAAAAGAGCATTTCATATAAGAGTAGATAATGAGGCTACAAAAGAAGCAGGAGAAACAATCTACAATAGAATACCTATCTTAGATGATTTCTACAAAAAATTAGTTTGGGTGAGACCTACAAAATATAGAAACTGTAAAATACTACCTTTAGGGTGGTCAAAAAAAATAATAAATTATAAAGATTAATAATAATGGCAACAACTATAAACGTATCTACATTAACTGTCGCAATAACAGAAACATTAGCTCTTAGTACTGACGCTTCTGGTACAACTGATGATGTTACTTTTTCGCAAACTAATAATCATATAATAAATACATCAATATTAAATGCATCTAAAAGGATTGTAGAATTAGAAAGCACAGCCTTAACTACAGTAGTTACTTTTGACGCAAGTTTAAATGCAGGAGGTCAGTTTAAAAGAGGTGATGTTAAATATGTTAGAATAACTAATTTAGATGACTCAGCAGTACTTAAAGTAGGTTTAATAGGAGATAGTAGCGGAGCCTTTCAGTCAGTAGCAGCAAATACATCTATTATGTTTACAGGAACAGAATTAGAAATTGGAGCTACATTTAGTTCTTTTGCTAATGCGGACTCAATTAAAGTAATTGGAGCAGCACAACAACAGCTAGAAGTTTTTGTGGCAACTACATAAATAATATAATATGCACATACATATAGATAGGGTTTTTACAACTGTAGCTAGAAATTTAGGATTAAAAGATTTTTCTAGATATACAAATAATTTTATAGAGTGGGCTTATGAAGCTGAAAAACTTATAGGTAGTAGAGATACATTTGTACAAAAAGAAGCTACATATAGCTCTACAGGAGCTCAAGCTACAGGAACAATAACATTTGCAGCTAATCCTACATCAGGCGATTCTATTACGTTAAATGGTGTAAAGTTATATTTTAGAGATACAACAGATTTAGGAGAAGCTAAATCTCCTAACGAAATAGAGATAGGAACTACTTTAACACTTACATTAAATAATACAACAGCTCAATACGGTTTAATACAGTCTTTAACAGGACTTATAGATATTACTGCCAGCACAGGAACATACACTAATTCGGCAGTATATAATTATCCTGAAGCTTTAAATATTTCAGATTATAGTGTAGATACAACTACAGGGGTGCTTACTATAACTACAAAAGAAATAGGGGATAAAGGCAATGAATACACATTAGCTTCAGATAATGCAAATGCTACAGTAAGTGGATTAAGTTTAACTGGAGGAAAGGATATATTTAGAAACCAACAATTAACTTTGCCTGAAAATAATGTAAAGCTATTGGGCGTTAGGGTAGGAACAGCATCTACAAAAAATCAGCACTATGAGCTAAGAAGAGCTAGTGGGCCTCATAGAGAAAGAATTGGTAGAGATAATAACGAAACTAGACAAAGAGCTTTTAGATATTATGTAAATGGTAATAGATTAAATATACAGCATGACGAGGTAGATGAAATTACAATTTCTTATTTAGCATATCCTGTAGATCTAAGAGGTTGGCCTAAAATAAAAGAAGGTCATGAAACAGCAGTTGCTCAGTACATAATGTGGCAAATGAAATTAATAGAATTTTATAATGGTAAGTTACCGCAATACATAACTAAAGAATTAGAAAAAAGATGGTACTATTTGTGTGGTAAAGCAAGAGGTGATGATGGTATGCCTACTTCTGATGAATTAAAGCAAATAGGAAATATGTGGAATACATTACTTCCTATCAAAAGTAGTAATGGATTGATAAACCTATAGAATGGCAAAAAAACAAGAACCTAAAAATACTTCTGAAAACGCAGGATTTTCTAAAGCACAAGGCTTTACACATGGAATGGTTAGTGATTTAGATCCTCACTTTCAATTAAAAGGAAGTTATGCAGATGCACAGAATATAAGATTAACTAACTCAGAAGGAGATACATTTACTGTAGAAAATATAGAAGGTAATAGTTTATTTGTAGATCTATCTACGTTTCACATAGACACTGTTGCTGATCAGTATCAACAAGCAGCTTCGTATCCAACATTTTATGATAGAGGACCAGAAAACGATGTAACTTTATTAACTAATTTAGAAATATCTAATAGGTCTTCTATTGTAGGTCATGTTTCTTATGCAGACCAAATGTTATTAATAATTGTTGGTAGATTTGAGTATAATAGAGGAGACGGAACTCCTTTTGCCGAAACAAAAGACAGAACAATATTTCTTCTGGTTGATTTTAACAAAGATTTTGAAGTTACTAAAGTAACAGATTTAAGAGTTTGCTATAGTCATGATGGTGGACAATATCCTGATTTAGGAATGAAGCAAGATATTCCTGTTCGTGTTGAGACAATGATAGAAAATCATTGTATTTCTAGAATATACTGGACAGATAATGTTAATTCTCTAAAGACATTAAACATAAAACAACCTAGATTAGACCTTTTAACTATTGAGTCTCTTGATATAACACCTATCATGACTCCTTCACAACCAGTTTTAGACAGAACCTTACACGGCTCATTGCCAGTAGGAGTTTATCAATATACATTTAAATACATTTCTGAAAATGGAGGAGAAACAACATTCTCACCATTAAGTAATCTATATCATGTCTCAGATCAATCTTTTAGTAGCTCTATAACTTATGGAGGAGGGCCAAGAGGAAACTTGGGAACGCAAGGGTTTTCTTTAAAAGTGTATGATTGTGATCAAGATTTTGATCAAATAGAAATGTATGCTTTATTTTACGACTCATTAAATCAAGCTCCAAGAGTTGCTTTGGTAGACAGTGTCTCAATAAACGGAAGTACTGCTAGTTTTATGCATACTAATTGGAACTCAGAAATCACGCAAGGATTAGAAGAAATTTTAATTGAATCAAACACTTGGGATGTATGTAAAGATATAGCTATTAAAGATAATATTTTATTTGCTGCTAATTTAAAAGAAAAGAAAAATTGGATATCTGAAAAAGAATGGAATGTTAAAGTAATGAGGTATCGTATACAGCCAGGAACTGACGGAACGTATCTAGACGCTATGATTACTACTAACGACCCTGAAGTTAAACACTATACAGGCACACCTGGAAGCGCTACAGAGATAAGCAATGGAACGCAAGACGATGCTAGTCACTATTGTGGTCATGGTAATTTATTAGGAATTGATCAATATCTTTTAGCAAGTAACCCTGAAATGGCTTATAATGGACAGTATGGCCATCCAATGTGGAGAACGCAGAGCTTCCAAAGATATAGACACGGGGGTCAGCTTAAAGGTAGAGTAAAAACAAAATACGAATACAGGTATTTAGCAGATAAAATGACTTTAGGGGGAGAAAGTTTTAATTATGGATCTAATGGTTTAGGAGGTTGTAGGGTTACTTTTGGATTACAAGAACGTATTGCTGATCAAACAACTAACCCACAATCATCTCCATACATATCAGCAACAGCCGCTCCTGAATCTTTAAAAACTGATTTTCAAGATTTTCCAGCAGATGGTAATACTGTGAATGCCACTACACAAAAAGACACTGTATTTAAAACATCTATGTCTTTAGGGGGATCAAAAGATCCACACGTTACTGGTAATAAAAGAGGATACCAAAGAGGTGAGGTTTATAGGTTTGGGGTGCAAGTGTATGATTTAACAGGAGCTCCTGGAAATGTATTGTGGATAGGCGATATAGAAACACCTCAACAGCATGATGTTTTAAGACAACTACGTGTAACTGACTCAGTTTACAGTCCATACAAAAAAACAACAGATGCATCTGGAGGATTAGGTACAAGTATGATAAGTAATAAGCTTTTTGGAAGTAGTAATTACTCACAAGATCATCGTTTATCATATATTTATGGACACGTGATACCTCCTGTTGATGTAGAATGGTTTTCAGGAAGATTAGGTCAATCTATTAAAAATTTAGATGCTTATGTAAAAAAAACAGGAAATCAACAAGGCATACTTCCTAATGACGGCTCAAATTCTGGTTTTACTCCTAACGGTATAAGAAAAGGATTGACTAACAGTGTTTTGAGAGTTAATACTGGGTCAAGTTGGGAATACCCTTGGGATATGGATCTAGACCATAATTATGATGATAATCATTATTTGCTTGATTTGTTTGTTAATTTTGAATTTAGAATACCAAGTGAAATATGCGCAAAGATTTCTGGATTTAGAGTTGTGAGAGCAGTTAGAACAGAAGACGATAGAAGTATAGTACAGCAAGGATTGTTAAATCAAACTGCACAATACGGAGATGCTACATTAGACTTAAAAGACGGTTATGATGCAACAGAATTTTCAAACGCAGACAATAGCGCTTTTGATGACGACCCTGTATTTGTAAATGCTTACAACGCACAAGACACGAATACGCCAACAACCCCAACACAAACAGAACAACCAGAATATAATACATATTTAAATGGTTATTTAGGACTAGCTGAAAATACTTATTATGCTTATAGCAACACTGGAACTATAGCTGATGGTAAAGCAACTATTGGAGGAAACACGGCAGGAAAAATATTTTATTGGCCAGAGAGGTCTGATCGTAAAAACTTCGATACACATTATCATTCGTATCCTGTACCAAATCACCAAGCAGGTACAAGCTCAGAATCAGGAGGACACTTAGCAACTCACTATAGAATGTCAGCTTATTTTGGTGGATATGATAAGCTAACTAAAATAAACGCAACTTATGGTGATGTTGATTCTGCTGACACAAACGCTAATTTTGGCAGAACAGAGATAAGCGGAAGTATATTTACTTTAGACTCTCCAGATAGCGCATTTGGTATAAGGCCATATACTTTTAGAGAGGGAGATGTTTTACGTATAGATAGTGTTTTGAAACTAAGTACTTCTTTGAGGTATGGAAGCAGTGGTACTTTACCAGCGTATTACTATGCCCATACAGAAGGAGTGCAGAGTTCTAATTATTCCAACACACTTCTATGGAAGACAGGCGATAGAGATAAAACTGCACAGGAAGGTTTAAGCTACGCATCTCGTAAAGAAATAAATGATAACTATGGTGTTTTAGTGGCAAAATATTATTGTTTTGATCCTTATTATGGAATAGGTATGGAAATCACTGGAGGCTCGTATTGTGGTAGTTATTCTGGTGGTAATAATGGTGGGGCTAGACCATCTTCGCAAGGTTGGTATTTACCAATATCAGCAGCTAAAGAATTAAGTGATGGTGAAATTGTACCTTCTGGTTTTTTTAAGAAAAGCAGGAGAGTTTCCAAAGGAAGAATCCATGGATTTTCTAACAATACATTAGGCTATTGCAAACATCAAGCAACAACAAATGGTAAATATAATTATAAAGTTTGGGCTGGTGTAAGTAGTTTGCTAGCAAAAACCGTAGGAATCAATAATGCTACTCCAGTTGCTGGATGGACAGAAGCAAAGCAAAAGAAAGATTATACATACGACACCGTATCAACAATGCAAATGGGGTTGAGAAGTATATTAATTGAATTAAATACTAAAAGTAGTGAAGTTAGAAAAACAGGGTCTACCTCAACATCTACTTGGTTTAGCCATGGTCACACAAATGGAAATAATGATAAAATGGATCATAGTGCCTGGTTTGCTCCTTATGATTTATCTATGATTTATGATCATGGGTCGTGGAATGGTAGTAGTAATACAAACGGATATGAAGGAGAATGGTGGAATAAACCGCAATGGATGTCTGTTTTAACTAAATATTTGGACTCTCAGTATTTAGGAACTAGTGGTAGTCAATGTAATGATAAATACAAAGGATATCATCCACATAATTTTTTATGTTCTATTGTTAGAAAAGTAACTCCATATAATGGTTGGACAAAAGGATCAATTGAAAAAACAAGATACATACCTTGTGGTAATTTTCATGAAGTACCAATTGCCCCTAACGATACTCCAGGAGAATGGCAAGGCCATTTATCACAAGTCTTTGGTGGTGATACTTTTGTAAATTTATACTCTCATCAAAAAACATCTGCACCATATATGAAAAAATCTATGGTTAGGTTTAAAGTATTTCCTGTAGAGTCCTATGTTAACACTGATATGAGAAGTGGATTAAATCTTAACAATGGAGATACAGTTATAGGTAAAGATATGAATACAGCTCCATTTAGTAATGATTGGTTATACAACTCTGTTTATTCGCAAGAGAATACAATTAAGTCTGCTTTAATGGTAGATGAAGATGAAAGTTGTGATAATTTAGATTTACCTTATGAAATAGCATATTCAAACACAAAAATATTAGGTCAAAAATCAGATGCATTTAGAGTCTTTCCTATAAATCAATTTCATGATATGGAAGGTCAGTATGGTGAGATTAATAGAATAGTTAATTTTAAAAATGAAATATATGTTTTACAAGATAGCGCTTTTTCTAAATTATTAGTTAATCCACTATCTATGTTAAGTGATGATTCTGGAACCTCTCTATTTACTGGAACAGGAGAAACTGTAGAAAATCATATTTATATATCTACTAAGTATGGAACTAGGCATAGGTTTAGTGTAGCTTCTAGTGAAAAAGCATTGTACTTTGTTGATGTTAATTTCGGTAGACTATTTAGATACGATACAGAAAAGTTAGTATCTTTAGGAGATGCTTTAGGTCAAAGAAACTATTTAAGATATATTACTAAGCAATGGGAGATGATATCTAAAAAGATTTGCCCTGCTAATAGTGGAGGTGGAGCTCCTTTTGGAACAACAACAACTACACACCCAGCTAATACAAATGTGCAACATGGTATATACAAAACAGATATTAACAGTAAAGATAAAATAGGAAGAAACTATAAGTCAGATAATCCATTAAAATTCTTAGGTATTAATTCAATATTTGATTATACTAATAAAGAGTTAATGGTAACTTTTCACAATAGTGCGTTTCCAGGGACTTCAAATAGAGCTTTTGCAAGAACATCAGATTTACATTCAATGGCTAATTTTGCAAATGGACAACCTATATCACACTCTGAAACATTAGTATATAATGAAGGTATAAATGCATTTACTTCTAAATACACCGTAGCGCCTCCACAATGGCTTACAGGGGCACAAGGAGCATTTATATTATGTCCTGAAAATCAAGTAAGTGCTTTTGAAGCAACAAATTTTTCTTACAAAGACAAAGCTTACAATCAAGTTGGATCAAGCGATAACGCTTCTTATATAGATTTTAGAGCTAACCCTTTAAAATTATGGATTTGGGACAAGCATGATAAGGGTAAAAAGACACATTTCTTTGGAGAAAAAATAGGTTATGTAACCACTGAAACACAAGATTCTATTACTACACCTGGTACAAATGTAACTGCAAAAATTAAAACTTATGATTCTAAAGATTATGCTCATGAATCATATATAGTAAAAGTAGTTAATTCTGAAGCCTCTGATGCTAAGATATTTGATAATGCTGAAATTATTATAAGGCCTGCTAACGTACCTTTTACTGATATAAAATATATTACAGACACTTCTATAGATAATGTATCTGCATATTCAACTATACACGATAAAACTATTACTATTGATGAAGAAGAACAAATTGTAATTAATAGAAGATGGGATTTTAATGACAGTTCTGAAGGTTGGTATTTTTATGATGGAACTGCTACAGCCACTGAAGCGTCTATAGTAAACACAGGAAACTCTACATTGACATTAGATTACCAAGGAGACGGAATGTTTAGAAGTCCTAACAATAAATATGGATTTAATCAAGGTGGAGGAGATCAACTAAGACCAGATGATAGAGGTTTCGTTGGAAAGTATAATAACAAAGTTAGAATGCGTGTTAAAAGAACTGAGATTGGAGCTTGGGAAGGAAAGATCTACTGGACAGGTACTGATATTAAAAGATCTCTTGTAGGAACGCCATTATCTTGGGGTGAAAGTGGCTCAAGACAGGTAAACATACCAGAGCCTCCAGGAACAGGTGATTTTGGACAAGACGCTAATGGGGTAGATATTGTAGGGGGAATAGATCTTGATTTTGTAATTTTAGAATGGGATATGAGTGATTCAGCAGAATGGGATGATGCTAGAATTGAACAAATAAGGATAGATTTAGATTCTAGTACAGGAACATACGAAGTTGATTGGATAGAGATTGTAGGATTAAAAGCTAGTAAATATATTGACGGAGTATTAAAAACACCATTAAGAACTGATAAAAGTAAAGGAAGAACTAGAGGTACTTGGTCAAAAATCAAATACTCTGCAAATACTACAGAAAAATTTAATATCTTTGCAATACTTGCAAAGTACCGTAAACAACTATAAATAAAGCTATGTCAGGATACGAAAATATATTGAAAGCAATGGAGCAGTTAAAAGGAACTGGTATAACTCCTAACTTTGCTAATAAAGGAAATAATCTTAGTAATATTAAAACTAGTGGAGTTAATCCTTATTCATCAAGAGCGTATACAGATTTTAGTTATAGAGATTTAGCTAGCCAATCTCCAGAAATATTTGATGAAAGACAAGCTTATTCTGATTTAACAAGTGGTTTATCAGGTGAAGACAAATTAATGCTTAAAGGAACTAAGGGATTACAAGGATATTCACTGGGTAGTGAGTTAAGCCCTTATTTAAGTAAAGGACTAACTAATGTTACTAGTGCAATAACAGGAAGTCCAATGTCTAACGCAGCTATGCAATCTTTTAATTTAGGTCCTGCTGCTGGGGTATATAGTGCATTTGGTACAGACAATAATCCTTATACTTTTACAAAGCAAGAAATGTATGGAGGTACAGCATCTAACTTAATGGCTGCACATCAATTGTCAAAAGTACTGCCAGCAGCTAGTAAATTTGCTGGAGGAACAGCTATGAAATTAGGAGCAGGAGGTGTAAATCCTTATGTGGCATTAGCAGCATTAGCATTTTCTTTTTGGAATAATAAGAGAAGAAAGAAAAAAGCTAGAAGAGCAAATGAAAAAGTAGCTAGAGAAATAGGAGATGAGCAAACTAAACAATATGATGAAAGACAAGAGATAGTACAAGATTATAGAGACGAACAATTAGCAAGACATAACCAACAAATGCATATGGACACACAATCACAATACTCAAATCAATACGGAGGAAATTACAGCAATAGATATATGGCTGCTGAAGGAATGAAGTTTTCTCCACAAGAATTAAATAAGATAGCTAAAGCTGGTAGAAATGGTGATACTATGCTAGCTCACATTAATCCACAAGAAGCTGCTTTGCTAAAATCTTTAGGTGGTAGTGGAACTATAAATCCTCACACAGGATTAAATGAGTATGGTTATGGTAGTGCGCTGCAGTCATTTGGAAGTGCCGTAACAGGAGGTGTTGGAGATGTTTTAGGAGGTGTTGGGGATGTTATAAGTCCTATTGTTACTCCTATTTTTAACTCTGCTGGAAATGTTGTAGATACTGTAGGGAGCAATGTAGTAAACCCAATTGTTAATACAGCTGGAGGTATAGTTACAGATACTATTGATACAGCTATAAATACTGGTATAGATACGATTCAAACAGCTGGAGATGTTGCAAGCGATGCAATGACAACTGTCAGTCATGGAATAAACCCTATCTTAAAACCAGTTATGGATACAGCAATGGATATTACAAAACCTGTAATGGAAGGTATTCACAGTGTAGTAGAGCCGATAGCTGGAGCTACATTAGATGTATTTGGAAATGTGATTGAAGGCACGTTAGATGGTGTAAAAACTTTAGGGCATGATGTTTTAATACCATTAGTTGAAACAGTAGGAAAGCCAGTTGGAGATGCATTACAAGGGGGTATAGATTTTATAGAAGATTTATTTGGAGGAGGTGGTAGTGAGGGTGCGACTTTTGCAACACCTGAAAACTTTAAAGGCTATGATAGTAAAAGAGGAGCTATTACACAGGCTCCAGTAAGAGGTAGTGAGCAAGTAATGTCAAATATTAAAGGTTCTGCTCCTTCAATTGCTGGAAATAAAGATAAAAAAACTTACATTCCAGGTGATTGGCAAGGATTTAAAGAGAGTGAATATTTAACAGAAAATGTTTTAGAAGAAACAGATTACGCTGCACAAGGAATGAAGTATAAGTATTATGCAGGAGGAAAGGCAGAAGATATTGTTGCTGAGTTTACAGGTAATGAATTAATTGTTAATGATCAAGCTAAAGTAGAAAAAGCCTTAGAAGCTGGAAACTATAGAGCTGCTGCCGCTCCAATTAGAAGAGCAATGAATAATAAACAAATAACACCTGGACCTGAAACACACTCTGGAAATCCAATGCCTGTAGATAAAGAAGGTAATATATATTCTCATGGTGGTAAGCTTAAATTTAAAGTTAAGAAAGGTGCTGGTGTATATGATCATGCAACAGATCAGTTTAAACCAACAATGACTGATAGAGAGATAGCTATGACGGCTTACAATAATATGGAGAAGTGGAAATCAAACGGAATGGCATAATGGCGTTACCAGGAAAAAACAAAATATCTATAAAAGAGGTTTATAATTATTTAATGACTAAACCTAATATGACCAAGAACAAAGCCTTGGGAATTATTGCTAATATACAAGCTGAGTCAGCATTTTACTCTGATGCTGTTGAAATAGGCGATATAAAAAATAAAGGATTAGGTCTTTTTCAACATACATATAAAACTAGAAAAGATGCATTTGTAAAAGCAGTACCTGATTGGAAAACAAATTGGCAAGGACAAATAGATTTTGCCTTACAAGAGCAAGAAGCACAAAACTATTTAAACTCTAATTATAAAGATAAGGAGGCGGCTACAGAAGCTTTTATGAAAGAGTTTGAAAATCCAAAAGACCAGTCTAACAAAGCTATTCAAGGAAGAGTAGATTATTTAAATAAAATTTCTTTTGATGAAAAAACAGATGAAATAATTGTATTACAAAAAAATCCTACTAAAGAAGAGATAGAATTACAAGAAGAAGGTAAAAGTCCTTACAGGGAAAAGGAAGAAGAAGAGATGCCAGGCTTATTGCCAGAGGTTAAAGTAGAAGGAGAGTCTAAAGAGACAAGTAAAAAGAAATATAGAAAAGATGTTTTAGATAGAATATCTGGTAGAGATGAATACTTAAAATACTTAGAAGATAATCAAGATGCTTTTAAAGAATTAAGTACTATAGAAAAAAACTTAAAGTCTTTTAGTAAAGGGACAAAAGAATATAATGATCTTGTAAGAAGAAAGAATGAATTAATAAAAGATCTTACAAAAAAAGAAAACATACTTAAAGAAGATTTGTATAAAAAAGAATTAAACAATTATGTTAATTCAGAAAACAATGCAAGAGAAGAATTAAGTAGACTACAAAATGAAGCTAAATCCTATATAGATGCAGGAGAAGAAGTTCCTTCAGATATAACTAATAATATAGCAAAAGCAAGAGATACAATATCCAAATCTGGTAATAGAGTAAAACTATTAGTTAAACAAGATTGGAACGATTATGATATTAGTCCTGTACAGCAAGGATACAATCAAAATATTTTATTGCCTGATGGTACTATTGACATAGAAGAAAGTAAGACGACACCTATATTGCCAGACCCCTTAAGTGATGATAAGGAAGAGGATATTGTTTATAATGTTGTTGATGAAAATACTGATCAAACACAAATAATAGAAACTCCAGAAGCTAAAATTATTACAGAAGATGTTGTAGAAGAAACAGTAGGAAGAGAAGATGCTGTAACAGAAACAGAAGACCCTACAATTGATCCTAACTATAGAATGAATCAACTAGGTAATGCTGGTAAAGCATTATTTCAAGGTGCTGGTAAAGTGTTAGATTACGTTGGAGGTCCAGGAGGTATTATATCTTACGTGATGGGTAAGAAAGGATTGAAAGAGGCTATGAAAGAAGTGAAGCCTCATGCAAGCGCACAACTATCACCTATGTTTATGCAGCATCTTAGACAAAGTAGAGAGATTGCTAAGAAAGGATTTCATCCTGATCAAGCTAGGGTGATTCAAAAAGAAATGGATGGTGCTTATCAAAAAGGATTAGAGAATGCGGTTAGAGGTTCTGGAGGACAAAGAGCAAGATTTTTAGCTTCCTCTGGTATATTAGACGCTCAAAGATCATCTGCACTATTAAATTATGCTGCTGAAGATTCTGAACTACAATCAAAGAATCAAGAGAAGTATGAAAAGCTTATGATGTTTAAAGAGAATTTTGATATACAACAAACAGAAAAAGAAAGAGCAGAGGATATGGAAAGACAGGTTGCTAATAAAAAAGCAGCAGCTACATTTACATCAGCTGCATTTACAAACCTTATGTCTGGATTTGGAGGAAGTGGCAGCTCTCTTTTAAACAGAAACAACACAAGCAATCTTTACAATACAATAGAAGGATTAATGAGTAACCAGGGGAACACAGGAACAGATAACAAATAATTATGGGAATAGATTATGGATTTTTTGATGCTTTAACAGGCCCAATGAAGGCAGCTGGAGATATCCAAGCAAATCGTGATGCTAGGGCAATGCAGCAAATGCAACAACAGCAACAAATTAAAAATCAACAATTACAAGAGCAAAACAGAGACCAAGCATATCAACAACAATTATCAGCAGCTACAGACCAAGCATTAAAAGATATATACACTGATAATGGATTTGCAAGACAAAAAGATGTAGATGATTTTAAAAATTGGCATACAGACTTATCTGGATGGAAATCTATACAGGGAGTTTTAAGGCAACATGGCTCTATAGACAATGCTAGGCTAAGTGGTAATTTAGATTATTTAATGGAAGAGTATAAAGCTAATTTAAAAGACAATCCAGTTTCTAGAAGAATTAAACAGAACAAAAATTCTTTAGAAAAATATCACGCTGCTGCTTTAGATCCAAAAAATCAACAATTTATTACATCAGGCCAAAGTGAAAGATACGAGCAGTTTATAAAAAATGAAACTGATAACTTTGTATTCCACGGATTAAGATCAGATTATTTAGATCAAGCTAGTCAAGCATTAAGTATGTCAGACCAATTAGATTTAGATGAGGTAATAGGAAGTAATTATCAGGCTATTATAAAGGATATGATTAATGATCAGAATCCTGATGATCCACAAGCATTTATGCAATCATTAAGTCAAGAGGACATTAGAACGTGGGTAGGTAAAGAATTACGCTATGATGAAGGTTCTGGATTCTTTAATGATAAAGGTATATATGGTGTTAAAGAAATTGATACAGAGTTTGCTACAGAAATGGTTAGGTCATTAGATGCCGTAGGAAGCACTGGTATCGCTAAGGGTAGTGATTATTTTAGAAATAAAGATCAAGGTGTATCATTTAAAGAATTGTTTGACGGGACAGCTGCTATGGATTGGGATAGATTAGGAGGTTATGACAAGAATAACGAAATGAAAAACTACAAAGGCATAAAAGCACCTTTTGCTAAAGGAAGACAAATGGTTGGTAGTGGTAGAGTATTCGCTAATAATCAAATGCTTGAAAACGCTATAACACAATCTTGGGCTGGTGATTATGGAGATGAAGCTAAATCATCTAGATATAATTCTAAATCACGTCAAGTAAACGATATAGCTATGCAAGGCCTGTATGATTCAAGAGGACATAAAATAACAGATAGCGATATAGCATCTACTTGGTTAACAGGAGCAGGCTCATGGCAAGAATCAGAAACAGATGACTTAAGATTAACTGGATATCACATTGCTTTAGAAGGTAAAAATAAAGATGGTGATGCATTCTTACTTACAGACGTTTCTAATGAGGAAGATATGAATAAATTGAGAGAACAATACGCTAATACAGTATTTGATTACGTTGTAGTAGCAGAACTTATAGATGACGATATGGTAAGCCATGATGATGCTTACTATAAGAAGATAGATATGGGAGATCCTACAATTCAAGCAGCTTTAAATGAAAAGATAGATTCTACAGATTTAAATAGAGTCAAAACTCAAATGGCAACATACGAGCAAAGTTTAGCGCAAAAAACATATAATAATAAAAGAAAAGCTTCAGGTAATGCTATATTACAAAAACAAATGAATTTACCTTCTTCTCCTGCTGTAGATGAATTTATAGGAGCTTATGATCAATCTCTATCAATAGGATTAGGTATGGCTAATGTTCCTTCAGCAAAAATTCAAAAGGCTATTCCTTTGTTAATGTCAGATTTATATGTAGATTCGCAACAAGAAAGAGAATACCCTGTACAAATTGGAGATCAGATAGCAAGAAACTCTTCTGAATATATGGCTTTATCTACACAGGTTCTTAAAAAAGGATTGATTAATAAAAATCCTGGAGTGTTAGATATGCTAAAAGCAATACAAGAGGGTAACTATGACGTATACAGTCAAGGTTTAATGCCTGAAAATAGATACAAGCAAAGCAGAAAATTAAGTAAACAAATATCACAATACCAAAATTAATTATGCCAGCAAGAGGATTATACGCAAATATGAATGCTAGAAAAAAAGCAGGTACTTCTAGATCTAAAAAGAATACTACAATATCTAAAAAAGCATATTCTAATATGAAATCTGGATTTAAAAATAAAAAGAAGTAATGGCAGAAGACTATAGATCAGGTTTAAATATGCTGTTAGGTGATTTAGCTAAAAACGATGTCAACGTTCCTAGTCCAGAAGAAGCAATTAGTCAACAATATGACGCTCCTATGGAGGGGCCGTCAACACTTAGTTCTGTGATACAAGGACTAGATATCTCAGGACAACAAGATATAACTTTTGATAGAATGGCTCAAGGACAAGCCGCTTCACAGTTAGGTGCTGATGAGTATGGTAAGTTAGATGAATTAAAGTATGGCTCTGCTCCTGATCAACAAATAGTAGATCCTAATGCTATGATAGGCTCTACTGGAGAAAGAGTAGGGAGAGGATTAAAAGCAGGTTGGGGTGATTTATTATATGGTACTGGTGAAACAGTAGATTTTATTAATGCTTGGGCTAGACCAGGAGATGTAGAGCCTTCTACTTCTGTTGGTGAATGGTTTCAAAAGATAGGTACAGAATATCAAAATGAAAATGCTTTAATTCTTTCTGAAGATTTAAAAGACATTACCTTTCAAGATATGTTTAAGGGAGAGTTTTGGTCTTCTAAGATATCTAGACTAGTTCCTTATGCTATGTCATTTGTTATACCTTACGGAGGAGGTGCTAAGGTAGGAGCTTCATTGTTAGGAAGATTTGGGGTATGGTCTGCTAAAGGTATATCTAAAGCTAATAAATTAGGGAAGGTAGGTATTCCTGTTGGGGCTATGGGTAAAGGTATAGGAATGGGTGGTAATGGAATAAAAGGATCTGGTATTTTAGGGAAGTTAGCATTTGATGGTGGTAAAAAAGGATATGCTCAAACAAAATTTATGCGTAATGCTGGAGGTTTTATTGGAGGGGGTGCTGCTGCGAATATGGCGGAAGGAGCATATCTTTCAGGAGAAGCATATTCTGAAATGTTACATGAGGTAGATGCTGATGGAAATAAACTATTTACCCCAGAAGAAGCGGCTAATCATGCAGCTGGCGTAATGTATGATAATGCTAAATGGATGGGTGTAGATATGGTTCAATATGGATTACTATTTGGTGGTATAGGTAAAAATATGGCTAAAAGATTATTACTAAACCCTCTAAAATCAAATCCATTTAAAGCTAGTATAAAAGGGCTTACTGCTCATACCGTAAGAAAAGTATTACCTAATTTACCAGCAGCAGGAGCTTATGCAAGTGTTGAAGGTATAACAGAAGGTATACAAGAAACATATCAAGAGTGGATTAAATACGCTAACATACAAGAAGCTAAAGGTGAAGATTACGAATCTATGACTGATTGGGTTAAAGATGAGTACGGAAATTATAAGCCAGAAATTAGAGATTTATTCTGGTCTTCTGTAGGATTAGGAGGCGCTATGGGTGGTGCTAGAGGTTATTTTGACTCAGCAGCAGCAAGGCATAAAGCTCTTAATGAGCATCAAGAGGCTATCAATACTAATGCTCAAATAATGGATGCGGCTAAAACACCTGATCAACAGTATGTTGCGGAGCAAATGGTGCAAGATAATATTATATCACTTAATGTATGGAATTATAGAGGTGATGGATCTATTGTTATGGAGTATATTAACAATATGGTTAAGGATAAAAAGATGGATCAACAAACTGCTGATGAATACATTCAGGCGGTAGAGCAAGCAGAAAAGAATTACGAAAAGCATACAGTTAATAGTATGCTCACTGAAGCTGGTGCAAAACAAGCATTTTTTAGAGAGACAAGAAAATCTAGAAACCAAGCACAACAAGCATTACAAATAGCCTCTTATGAAAATGATAAAGCTGTTACTATTGAGAACATTAAAGATGATAAAAAACAGAAAAAAGCTCTTGCTATATTAGAGCAAAATCATTTATCTATAATGGAAACATTAGAACAGGATATGGCTGTTTTAAATAGAGAGATAGAAGACATATACACTTTAAGGGTTGACGAGGCTCCTACAGCTAAATCTACAGGCAAGAGAGATGCTAGGTATAAAACTCAAGGCCTTACTAAAGATGAGATAAATATATATTCACAAGAAGGAGCCAAGGAAGCTGAAGCAGAAGCTAAGAAGAAAGCAGATGCAGAACCTTCTATAATATCTAAAGTTGTAGAAGGAGCTAAAGAATTAGGAGGTAAAGCTGTAGAGGGGGCTAAAAGCTTATTTGGTAAGGCTAAAGAAAAAGCTACATCAGAAGAAACTAAAAAAGCAGTAGAAGATATTAAAAAATATACTAAAGAAGAAATAACTCCTTCTGCTAAAGAAAAATTAGTTAAAGCTTTAGAAGCTGGTAAAATAGGAGTGAAGGCTGCTTTAAAAATTATTGGTAGTGGAGTAAATAAAATCATTAACAATAAAGATGTAAAAGAAGCCATAGAAAAATTTAAACAGGCTAAGAAAGAAACAGTAGAAGCTGCTGAAGAAAAGAAACAAGAGTCTGACGAAGACGTAAAAAAAAAAGACCAAACCCAAGTAGTTCCTAAAACAGAAGAGTATAGCAAGACAGAAGAAGCTCTTAAAAAGAAAGGAATACAGTTAGAAGCTGCAAGTATATCTAAAGTAGTAGATAAAGAAGGTAAGGCAAGTACTACTAGTTATATGTTAAAAACAGCTACAGGTAAAGTTATTAAGTTTTTTACATCTAAACCTTTCGGAGCAGAAGCTCTAACAAACACACCACAAAATATAAAGTTAAATTTAGTAGAGCCAGTAGCTGGTAAAGCTGATGTAGTTGAAGTAAATGGTAAGTTATACTTTCAGTATCAAAAAGGAGCTCCACTATATGAAAGTAAAATCCAAGTTATAGTAGGAGATAAAGTTATTGGTCAGTTAGAATACCAATCTTATAAAGAAGATACAGGTCCTACTAAAAAAGCTAAAAAGAAAGATGCTCGTACTATAGATAAAGTAATAGGTTCTGTTAAGCAAACGAAAGAAAGTTTTAAAAAATTACTTGATAAGTCTTTTAAGAATATTCCTGCACAAGAGGATATATTAATTAATCGTAATTTAGAAGTATACACTCATTCAGGATTAGGGGCAGCAGCATTAACTAGAAGTATTGTACAAAAACAATTCCCAGGTGCGCGTGGGTATGTAATATCATCTAAGCTAGCAGACGACTATGGGCAAGAAGCTACATCTTTAGCAATAGGCTCTGTTGTTTTAATTAATGAGAATCAAGTAGAACAAACTGATTTAATACATGAATTAGGACATGTGTATTACGGCTTAATGGAAGATACTCCATTAATGAAAAGAATTAAAAAGCTTTTACCGAAATCATCTTTATATCAAAAAACTAGAGAAGAATATCCTGAGCTAACTTTAATGAGTTATAAGGGTAATAATCTGACTTTAGGTAGTATTTATAGAAATGTACTTAATAATAAACCAGACGCTACTAATGACGTTATAAGCATTGCAGAAAACATTGCAATAGCAGAAAGACAAGGAGATAGCGCAAGAAGTACAGAGTTATTTAATAACTTAAGAATACAATTAAAAGCACAAGGAGTTAAAGATGTTAGAGTAGACCAACAAAGACATTTGCTTGAAGAAACGTTTACTAGAACACTAGAAGCCTATTCTAAAGGAACAGTTAATTCGGTTATAAAAGGATCAGAAGCTCAAGAATTATTAAAGAAAGATTTAATAGAGTTTTATAAAAAAACTAAGAAGCTAGCAACTGACGAAGAAGCTAAAAGACTTTTAGATTTATCTGTAGATAACATACAGTCATTAGACTTAGAGGCTTCTATTAAGCACATCTTACTAGATTTTAACTCTGGAGAGCGCACTATACCTGTAGTGCAAAACTCTGCTTATGGTGATATCAAAAGAGCTAATAAGAAAGCATTTTCATCTAGAGCAACATACTCAGCAGTATCATCTTATATAGGAGATTTTATAGGCAGAAGCTTAACTCCTACTGTTATGACTAATAGAGTTATGAAAAGAATAGCAGAAGACTCTAGCTTAAAAGTTGCAGATGTTAAACAATTAAGAGAGTATGTAAAAGCTATTATAGTTCAGATTACTAGACCTGCAGATTTAAAGTTAGCTGACGAAACATTAGACAATCAGCTTTCTGATATAGGATTAGATTTAAATGAAAAAGAAAACATGGATCAGGCTTCTGAGTCAGATCAATACAAAGAATCTAATAAAATAATTGCATTACCAACAACTACATCTAATTTTATAAAGAAGATTACTGAAGTATATAACTTTAAAAACCCTGACAATGTAATTAACAGGAAGAAGTTGTTGTATGATATGTATGTTATAGCTAAAAGCACACAGAACGATCCATTTGATTTTATTCCTACATTAAGAAAATCTGATAGTGCTGAGATTATGGCTATGTTAAGGGTATTAGATGGTGTTTATGGTAAAGACAAAGTTCTTACTAACGCTAAGCTAATGGAGCTTAAAGGCCCAATAGAAGGTATTAATATAGAGGTTCTAACTCAACAAGCATTAGAGATAGGATATATGGGCGCTAGAAAGTGGAAAACTTATAAAACCATGAGTAAAACTTTAGAGGCTGGTGTTATAAATGATGTTATGAATAACCTTAAAGAAAACACAGCTAAAGGGAAAAGAATAGCAAAAATATATGATAACTTATTTTATGATTCTAAAGAAAATAAATTTAAAGAAGTTCTTGATGAGAACGATATAAACACAGCTGCTAAAAGAGTTTTGTCTGAAATTTTAGATGACACTAACAAGGGTGTTTTAATAGACAAGGACGCTTTATTAAATGCAAGGATATTATTTAAAGGCAAAAGACAAACATTAAGTCAGATACTTTTTAATCATACTAGATTTAAAAATGGCAAGCCTAATTTAGAGAACCAATCTTTAATGGGTATAACTAAAGAAGGTAAGTTTGCTGCAAAAATAGGAAAGTATGAGGCTAAAGGATTAATATACGGCAAGCAGGGTGAGTTAAAAGTAATACTTACAGAAGGTCTTGTAGCTTCTAGAGCTATTAACTATTTATCTATGGTAGATAATGTAGAGGGAGATGGCATAAGTGTGTTTAATAAGGAGAATGGTTTGCATAATAGAGCTAAAAATGTAGCAACTATTATAAACAACGAAACTATTATAGAGTCAGACAGTGTTATGCACCCTGATAATAATATTTATACTGATATGGCTTTTAGAAAAAAGCAAGCTGGAGTATTAGCTAATAACGATGGTAAGGTGACAAATAATCCTTTTAACTTTACTATACACTCAGGAATGATGAGAACATTAGTTACAAGAGCTGATGGTGTTAAGTATGAGGGTAGAGCATCAAAATTAAATAGCGTAACTCCTAGTGAGTTAATAGCAGGTGATTTCTTTAGCTTCTTATCTAAATACAATGAGTTAATGGCTGGTAACGAAGCTATGGGTATATACGATCAAGCTATTGCAGTATTTTCTGATAAAAGTAGAAGGTACTATGTAGAAAGTATTATAGCTCATAACGATAAAATGAAAAAGTTATTGCTTACTAAAGTAAAAAACAATCCTGCTTATAATGCTAAGTATTTAAAAGGAAGTAAAGTCTTTCCATATACTATAGAAAATGGTAAGATTAAAGAAATGCCTGCTCTTATTAAAAAATGGAAAAGCTATGCAAATAAAAATGCAGAACTATTTAAAGGCAATACTGATTTAAAAGAGGTTAAAAATTTAGACGCTGCTTTAGACGCTTTCTTAACATCATATATTGCTAATAAGTTTATGGCTCAACAATTGTTTGTGCATGATCATAGACAATCTAAAGACCAAATAGACTATATTAAAAGAGCTGCTGGTTCAATAGCTAGCCATATTGTATTTGATAGAAATACACAAATAGAGCCTATTATTATTAAAGATTACTTTGTTGATGAGGAAGGTAATATAGGTACCGATGAAAAAGAAGACAGTGCTATTGAAAACGATGCAATGGGATATGTTCTTCCTGAGCAAGCTAAATACATTAGAGCTAAGTATGGAGAAGTACAAAAGGTAGGTAATGTATTTAAGTTTGTATATCACTATACAGAAACAGAAGGTAAGTTAAAAGGCAACACAACATATTTAAAGTTTGCTGTACACACGTTAACACCTAAGCTAGAATCCACAAGTCCTTATCTTAAAAACATAGGAGATATGCTTAGAAAAAGACAAGAGCAAGTTCAAGAAATGTCTAACACTCCAGGTAACCTTGTTATAGCTGCATCTGAATCTGCTGCTAAACTATTCTTTGATGGGCCTTCTGGTAAAACAGGAAGTAAGTATGTATACGATGTTTCTACATCTGAAAACATAGATCAGATAATGGCTAGTCAAGATGAGATATATAAAGGAGACAATGGTTACCAAGCATTATCAGGAGAGGGATTAGGTATACAGTTAGAATTAGATAAGCAAGCAAGTGAAAGATTCTTTCCTTCTCAATTATTCTACAACTTAGCAACAAACATAGAAACTAAAGAGGAGCAAGCAATTGTAGAGGAAATGTTTATATTACGACAAAGAGTAATGGAAGCAAACAATTATTCTAGAAATAATGCTGGAGAACAAAATGGCCTTATTGTAGATAACATGGCTACAGAATCACAAGTCCTACAAGAGAGAGATGGATTTAAGTCTTCTGTAAGCGCAGATGTATTTGGTGTACTACTAGACTCTGTTTTTCCTAAAGTTGATCCTAGATATCCTTTTGTTAATGCGTCTTATAACTCTATAGCAACAGGACGTATAACACACAAAGGTACTAAAATGTACACTAAAGGTTCTATTGCTTATCAATCTGCAAGTCTAGGTATGGGGTTACAATCTTATAAAGAAGGTTTATTTAAAGGAGATGAGAGTGTAATTGCTTCAGAAGCTATTGTTCCTGGATACTTACAAAAAGATGGAGTTAAAAAAGGAGACTTGTTTATCGGCACAAGAGTACCTGCTCACGGTAAAGTAAGTAGTTCTATTTTTGTAGTAAAAGATTTTCATGATCAAATAGGAAACTCACCAACATCTAATATTACTATACCTGCACATGTAAGTAAGAATTGGGGAGCCGATTTAGATGGCGATTCGGTTCACATGAATTTTAAATGGACAAACGCAGAAGTTAAAAAGAAAGGTAAAGAATGGAGAGAGTTTTCTAATGAGTTTTTTGACAAGTATGTACAGTTAATTAGTCAACCTAAAAGACAGGCTGAAATTAAAGCTGATATTAACTTTGAAAACGATGCTAAGGCAGCTATTGCTAAAGCAGAAAGTGTTTATGGCTCTAAAGCTAAACAAGAAGAGTCACAGCTTACACCTATGGGCGATGCGCAAATGTTTGAAGATAATGTGCCAGCAAAGAATTTAGTTGGTATAATCGCAGCATTACAAAGAACGTTTAATATATTTTCTAACACAGAAGAAAAACTACCTTTTAGTATAAAGATTAATAATAAAACGGAAGACAAGTTTTTTGATGATTCTTCATTAGAAGGTGGTGTAGGTAATTGGTTTGGTGTAGCACAGCTTCTTAATATAGCATTAGACAACGCTAAACATCAATTTGCTGGGAAGCTTGGTATAGATATGCAAAGTGTATTCCCTTATGTTACTTTAAGAAGATTAGGGTATTCATTAAATGATTTATCAGTATTATTTAATTCTCCTATAGTAAAAGAGTATATGGAGTTTAAAAGAAGTAGAAGTAAAAACTATATATCAAAAGATAGTGATATTAAAGAAATGTTCTTAGAAGATCAAACTATAAACTTTAACGAGTTAGTTATGTTCTTAGAAAAAAGAGGTGTAAAAGGATTAACTACAAAAACTGAAAAGGGTAGAGCTTACAATCAAAAGACTTGGGATAAGTTAGCTAATAGAATTACAGGGGGTATTGAGATAAATTTAGATGCATTGTCTAAAGAGGACGCAACGGCAGAGATTGACACTATACTAATGCTATATGGTTTAAACAAATACAATCAAGATATAGTAAGGCCTTTTTCTAAAGCGTTTACTGTACATCAAACTATAGAAAAGAATCCTTTAGAACTTAGAAAGATAAGAGATGATATAGCAAGAATACAAGCTGGTCCTGTTATTATAAATGAAAAAGCTAAAGCTGGTGGATTAAACATATCTTACACATTAGGAGCTAGTTCACGTAATAGCATTGTACAGCATGCTATGGGATTATTTGATAGTGTATTAGAAAGAGCACAAAGAACTGATATAAGATATACTCAGTATATGAGAGATATTATTAATGATGCTACTTTTGAAGAATTAAATAAAAATAAATTAACTAAGCCAAAGATTATAAATCAAATTATAATAAATAACTTAAACAAGAAAATTGAGTTTTTAAGACCTTTTGCACAAAAAGATAGCCCTACACTAATAGAAGAATTTAAATTATTACAAGGACGTAATAAGGAAAATAAATTCTTAAATAGAATTATAGAGGTTAATGAAAAAGGAAACAAAGTAGTTATTAATAGAGCTGAGATTACAGAGTTTACATCTTATAAGGCTATAGAGCAAATAAAAGAATCCTTTAATCAACTTACTGAAACTGAAAAAGATTTTGTGTTTGCATTAGAAGCGCAGTTTAATGGATTTGGATTTACAGGAGGAGCTGGTGCTGCTGGGTCTTTTGTGCCTTTCTTTGATGACGTGTATATAGATAAAATAAATAAATCTATGTCTGCTATTATAGAAGAAAATCAAAATAGAGAAGCAAACTTAGTAGGTTTATTTGCAACAGAGTATACAGATGCAAAAAACATGATTGTAAAGAAAGCTAAAAAATACTCCACTGAAGACAAGATAGACATAGCTTCTAAGCTAGACAATTCTTTTGTAGACCCAACAAGAAAAGCTAAAAAGATAATATCTTCTGATACTTCTTATAATAATGATTATTTAGGAAGTGGTGTTAGAATGCTAGATATAGATACTTGGGCTAAAGACAAAGGAATTGATTTATCTAAAATATCTCCAGAATCAGATACATTTACTATACTAAGAAATAGATATGACACATATAGAGAGCAATATAGACTAGTTAAAGAGTTTGAAGCTAAGTTAGAAAGCAAACCATTATCTAGCTATGAAATAGATAGCCTATATGAGCTAGGTGTTAAGTTTAGAAAGATGGACAACTCAGCTACTAAAGGTATTGCTCATGCTATAGAAAAAGAAATAGGACAAAGAGCATTTAGAATACAATCTGAAAAGCTTAGAAAATTAGGAGCTAAGCAGGGATACGAATACAATACTCCTGGAGTAGATGGTGTAGCACAAGAAGATATTAGTAATTTTCAAAAATGGCTGGGGTCTAATGATATGACATCTAAAAGGCCTGAAATGCAATATCTAATTAATGAGGTGCAAGAACAGTACAGAGCTTACTTAAGATCCTTTACAAAATACAAGAATATTATAGAGAGTGCTAACAGATCTCTTGTCAGATCTAAAATGAGAAGTTTAAGTATTTTAGAAAGAGTTAGACAAGGTTTTGATGTTAATGCAAGATATGAGTTTATATATGGTAATATAGCAACATTAGAAAATGGCAATATAAGACTGCTAAGTGAGCAAGAAATAAATGAAAAAGAATTAACACAAGAAGAGATTAATTACTACAATGCTTTTAAAAAGATAGGAAGTGATTTATTAAATGTACAAGATGTTGTAGTTCCAGGTATGCAAATGGGCAATATAGAATCAATGTCTAGAAGTGGATTATTTGGACTATACAATACAACAATAGATTCTAGTGACTACAATAGAGTTAGGGTAAAAGGTGTTGACAAAAACGGAGACAAGGTTTATAAAACTTTTTACGAATGGAAGTATGATGTTTACAAAGGTAGGAGTGGTTCTATTACATTAGAGTCTGGTAAGAAAATAAATGAGTTAGAAAAGTTAAGAAAACTAGCTAAAGACTACAAGTCTAGAGGTATGCATATGGACGGAGAAAGTATTATGCTTTCTGACGCGGAGTATGATGCTTTAATAAACAACGGATCAAGACTTAAGAGAATGATGGGTGATGGAGCTATGAATAGTTTAGATGCCGAGTTAATACAAGAGTATGAAAGAAGAAGAGGTGTTAAGGCTGCTACTACTAGTTATGATATACACTCTGGTATGCTAGAGTTTGTAAGAAGCTCATTGTTTATGCATGGTGAAAACTTACAAGAAAATCCAAATGGCTTTGCTGGTATGAATAAAATGGCTGTTCTTACAGATTCTATTATAGGATTTAATAAAGGTTTAGATAATAAAAAAGCTGTTGAGTATTTAACTAAATGGTGGAAAGAAGGATTTTTAGAAAAGAAACAACAGGAGGGTGTATTTGGTAAAACAGGAGATAAAGTTATAGATGGCTTTGTTAGGCTTACATCACTTAGATTGCTTGGTTTTAATATGGGTGTAGGTGTTGGTAATATATTAGCAGGTAAGTATCAAGAACTACGTAAGCGTGGTGGTAAGCAATTTGCATTAGGAGAAAAAAGATATTGGGTTGATGGTAAAGACAAGTCTTGGAATCTATTAAAAAAACACAGGATAGTAGAATATAGTTTTGATGAATTTATACACTTATCTGAAAGAAAGGGAATGTATGGAACATTAGAAAGATGGTCTTATATATTTATGGATAGATCAGAAAGTTACATACAAGGCTCTGCATTTTTAGGAGAGCTTACACAAAGAGAGTATGATGGTCTTGATCCTATTACAGATAAACGAGTAATGCAGATTAATCATAAAATATCTACACTGCACGGAGAAGGATACACAGCATTAGACGCAAGCACACTATCTATGTATTCTTATGGTAGGGCGTTAATGCAATTTAAAAAATGGTTTGTTACTACACTAAGAGATAGATTAAAGCCTGAAGATATAAATAGATTTGGAGAGGTTAATATAGGTAGTTACAGAGCATCTAGCGAATTTGTTGTAAATTTATTTAGAAAGTATTTTGCTGGAGAGATGACGAAGAAAAACATTATGGATATATTTAATGAGTCTAGCAAAGTAAGACAAAAAGAAATTATCAATCATTTAAACGGTATAGGTATAGGGGTAACTTTATTAAGTTTAATTGCACTTGCAGAAGATGATGACGATATTGATTCTACAACATTAAGAACAATGAAAAAGTTGTCTCATGATGTATTTGTAACTACAGATATAAATAGATTTACAAATTATACAATAAAGCCTTCTGCTTACAGTACGTTAAGAAATTCTACTAAAGTTATAGGAGAAGCTGTTAGAGGTGATAAGGTTAAAAGAAGTGGCCCATACGGAGGCAAAGGAGAGTCACAAGCTATAAAAACACTTAAGTATGATATAGCCCCATTAGCTGAAGTTAGAAAAGATATAAAAAACATTTTCTTTGGTGGTAGTGAACCAAAAAAAGAAACAAGCTCATTAATAAGATAAAAATTGTATATTTGTAAAAAATTAAAATATGAACGTAAACGACTTATTTAAAGCATCTTTCGGTAGTTACGGCTCTGTTTATTTGAATGGTGATGGATCTCAATTAGACCTTACTGGAGCTACTGCTAATAGATTTATATTAGCAATCACAATGATGGAAGATGTAACGTTTCAAACCATACAAACATTAGATGGTGTTATAGGATCCGTAAGTACTGACGACACTAATGAAACACAGATAGATGATGCTTTTGGAGCGGTAACAAATTTAGGAGATGATGATGCTTTAGCATTAACTACAAGCCACACTTTCCCAAAAGGAATTACAATATATGGTAAATGGGATCATGTGGAGCTAAATAGTGGTTCTTGTTTGTGTTATTTAGCACCAGTAGGGTATTAATAAATTAAAATAAAAATAAAATGGCAAACGTAGATGATTTAGTAAGAAAAGGTTTTGGACAAATGGGTTCTGTATTTACATCTGTAAGTGGAGCAATTACTCCTCCTTCAAATAAAGTATTTATAGCAATAACTTTTTTAGCAGAAACAACTTTAGATTCTTCTAGTGGTTTAGTGGCAGACACTAATCATTTTACCACTGAATTTCCTGGAACTAATGTAGCTGCTCATGATGCAGGTGCTGCAACTGACATTTCAGGTACTGGTGGAGATGCTATAGATGTTAATGATATATTTCCAGCTGGAATTACTATATATGGTAGATGGACAGAAATTGATATAACTGACGGAATGGTTATTGCTTATATAGGAGAATAGTGTTAGGTTTAGGCTCTAATATAACTGGTATATCTAAAGTAGGAACTACTATAGTTACAGATAATTTAGTCTTAAGACATGATTATAAAATGAGGGCTGTTGAACCATTAAGTGATGGTGCTGCTGATATTAATGCTGATGCTGCTAATAATGAGTATATAGATGTTGGTCTAATACCTATAACAACAAACGACGTTTCAATATCCGCTTGGGTGTATATAACGACTTGGGTAAATTATGCTGGTATAGTTGTTAATAGATCTAATAGCGGCACAAACCCAGGACTAGAGTTAAGATGTGCTAATGGAGCTCAAAAATTCCAACTCGTAATAGATGACGCGAACGGTAGTTCGTCAGCAGCTATATCATCCACGTTAAACTCTAACCAATGGTACCACGTTTGTGGTGTTTGGGACAGAAGTGGTAACATGTCTTTGTATATTGACGGCGTGCTAGACGGAACAGACGATATTACTGGTAATCCATTAACTTTAACACACTCTACAGCTACTAAAATAGGACAAGCTAGCACAACTGAAATGAGGGGTTACGTATGTAACGTGGGCTACTGGGATAGAGTTTTAAGCCAAGCTGAGGTAAAATCCATAATGAATAAAAATTACGATAGCCTTTCGGCTAGCGAGAAAACGGATTTAGTTTCATGGTGGAATTTGGATAGTACAGTGCCTGGATTTACTACTACGGTTTATGATAACCATGGGGGAGAGACTTTTGGTGGTGAGATTTTAACTCAACCAATACTAACAGGTACTAATTGGTCAAACGTTAATGGAACTGTTAGTGATGGCATTGGTACGGTGACTATTCCTGCAGATGGTACTTATAGTTATTTTAGGCACGGAAATATGACATCAACCTATATAACAGGGGGTATATATAGAGCTGTGGTAACGGTAAAAGGTACGGCTGGAAAAGATATAAGAGTGAGAAGTGAGATTGGTTCAGACAACGGTGGTTTGACGGCTACAACGGGGCGTATTACACTAACGGGTAATCTTCAGACGGAGACTTTTGATTTTAAATCTAATGGCCAAGATGACGATTTTAGAATCGAGAGGCATGATTCCGACGAGGCATATTCATTTGAAATTCACTCAGTATCACTTAAGAAACTAAACGGTAACACAGGAACTTTATCATAATGGCGACGACAATACAACAAATAGAATTACCGAAAAAAGCTAGGGCAGTAGATACCTCTGGAAACAACAATCACGGGCAAATATATTCTGGTCGAGCGTTAGAATTTGATGGGGTTAGTGATTATTTAAACACAGGTGAAGTATTTCAATCTACATTTAGAGATTCGTTTTCAATATCTTTTTGGGTAAAACCAGATGATGGGCAGCCAGCAGCATATATAAGTGTACTAGGAGCAAGAGATGCTACTGGTGATGATTCAAGAGTATATTTTAATATCCAAACTACTGGAAAAATATCGTTTTATTACGAAGTTGAAGGTACAGTTATTAATGCAGAAACAAATTTAGCTGTATTTAATAATGGGGCTAATTCATGGCATCGTGTCGTTGGAGTTGTTAATAATACAACTAATCAAATGCATGTTTATGTAAATGGGGTAGATCAAACTTTAGATGGAACTAATGATGGGGATATAGGTAGTACAGATCTTAGTACTTACACTTCAGTTAGACCTTTGTTTATAGGAGGCGCAAGTAATGATGGACTTCTTGCCAATATTTATGCAGGATTAATATCTGATGTCCAAATATGGAATACAGTACTGTCTGCAGATGACGTAACCTACGATTACTTAAATCCTGAATCCCTTGCTTTAAATGCTAGTGGTACATCCCTTACAGAATCCAACCTTAAATTATGGTACCCAATGCAAGATGGTCATAGAGGCCAACAATCATATATTTTAGATGGCGCTAATAGTGGGTTGGGAGTTGAGTTAGCTAACTTTGCAGACGGAAACATAACATTTAACAATAGCGGAGCTAGTGTAGCTTCTTCCAATAGCCTTAACTCGTATAACGCTGTAGGTGATGGGTCAACAAGTGATGCGAGACCAAGGGTTTCGTTTGCACTTACAACTGGCCAAACATATAAGATAGAGTACACCCCAACTTTAGTGTTAGATGGTGGTGTGCTTGATTTTTTTGTAGGTGGAAGTAGACTTATTGCTAACAACGACATAAATACATCTTTTACTAAAACTTTTACAAGCGCTGATGGTTATGAAGGGTTTGATTTTGACGGGTCACAAGCTTTTAACGTAGACTTTACTTTATCGATAAAAGCAATAAACGACAAACACCACGCGACGACTGTGTTTTATGGGGATGAGTTGGTTTTAGAAGGTGATTTCAGTAACAGTGGCGCCGCATGGACCACTTATGGAAATATAACCGTGGCAGTCAACGGCGGAGCTTTTGTATCCACAGGAGACGCTGATGGTGGTTATGGGGCTTGCGTGCAAGCTGAAACTTTAATAGCGGGAAGAACTTATGAATTAAACTTTGACGTAACGGCTGTTACTGGTGGAGGAAGTGTTTATAATTATTGTGACAGTTTAACGAAAGACCTAGGGACAGCTTCTGTTACGGGTTTTACTGATACTTTCGTATCTGATGGAACGGGTGGGATTGATGTTAGAACCACTTGTTCCAATGGTCAAGCCGTAACTATAGATAACATATCCCTCAAAGAAGTCGGTGTAGCATCAGGCTGGACAGACGCAGATCAACAATTACATATACCGCAAACGGCTTTGCAATCGTATAATGAGTTGGCTTGGTTTGATGGGACTATAGCTAGTGATGGATACGTAGATTTAGACAGTGCAATTACTACAGATGGTAATAATTGGTCTTTATCTTTCTGGGTTTTTCATGACGACAATGGTCAAGCTTTTGATATTGTTTTTGGAGATGGCGCTAATCAATTTATAGCTTTAAGTAAGGACTCAGTTGATAAGTTAATGTATAGAGATAGTAGTAATACCTACCACGCAATATCAGACGCAGCTATACCAGAGTCCGAGTGGGTTCATATAACTATTACAGCTATAGCCAACACAAGTATCACCGCTTACGTAAATGGAGTAGCGCAAGCGACTAATAGCACTATGACAAACACCACGTTACTTTTAGAGAGGTTCATGCGTGGTTATTCTTCAGTTTTCCACCATACGTTTGGTACAATAAACGAAATATCATATTATAATGACGTTTTAACATCAGCTGAAGTGTTAGATCTATTTAACGATGGAAAAGCTAAATCAGCTTTAGAAGCAGATGGTAGCGCTGGTTTAGTTGGTTATTGGAGAAATAATGGTTTATCTGAATGGAAAGATTTAAAAGGTAGTAACGATGGTAATACGACAGCTGGAGTTGTAGAAACAATTCTAATCCCACAAGGCGTAGATTCTACGCGAGATAATCAAGGATTTATAATGAATAAGCAGAAAGATACGAGTTGCTTGAATTTGACTAATGGTAGTGATAATCCGTATGTGGATTTAGGAAGTGAAACGGTTGTGGCTGCTGATGATGCTGTGAGTTTTTCCGTATGGCTAAAACCTGATGATGTTGTGCAGAATTATTTCCTTGGGCACTCGTCCCAGAATTCTATAAAAATATACGATGCAACTACAATATTCTATAGAGCTGATAATGCCCCTGTGAATTTCACAGTACAAACTATTATACCCGAACAATGGGTGCACGTAGTGTTGGTGAAAGCTGGTGGTGGCACTGATGAGATGTCTGTTTATGTAAACGGCGCTTTGAACGGAACCGCAAGCACTGATACAGAGACTTCAAACGAACCACTTGACTACCGATACTTAGGCGCAGAGAGAGATTGGACTAATTCTTTCAGGGGTGCTGTAGATGGGTTTTTGATATATAACAAAGCTTTAGATGGAACTGAAATACTAAGAAATTATAACGCAACAAAAGGTAATCACAGAAATTAAAAAATAAAAAATGGCACATTACGAATTATATGTATGTTTAACGAAAGCGGTTTACGAATCTGCGGTACCAAGTGTATTACAACCTAAACTTGGTTGGAATAACTATACGTATACAGAGGTAGAAAGAACAGGTACAAGAATGGTTAATAAATACGATTACTTTCCATCAGAGGATAATACTGTAGCTGAGATTAAAGCTTATATGGACGATGCGAGCGTAGATTACGCTTCAGGTGATACGAAAGCTGAATTACTTGAAAAGCTTTATGCGTCATCGCACGATACTCCACAAG
>Ga0206125_10000279_pt1 | contig 68523 bp, 68 predicted proteins | sample Helgoland_Spring_4_FD_148598 | JGI IMG/M metagenome (GOLD analysis project Ga0206125, IMG submission 148598) | Pelagic subsurface seawater microbial communities from Kabeltonne, Helgoland, North Sea - Helgoland_Spring_Bloom_20160331_1 | ecosystem: Environmental > Aquatic > Marine > Epipelagic ...
TTCTGCAAATTTATTTCATGCGCTATTTTTATTGTTGTTTATTTTACTATTTCAAGATCAAATTCAACGGATTGCATTGCCTGCTTTAGCTGCGATATTAGTCTATACGGGCTATCGTTTAGCAGCACCTGAAAACCTAATTATGTTATTCAAGATAGGTAAGGAACAAGCGATTATTTTTATGGCTACTCTTGGGATGACATTAGCCTATGGTTTAATTCCTGGGATAGCCTTTGGGGTTGTTACAACGTTTTTTACTCATATAATAATCAATAAAAACATTTCCCTTTTTACTCGAAATTGGTTAAAACCCAATGTTTTGATGTTTCGAGAAGAGGATAGTGGCAACTATTTTGTTAGTGTAAAAAACTTCTGTAATTTTCTAAATTTCTATAAATTAAAAGCCTTGCTGGATGAAATTCCTGAGACCGAACACGCCATAATTGATTTCTCTCTATGTGAGTTTGTTGATCACACAGTTATGGAAGGTCTAAACGACTACAGAAGAAGTTTTAAAAATAAAAACGGAGTTTTCGAAATCATCGGTCTTGATGTTCATTTTTCGAACACGCAACACCCTTTTGCAATTCGAAAGGTACTTCCATTACCCGATTTTTTTAGCTTAAGTACCAACTTAACAAAAAGACAGCAATCTCTTAAGAAATTTGCTCAACACTTGAAATGGTCTTATCGTCCAGAGCTTTCATCTGAAGCAGCAGGCATAGAACAATTTGAATATTTTAAAACAAAACAAATTAATTATCAATATAATTTACTTGCTGATGAATCCAAACGTTTTAAATTGTTTGATATCTCTTATAGTGAGGGAGCGTTTATTGCTAAAGAAGGTTTAAAATCATCTTTTTTAATGATCGAGCTCAATCAAAAGCTGCCCCAGTTTATTTTAGACAAAGAGTATTTGCTCGGTGGTTTATATGAAGCTAGAGGATACAAGGATATTAACTTTAAAGAGGCCCCAGACTTTTCTAAACGCTTTTTTTTAACTGGAAAAAATAGAAAGGAAATTCGAAAATGGTTTACTCCTGAAATTATTTTCTTTTTTGAAAGCCACTCTTATTTCCATGTTGAATCAAATGAAAACATTCTTTTAATCAAAGGAAGAAACAGGCTTTCCGGCATAGAAGAAATAAAAAAAATGCTCGCTTTCGGAAAAGAACTTACTCATTTATTAAACAATCAATAACACCATGAAAAAACCCATTCTTTCCATATTAACATTCTTTTTATTTTGGTCTGTTATAGGACAAAAAACCAGTGGACCTGTTGAGCGTTTGGATAACGAAATCAATAACTTAATTCCTCCTAATGCTGTAATAGAAGTTTTAGCAGATGGTTTTAGCTGGGCGGAGGGACCTGTTTGGGTTCCTGAATTAAATGGACTCCTTTTTACTGATGTCCCCGAAAACAAAATGTACTTATGGAAAGAAGCCCAAGGGCTTTCTCTATACCTTAATCCAAGTGGGTATACTGCATCTGCTCCCAATGTAAAAAAGAGTGGGGCAAACGGCTTGATTCTGGACCCTGAAGGAAATCTCATTATTGCTCAACACGGTGATCGTAGAATCGCCTTAATTGAAAAACCTCTTAATAAACCTGGGGCTTTCAAAACAATAATCGATCGTTTTAATGGAAAGCGTTTTAACAGCCCCAACGATTTAATTCTTTCTAAAAATGGTGACCTCTACTTTACAGATCCTCCCTATGGTTTGTCTGGAGACGAAGATCCCTTAAAAGAAATTCAAACTAATGGTGTTTACAAGTTAGATGCCAAAGGAAATCTTTCTCAAATTTATTCTGATTTAAACCGTCCAAATGGTTTGGCTCTTTCTAAAGATGAGAGCATTTTATATGTGGCAAATTCTGACCCTAAAAAAAACTTATGGTTAGCTCTTTCACTAAAAAACGGAGCCGTTTTAAGTGAGCGAGTGTTTTTTGATGTAACAAATAAAAAGGGCCTTGGCTTGGCTGATGGTATGAAAGTTCATAGCAAAGGATATGTGTTTGCGACAGGGCCAGGAGGAGTTTTAATTTTTACTCCTAAAGGGAAACATTTGGGAACAATAAAGACAGAAGTTGCTACTGCGAATTGTGCTTTTAACTCAGACGAAAGTATGTTGTATATGACATCTGATAATGTTTTGTCTCGAATTCAATTAAAACAATAACCGCTCATGAAATTATATGCAATTGAAACGGGAAATTTTATGCTCGACGGCGGGGCGATGTTCGGTGTTGTTCCTAAACCACTCTGGGAAAAAACCAATCCATCAGATGCTAAAAATAGAATTAAAATGGCCGCAAGGTCACTTCTGATACAAGATGGAAATAAACTCATTTTGATTGATACGGGAATGGGTAATAAACAGTCTGATAAATTCTATGGACATTATTCCCTTTGGGGTGACCATTCGCTGGATAAATCTCTAAAAAAAATGGGGTTTCATCGAGATGACATTACTGATGTTTTTTTAACCCACCTCCATTTTGACCACTGTGGTGGAGCAATTCATTACAATTCAAAAGGGAATTTAGAACCTGCATTTAAAAATGCTAACTTTTGGTCGCATCTAAATCATTGGGAGTGGGCAACCAACCCAAACAGCAGAGAAAAAGCTTCATTCCTTCCTGAAAACATACTTCCCATAAAAGAAAGTGGACAATTAAATCTTATCAAGGGATCTGATAGACAACTAAGCACACCTTTAGGTTTTGACGTACTAGTGATGGATGGGCACACCGAAAAACAAATGTTGCCTCTAATTCAATATCAAGGAAAAACTATTGTTTTTGCTGCGGATCTAATTCCAACTGTTGGGCACTTACCCATTCCTTACATAATGGGTTATGATACACGTCCTTTGTTAACTTTAAAAGAAAAGGCTTCTTTTTTGAATAGGGCATTAGAAAACAATTATTTACTCTTTTTAGAGCATGATGCCCAAAATGAACTTGTGGAGCTTATGGAAACAAATAAAGGAGTTCGTTTTAAAGAAAGTTTTCTGTTTAAAGACTATTTTAAGTCTTAGTTTGTTAATTTTACCCCTGTCTTATCGTTAAAATCATACTTATGAAACAACTTATTTTAATACTCATTGGCTTTTTATCAACTTCTATTTCTGCTCAATACTGGCAACAAGAAGTAGATTATACAATGTCTGTTCGTTTGGACACAGAAACGGCCATATATACAGGAACTCAAAAATTGATTTATACCAACAATTCACCTGAAACCCTCAAAAAGGTTTTTTATCACTTATACTTTAATGCTTTCCAGCCAGGGAGTGATATGGCGATTCGACTAAAAAACGGGGGAGATAAAAACCGTAGATTTAAAATAAATTTAGATTCTTTATCCGCAAATCAAAGTGGATATCTCAACGTTTCTAATTTAAAACAAAACGGGAAACCGGTTCAAACAAAAGACTCTGAAACGATTTTAGAAGTTACCTTAAATGAACCTTTAGCCTCAGGAGAATCAACAGTGCTGGAGTTAGAGTTTGAAGGTCATGTTCCTGATGTAATTCGACGTTCAGGAAAAAATTCTAAAGAGGGTGTTGCTTTTTCAATGGCGCAATGGTATCCCAAACTTTCTGAATATGATGTTGACGGATGGAATACAGATCCTTATACGGGTAGAGAGTTTCATGGTGTTTGGGGGAATTTTGATGTAAAAATTACTTTAAATAAAGACTTTACCGTTGGGGGTAGTGGATATCTTCAAAATGCTGATGAGATTGGCAAGGGATATAGTAAACGTAAACGCTCAAAATCTAAAAAAGGAGAAATCACTTGGCATTTTATAGCTCCAGGTGTCCACGACTTTACATTTGCTGCAGACCCAGATTACATTCATAACATTTATCCTGGTCCAAACAATGTTGATCTTCATTTTTTCTACAAAAACGACCCTGAAATCATTGAAAATTGGAAAAAACTTCAACCAATTACTGCTGAGTTAATGGAATATTTTAACGATAAAATTGGTCCATATCCATACAAGCAATATTCTGTAATTCAAGGAGGTGATGGAGGTATGGAATATGCAATGTGCACGCTTATTACTGGTGGACGAAAATTTGGCTCATTAGTTGGTGTAACTGCACATGAGCTTGCTCATTCTTGGTTCCAATTTCTTTTAGCGACAAACGAAACCAAACACGAATGGATGGATGAGGGTTTTACAACCTTTATTTCGACTTTAGCAGAAAACGTTGTTTTAAAAGAAGAAAAAGAATTTCCTCTTAGTCGTTCTTATAAAGGTTATTTGAGTCTTGCTAACTCGGGAGTGGAACAACCTCAAAGTTCGAATGCAAATCGTTATCATTATAACTATGCATATGAAAGTACGGCTTACAACAAAGGAGCGGTTTTCTTGGGTCAATTGGGTTATATTATAGGAACTGAAAACCTGTTTAAAACCCTACAAATATATTATGATGAATATAAGTTTAAGCACCCTGTACCAAACGATGTCAGAAGAATTGCTGAACGCGTTTCTGAAATTCAATTGCGTTGGTATTTGACCGATTGGACGCAAACAACAAACACTATTGATTATGCTATAGAAAGTGTTGTTCCTGAAAAATCAATTACACAAATTAATTTAAAAAGAATTGGTCTAATGCCTATGCCCTTGGATGTTTTGGTTAAATATAAAGATGGCTCTCATGAATTTTATTATATACCCATTACTTTAATGCGTGGAGAAAAAGAAAATCCTTATGAAGCTCCTTGGACCGTAGAAAAAGACTGGTCATGGGCCAATCCAAAATATACTTTTTCTATTGATCGTAAAACAGATGAAATTGACTTTATTACCATTGACCCTTCTTATTATATGGCAGATGTTGATCGAGACAATAATACCTTTATAAATGAATGAAATGATTACCCTAAATCGCCTAAAAGGAAAAGAGAAAATAAATACCCTCTTTCGAAAAGGAACCATTCACCGAACTAAACTCCTATTGCTTAAAGTTCTTATGACTAGTGATGAAGAAAATAGGCTGTATGCAGGTGTTTCTGTACCAAAAAAATTTTTTACCCGTGCTGTAGATCGAAATCAAATCAAAAGACAGTTGCGGATTGCCTTAAAAACGCTAGAAAAGGAGATTCCTTTTAGTGGATCTTGTATGTTAATTTATAATGGACAAAAAACACCTACAACTCAAAAACTTATTGTTGAATTAAAGATTATTCTTGAGAAATATAGTTAGGTTTTAAAGAAATTTAAGGAATCTGGTATATCATACCTATATGAGGAATACCGTCCTCTAAATAATTTTCCCCTGTTGCTTTAAAATGGTGTTCCTTATAAAACTTCTCTAAGTGTGCTTGAGCAGAAATTTTAATTGGTATTTGATTATACCTCTTTTGTGAAGTTTTCATAGAAAAATTTACTAAACGGTGACCTATATTCCTTCCCCTATAAGCTGGTGATACAACTATTCTTCCTATAGAAGCATAGTCAGAATAAGAAAACCCTTTGCCTAAAATTCTTGCATATGCAACTAATTTTCCTTCATCTAGGCCTAAAATATGAAGAGAGTTAAGGTCTTTTCCGTCGATATCCTGATAAACACACTCTTGTTCTACAACAAAAACTTCAGAACGAAGTGCATATATATCATGTAGCTCTTGATGGGTAAGCTTATCAAAAGGTTTTTCAATAAACAATAACATCAAACACAGGGTATTTTGTCTATTCTATTTTGATGTCTTCCTCCTTCAAATTCAGTATTTATATACACTTCAACCATTGCAATTGCCTGAGGAATTGAAATGAAACGTGCTGGTAAGCTTAATATATTTGCGTCATTGTGCTGACGAGCAAGCATGACTATTTCTTTATTCCAACAAAGAGCAGAACGAATATCTTGATATTTATTTGCTGTCATAGATGCACCATTTCCACTACCACAAATAATAATACCAAAACTTGCTTTTTTTGAAGAAACATCTTGAGCAACTGGATGAATAAAATCAGGATAATCTACACTTTCTTCAATATCTGAACCGTGATTAAAAACTTCATGCCCTTTGCTTTTTAAATAAGAAACAATATTATTTTTGTATTCTACACCTGCGTGATCATTGCCTATCGAAAATTGCATTTTTTTATTTTTTTATAAATGTAAACAAACCTAGTATTCTTGTTTATAACTTAATCCTGTAAATAAGATAATTTGTTGATAAGTTATTCTATTAAATCAACTGATGTTAATTTAGGTTTTTGTTTAAAATTTTATTTGTATAATCAAAATTTTCTTTTCTAATAATATCTTTTTATTTGTTAAAAAAGAAGACTAGTTATAAACCGATTTTAATTTTAAATATACCTTTAAATATTAAAAGTTTAAAATATTAACTATTGTTTATAAATCCATTAATCTATTAATAATAATGATTTTAAGGCTCTAATAAACCGTTATTAAATGTTTATAATTATACGTTTATCGAATTAAAAAAAATAAAATTAAAAAAATATACCGCTATTAACACACTATCATAAACATCATTTTTTTTTAAAATTAAATAAAAAAAAATATTAATAATGTTAAGACTGTTCGTAATAAAGATTGATGTTCAATATTATTAGAGTAATTTTGTTTCTATGGCTAAAAGAAAGAAAAACAATTCTTTAGAACGAAAGCTACTAAAGCACTTTCGAAACAATCCTGATAAAGAATATAATTACAAACAATTAGCAGCTTTTTTTGAAATAAAAGATACTAAGAAACGTAATGAAATTATTAAAATTTTAAATAGTTTAATTTCAAATAAAACTCTTCATAGCCCTTCAAAAGGAAAATATAAGCTTCCATCATCAGGACAACAGTATTATCAAGGTATATTAGATATAACCTCAACTGGTAGAGGTTTTGTTATTTGTGGGGAGTTAGATCAAGACATAATTATTTCAAAAAATAACATTAATAAAGCTTTTCAAGGGGATTTTGTTGAAGTTTATGTTTACAAACGCAAACAAAAATCAGGAGCGTTTGAAGGAGAAATAGTTGCAATCTTAGAGAGAAACAAAAAGGAATTTGTGGGAATTTTACAGATTGAAAAAAATTATGCTTTTGTTTTGACACGAGGCCCAAAAATGTACACAGATTTCTTTATTGATAAAAAACAATTAACAGGTTACAATAATGGTGATAAAGTTTTGGTAGCATACAAAGATTGGCCAAAAAGGGCCGGATCACCATATGGAACATTAATAGAGTCTTTTGGATCGCCCGGTGAAACACGCACAGAAATGCACGCAATATTATCCGATTATGGATTACCATACCGTTTTCCCGAAGAGGTAGAAGCAACCGCAAATTCTATTAATCAAAGAATACAACAAGAAGAAATTAAAAAAAGAAGAGATTTTAGAAATACACTTACTTTTACCATAGATCCAAAAACAGCAAAAGATTTTGACGATGCTTTATCTTTCAAAGTTTTAGATAATAATAGTTATGAAATTGGCATTCACATTGCTGATGTTTCACATTATGTAAAACCAAACACTATTTTAGATCAAGAAGCTTATGAACGTGCAACATCTGTTTACTTAGTTGACCGGGTGGTTCCTATGTTACCAGAAGTTCTATCAAATGGTGTATGTTCTTTAAGACCTAGAGAGGAAAAATATTGTTTTTCTGCTGTTTTCACTATGAATTCGGAAGGAGATGTATTGAAAGAATGGTTTGGGAAAACAGTTATTTATTCTAACCATCGTTTTGCTTATGAAGAAGCTCAAGAGTTAATAGAAACAGAAAAGAATATAATATCAAAAGATGTTTCATTAACTGGGAAAGCATATACTGTTGATAGTGAAACTTTATTTGCTGTACTCAAATTAAATAAAATAGCAAAAGAACTTCGAATAATACGAATGAATCAAGGGGCTTTGTCTTTTGACCGAGTAGAAGTAAATTTTATTTTAAAAGATGATGAAACCCCAGAAAGTGTGTTTTTTAAAACCTCTAAAGAGGCTAATAAATTAGTTGAAGAGTTTATGTTACTTGCTAATAGAAGTGTTGCTTCTTTCGCAGGAAATAGAAACCCTCCCCTACCCTTTGTTTACCGAATACACGATGAACCAGATCCAGACAAACTATTTGATCTACAAATGGTTGTTTCAAACTTCGGACATAAATTAAATTTAAAAACAAAAAACATAAGCAAATCATTAAATAGTTTATTATTAGATGTTCAGGGTAAACAAGAACAAAACTTAATAGACACTTTAACTATTCGATGTATGAGCAAGGCAGAGTACAAAATGGAAAATATTGGTCATTATGGTTTAGCTTTTAATTTCTATTCTCATTTTACTTCTCCTATTCGACGTTATCCCGATATTATGGTTCATAGATTATTAGAAAAACATTTAGAAAAACAAGAAGTAAAAGATATCAATTACTATCACACAGCCTGTAGACATTCATCCCAAAGAGAACAGTTGGCTACAAAAGCAGAGCGCGATTCTATTAAATTTATGCAAATTAAATTTATGGAAGATAAGATTGGAAAGGTTTTTGAAGGTGTAATTTCAGGTGTTACAGATCGTGGTATATACGTCGAATTGATTGAAAATAAATGCGAAGGGATGGTTAAAATAAAAGACATTTCAGGAGACTTTTTTAATTATGATGAAAAGAATCATTCATTGGTTGGAGAACGAACAAAAAAAAGATATCAATTAGGAGATTCTATTGATGTATATGTTTTGAAAGCAGATTTAATAAAAAGACACTTGGATTTCAAAATAAAAGAGAATGTTCTGGTGTAGATTTACTAATTTTAAAAAACGTTTAAACTCATAATATGAAGTCATTTTTAATTTCCTTAATTTTCTTATTTGGTTCAATTAGTTTTGCTCAGACAGCTGATCAAGATTCTGTTTCTATTGAGAAAAACAAACGTATAGAACGAACAAAAACAATAATGATGAGTCCTTTTTCAGGGATTAAAGTCTTTTCAGGAATTCAAGTAAAACTTATTCCCTCAACTGAAAATAAGCTCATCTTATCTGGAGAAAACTTTGAGACGGTCGTAACTACTTTAAAAAAAGATGTGTTGCGTATTAAACACTCTTTAGATCAAATCTTCAATCCAAAAAACACTTATATAGAAATTTATTTTTCTGAGCCTTTGGATCTTATCCACACTTATCAAGGCTCAATAGTTGAATCAAAAGCAACCTTAAAATCAACAAGTATTAATTTAAAAGCTCACGAAGGATCAAATATTGACCTTAATTTAGAAAGTGAAAAAATAAAATCTAGCGTTAATTCAGGTGCAACCCTTATTATTAAAGGCACAACAGTTAATCATGAATTAAAAATACTTGGTGGAGGTATATGTGAATCCGAAACCCTTTTGACCCAACAAACAACAGTAAAGGTTACTGCAGGAGGTGTTGCTTATATTCATGCTTCTGATTTGATTGAGGCCACTGTAAACGTTGGAGGAATTGTCAGAATTCATGGAAGACCAACCAAACTAATAAAAACAAAAAGAATTGGCGGAACAATCACAGAAATGAATTAGACCCTTTACAAACAGAGAGAGATTAAAAAAACCCGTATTTCAAACACGGGTTTTTTTTTGAGGCATCGAGCGGATTCGAACCGCTGTACAAGCTTTTGCAGAGCTCTGCCTAGCCACTCGGCCACGATGCCAGTTGGGCAAAAATAAGAAATAAAATGTTTTTATTCCTTTTTTCTTTTCCCTTTTCGTTCTATACTTACTTCTTCTACTTCTCCACCAATAGGAGGGTTTTTCTTAGCCACATTTATCCAAACCGATTCTACAGATTTATGTTCTTCCAAAATGCGAGCGATAATTTTTTGAACAACAACCTCCAGAAGTTTAACTCTTTGGTTCATTTCTTCTTTTACAATAGAATACAGTGAAACGTAATCTACAGTATCGGAAAGATTATCCGACACAATAGATTTAGACAAATCTGTTTTTACTTTAACATTTACGACATAATTACTACCAATCTTTCCTTCTTCAACCATACAACCATGGTTTGAGTAGAGTTTTATGTTTTTAATTCGAATAATACCCATACATAGACTTTCGGCAAATATAAAAAAGAGGTGTTAATAATAGTCAGAACCCTTTCTCTTTTTCAATATCTTTGTAAAAATATATTTTCATGTCCGAAACAACAGATTCTTTACATTTTATAGAACAAATCATTCAAGACGACTTAGATGCTGGTTTTCCATCTAAGGAATTACGCTTCCGTTTTCCACCTGAACCTAATGGGTATTTACATATAGGTCATGTTAAAGCAATTGCTTTAAATTTTAATTTAGGAAAACGTTTCGGTGCCCCAGTGAACCTTCGTTTCGATGATACAAACCCAGCAAAAGAAAGTATAGAATACGTTAATGCAATTAAAAAAGACATCCAATGGTTAGGTTATCAGTGGGATAAAGAATGTTATGCATCAGACTATTTTGAGCAATTATTTGTTTGGGCAAATGAACTGATTAATAGTGGTTTAGCATATGTAGATTCTCAAAATTCTGAGGATATTGCATCTCAAAAAGGAACCCCAACTCAAGCGGGAACAAACAGCCCTTTTCGAGACACCCCCCCTGAAGTAAACTCAAGGCTTTTTAAAGAAATGGCTGAAGGCAAACACAAAGAAGGCAGCTTTGTTCTCCGTGCAAAAATTGATATGGCATCTCCCAATATGCTTATGCGAGATCCTGTGATTTACAGAATTCTCAACAAAGAGCATCACCGAACAGGAACTAAATGGTGTATTTATCCTATGTATGATTGGACACACGGTGAATCTGATTATATTGAATCTGTTTCACATTCTTTATGTACACTAGAGTTCAAACCTCACAGAGACTTGTATGAGTGGTTTCTCAGTCATATAAGCCCACTTGAACATAAGTACCCTAAACAAAGAGAATTTGCACGCCTCAATTTATCTTATACAGTTACAAGCAAAAGAAAGTTAGCCGTTCTTATTGAAAATGGAACTGTGGCGGGATGGGACGATCCAAGAATGCCTACTATTTCCGGTTTAAGACGACGAGGTTTTACGCCACAATCTCTTCGAAACTTTGTTAAAACAGCTGGAATTTCAAAAAGGGAAAACGTAATTGATGTGTCTTTACTAGAGTTTTGTGTTCGTGAAGATCTCAACACTAAAGCTTCACGTTTTATGGCGGTACTTGACCCTATCAAATTGGTTATTACTAATTATCCCGAGGGGTCAACAGAAATGTTGGAGACAGAAAACAATCCTGAAGATGCTTCCCAAGGGTCTCGATTACTTCCTTTTTCAAAGAATCTTTTTATAGAGCGTAATGATTTTAAAGAAGAAGCTAACCGAAAGTATTTTCGTTTGACTATTGGAAAAGAAGTCCGCTTGAAAAGCGGATATATTATTGAAGGGCAAAAAGTTTTCAAAGACAATCAAGGAAATGTTGTTGAAGTTCATTGTACCTATGACCCAGAAAGCAAAAGCGGATCTGGTTCTTTAGCAAGTCAAAGAAAAGTTAAGGGAACAATTCATTGGGTTAATCAAGAAACAGCACAACAAGCCAAAGTAAATTTATACGATCGTTTATTTAATGTTGAAAATCCAGATCAAAATAAAGATCAGGAATTTACTGATTTTATCAACACAGATAGCTTTAAACAAGTAACGGCTCAAGTAGAGCCATCTCTAGTCAATTTAAATCCTGGCACGAATATACAGTTTCAGCGCTTAGGATATTTTGTAGTAGATGATGACTCAACTAAAAATAAGCTTGTGTTTAATAAGACCTTAGGTTTACGCGATACTTGGTCTAAAAAGAAATAAATTTAGCTTGCCAAAAACTCCTTTAAAAGCAGATTATCTTTCGGCATTAGGACCCTTCTAATTGAAAAGTTTTAAGGGTTATTCTTTCCTTTTTTTCTTCTCATTATTTTCTTTCATTGCTTCACCAATCTGATTACTTGCCGTAAAAGAAGCCACCATATTATTTAACATATCACTACCAGCTTGAGGAGAATTAGGCAGCAAAATTAAGTTGCTGTTTGTGTGTTCTCCAATAGACTGAAGGGTGTCGTAATGTTGTGTAACCACGATTAACGCAGAAGCCTCTTGTGAATTGATACCTACTCCATTCAGCACATCAACAGATTCTTCTAAACCTCTTGCAATTTCTCTTCTCTGATCTGCAATTCCTTGTCCTTGTAATCGCTTACTTTCCGCTTCAGCCTTTGCCTTCTCAACAATTAAAATTCTTGCAGCATCTCCTTCGTATTGAGCAGCAACCTTTTCCCGTTCAGCAGCATTAATTCTATTCATAGCCTCTTTTACTTGACCATCTGGATCAATATCAGTAACTAGAGCCTTTATGATATCATATCCATAGTTTGTCATTGCTTCGTTGAGCTCTCCTTTAACTGCATTTGCTATGTCGTTTTTCTTCTCAAAAACATCATCCAATTTCATTTTTGGAACTTCAGCTCGAATAACATCAAAAACATATGATGTAATTTGATCTTGAGGGAAATCCAGCTTGTAAAAGGCATCATAAACACTTGAAGAAACAACCTTATACTGGACAGACACTTTAAGTTTTACAAACACGTCATCTTTGGTTTTTGTTTCGACAATAACATCCAGTTGGAGAATCTTTAGGCTCATTCTCCCTACAACTTTATCCACTAAAGGAATTTTTATGTGTAACCCGGGTTGCCGAATTGCTACAAACCTCCCAAAACGCTCTATGATAGCAGCCGTTTGCTGCTTTACAATAAATAGACCAGATGCAACTAATAATAAAATGAGTAATACAATCAAGTAACTTCCAATGTTCATGGCTAATTTTTTTGGTTAAATTCTGTTAATTTTTTTAATCTATCTAATGTACTCTTTTTTCCTATAACTTTGATAACTTCCACAATATCAGGGCCAGAAAGATTTCCAACCATCGCCATTCTTAAGGTTTGCATAACGGCACCCATTCCTATATTTTCTTTCCTACAAAACGTTAAAATCAGATCTTTTAATTGATAAATATCACTAAACTCAATTAACTTTTCAAATTTACTTATTAATTCGACCATGTTGTGTTTTTCAAGTTTTTCAAGAATTTTAAGATCATATTCTTTAGGTTTCTCAAGAAACATAGCACATAAGTTTTCTATGTCTGTGATTAACAAGATTCGGTCTTGAATCAATTCAGCAATTTCAAAAATTTGTTTTGTATCATAAGATTCTTCAAGATCTTTTCTTTTGCTTTTGATTAGCTTTACCAGTTCTTCTTTTTCTAACCGTTTGATATGCTGTTGGTTTATCCATTTAGCCTTCTCATAGTCAAATCGAGCTCCACCTTTTTGAACATTTTTTAAGTCAAATTCTCTTACGATATCTTTTAGATCCATTATTTCATCTTCCGCGTTTGTGCTCCATCCTAACTGTGCAATATAGTTCAGATGTGCTGCAGGGAGAAATCCCTTTTCTCGATATCCATCATGCTCATCCTTCCAACGTATTGGAAATACAGGATAACCATTTTTATCACCATCACGCTTACTCAATTTACCTTTACCTGATGGGTTAAGAATTAAGGGCAAGTGTACAAACTTGGGCTTATCCCATCCAAATTTTTCATAAATTAATATGTGTATTGGCAATGAGGGCAACCATTCCTCACCTCTTATTACAGTTGTGATTTCCATACAGTGATCATCAATTACATTGGCTAGGTGATATGTAGGTGTCCCGTCGGCCTTTACTAAAATTTTGTCTTCCAGCTCATTGCTCTTTACACGAATAGTGTTTCTTATTTCATCTTTGCCAATAACCTCCTCATTCGGTTTAATCCACAAACGAATAACGTATGGGTCACCCTTTCTAATTCTATTCTGAGTCTCTGTCTCTGATAAATTCAACGAGTTTTCAAAGAGCTCCCTGTTTTCATAGTTGTATTTAAAAGCGCCTCCCTTCCTTTCTGCTTTTTCACGCTCTTCCGATAATCTCTCAGAAGAGTCAAATGCATAATAAGCACCTTTCTTTTGAATAAGTTCATCTATATATCTTTTATATATTTCATTGCGCTCACTTTGCCGATATGGGCCAAATTTCCCCGGGTTTAGAACACTTTCATCAGGGCTTATACCTGCCCATTTCAAGCTTTCAAAGATATATTCTTCACTTTTTTCAACTTTCCTTTTTTGATCTGTATCCTCTACCCTTAATACAAAAACCCCATTATTTTTTTTTGCAAACAAATAATTGAATAAGGCCGTTCTTACCCCTCCTATATGAAGTGGACCTGTTGGGCTTGGTGCGAAACGAACACGTTCTGTCATTTTTTTTTTACAAATATACTCTCTCTGCTTCGATTTTACATCTACTTAGTTTCTGTATATTTGTGCTCAAATGAAGCGTATAGAATTTAATAACATTCCATCTCCAGATTTGGACCCATCAGAATTGATACGGTGGATCGATATTTTGGCACGTGATTATGGAGTACAAATTCAAAATTTCATTGTAAACGTAATTGGTAAAGACCAAATGTTAGAAATGAATCAAAAACACTTGAATCATAACACACATACAGATATTTTAACCTTTGACTATGGAAATCAGCAAGTTATAAATGCGGAGCTATTTGTCTCCAAGTGCATGTGTGTCCACAATGCGAGCGAAAACCTCCAAAGCATTGAAAATGAATACCTTAGGTTAATATCACATGGTTTTTTACATACTATAGGTTTTTCAGATTCAAATTCTCAAGAAAAAGTATTAATGTCCGAGCATGAAGATCGTTGCCTTCAAATGTTCCACGTGAAACAATAATTATGTTCTCAAAACCTTATGATGTTATCGTTGTTGGAGGAGGTCATGCTGGAGCTGAAGCCGCAGCTGCATCCGCCAATATGGGATCTAATACTTTGCTTGTAACCATGAATTTGCAAACCATAGGTCAAATGTCCTGCAATCCTGCAATGGGAGGAATAGCTAAGGGCCAAATAGTACGTGAAATTGATGCTCTTGGCGGGTATAGCGGAATAGTTTCCGATATCAGTGCGATACAATATAAAATGCTTAACCGCTCTAAGGGCCCTGCCATGTGGAGTCCACGCGTACAGTCAGACCGAATGATGTTTGCAGAAGCATGGAGGGTTCGACTAGAACATACCCTTAACTTAGATTTCTACCAAGAAATGGTTCAAGACCTTCTTTTTGAAGGAGATGCTGTTGTTGGAGTTATAACAAGCCTTGGTCTTAAAATTTTCGCTAAATCAGTTATCTTAACCAATGGAACTTTTTTAAATGGTTTAATTCATATTGGCGAAAAAAATTTTGGTGGAGGAAGAGCAGGAGAAAGTGCTTCAACAGGCTTGACCTCCACCCTCATCAATAGAGGTTTTTCATCTGGCAGGATGAAGACGGGTACTCCCCCTCGAGTAGATGGACGTTCACTAGATTTTAATTCTATGGAAGAACAACCCGGCGACGCCGAACCCTCTAAGTTCAGTTATTCACCTGAAACAACTCCTCTGACTAGCCAACGTTCTTGTCATATTACTTATACAAGTGATGAAGTTCACCAAACTTTGAGGTCAGGGTTTGATCGCTCTCCAATGTTCAATGGTAGCATCAAAAGTACTGGCCCAAGATATTGTCCATCAATTGAAGATAAAGTTAACCGTTTTGCCGACAAAAATAGACATCAAATCTTCGTTGAGCCAGAAGGGTGGAATACGGTTGAATATTATATAAACGGATTTTCTACATCATTGCCTGAAGATGTTCAATATGATGCCTTGCGTAAAGTAAAGGGTTTTGAAAACGTTAAGTTTTTCCGCCCCGGATATGCAATAGAATATGATTATTTCCAACCGACCCAATTGCAACACACCTTACAAACTAAACTCGTTAAAGGCTTGTTCTTTGCGGGTCAAATCAATGGTACAACTGGATATGAAGAGGCAGCAGCTCAAGGTTTGATAGCTGGGATTAACGCGCATAATTTTTTGAGTGGAGCATCAGAATTTATTTTAAAAAGAAGTGAAGCTTATATAGGGGTATTAATAGACGATCTTATAACCAAAGGGACCGAGGAGCCTTATCGTATGTTTACCTCACGAGCAGAATACCGAACACTTCTTAGGCAAGACAATGCTGATCTCCGTTTAACTCCTTTGGGACACTCGATAGGTCTTGCTAGTGATGAGCGATTGGCATCGGTCCAACACAAAATATCACAGACTGCGCTCCTCAAAGACTTTTATGAAAAAACAAGCGTGTCACCACAAGATGCAAATCCTTTTCTTGTGGCTAAGGGATCATCACCAATGCGTCAATCAGATAAAATGCTAAAAATCTATTCTCGCCCTAGGATTGATTTCAAGGACATGAACACTTTGCCCGAAGTTTCCTCTTTTATTGAACAATATAATATTGATAAAGACGTCCAGGAACAGGTTGAGGTACAAATTAAATATTCGGGATATATAGAAAAAGAAAAGTCTAATGCAGATAAACTGAATCGCCTTGAAGCAGTAACCATACCCGCTTCATTTAATTATGATGCCTTAGCCTCTTTGTCTCATGAGGCAAAAGAAAAACTTAATTCCATCAGACCCAAAACAATCTCTCAAGCCTCAAGAATTAGCGGGATTAAGCCTAGTGATATTAGTGTTCTTTTGGTTCAATTAGGAAGATAATGTTTCACGTGGAACATAAAAAAAAAGAGATGAAAAAGGTAATTTGTTCAGCTAAAGATTATCTGGTTTCAGGGAAAACATTCTCAATAGTTTGGGATAGTTCAACTCAATATGCTCATACATATCCTAGACCTAAAGCAAATCAAATAGACTCTTATTACGCTTCAAAAGATTATATTTCTCATAATGATTCGAATAAAAGCTTTCTTTCAACTGCTTATCGTGTTGCTAGGAACTTAATGTTTGTTGTAAAATTTAAAATGTTTAAAGACCTCATCCCCCCCCATGGGAAAGTTCTGGACTATGGGTGCGGGACAGGAGATTTTTTAAAATACCTAACAAACAAAAAAATTAAAGGGCAGGGCGTTGAAACAAACGCATATGCTCGTGATCAATGTGAGCAAAAAAGTCTTGAGGTGTTTTCTTCATGGGGAAAACTGTCAAATGCAAAATATGATATGATAACATTTTGGCACGTTTTGGAGCATGTTTCAGATTTGGACGAATGTTTCCAATCAATTTGTAATTACCTCAAAAAAAAGGGCACTCTTTTAATAGCAGTTCCAAATCTTAATTCTTTTGACGCTAAGTTTTATAAAGAATACTGGGCTGCCTATGATGTCCCAAGACATCTTTGGCATTTTTCTGAAGAAGGAATAAAAAGATTGGTTGAACCTTTTGGTTTTGAATTGACTCGAAAACATCCCTTGCTATTAGATGCTTTATACATAGCTTGTATATCTGAAAAGCACAAAGGCTCTCGGTTGCCTATATTACGCGGTTTGTTCAGAGGATTACAGTCGAATATAAGGGCATATAGTTCTGGGGAGTATTCATCTTTGGTATATGTTTTTAAGAACACAAATTAATTTAAATTTCTTTTTTGTTTAAGATTCGAGTCATCCGCAAGGCAAAATCAGAGAAAAGTATTTTCCCGTTCGCATTCCGATCAATCGCATAAGTTGTTTCTTCCATAAGCTGGATTAATTCTTGGGCATTACCACCATGAACAAAGGGTGCAAATTTTTCTATTTTGAATCCAGTTAAGGGTTTAAAATTAACAAGAGAATCTGCACGGTAAGAAAACAATAAGGCCTGTCTTATAAAATTAAGACAGTATAAAAGAAATTCTTTTTGAATCGTCCTTCCAAAGGCACCAACTGTATTTGCCCAAGACATAAGGTCAATTACAACGCTTTTATTCCCACTTGCTCTGAATGCGCATCTTAAACATTGTACAAAAAGATTTTCAAATTCTTTTTGTTGTTCAATATTTTCAAAAAATTTCAAGGCTTTTCCTAAGCTACCTTCAGAATTTGTTGCATAAAATTCAGCAAGCTTATGTTCACAACCTCTACTTATTAAAAAGGATCTAATTTCTTCTGGAGCTATAGGCTTAAGAGTTGAGATTTGACATCGTGATTTTATTGTAGGTAACAAGTTCAACTCATTTTTGGAAACGAAAATAAAAAATGTTCTGGACGGAGGCTCTTCTATTAATTTCAATAGTTTATTACCGGATTGAAGATTTAATTTTTCAACCCCCCAAAGAACACAAACTTTTGCTCCTCCAGAAAAAGATTTAAGATGTAAATTTTTATACAATATGTCGATCTCTTCAACGCTTATGTTGCCTTGTTTATTTTCGGATCCTATGGACAACATCCAGTCATTTGAATTTCCATAGGGAGTCTCCGAAACAAAGTTTCTCCACTGTTTTATGTAATCTGAACATTTTGGTTTACTGCTGATCGTAGCTGAGGTTGCTACTGGAAATATAAAATGAATATCAGGGTGTTCTAAAAAAAATGAAGACTCCTTTTTTTCATTTTGATGCTTTTCAATAAGTTTTTTGTCCCATAATAATTCAAGACCAAAAGCAACAGCTAAATCTAGACCACCACGACCTGAAGCATCTATAAAACACTGAGCATGAGGCACTTGCGTTTGTTTAAGAGAAGAAAAGAGTTTTTCTTTTAAATCATTTTGCCCAATTACTCTATCTAAAAACATTCCTAAAGATACTATAAAATTAATTTCAAATGCCTAACATTCAAATACCAGCAGTTGAAGAGAATTCTTTATTTTTGCAAAAATTTTTATGATGAATACCCTTAATAAACTATCACTCAACAACGAAAAAGTACTAATTCGTGTAGATTTTAATGTGCCTTTGAACGATCAAGGTAAGATAACAGATGACACAAGGATACGAGCGGCAAAACCTACAATTGATTACGTTCTTTCTAAGGGAGGCAGTTGTATTTTGATGTCGCATTTGGGCCGTCCAGAAGGAAAAAACCCTAAATTTTCTTTAAGTCAAATCCAAGATAAAGTATCCGAAATTTTAGAAGTACCGGTAATTTTTGCCGAAGATTGTATCGGTAAAGAGGCCCAAGAGAGGGCAAATTCGCTTCAAAATGGACAAGTTTTACTTTTAGAAAATCTGCGTTTTTATAAAGAAGAAACAAAAGGGGACAAGAGTTTTGCCAAGCAACTTTCAAAACTTGGTTCGGTTTATGTAAATGATGCTTTTGGAACAGCTCATAGAGCACATGCTTCAACAGCAGTAATCGCCTCTTTTTTTCAAAAGAAAAAAGTTTTGGGAAAACTTTTGGAACAAGAAGTTTCGGCAATTGATAAAGTGATGAATACAGGTAAAAAACCCGTTTTAGCAATATTAGGAGGGGCTAAAGTTTCCTCAAAAATCACTATAATTGAAAACATATTAGACAAAATAGACCACCTTATTATAGGGGGTGGAATGGCCTATACTTTTGTTAAGGCACAAGGCGGAACTATTGGTGATTCTTTGTGTGAAGATGACTATCTGCAGTACACAAAAGATTTATTGGCTTTAGCGGCTGAAAAGAAGGTACAAATCCACCTACCAATAGATGTTATATGTGCCAAAGAATTTGATAACGATTCAAACAGTCAAATTAAACCCATTGATTCCATTCCAGAAAAATGGATGGGCTTAGATTCTGGTCCAGAAAGTATCAACAAATTCAAGTCCGTTATTTTAGAGTCAAAAACAATATTATGGAATGGCCCTGTTGGCGTTTTTGAATTTTCTAATTTCGCTAAGGGAACAATTGCGCTAGGAGAGGCCATTGCAGAAAGTACAGTAAATGGAGCTTTTTCACTTGTAGGAGGAGGAGACTCAGTAGCTGCAGTTAAACAATTTGGTTTTCAAAATCAAGTGAGCTATGTTTCAACAGGTGGAGGAGCTATGCTAGAAAGCCTTGAAGGCAAGGATTTGCCGGGGATTGCTGCTTTAAGAGCTTGATGATAAGACAATCTTAAAGCCACTTAAATGGAATGATTTTTGATCGTTTTAATACATAAAACAACAGACTGGTATTATGAAAAAACTTTTTCTTCTTCTGACCATAGCCATAATTGGCTGTTCGCCCAAAAGAGCAGAACGTTATGTTCCTGATTCAAACGGGAATTTAAATCACGTTACTGTTGTGATGACCAATGCCCAATGGACAGGGAATCTAGGAGAAACAGTTCGCAAAGAATTAGCCTCAGAATATGAAGGCCTTCCAATGAATGAACCGAGGTTCTCTCTAAATTATCTTCACCCTAAAAATTTTGGTGGTTTTGCACGAAATAGCAGAAATATTCTTTGGTTTATAAAGGACAGCCTAGCTCGTTTTGATCTCAAGGAAAACCCTTTTGCACGACCACAAATAGTTGCTTCCTTTAGAGGAGAAGATGAAGAAATTATGCAAGAATATGTTCGAGAAAACAAACAACTTATTTTAGGTTTGTTTCAAGAAAACGAACGAAAAGAAAAATTGAGACGAATCCGCAAAGCTATATCAAAAGACAATAGTTTGGAAAAGCGTTTCAATTTTAGTTTGACCTATCCTACCGCCTATAAAACCGTAAAGGATACATTCAATTTTATTTGGATTGAAAAACAAATACAAAAAGGGACTCTAAACTTGATCGCATATACATTACCATATAAAGAATTATCTCCGAACCCTTTGAATAAAATCATAAGCATTAGGGATTCTATAGGCAAGATATATGTTCCAGGGAGACTTCCAGAAAGCCATATGATTACAGAGAAAGCTTACCTTCCCTATGTTTATAAAACGAAATTGGGTAAAAATGAAGCATATTTGACAAAAGGGATGTGGGAAGTTAAAAAAGATTTTATGGCAGGGCCATTTGTAAATTATATGGTTAAGAATGTACTAGCTAAAAAATGGATAGTAATCGAAGGATTTGCTTTTGCACCTTCGATGAGTAAGAGAGATTATATGTTTGAATTAAACACCATTATATCCTCTTTTAGTCAAGAGACTAAAAAAGAAAATTAATCTTTTTTATTTTCAATTTTTGAAGAATCTTCCTCATCTTCTTTAGTAGCATTTTTAAATTCTTTGATTCCGCTTCCAAGACCACGCATCAACTCAGGAATTTTTCTACCACCAAAAAGTAATAAAACAACAATAACAATGAGGATTATTTGTGGACCTCCTATCATTCCTAAAAAATTTATTAAACTTATCATATCATTGATTTTTCACAAATGTAAAAATAAAAATTATAGGGGATCTATATTTTGTGGAAGTAAAGCAGTAATTTTTAAACTAGGGTTTCTTTATATTTGTATTCTATCATGAAAAAAACAACGGAAAAAAGAGGAAAACTCAAACAAAAACTATTAAATAAGTATCGATTAGTAGTGTTAAACGAAGAAACCTTCGAGGAACAATTATATTTTCGATTGACTCGTTTAAATGTGATGATTATTTCTATCCTTTTAATCTCAATCTTTGTAGTAGGAACTTTTTTTTTAATCGCATCTACCCCATTAAAAGAACTTATGCCAGGCTATTCTTCTACTGAGATGAGAGCTCAAACCGCAGAAAATGCCTTTAAATTAGACTCTTTAAGCAGAGCTTACGATCAGTCGATACGTTATTTAAATTCGATTCAAAGGGTATTGGTGGGTGATTTGAAATTTGATGATTTAGAAGAAAGTAAAACAGAACTCGAGACCTTTCAAAAAAGACCAAAGCAAATAGCTTCAACAAGTATAGATGATTCATTGCTTCGGGCAATCGTACACCAAGAGGATAAATATAACCTTCCAGGAAATTCTAAGAACAAAGTTGATTTTGTCCTTTTTCCTCCGGCTCAAGGCAGTCTGTCTCAAACATATGACCCAGCAAACAAGCATTTTGCTGTTGATGTGGTTCTTAATGAAAACGATCCCGTTAAAGCTGTAGCAGAAGGAACAGTAATATTCTCGGAATGGACTTCAGGGACTGGTCATGTCATCATCATTGAGCACCCCTTTGGATTGATTTCTGCTTATAAACACAATGCTTCTTTAAGCAAGCAACAGGGAGATTTTGTAAAAGCAGGAGAAGTCATAGCCACAGCAGGAAATACGGGTGAGTTCACAACAGGATGGCATTTACATTTTGAACTTTGGAGCGATGGATACCCCATGAATCCTGAGAATTTTATTGATTTTTCAAAAGAATAGTATATGAAGCAAATAGCAGCAAAACTTTTTGCTAAAATTATACATGCAAGAAATCAAAGGTGGATAAAAAACCCTGTTAAGTCACAAGAAAAAACGTTTCAAAAACTAATTGCAACTGCTCGTGAAACTACCTTTGGAAAAGATCACAATTTTAAATCCATCAATACTCCCGCCGATTTCATAAAATATGTACCAATAAGGGATTATGAGGAATTGAGTCCTTACATTGACAGAATGGTTGCTGGAGAAGAAAATATTTTGTGGCCCGGTAAGCCAATTTATTTTTCGAAAACAAGTGGAACCACATCAGGAGCAAAATACATTCCAATTACCAAAGAGTCTATGCCCACTCATATCATCGCAGCTCGGGATGCGCTGCTCAGTTATATCTATCGAACTGGAAAAACAAGCTTTTTAAAAGGGAAACAAATTTTTATTCAAGGGAGCCCCGAGCTAGAAGACAAAAATGGAGTTGCATTGGGACGTTTATCAGGTATTGTAGCTCATTATGTTCCTCGGTACTTACAAAAAAACAGAATGCCCAGTTGGAAAACAAATTGCATAGACGATTGGGAGCACAAAGTAGACAAGATTGTTGAAGAAACTTTAACCAAAAACATGACTTTAATAGGAGGAATACCTTCATGGATTCAGATGTATTTTGAAAAATTAAAAAAGAGAACAAATAAAAATGTTGGGGACATATTTAAAGATTTTTCTCTTTTGGTTTATGGTGGAGTTAATTTTGAACCCTACAAAAGTGTATTTAATAATCTTATTGGGCGAAAGGTAGATACAATTGAGCTGTTTCCCGCATCAGAAGGGTTTTTTGCATATCAAGATCTTTCAGAACAAGACGGCCTTCTTTTGTTGTTAAACAACTATATTTTTTATGAATTTATTCGAGTTGATCAGATTCAGCAAGAAAATTCAAAACGTTATTTATTGCATGAAATAGAATTGGGAGTAAATTATGCACTTATAATTTCGACAAGCGCAGGACTTTGGGCATACAATATTGGAGACACCGTTTGCTTTGTGTCTAAGTCACCCTACAGATTAGTTGTTACAGGGAGAATCAAACATTTTATTTCTGCTTTTGGAGAACATGTAATTGGAAAAGAAGTAGAGACAGCCCTTAAAAATGCAACAGAAGGCACCGATATTCGTGTTCGTGAGTTTACAGTTGCACCTCAAGTGAAACCAGATAAAGGTTTACCATACCACGAATGGTGTATTGAATTTGACCTTCCACCAAAAGATATTGAGGCCTTTGAAAAGGTATTGGACTATGAAATGGAAAAACAGAATGTTTATTATCAAGACTTAATTCAAGGAAAAGTTCTTAGGAAACTTGTTGTTAAACCAATTGTAAATCAAGGTTTTGAAGCCTATATGAAATCCATAGGAAAACTTGGAGGACAGAACAAAGTACCGCGTTTATCTAACGACCGTAAAATAGCTGATGCTTTAATAAAACAAGATTAAACTATGCAAGGAACATCAATACTCATAACAGGAGGGCTCGGGTTTATAGGCTCCAACTTTGTAGACTATCTGATAGAAACTAAGCGAGATCAAGGCCTATTGATATTAGATAAAAAAACTTATGCAGCTGATCTAAAAGCACTTGATCGATGGAAGCAAAACACTAAAGTTTGTTTTGTAGAAGGTGACATTTGTGATGCAATTCTTTTGAAAAAGCTTTTCCAAAAGAACAAAATTCAAGGAATTATTCATTTTGCTGCAGAATCACATGTCGATAATTCGATCAGTGGGCCAAAGGATTTTGTAGAAACTAATATTATGGGAACTTTCCGGCTTTTAGAAGCTTCACGAAAAAGCTGGTTAGATAATAATCAAAAGTTAAAACCAGCTTTTAAATCAGCTCGTTTTCATCATATTTCGACAGACGAAGTATATGGAGCTCTTGGATTAAAAGGGGCTTTTACAGAAAAATCACCCTATGCCCCCAATAGCCCTTACAGCGCATCCAAGGCAGCCTCAGATCATTTAGTCCGAAGCTATTTTCATACTTATGGTTTACCGGTTGTGACTACGAATTGTTCAAATAATTTTGGACCATATCAACATCATGAAAAATTGATACCAACAATCATTAGAAAAGCAATTCATGAAGAACCAATTCCAATCTATGGAACTGGAGAAAATATTAGAGATTGGCTTTTTGTAAAAGACCACTGTAAAGCAATTCAAACGGTTTTTGAAAGAGGAGTTTTGGGACAAGTTTATGCAGTTGGCGGAGATAATGAAAAAACCAATCTGGAGTTATGTAATGCGGTAATTAAAATTTTAGATCAAATTGAACCTAGATCCAATGGAGAATCATACTCCAAATTAATAACTCATGTCACCGATCGATTGGGGCATGACTACCGATATGCTATTGATGCAACTAAAATAAAAAAGGATTTAAAATGGCTTCCTCAAACCCCTTTTGAAGAAGGGCTAAAAATCACTGTGGAACACTACCTTACCAAAAGAAAATAAAACAAGAATTATGAAAGGAATTATCTTAGCAGGAGGAAAGGGAACGCGATTATATCCGTTGACCAAAGCGGTAAGCAAGCAACTTATGCCTATTTATGATAAACCGATGATTTATTATCCTCTGGCAACTTTAATTGAAGCTGGAATTCATGAAATCTTGATTATTACAACCCCAGATGACCTTCCCTTGTATCGAAGACTTTTAGGAAATGGATCTAGAATAGGATGCTCTTTTTCTTATAAAGAACAACCAGAGCCAAACGGTTTGGCACAAGCCTTTATTTTGGGGGAAAAATTTATAAACAACGATCCTGTTGCTTTAATTTTGGGAGACAATTTATTTTACGGGACACATTTTATTGAGCAATTAAAAAAATACGCTACTTATGATGGGGGAATGATTTTTGCCAGTAAAGTAAGTGATCCACACCGTTATGGAATAGTTCAATTTGACTCCAATAAAAAAGCAATTAATATAGAAGAAAAACCAACCCATCCAAAGTCTTCTTTTGCTGTACCTGGAATTTATTTTTATGATAACACAGTTGTGAAAAAAGCAAAAAAATTAAAACCAAGTAAAAGGGGAGAACTCGAAATCACGGATCTTAACCGATTGTATATGGATGAAGATTGCTTGCATGTTGAGGTTTTGGATCATGGAACAGCATGGCTAGATACAGGAACGATTGAATCATTAATGGAGGCCAGTCAGTTTGTACAGGTTATTCAATCTAGACAAGGGATTCTTGTTGGCGCTATCGAAGCTGCGGCATATCATTCTGAAGCTATTGGCAAAGACAAGCTGAGTGATTTGGCAGAAGAACTTAAAGGAACTGTATATGGAAATTTTCTAAAGTCATTAATTTTATGACAGTTATGAAAACAATTCAAACAAAAATTGAGGGATGTTGGTTGATTAAACCTAAAGTTATTGAAGACTCAAGAGGTTATTTTTATGAGAGTTTTCAAAAAGAACGTTTTGAACAAGCAACTCAGTCTTCATTTAATCCTATTCAGGACAACGAAGCTTATTCAACTTATGGAGTAATTCGCGGATTGCATTTTCAAGAACCACCTTTTGAACAAGCAAAACTTATTCGTGCATTAAAAGGAACGATCTTAGATGTAGCAGTTGATCTAAGAAAGGATAGCAAAACATACGGAGCAGTAGTTACAGCTGAATTGAGTCAAGAAAATAAAGATCAATTGTTTATTCCTAAAGGATGTGCTCACGGATATGCAGTTCTCAGCTATGATGCGATCGTTTTTTATAAAACAGATGCCTATTATTACCCTGAAAAAGAGGGAGGTGTTTTATACAACGACCCAGAATTCAACATTGATTGGCGTATTCCAGAAAAAGATCAAATTTTGAGTGATAAAGACACTTTATGGAAAGGTTTTAAAAAGGAGATCCTGTGAAAAAAATTCTTGTTACAGGAGCTGAAGGTCAATTAGGAAATACCCTTAAAGAAAAAGCTGGGTCTAGCAGAGACCAGTGGGTATTTTGCGGGAGAAAAGAATTTGATATTACAGATTCAAAAGCGATGGCGGCTTTTTTAAAAGACAAGCAATTTGATTATTGTATCAATTGTGCTGCGTATACTAATGTTGTAAAAGCGGAATTAGAAGTAGACCAAGCGCAGGCCATAAATGTTGAAGCAGTTAAAAAACTAGTTCATTTATGCAATCAAAGTCAAATTACTCTCATTCATATCTCTACAGATTATGTTTTCAATGGCAACAAAAAAACACCATATTTGGAATCGGATGTCACTGCTCCATTAAATCAATACGGTAAAAGTAAATTATTTGGCGAACAGGAGATTCAACAAAATTCAAGAGCATTTTATATTGTTAGAACCTCTTGGTTGTACAGCAAAACACTAGGAAAAAATTTTTATAACTCAATTTTGAGTAAAGCTAAAAAGGGAGAATCGCTCTCTGTTGTGGATGATCAAATAGGAACTCCAACAAATGTTGATCATTTAGCAGCTTTTATTATGCGTTTAATTTCAAAAAAGCCTCCAAAAGGCTTGTATCATTTTTCGGATGAAAAAATAATGAGTTGGTTTGACCTAGCTATAAAAATTTTAAAAGAACACCAACTTGATAATACAGTTAATCCAATAGCTACCTCAGAACCAGGAGTTGTACGACCGCATTACAGTCCAATTTTTTCAAATAAAAAGTTTTGATAAAGTACAGTGTAATAATATCAGCTCATAACGAAGATAAGTTTTTAACGGGAATGCTTCAGACTATTTGTGAACAAACGGTTCTTGCATCCGAAATCCTCCTAGTGAATGACAATTCAACCGATGGTACAGAAGCAATTATGCAAAGTTTTGCGTCTAAACACAAAAACATTACATACTTTAATCACAATTCATCTAAAGAACATTTGCCTGGAACTAAGGTGATCGAAGCTTTTTTATTTGGATTTAAAAAGCTGAAAAGCCCCTTTGATGTAATTGTAAAAATGGATGCGGATATCCTTTTGCCAAAGAACTACTTTGAAGTATTGATGAACGTTTTCAAAGACAAAAAAACCGGAATCGCTGGAGGCTTTTGTTATGAGGAAGATTCTCAAGGAATATGGAAGTTAAATCACCCGATGGACCAGAACCATGTTCGCGGGGCTATAAAAGCCTATTCTAAAAAATGTTATTCAAAAATAGGAGGTCTTATTCCAGCAATGGGGTGGGACACCGCTGATGAGTTTTTGGCTTTATATTTCGGCTTTGAAGTAAAAACTCTTGATAACCTTCACGTAAAACATTTAAGGCCCTTAGGAGCAGGATATGACCTAAAAGCAGATGAGCTGCAAGGAGCTGCTTTTTATGTATTGCGATATGGAAGAACCCTTACTTTTTTAGCAAGTTTGAAGAATGCCATCCTTAAAAAAAGTATTCTTTCTTTTTTAAAGTTGATGAAAGGCTATCAAAAAGCAAAGCGGGAACAACAACCTTTTTTGGTTGATTTAAATCAAGGAAAGTTTATTAGAACTTATCGCTGGAACAAGATTTTAAAAATCAGGGGCTAAAAAAGGATGATGTGAAAATGTCCGAAAAAAATCAATCTTACTGGATCAGTTGTAAAGAATGCCATGGAATGGGTAAAAAAAGACAAAGGCTTCGAAAGAAAATTCGACTCAATTATCAGAAAGAATTAGAGGAATTTGAAAAAATGAAAGACATAGGTTTAGCACCAACTCCTCCAAAAGGGCATTTGAATTCCTGTAAAAATTGTTCAGGATCGGGATTACTTCCAGCAGGAAGTCTAACAGAACCGGACATAAAAAACTTTCCGCACATTGCAATTATTGGTTGTGGGATAGGAGGAGTTGCTTTGGCTGTTGCATGTTTGCAACGACGAATACCTTTTACCCTTTATGAGCGTGACATCAATTTTAAAACACGCTCTCAAGGGTATGGTCTAACCCTTCAGCAAGCGAGTAAATTCACAGAAGCTTTTGGTCTGACCACTTTAATAGAAGGGGTTGTATCGACCCGACACATCGTTCACAACACCGAGGGGAAAGTCATGGGTGAATGGGGAATGAGAAAATGGCTAGAAACCAATTCTAAAAAACCTCTCAGACGAACCAACATTCATATTGCAAGACAGTCATTGCGGTCAAGTTTGCTTAAACAACTTGGGGGACATGATCAGGTAAGTTGGGGACATCAATTAATAGACTTTAAAGAAACTCGAGGAAAAGGAGTAGATTTAACTTTTTGGGTAGGCAGAAAAATAAAAAAAGCAAAAGCGGATCTGGTGATAGGTGCTGATGGGATTCGAAGTTCGGTTAGAAAAATACTAATAGGAGAAGAAATAACACCTTTACGATATTTAGATTGTATAGTAATTTTAGGCATTTGTCCTCTAGAGAAGCTCAAAAACCGCAACTATTCTTTATTGGATTCTGCAACAGTATTTCAAACTGCAAATGGGGATGAACGTATTTATATAATGCCTTTTTCTTCAGATGCTGTAATGTGGCAGTTGAGCTTTCCAATAAAAGAAAAAGAGGCTAAAAGGTTAAGTGTTCAAGGAGCTTCTGCACTCAAAAAGGAAGCTTGTCGAAGGGCACAATGGCATAAACCCATTCCACAGATTTTGGAAGCAACTGATGAAACTCAAGTTTCAGGTTATCCCATTTATGATCGAAAATTGCTTCATCCTGATTTATTGGCAAAAGCGGGACAGACAACCTTAATTGGTGATGCAGCGCACCCCATGAGCCCTTTCAAAGGCCAAGGAGCCAATCAAGCTTTGTTGGATGCCCTAGAATTAGCTCGAGCAATATCCAAAGGTTGTAGACCTAGTTCTCAATGGAGATCAACAGGAATAAGAGCAAGCGTATTGAATTCTTTTGAATTAGAAATGTTAGAACGTACAGCTTCAAAAGTTAATGATTCTGCTGCTGCTGCTAAGTTTTTACATTCTGAGGTTGTACTTCAAGAAAAGGATGAGCCTAGAGGAACGTACCTCAAGAAAAAACCATAAAAACTTAACAAAAGCTTTATGTTGAGTACTCAAAAATCAATTCATATGGCAGAAAAATTTTAGAATTCGACTCTTTCTTACAAACTACGGGTAACATTCCCGGAGTCTTTTTATATTTGTTGGGCTAAAAAGAAACAGATGAATATTTTGATCATTGGCGGCGGCGGTCGCGAACACACTATTGCCTGGAAACTGTCACAAAGTAAACAATGTGAGCAACTTTTTGTAACTCCGGGAAATGCAGGAACCCATCAAATTGCCCAAAACCTTTCACTAGACGTCAATGATTTTCAAGGTATTAAGCAAGCAGTTATAGAAAACAACATTCAGATGGTAATTGTTGGGCCAGAAGACCCATTAGTCAATGGAATACATGATTTCTTTTTAAGAGATATTAGCTTAAAGGAAGTAACGTTTGTGGGCCCTAGAAAAGCTGCTGCAACTTTAGAAGGGAGTAAAGAATTTGCCAAGGAGTTTATGAAAACTCACAACATTCCAACAGCACGATACGATAGTTTTACAGCCGAAACTGTAGAAGAAGGCTGTCTTTTTTTGGAAACAATGAAAGCACCATATGTATTGAAAGCTGACGGCCTGGCTGCCGGGAAAGGGGTATTAATTTTAGAAAACTTAACTGACGCGCAAAACGAATTGAGACAAATGTTAATCGGACAAAAATTTGGTCAGGCTTCAAAAAAAGTTGTTATCGAAGAATTCCTAAAGGGAATAGAGTTGTCTTGTTTTGTTTTGACAGACGGCAAAAACTATTTGACACTTCCCATGGCTAAAGACTATAAACGCATTGGAGAAGGAGATACAGGGCTTAATACAGGAGGAATGGGAGCCATTTCTCCTGTACCTTTTGCCTCTCCACAATTCATTAAGAAAATAGAAGATCGAATAATCAAACCGACAATGGATGGTTTTCAAAAAAGCAACCTACCATTTCAAGGTTTTGTTTTTATTGGACTGATTAAGGTTGGTGAAGATCCTTTTGTAATTGAATACAATGTACGGATGGGAGATCCAGAAACTGAGGTTGTTTTTCCAAGAATTCAGAATGACTTGGTTGATCTTTTTAAAGCGGTTGGAACTCAAACTTTAGATCAACATCAATTGCAAATTGATCCAAGATCAGCAACCACTATTGTAGCGGTTTCGGGTGGATATCCAGAAGCGTATCAAAAAGGGAAAAACATAACGGGGATCTCTGAAGTAAAAACAAGCACTGTTTTTCATGCAGGAACACAAATGGGAGAAGGAATAGTAAAAACCTCAGGAGGAAGGGTATTAGCGGTTACTTCCTTTGGAAAAGACCATAATGAGGCACTTGAACAATCTTATAAAGCCTTAGGAAAAATTAATTTTCAGGGGATGTATTATCGAAAAGACTTAGGATTCGATTTATAAAAATGAGTGAGCAGAAGGGTCTTTATTTTCTTCCCCTTTATCATTAAAAATTTTCAATTGAATGGTCCAATAAACCAGTAATGAAAAGATAACGATTGCAAAAACCCAGTTGATAATATTTGCCAACCACCAGTTATTAAGCTCGAGTTCTCTTAAGATGTTATAAGGTGAAAACAACACTTCTTCAAATAACCATGTAATAGCCTCAAAAAATTCCTTCATTTTTGTAAAATATAAATTTTATTACAAAGTTATAAAAAGCTTCTGTGAATCCAATGCTTTTGTTGAATTTAGCAAAAAAATATGCTTTTATGCTTTTACCTTAAACCAATAGCTTAGAAGCTTTTTCAAAATCCCACGTTTTATTTTAGAAAAAACAGAAAGAATGCTCAATTCAATAAAAGTTGAGCCAAAAACAAGAGTGTGTGCCAAGAGTCTTGAAATACCCTTAAAGTGTTTTTGAATGTATTTGTGAGATGAAATTATAACTTCAGCTTTTGTTAAAATAGTTATGTCTGTTGTTTTTCTCGATGCTCCACCATGGTCATGAATACAATGCCAGTCGTTTAAGAGAACCCTTTTCATTCCTAGTTCTGATGCTCTTTTACTTAGGTCTATATCTTCATAATACATCCAGAAAAATTCATCCCAAGAAGTAAGCTTCTTAAAATCACTTAGACGAATTAGGACAAAAGCACCTGAAATCCAATCTGGGGAACCAACCGAGTTTGAATTTATTGCTTTTTTGGATTGAGTTCGGCGAATTATATTTCTTTCTAAACTTCTTAAAGGACCTAACACGTTTAAAGCATTTGGGAAAATTCCATAAGGAAAACAGTTTTCCCCATTACTTTTTATTTGTTTAATAGAAATTAGCTTGTAGTTTGGGTTTTTGTCACAGTGAGTGAGTAATCCTTCTAGACAATCGCTTGGAATTAGGGTATCGGGATTAAGAAACAACAACCACTTACTATCAGCCAGGCGAGCACCAGCATTACAACCATAGGAAAATCCACCATTAATTTTTTCTTCTACCCAATCCACCCATGGAAATTGTTTTTTAAAATCAGATATTCTCCCATCATTTGAAAAATTATCTGAAACAATAACTTTTTTTATTGGGACGGTCTGCTTATCTAAGCTTTTAAGACATTTTGAGAGCATATCCCAACAGCGATAATTAACAATAACAACCGTTAAATCTAACATTAAATTAACATTTTACACTCCAAAGATAAATTAATATTTACGACAAAAAGTTAGCCCACAAACAAATATATAAAGCATTCGGTAAATTTAAATTAGCATCCAGACCATGTATAAAAAACAATGTTTTACCTTTATATCTTAAATTTAAAGAATTCTTTTGGTTTAAAAAAGGGTTGAATAAAATTAGAAATAATGTTTACGAGAGTTTTTGAAAAAACTTCTTTACCCAAGATTAATTAAAAATCATGTTTACAAGAATTTTTGGTAAAACCACTTTATTGAGTTATTTAATTGCCTTTGTATTGCTTTTTTTGGCAGTTTATTCGCATCACAAAGCTATTTTGCTAAACAATCCTCTGGAAGGGAGTACTTTTAAATTGATTATATCAACTGTTTTGTCGGTAATTAGCTTATTATTCGTTGAATGGACGGTAAGGCGACAATCTTTGTTTCGGGAAGGGAGTTATCATTTACTATTATTTTCTGTCTTTTTTTGGATATTGCCAATTAATCGCTGGGACATATGGCTTTGGATTGCTTCTTTACTTTTTTGGCTTAGTTTTATAAACATTATAAAATTTGATAATAATAAGCTGAGTAATAACTTTGTTTTCAATTCAGGCTTTTGGCTGGTTTTCTCGATCTTTTTTAAAGTTGACTTCTTTTATTTTTATCTGACGATATGGGGAGTCTTATATCTTAAAGGTCAGTTAAGTTTTAAAAATATATTAATTACCCTACTTCCTGTTTTTTGTGTCAGTGTTATTTGGCTTACGCTGTTAACACTCATTCCAAATTTTCCTTCTTTAAAAACGGCAAACCTAATACTCAATAAATTTTCTTTTTTGTGGAGTGAACGATATTCAGATAGTTTGGGATTGTTTTTAGTAATCATAACAATGATTCTGGTTGTTTTAAAATATTTTAAAATATTGACTTACAGTGGAAATAAACAAAAAAATAGTTTTTATAATATTATCTTAATTTTATTTTCCAGCATAATAATAATTCTTTTAGGAGGAAGCGGGAATGTGATTTCCTGGATTTCCTTTTTGATGGTTACCTCAATTTTATCAACTCAGTTTTTTGAAAGTTTCAACAGGAAATGGCTTGTAGAACTATTTTTTTTGGCCTACTTTTTAATTGTTTTTGAAAAAGAGATGACTAATTTATTATTTTAAAAAAAACGCCTGCATGATAATTCATTTTCATTTTCATTTTAAAACTACAGGGGTAACAAGAAGTGTTGAAAGTATAGTTCCGTGTCTGAACAAACAAGAAGAAACAAAAATATTTGGGTATGGAATTTCAAGTCATAAGATTTCTTTCGCAAAAGTTTTAAGAGCAGTTTTTTCTCTAGATAAAACGATAATTCATACCCACAGAAATAACGAAATGCTATTGGCATTAATGCTGCGTCTCTTTGGAGGTAAATTCAAATTATGTTCTACTCGTCACGCAGATTCTGAGCCCTCTAGTTTTACTGATTATCTAATGTCTATGGCTGATTCACGGATTAGTTTAAGCAAGCAAATGGATCAAAAGTTAAAAACAGAAACTACCATCATCGGACATGGAGTTGACACAAATTATTTTATACCTAAAAAAGCTCTCGAAAACTCAAAAGATAAAATAATAAGTGTCGTAGGAAGAATTAGGAAATCCAAAGGGCAAAGAGATGTAATAGAAGCTGCCGTTCCTTTATTACAAAAAAATCCAGAATGGAAAATACAATTTATTGGCACAGTAGATTCAGAAGCATATGCTCAAGAGATAAAAACAATAGCAAAAAAAAATTCTGTAGAAAATCAGCTTCAATTTATTTCACAAACCAATGAAATGAACGTTTACTATCAGAACAGCTCCGGAGTTATTATTGCTTCTTATACTGAGGGATTTTCTCTGGTTTGTTTAGAGGCCATGTCTTGTGGATGCATAACAATAGCAACTGATCAGGTAGGGATCCATTCTGAGGTGATAAAACACAATAAAAACGGATTTTTATATCCGAAAGGCTCTATTAGTTCTTTAAGAGAAATTATTAAAAAAGTATTTGAAAACCCAGATCTTTTGGAAGGAAAACAAATTCGTCAGACGATATTAAAAAACTGGAGTAATGATGTTGCTTCTAAAAAACTATTTGAGCTTTACAATAAATTAAGGACAGCCTAAAAAAGCTACACTTCATCATAATTGACAACTACTTTTGGAGAGGTAGGTACTGCTTGGCAGGTCAAAACCAATCCATCTTTAACCTCTTCATCCGTTAAAACCTGATTGTTAGCCATTGAAGCCGATCCCTCAGTGATTTTGGCAATACAACTGCAACAAACTCCACCTTGACACGAATAAGGGGCATCAATTTTTTGATTCAATGCAGCATCAAGAATTGTATTTGAATAGGAACCTTCAATATTATAGGTACTATCATCGGCTATAATTTCTAGAGCAACTAGGTCAGAGGAGGAAGCGGCTTTTGAAGTTGATTTTTCTTTTGAAGCAGAAAAAAGTTCAAAGTAAACTTGAGTTTCTGAAATATCATTTTTCAGAAGAGTGTTTTTAACTTCAAAGATCATGGGTTCTGGACCACAGAGATAAAATGCTGTAGACAGTTGCCCTGTATTTTTGAGCACATATTTAACAATACTAGAATTGATTCGACCAAAACGGCCCTCTTTTTCATTCGATTGGCTGAAGAGCCAAAGTATTTTTAGTTGTGAAGGATGCTCAGATTCTAATGTTTTTAATTCATCATAAAAAAGAGTTTGTTCAGGAGTTTTATTACCGTAGACTAGTGTAAAATGGGTATCCTTATCTGCATTTAATGTAGTTTTAAGAATTGAGAAAATGGGAGTAATCCCGCTACCTGCTGCAAAAGCAGTCACATTTTTGGAGTTATTATCATAAAGAAAACGCCCTTCGGGTTCAGCAACTTCTAGGGAATCCCCAACTTTTAATTTTTGAGTAGCATGAGTTGAAAAAAGACCGTCAGAAATCCGTTTAATTCCTACTTCGAGAAAGTTTTCAAATGGTGCAGAACACAAAGAATACGATCTTCTAATCTCTTTACCATTAAGGGTTGTTTTAAGATTAATGTACTGTCCCGATTGAAATTGAAAACATTCTTTTAGTGAGGAAGGAACTTCAAAACCAATAGCCGATGCTTCAGATGTAAGCGCTTTGATGTTTTTTATTTTTAGCGTGTGATATACTGCCATTGTTTTTTTACAAAAATAATAAACCTAAAGAATTTCTTCTAAAATTGTAACATTATTTATATTTAGTCAACCAATTTTAAATTAACCACAATGTTACATTAATGTCATCATCTCTATTTCAACTTGGCCGCAAAAAGTTTTTACGAGCTCCGCAATTAGAGGCCAAATTCACCATCAAAATATTGATGGGTCTTGTGATTCTTTATTTTGCAGGATCTTTTTTGTTTGCAGGAGTTGTGATTTATCCCGCCCTAAGTAAGAAATTTCTTGAGCAAGATGCGATTTCAATCATTAACAGTTTTTTGGTTTTAATTTTTGCTTTTGAGTTGATTATACGTTATTTTTTGCAGCAGCTTCCTGTTACAGAAATCAAATCTTTCCTTCTTCTGTCGATCCCCAAAAAACGAATTATTAGAAATGTTTTATTGCGATCTCTGATTACAATTTATAATGTGATTCCTTTTTTGCTTTATCTACCGATCAGTATTGCTATGTTTAATGATGATTATCTTTTAAGTCAGGTATTCGCTTGGTGGGTATCACTTGCACTTTTATCTCTAAGTATAAATTTTATAACAATTTTAGTAAATAAAAACAACAAGGTTTTAGCAACTTTTGTTCTAGTATTTATTTTTGTCTATGTTGTTGAGTATTATTCTGAAACAGAAATTTTAAGATCAACAGGGCATTTTTTTGACAGTTTATTGGCCCATCCTATTTTGGTATTGCTTCCGGCATCAATTTTTTTAGGGTTATATTTTATAACCTTTAAATTTTTAAAAATAAATATAAACTTAGAGGGGTCTCTTGTTGCAAAAACTGGAGTTGCGAATGCTGAACGCTATAACTTTCTCAATGTTTTTCGTCCTCATGCACTTTTTCTTAAAAATGATTTAAGGTTGATTGTACGTAACATTAGACCTAGAAATATTGTACTAGCGTCCTTTCTCTTTTTGTTTTATGGCCTAGCTTTTTTCCCTTCAATAGAATACCAGTCCGCGTTTTTTATTCCTTTTGCTTCGATTTTTATTACGGGAGGTTTTTTATTGACCTTCGGAAACTATGTTCCAGCTTGGGACAGTGAATACTATCCATTTTTGATGTGTCAAAACTTGTCTTACAAGCAATATTTAGATTCAAAATGGCGCTTGATGACCTTTGCTGTTCTTGTGTCGACAGTATTATCAATTCCTTACATCTACTTTGGAGTAGATATATATTTGATGATTTTATCGGGAGCTTTTTTTAATATTGGTTTAGGGACATGGATAACACTTTACGGAGGCTTACTCAATAAACAGCCCCTAAAATTAAACGTAAAAGCCAAAGCTTTTGAGAACACTCAAGCCTTTTCTGGAAAACAATTTTTAATGATTTTACCTAAAATGATTTTACCCGTTTTACTTTATCTAATTCCTGCTCAAGTTTTTAATTCAACAGTAGGCCTTATCACTCTGGCATCCAGTGGCATATTGGGAATTATTTTTAAAAACCAAATTCTTAACCAAATGGTCAAATTGTTCGTAAAAGAAAAACACCAAACGCTTCAGGCCTTTACTCAAAAATAAAACAATGATTAAAACAAATTCGCTAACCAAAATTTATGGAGATAAAACAGCTTTGAGCATTGATCAACTCGAAATTCCAACAGGGCAGTCTTTTGGATTGGTTGGAAATAATGGTGCAGGAAAAACTACTTTCTTTAGTTTGTTGCTTGATCTTATAAAGGCATCTTCGGGTGAAATTATTTCCAACAAAATAGCAGTAGCTATAAGTGAGGAATGGAAAAACTTTACTTCTGCTTTTATAGACGATTCTTTTTTGATAGGGTATCTGACTCCCGAAGAATATTTTTATTTTGTTGGCTCTTTAAGAGGGATTGATCAAAAAGAGATAGACCTTTTTTTGGAAGCATATGCTGATTTTTTTAATGATGAAATCCTAAATCAAAAAAAATATTTACGTGACTTTTCAAAGGGGAATCAGAAAAAGGTAGGTCTAGTTGCGACCTTTATTGGGAAACCAAAAGTCATTATTTTGGATGAACCTTTCGCAAACTTAGATCCAACAACTCAAATCAAATTAAAGCAATTAATACACAAAAAATCAGAGGATAAGGAACTAACTTTATTGATATCAAGCCATGATTTGAATCACCTAACAGAAGTTTGTAATCGTATTGTGTTATTGGAAAAAGGATCTGTGATTATGGATAAAGAAACTACTGCTAAAACACTTCAAGAGTTAGAAGATTATTTTTCTGCTTAAAGGCATACTAAAACCCTTAAATTTAAGTTATTATTATACATCATTTTATTTTTTGAAAAAAGTATTAAAATTTAGTGTTTTTTACGTCATTATTTGGGGTATCTGGAGCTGTTCAACTCAGAAGGACCGTTTTTTTAATAGAGAGTACCATAGTTTGAACACAAAATTTAATGTGCTTTTCAACGCAGAAGAAGCCTTGGATTTAGGAACGATAATTTTGGCAAGTGAGGCCCAAGATGATTTTTTAAATATCCTTCCAGTAGAATTAATCTCCCTGGATGGAGAAGATGAAAATTCTACAGCCGCGATTCCTAGCTTCATCCGAGCAGAGGAAAAGGCAGTAAAGGCCATTCAAAAGCATTCCATGAATTTTAATGGCAAACAAAAAAATGATCAAATCAGTAAGGCTTATTTGCTTTTGGGGAAAGCGCGGTATTATGACAGACGTTTTTTTCCTGCTCTTGAAGCATTTAATTTTTTATTTGGTTTAAGTTCTGAAGCAGATGTTTTTTACGAAGGGAAATTGTGGAGAGAGAAAACGAACATACGACTTCGCAATGATGAGCTGGCGGTTTCCAATTTAAAACCACTGGCCAGAACAATGTCAAAAAAAAGTAAACTTTATGCAGAAGTTAATGCAACTTTAGCTCAGGCTTTTTTGAATATTCAACAAACAGATTCTGCGCTTAAATATATTAAAACAGCAGCAAAAGCTGAGCGCGATAGAACCTTACAAACTCGTTATCGTTTTATCGAAGCTCAACTTTTTGAGCTTTTGAAGCAAAAAGATTCAGCACAACTCGCTTTTTCATCCATTGTAGACTTAAAACGAAAAGCTCCCCGACTATATTGGATGCATTCTAAATTGAACGAATTGCGAATACAATCCGAAATTAGTGGAGAGAGTCCAGAAAAAGCATTGGAAAAGCTAAGCAATGCTTTTGAAAACGAAAACTTCACTCACTTAATTTACAGACAGCAAGCACGGTATTATTTGACTCAAGGAAAGGATAGTTTAGCAAAACAATTTTATAATAAATCTTTGAGATCCCCAAGCATAGACCGGCCTACCCGAAGACAAAATTATCGAGATCTAGCAAACAAAGCATTTGATTATGGAAATTATGTAGGAGCAGGAGCATATTTAGATAGTCTTTTGGGTCAATTTCTTCAAGAAAGTCGTCAAAGAACAATTGTTTTGAGAGAGCGAGAGGGACTTCAAGATGTTATTTTTTATGAAAAAACTATTCGAGTGGCAGACAGTATTCTTAAACTCACCTCAATGCAACCCGAAGAACAATTAGCCTATTACCAAAAAGCAATAGACTCTAAAAGAGCGAAAGAACTAGCAAAAATTGAACTAGAAAAAAGACCTCTTATAAGTATTTTGAATGGATCAAATCAGAAAAAATTTTATTTTTATAATGAAAACCTTGTAGTCCTGGGGAAACAAGAATTTGCTTCCAATTATGGGAATCGTCCAAATATAGACAATTGGAACAGAATAGAATCTTTAAATAAGACTATTGTTTTAAATCAAAATGAGGCAAGTGTTGAAAAAGAACAAAAGCTTATTATCAAAGAAGATGCTCAATCCTATGTAGACCTACTTCCTAAATCTTTAACATTTTTAGACAGCTTATCTGACCAAAGAAATCAAGCATATCTAGAATTAGGAATTTTATACAAGGAAAAATTTAAGAACTCTGTTTTAGCTAGTAACCGTCTAAAAAAATTGTTAGCCAGTGAACCTAACGAAAATCAAGAAATCAACGCATGGTATCATTTATTTAAAATGAATGAGTTAGATAAACCAAAAACTGCGTTTGTTTATAAAGAAAAAATTTTAAATGAATATCCAGATTCTCGTTTTGCAAGAATAATCAATGACCCAGAAAATTTTAAATTAAAAGAAAATGAAACTCCTGAAATTCGATATGAGTCGCTATATGATTTGTATTTAAAACAACAATACGAGGAAGTTTTAACTCAAGGAGAAGATCTGTTGATTATTTTTAGCGGTTCTCCTTTGGTTTCAAAAGTAGCTCATATTATGGCTAATGCATCAGGGCGATTAGATGGTATTGAGGTATGGAAAGAGAAATTGAATAAATTGATTGAAATTTATCCCAATTCAGAAGCTTCATCTCAAGCCAAAAACACTTTGGCTGCATTGAAAACAACTATTCAGGGAGAAAAACCAACTAAGGTTTATTTGAACTATAAATTGATTTTCCCAATTTTAAAGGAAAATCAAAAACAATTTCAGGAATTGAGTGATGAAGTAAAACGGGCACTTAAAGAGGCAAATATATCATTTGGAAGTATTACAAATGAAGTATATGATCGAGACTATGTTTTTTTAGTGGTTAACGATTTAAGGGAAAAACCGAATACTACATTTATACTCAAAGACACAACACTAACCGAATTATCAAGTATGTTTTCAAATAAATTTGTAGTTTTGTCATCCCAATACAAAGACATTCAATTGTTTAAAAACTGGAAAGCAATTAAATAATCTATATTTAACATGAAAAATAACGAACTCAACGGGCAACCCAATCGAATAGAGAAAAACACCAAAATTAAAGGAGATATTGTTTCTGAAGCAGATTTCAGAATAGATGGAACTTTAGAAGGCTCGATTAAAACATCAGGGAAGGTTGTTATCGGAAAAGATGGTGTCATCAAAGGAGTAATCGATTGTGCTTTTGCTGATATTGAAGGAAAATTTAATGGGAAGTTAGAGGTTAAAGAAAGCCTTTCTTTGAAATCTATGTGTCAACTAGATGGCGAAGTAGTTATTGGAAAACTCATTGTAGAATCTGGAGCAATTTTTAATGCTAAATGCACTATGCGCTCAACTTCAGATGTAAAATCATTAAGCGAAAAAATTGAAAAAACAGCCTAAACACTGGCTTGTTTTTTCTTCTTTAGCTGTTCAAATTGCAGTAGTAGTTTACGCAGCTGTTAAGGGAGGTCATTGGCTTGATCAATATTTTAAAACTCAAAGTAATTTTTGGGCATTGTCTTTATCTGCTCTAGGAATTATTTTGATTTTGATTCTCATACAAAAACAATCAAAACATTTAAACGATTCTTGAAAACAAATACAGCATTCATCTTTGTACTAATTTTCACTGCAGTTTTAATCGTTCATTTGGGAGTTTTATACTTTTTTGGAATCTCCCTTTGGTCGAATAACATTTTGCTGAGTTATAGTTCAAATTTTCTTTTAGCAGCAATAATCTTATGGATCTTATTTAAAGTTTTTGATCGGAATAAAGATCATGTTGGCTTTTTATTTATGGGAAGTAGTTTACTTAAATTTCTCCTTTTTTTTCTTGTTTTTTATCCAGTATATAAAGCAGATGGAATTGTTCAAAAAACAGAAGCAGTTACCTTTTTTATACCATATTTCACGGGTTTGTTTCTAGAAACAGTACTGTTAGTTCGAAAATTAAATAAAATATAAGTAGGAAGTGTTTTTCTTTTTAATGTAAAGCCTTACATTTGCATCGCATTTCAAAAAACAATGAGCAGATCCACTAGATTTACTTTACTTAACAAGAAAACACTGATTTTAATAGTAATACTTATATCAGGGTTAGTGTTTGCCAAAGAAAAAGAAGAATCCTCTAAAAACCTTCCTGCCAAAGAAATTCAAAAAAAAGAGATCAAAGATTACATCATGCATCATTTGCAGGATTCTTATGATTTCAGTTTGTTTTCATACACCGATGAGGATGGAGCTCATGTTTATTTTGGTTTTCCTCTTCCAATAATTCTTTGGGATAATGGGCTAAAAGTTTTTTCCTCTTCCAGATTTCACCACGGTGAAACTGTTGCAGAAGTTGACGGCAACTTTTATGCCATCAGTCACAACAAAATTTATAAAACAGATCAAGCGGGCACTATTATTTACGATCAAGAGCATCATGCTACAAACATAGCTCCTTTGGATTTATCAATTACTAAAGGTGTTCTGAGTATAATGTTTACTGCATTTTTAATGTTCTTTTTATTCAAAAGCCTTGCAGATTCCTATGCTAAAAATGGTCGAATTGCCTCTGGAGCGGGTCGCTTTTTTGAACCAATTGTACTTTACATTCGAGATGATATTGCCATTCCAAACATTGGAGAAAAACATTATAAAAAATACATGAGTTTTTTGCTTACCGTATTTTTCTTTGTTTGGTTTCTTAATATTTTGGGGTTAACTCCGCTCGGAATTAATGTAACAGGTAATATTGCTGTAACATTTTGTTTGGCGTTACTTACTTTCCTTTTGACGAACCTTACTGGGACTAAAGATTATTGGTTGCACATTTTTGACCCTTTGGGGACAACAATGAAGTGGTATGCCAAAATTCCATTGTACATTATTTTAATTCCGATAGAAGTTTTGGGGATATTTATTAAACCTTTTTCTCTCTTAATTCGTTTGTATGCAAACATGCAAGCAGGGCATATTGTTTTGATGAGTTTGATAGGGTTGATGTTTATATTTAAAAGTTGGTTAGGAAGTCCGCTTTCATTTGGACTTGCTTTTGCAATTTCACTGATTGAAGTTTTAGTAGCCTTGCTACAAGCATATATATTTACGATGTTATCAGCGCTGTATTTTGGTTTTGCCTCAGAGGAGCATGAGCATCACAATGAAATTGAAGCGCATTAAGCGATTCATATAATGAGTGTTTAATTTAATATTTACAATTATGGAAATTCCAGTAATGGTAGGTGCAGGTTTAGTTGTTATCGGTGTCGGAATGGGTATCGGAAGAATTGGTGGTTCTGCAATGGATGCAATTGCACGCCAACCTGAAGCTTACGGAAAGATTCAAACAGCGATGTTAATCGCCGCTGCATTGATCGAAGGTATTGGTTTTGCTGCACTTTTTGCAGTAAGCTAAAACAAATTGATAAAGCTGTAACGGTTGGTTGCAGCTTTATTTTTAAAGTAAAAATTAAACCATAAACAAATAGAATGGAAAAATTATTAAACGAGTTTTCATTAGGTCTTTTTTTCTGGCAATTATTATTGTTTGTTGCTCTTCTATTGTTGCTCAAAAAGTTTGCTTGGAAGCCCATTTTAGATGCTGTTAATGAACGAGAAACATCAATTAAAGACTCGTTGAGTGCAGCAGAAAAAGCTCGTGATGAAATGCAAGCCGTTCAGGCCGACAACAAACGCATTTTAAAAGAGGCTCGTGCTGAAAGAGATGCTCTTTTATCTGAAGCAAAAACAGCAAGTATTCAAATGATTAATCAAGCAAAGGAAGATGCAAAAGCTGAGGCAGATAAAATAATTGCTCAAGCCCAAGAAATGATTCAAAACGAAAAGAAAGCAGCTGTTAATGATTTGAAAAGTCAAGTTGCTCAACTTTCGATTGACATAGCTGAAAAAGTTTTACAAACTGAATTGAAGGATAAAGCAACTCAACAAAAATTAGTAAAACTATTGGTTGACGAGATTTCCGTAAAATAAATTGATGAAAAATAACCGTGCCGCATTACGTTATGCAAAAGCTACTTTAAGTCTTGCACTAGAGCAGGGGAATGCTCCTGTAATCGAACAAGACATGGTCGCCGTTATTGATGCTTGTTCTACAAATCAAAATCTGGTAGATTTTTTGGACAACCCCGTTCTTTCAATACAATCTAAACAAGAAATGGTTTTTAAAGTTTTCAGCTCCTTTTCAGAGGGAAGTAAAAACTTGATTAGTATTCTAGCAGCTAATAATCGAATCAACTTGTTAGATCAGGTTGCAGAACAATTTGTTGCCCTCAATCAAATTCAACAAGGAAAACAAAAAGCAGTGGTAACCTCAGCAGTTCCTCTAACACCAGTCCTCGAAAAAACAATACTCGATAAAGCTAAAGAATTATCTTCAGCAACCTTAATCCTAAGTAATGTTGTAAATCCATCCATCATAGGAGGATTTATTTTACGGATTGGAGATTTACAATATAATGCAAGTGTAGTCGATCAATTAGACACACTAAAAAGACAATTGACAAAAACCAATTATAGCGTTTAAATACATACTATGGCAGCAATTAAACCCGCTGAAGTTTCAGCAATTTTAAAAGACCAACTCGCAGGATTTGAAGCATCAGCTTCATTGGACGAAGTAGGAACAGTTCTTCAAGTAGGAGACGGAATAGCACGTGTTTACGGACTTTCTAATGCTCAATATGGAGAATTAGTTCGATTTGATTCTGGACTTGAAGGAATGGTCTTGAATTTAGAAGAAGATAATGTAGGAGTTGTACTGTTGGGACCTTCAAAAGAAATTTCGGAAGGAGACACCGTAAAACGAACTAAGAGAATCGCTTCTATCAAGGTAGGAGAGAGTATAGTGGGTCGAGTTGTTGATACCTTAGGAAATCCAATTGACGGAAAAGGATCTTTAGAAGGAGAATTGTTTGAAATGCCTCTGGAACGAAAAGCACCTGGGGTAATTTATCGTCAGCCAGTAAATGAACCTATGCAAACGGGGATCAAGTCTATTGACGCCATGATTCCGGTTGGTAGAGGACAACGTGAATTGGTTATTGGTGACCGTCAAACAGGGAAAACTACAGTTTGTATTGACACCATCTTGAATCAAAAAGAATTCTACGATGCCGGTGAACCGGTGTATTGTATCTATGTTGCTATTGGTCAAAAAGCTTCAACAGTAGCAGGGATAGCAAAAGTATTGGAAGACAAAGGCGCATTGGCTTATACAACAATTGTTGCAGCTAACGCATCAGACCCAGCTCCAATGCAGGTTTATGCACCTTTCGCAGGAGCAGCAATTGGTGAATATTTTCGGGATACAGGACGTCCAGCTTTGATTATATATGATGATTTATCTAAACAAGCTGTGGCTTACCGTGAGGTATCCTTACTACTCCGTCGCCCACCAGGACGTGAAGCCTATCCCGGGGATGTATTTTACTTACATTCTCGTTTGTTGGAGCGTGCAGCAAAAGTTATTGCTGATGATGAAATAGCTAAAGGGATGAATGACCTTCCAGACTCATTAAAAGATAAAATTAAAGGAGGAGGCTCTTTAACTGCACTTCCAATTATTGAAACTCAAGCAGGAGATGTATCTGCATACATACCCACTAATGTGATTTCAATTACAGATGGACAAATTTTCTTGGAGTCTGATTTGTTTAACTCTGGAGTTCGTCCTGCAATTAATGTTGGTATTTCAGTATCACGTGTTGGAGGTTCTGCACAGATTAAATCCATGAAAAAAGTATCGGGAACTCTAAAATTAGATCAAGCCCAATTCCGAGAATTGGAGGCTTTTGCTAAGTTTGGATCTGACCTTGATGCGGCAACTTTAAATGTTATTGAAAAAGGGCGTCGTAATGTAGAGATTTTAAAGCAAGCTCAGAATGACCCTTACACCGTTGAAGACCAAACAGCAATAATTTACGCAGGATCAAAAAACCTATTGCGAAGTGTTCCTGTTGATCAAGTAAAGGCATTTGAAAAGAGCTTTATCGAAACATTGAACAGCAAGCATAGAGATGTTCTAGATACTATTAAAGCAGGAAAGTTAACGGATGAGGTTTTGGACACCCTAAACAGTGTAGCTAAAGAAACAGCAGCTCAATTTGAATAAACGAATAGTAGTATGGCTAATTTAAAAGAGATACGGAATAGGATTGCATCGGTTTCCTCGACTATGCAAATAACTTCTGCCATGAAAATGGTTTCTGCAGCAAAACTCAAGAAAGCTCAAGATGCCATTACGGCTATGCGACCATATTCCGATAAATTAACCGAACTGATTCAGAATTTGAGCAATTCTATTGATGGAGATACGCAAAACCCTTTCACAGTAAAAAGACCGATTCAAAATGTCTTAATTATTGTAATAACCTCCAATCGTGGTTTATGTGGTGGGTTTAACTCAAGTGTAATAAAAGAGGTTACCAAAAAAGTTGAGACTACTTATGCGAACAAAAACGTAAGTCTACTTACTCTTGGGAAAAAAGGAAATGATATTTTACAAAAATCCTTTTCTGTAGTAGAAAACAACAATGATATCTTTGATCAGTTGACGTTCTCTAATGCCAGTAAAATTGCAGAAAGGTTTATGAGTGATTTTACTAGTAAGGAGTACGATATTATTGAAGTGGTTTACAATCGTTTTAAAAATGCAGCTACTCAAATTGTTACAACAGAAGCCTTATTGCCAATTATTTCAACTCAAGACGAAAATACGACAACACCTACCGATTATATTTTTGAACCCACGCAAGAATCAATCGTAGACGAACTATTACCCAAAAGTATTAAAATGCAATTGTTTAAAGCATTAAGAGACTCTTTTGCAAGTGAACATGGGGCCAGAATGACCGCTATGCACAAAGCAACAGATAATGCTACAGACCTCAGAGATCAATTAAAATTGACTTATAATCAAGCACGTCAAGCATCGATAACAAATGAAATCCTTGAAATAGTAGGTGGAGCAGAAGCCCTGAATTCATAATTTTTTAGAGCAACATTTTTTACAAAGCCCTTTTACTAGGGCCTTTTTATGAAAGTTTTCTTTGGTACGGTCTACAGTTTTATGCCATTCTTTTTTGTATTTTTAGGGGTATAAAAAAGAAAGATGATTACTGTACCCATAATAAATGAAAGTCCATTTGATCTCCCAAGTTTTGCAACAGCAAATTCAGCAGGCGTTGATCTTCGGGCTAAAATTGCAAACTCTATTACTTTGGGGACTTTAGAACGAGTAATTATAGGAACGGGTCTCAAAATGGCGTTACCCGAAGGATATGAGGCTCAAGTTCGTCCAAGAAGTGGTCTTGCGGCAAAACATGGAATTAGCGTTCTTAACGCTCCTGGAACTATCGATGCAGATTATCGCGGAGAAATAGGGGTAATTTTAGTCAACTTATCTAATGAGCCATTTACCATTCATCCCGGGGAACGCATTGCACAATTAGTTGTAGCCCAATACAAACAAGTAGAATGGAAACTTCAGGAAACTTTAGATACTACTGAGCGTGGTTCTGGTGGTTTTGGAAGTACAGGAAAAGAATAATACCAGATGAAAATTATTGTACCCATGGCGGGAAGAGGATCCCGACTTCGTCCTCATACTTTAACAGTTCCCAAACCATTAATTCCGGTTGCTGGAGTACCAATTGTTGAACAATTGGTCCGCGATATCGCAGATGTTGTAAAACAACCAATTAAAGAGGTCGCATTTATTTTGGGTGATCCTGCTTTTTTTGGGGATGAAATAGTGAATCAATTAATGGTTTTAGCAAAAAAAATTGGTGCTCAAGGAAAAATTTATCGTCAACTCGAACCTTTGGGAACAGGACACGCTATTATGTGTGCTGAATCGTCACTTTCGGGACCAGCAGTTGTAGCTTATGCAGATACTCTTATTCGGGCAAAATTTTCTTTAGATCCTAAAGCAGATAGTATCATTTGGGTTAAAAAAGTTTTCAAGCCCGAAGCCTATGGTGTGGTTCAATTGAATTCCGAAGGTGCAATTACAGAATTGGTTGAAAAACCTAGATCTTTTGTTTCTGACCTGGCAGTTATTGGAATTTATTATTTTAAAGAAATCGAAAAATTAAAAAAAGAGTTACAAGCTGTTTTAGATGAAAAGCTTACTCATGGGGGAGAATATCAAATTAATGATGGAATCAAACGGATGATGAATGCAGGAAATTTGTTCTTACCTGGTGAAGTTAATGAATGGATGGATTGTGGGAACAAACAAATCACTTTAGAGACAAATACCAAAATGTTAGGATTTTTAGAGGCAGAGGGTAAGGAAATGATTCACCCTTCCGCCCGAATTGAAAACACTAAAATTATTCCTCCTTGTTATGTTGGTCCAAATGTTAAGATTAAAAACACATCCTTAGGCCCGGGAGTTTCAATTGGAACTGGAACGGTTATTGAGAATTCAGCAATTAGCCACAGTTTAATTCAAAATAACAGTCGAATTTCAAATGCAACATTGAATCAAGCTATGATAGGAAATCATGTAACCTTCGATGGAAAATTTACACAAATTAGTATAGGAGACCACACTGAAATCATATGAAAAAAACAAAACACTTTATTTTTCGCTTTGTATTGTTATCATTGATCTTAGCTGTTTTTGGATGTAAATCAGTTTCCGTTTTGCCAACAAAAGAACCGGTCAAGAGAGTTGAGCTTAAATCATTAACCAAAGAAATTGAGAAAGCTACTACAAAAATAAAAACCTTTAGAGCCCGTGTAAAGGTTCAATACAAAGACAGCAAGAGAGAGCAACAAATTAATTTAAACCTTCGCATGGAGTCCAATAAGACCCTTTGGATTAGCGCTTCAATACTTGTTCCCATAGCAAAACTTTTGATTACTCCTAATCGTGTAGGTTTTTATGAAAAATTTCAGAAAACATTTTATGAGGGGAATATGGGCTTTATAAACGAGCAATTGGGCACGAGTTTTACTTTTGAGGACATCCAAAATGTTTTTCTAGGAAACCCAGTTACTAACATGAGTGAAGGAGAATTCGATCGTATTGACCATCCTCAATATTACGTTTTGATTCCTAAAACTGAAAACAAGCAATTACGCCCAACCTATTTTTTTGACCCCAGTAACTTTCGTCTGAAAGAACAACGTTTTATCGTTTCAGGAACATCACAGTCCTTAAGCATTAAATACCCAAAGTATCAGAAAATGGAGGGGAAAACACTTCCAAAAGAGATAGTAATTTCAATTTTTGACGGATTTAATCTAGTTCAGGTTAGTTTGGATTTTATTCGAACAGATTCCCCCAAAAATTTATCAGTTCCTTTTACTATTCCTGATGGGTATAAAAAATTGAATTTATAATGAATATTAGAGTAAGCTTTGCGATCAATATTATTACAAGCATGACGCTTTTTTTGATTGTTGGGCAAAGCTTATTTGCTCAAGATCAGAGACAACAAAATTTAGAAGCTCAGCGTAAAAGACTTCAACAAGAGATTAAGCAAATTAACACTTTATTGTTTTCAAATGAAAAAAGGAAGAAATCTGTTTTAACTCAAGTAGAGGACTTGAATTTAAAAATAAATGTTCGTAGAAGGTTGATCCGGGTTACCAATGAACAAGCAAATCGTTTAACTCAACAAATCAATGTCAATCAACGTTCAATTAGTCGTCAGCGTAAAGAACTTGAGGCATTAAAGAAAGATTATTCTGAAATGATTTTAAAATCATATCAAAGTAAATCGGGTCAGAGTAGGATGATGTTTTTATTTTCTTCTGAGAATTTTTTACAAGCATACAAACGCTTTCAATATCTAAAACAATATGCAAGTTTTAGAAAGAAACAAGGAGAATTAATCTCAGAAAAGACTCAAATCCTCCAAGAGTTGAATATAAGTTTGATTAATCAAAAACGGGAAAAAGAAAATTTAGTTAAAGAAAATAGAGTAGCTGAAGAAAAATACAGACAAGAACAAAACAGTCAAGAGAGTTTAGTTCAAGAATTAAAAAAGAAGGAAAGAAATTTTATTTCTCAAATCAAGAACAAACAAAAAAAGGCCAAAGAGATAAATAAAGAAATTCAAAGATTAATTCGGGAAGCAATTATTGCTTCAAATAAAGCTGCAGGAGGAAAAAGAAATTCTAAAGTATTTAGGTTGACTCCAGAAGATAAATTGATTTCTGATAACATCGAAGCTAACAAAGGAAAACTTCCATGGCCTGTCGAGCAAGGATTATTGATCCAGAGCTTTGGTAGACAACCTCATCCTGTTGTTAAAACTGCAATAATTCAGAGTAATGGAGTAACTATTGCTACGCCCAAAAACGCCCAAGCACGTGCAGTATTTGAAGGAAAAGTAATGTCAATAATTGGTTTTAAGGGGAGCAATCCCACTGTGCTTATCCAACATGGAAATTATATTACAGCTTACTCAAATTTAGGGGAAGTTTATGTAACTAAGGGACAAAAAGTAAAGCCTAAGGAAATAATAGGAAAAGTATTTACCAACTCTGAAACGGGCAAAACAGAATTAAAATTCAGTGTGTTTAAAGCAAGCACTCCTGTAAATCCAAAGACATGGATCTACAGGATGTAAAAGACAATTATTCAGCTAAGTACCAAGCTTCTTCTTCTAGTGTATTTAAGATAAAGTAATATAATCTAATCGCTTCACTTTTGGATTTAAACCGCCCATAGGCAACTCGGATTAAACCATCAGAACTTTGCTTTGCAAGGCTCGCATCGTCAAAACCGTTTGCTTTTAATATATCTAGTTTTTTTAATGCATTGGATTTTTCACGGAAACTCCCAGCGATAACACTGAAATATTCTCCAGATTGAACTTCAAATGAATTGTTTTCTGCAGCCTCATCCTCGGAAATAACATTGAGTTCAAGTGCGGCAAGTTTACCAAGGTCAAAAGAAGCTTCTTGAACATTGGATTTAATTTTTGCTTGTGCAATTTCAGTTGATTTTACACGCTCATTGTTCAAGTATTGATCTCCAAAATAGTAAGAGGCTCCTACTAGTGCAATTGCGATTACACCAACTGCAGCATATTTAACATAGTTGGGACGTTCTTTTTTCTTTTCAGGAGTAAAAGCTAACGGTTCTTTTTTTGAATTTTCCATAGGGAATTTGTTTTTGTAGATAGTTGTATTTGTTGGAAGATTAATCTCCTTTACTTTTGAAATCTTTTTTTTGGAAAAAGAAGTTAATCCAGTCGAGTTCCAGTCAAAATTGACTTTATTGTATGGTAAAAATATAATTTTTTGCTCAGAATTGAGCGTTAGTTCTCCAACGCCCGGAAGAATAACGGCTGTACCTAAGTCCAGAGTTTCCTTCCATTGTTGACTTTCTTGTTGTATTTCTTGAAGTGCACTTTCATAGGAAATGGATTTGCGTTTTGCAATATAGTTGGCAAGCAAACCGTCATTATGGGTTAATAACCCATTAAAAGAAAGTTCTTTTCCAGGAGGGAAGAAGATACCCTGCTCTCGGTCAATACGGATCGCAATAGGTTGTGTTAAAAACGCGCCTAATTGAGGTATGATAACACATTCGTATTGATATAAAAGCTCTTTTGTGTACTGCACTAAATTCATACTCAAATGTAATCAATTAAAAACGGTTTCGACAATTTTTTTATTTTGCATGATAAACCCCAATTATCATCCTATGAAATTAACGTCAATTCAAGCCTCTTTATTGTTACAACTCTTACCTGGAATAGGAGATATTACTGCAAAAAAAATTAGTTAATCATTGCGGAAACGCTCAAGCTGTTTTTGAAGAAAAAAAATCAATTTACTTAAAATCAAAGGAATAGGAACGTTCCATCTTCAGGGATTTAATCAATTCGAGACTTATTTTTCGACTGTACTTGAGGAAGAAAAGTTTTTAAAAAAAGAAAAAATCATCCCGATTCTTTATAATTCCTCTGATTACCCCAAAACTTTGACTTTTTTTGCCAATGCCCCTTTAGTTCTATTTCAAAAAGGTAATGTTTTATGGAAAAACGAACATATTGTTAGTATTGTAGGTACTCGAAACCCTACATCCAGGGGAGTAGATTTTTGTAAACAACTCATAAAAGAACTTGCGGTTTATCATCCAATAATTGTATCGGGATTTGCAAAAGGGATTGATGTAGTTGCTCATAAAACAGCTATGGAAAACAATCTAGAAACAGTAGCTTGTTTAGGGCATGGTTTGAATCAAATTTTCCCCAAGGAACATCAGGCTTATGTTGATTCAATATGTAAAAAAGGAGTCTTTCTTTCTGAGTTTTGGAGCAACTCATCTTTTGAAAAAACAAACTTTTTAAAGCGCAATCGAATTATTACTGGGTTATCACATGCAACTGTGGTTATTGAATCTGGGGTTAAAGGAGGGAGTTTGGTTACTGCAGAGCATGCACACCATTATGGGAGAGATGTTTTTACCGTTCCAGGCAGGATATCCGATTCTCAAAGCAAAGGGTGTTTAAATTTAATCAGGAAAGATAAAGCTTGGATGATTACTTCAGTGGCTGATTTAGTTTATTGGATGGGGTGGGAATCAAAAATCACACCTCAGAATACTCAAAAGGAATTGTTACTAAGTTTAACAGAAGAGGAGAAGGAAATTTTTAATTTATTAGAAAATAAAAATAGTTTGGACAATTTAGCGTTTCAAGCAAAATTACCAATAAGCAAGGTAGCCGTTCTTTTATTTCAATTAGAAGTGAAAGGTTGTGTTCGTTCCATGCCAGGAAAACATTACGAACGCTTTTAGTAGCCTATTTTAGAGCGAACCCGCATCAAAACATCTGTAGCAATCTTGTGGGCTTTTTGAGCTCCTTTAGCAAGCGCTATTGTTACTTCAGAAGGGTTGTTTTGAAAGTAGTTGAATTTTTTTCGAGGTTCATCAAAAATTTCAAGAATCAGTTCAAACAAAGCTTGTTTTGCATCCCCATATCCCATACCTCCTGTGACGTATTGGTTCCTAAGACTTGAAATTTGATCTTCGTTGGCTAACAGAGAATATAATTTATAAACAGTACATGTGTCTGGGTTTTTAGGCTCTTCTAAAGGTGTAGAGTCGGTTTGAATTCCCATGATTTGCTTACGCAATTTTTTTTCAGGTAAGAAAATATTGATGGTGTTGTTTTTGGACTTGCTCATTTTTTGACCGTCAGTTCCTGGAATAATTTGTAATTCCTCTTGGATTTGTGCTTTTGGTAACACAAAAGTTTCTCCTTGTTGATTATTGAATCGAGCTGCAACATCACGTGATATTTCTAAATGTTGTAACTGATCTTTACCCACTGGAACTATTTCAGCATCATAAAGTAAAATATCAGCAGCCATAAGCATAGGGTAGCCAAAAAGTCCAGCATTAACATCAGATAGATGGTCGGCTTTATCTTTAAAAGAATGTGCTAAAGTTAAACGTTGGTATGGGAAAAAGCAGCTCAAATACCAACTCAGTTCGGTTACCAAACTTACATCACTTTGTTTATAAAAAATTGTTTTATCAATATCTAAACCGCATGCCAACCAAGCAGCAGCGGTATTGAAAGTATGTTCTCTTAAAACTGATCCGTCTTTGATTTGTGTAAGGGAATGTAAATCTGCAATAAAAAGAAAAGATTCGTTTTCAGGCTCATTTGCCATTGCAATAGCGGGAAGTACAGCCCCTAATAGATTACCCAAGTGGGGTGTTCCTGTACTTTGGACACCTGTAAGAATTCTAGCCATACCTATTTTGTTTGAGCAAAGGTACTTTTTTCAACTCAAAAAAAGAATGGCTATGGCCAGTAAAAAAGCTTTATTAGGCTGATCATTTATAAATTAGAGTAACTTGTTTGGTAAAATTCCATAAATTAAATTCATTAAAGCTATTCTAATGGGCTTAAATTGGATTCTTATATTTTCGAGGTATAAAAAGGTTTAAGTATTTAAAAATTTTATAACAATTTGTAAAACCCTACATTTGGTTAATGCTAAAAATACTTCAGAAAATTGCATTACTATTATGGAGGGCATGGTTTTATATACTTGCAGCAATTCCTGTTATTTCTCTTTTTCCATTTTTATTACTTATTGCTAGTTATAAAAAAGGATATCCAACACTTTTCTGGATCGCACGAAACATTTGGTCTCCTTTTATATTGTTTGGGATGGGTTTTTACATTAAAACAAAATTTGCAAAACCACTTCCTCAAGGAACTTCTTACATGTTGGTAGCTAATCACAGCAGTTACCTGGATCCTTTTGTAATGTTTCGTGTTTCAAAAAATCCTTTTGTTTTTGTGGGAAAAAAAGAATACATCAAAGTTCCTCTTTTTGGAAGTATTTATAAACGAGCAGCGATTTTAGTCGACCGGAGCAGCTCTATGAGCAGGTGGGGTGTTTATGAACGCGCCAATAAGGTTATTGAAAGTGGGACAAGCGTTTGTATTTTTCCAGAAGTAAACTATGTAGACGATACAATTTTACTTAACCCTTTTAAGCGTGGGGCGTTTAAACTTTCGATTGAACATCAAATACCGATTGTTCCCATCACTTTTTTGGATTGTAAACGCAAATTTCCTTGGAGTCCAGATTTTGGTTTTCCAGGAGAATTGAGGGTTGAAACTTTTCCAGAAATTAATCCAGTGAAAAGCTTAGATGATTTGGAAGAACTGCAAGAAAAAACTAGGGACATCATTTTGGCTGGACTAAATTCGGATATAAAACAGCAGAGTCAAAAAGCAGTAGCGATTGAATTGGCTAAAACGCGAAAATAAAAGTATACTTTAATTATGGATGAATCTTCTACATTATTTTTAGCAGTTTCCATTATGATCATTATGATTGGAATGGGATTAGGGCTTACTCTTCAAGATTTTAGACAAGTCGGTGAAAATCCGAAACCAGTTTTAATGGGGTTATTCAATCAAATTATTTTGTTGCCACTTATTGGGTTTGTTCTCTGTCTAATTTTCATACCAGAACCTTTCATTGCTATTGGATTGATGATGTTGGTTGCTTGTCCTGGGGGAACAAGTTCAAATATTATTACTCTATTGGCTAGAGGCGACTTACCTCTTTCGATTTCCCTTACTTCAATCAATAGTTTGATAACTATTTTTACTATTCCTCTAATTGTTAATTTTTCATTTGACTTTTTTAGTGCTAGTATAGGTTCAATAGCACCTCCAACTCAAGACATATTTATCTCCTTGATTGCAGTTATTGCTATTCCACTTTCGATTGGGATGTTTATTAAAAAAAAGGCGCCAAGTTTTGCTCAGAGAATGGAAGGTCCAGTGCGAAAAGCTTCTTCAATTCTTTTGGCATTGGTTATTCTTAGTATTCTGGTAAAGGAATTCGAATTATTTAAAAAACATTTTGCCGATACCGTTGGCATCTTAGTTGTTTTAAACACTTTAACCATGTCCATTGGTTTTTTTGGATCCAAGCTGTTTAAACTAAACTTAAAACAGGCCATTACAATTGCGATTGAATCTGGAATTCAAAACGGAACCTTAACTATTAGTTTGGCTGTGATTACCGTTGGACGACCCGATCTTGCAATTGTTGCTGCGGTCTATGGGCCCTTGATGTATTTGATGGCCTTAGTTCCAATTATGTTTGGTATTCGAAATTTTAAAAAATAAAAAAACCTGCTACTGAGTTTAGGAGTTTTTTTAACTGGCGTGATAGATTCAATTGACAGCTTTGAGCGCTCCCATTATTTTTTCTTCCAATTCATCCATCAAATCGGGATTGTCCAGAAGAATTGTTTTTACCGCGTCTCGACCTTGTCCCAATTTGGTCTCTCCATAACTGAACCAAGACCCTGATTTTTTGATTATCTCATAATTAACTCCTAGATCAATAATTTCACCAATTTTGGAAATACCTTCTCCATACAAGATGTCAAATTCAGTAGTTCTGAATGGTGGAGCTACCTTATTCTTTACAACTTTCACTCGAGTTTTGTTCCCTAAAACTTGTGCATCCGCGTCTTTAATTTGTGTAGAGCGTCGGATATCCAAACGTACTGAAGAGTAAAACTTTAAGGCATTCCCACCTGTTGTAGTTTCTGGGTTACCAAACATCACCCCAATCTTTTCTCTCAACTGGTTGATGAAAAATACAGTACAGTTGGTTCTACTAATCGAACCGGTTAATTTTCTTAGGGCTTGTGACATCAAGCGTGCGTGTAGTCCCATTTTGGAATCTCCCATTTCACCTTCGATTTCACTTTTGGGAGTCAAGGCAGCAACGGAGTCAATGACTACAATATCAACTGCACCAGAACGGATTAAATTGTCTGCGATTTCGAGAGCTTGTTCTCCATGATCGGGTTGAGAAATAATGAGCTCCTGAACATCGATTCCTAGTTTTTCTGCATAAAAGCGATCAAAGGCATGTTCTGCATCTATGAACACAGCAATTCCTCCTTGTTTTTGACATTCTGCAATAGCATGAAGGGTCAAGGTTGTTTTACCTGAGGATTCAGGGCCATAAATTTCTATAACTCTTCCTTTCGGATATCCCCCGACACCCAGTGCAATGTCAAGACCAAGAGAGCCTGAAGAAATAGCCTCTACTTCCTCAATTGCGGAATCTCCTAATTTCATTACCGAACCTTTTCCGTAGGTTTTATCAAGTTTGTCAAGAGTAAGTTGAAGTGCTTTGAGCTTAGCTGCTTTATCGTCTGCCATAATACTATTTTTCTTTCTTGCTAAGGTAATATATCTTTATTTTGATGCACTCGCTTATCTCAAGGGTTTATTAACAATAGTTTGATTTTTTTATATTCATTTGTTGAACCCCTCTAAAAACTATGATTTAAGGTTTTTTTTAAGCTACAACTCAAATTTTAACACAAAATAACCCCAAAATGACATAAAACCGAATTCTAACCATCCACCCCAAAGGGCTCAAAGGAGTTCATATTCTATAGAGTCGTTATAATCTAATCAAGGATTTTATTCTAAAAAAAGTTGAATTACATAAAGAAATAAGCTATCAAAAATTATCTTCTTTGGCCGTTGAGTAATTGAGTAGTTCTTTTGACGGTAAAGTTGTTTGGTACATTGTTGCAGTTAAGTTAGATTTAGAAGCACGAAATATTATTGAACGAATTTTCAAAACAAGTCCACACCAATTACGGATGAAAGAATCCAATTAATTATCTTTATCAGTGAAATAGGATTTAATAAAATAATTCCACGCCTCCATCTTTTTTTAGCTACACGAATCAAATAGAATTATAGAAGTAAAAACAACAACGATGTATAAATTCTGCAAAACAATTCTGAATACTTTTTTTCTTTTATCGACTATAATTTATGGTCAGAAAACAGTAGGAGACATTCAAATCAACATAAACATCAAGAATGTGCTGATAATGCATAAGGAACTTGTAAGTATTCCGAATTTACCCAAGGATAAAGAAATGATGCTTAAAAACATCAATTGGGTAGCCAAGCAATACATGGATTTAGATTTTAAAACCTCATTATTAGAATCAAGTACCCTTCCTATTTTAATTGCAGAAAAAATAGTAAACCCTACTTACAAAACAGTCTTGTTCTATTTTCACATTGATGGACAACCAGTTAATTCATCTGCTTGGGATCAAGAAGACCCTTTTGAACCAGTGTTAAAACGGCGCGATCAAAATGGAGATTGGCAGGTTTTGGATTGGAGTAAATTGAATGATAAAATTGACGACGAATGGCGGATTTTTGGACGAGCAGCGGCAGATGATAAAGCACCAATCATTATGCTTCTATCAGCCATAAAAATGTTTCATAATCAAAAAAAGTCTCCTAAAATAAACCTTAAAATCATCTTTGACCCAGAGGAAGAATATGGGTCTAAGGCACTTTTATCTACATTAGATAAATATCAAGACCGTTATGCTTCTGATTATTTTATTGTAATGGACGGACCTGCTCATAATTCCAATCTACCCACCCTTACTTTTGGGTGTAGAGGAATTGCTTCTTGTTCGATAACCACTTTTGGATCCAAGTTACCCCAGCACAGCGGGCATTATGGAAATTATGTACCCAATCCGGTATTTAGACTTGCAAATCTTTTGTCTAGCATGAAAGATCCGGAAGGAAGAGTTTTGATAAAAGATTATTATCAAGGTATTGAAATAACCCCAGAAATTTCAAGTCTTTTACAAGAAGTCCCTTTTGATGCAAGAGAATTGAACAATGAATTAGGGATTCATTCTTCTGAAAATGTGGGGATTAATTATCAAGAATCTCTTCAATATCCCTCTCTAAATGTTAGACAAATCGGAACCTCCTGGAAAGGCAAAGGGTTGAAGACTGTAATTCCTGAATATGCAACTGCAAACATTGATGTTCGATTGGTTCCAGAAACTGAAGGGGTGAGTCAATTGCAAAAAATCAAAAATCATATCGAGGAGCAAGGGTTTTATGTTCTTAATCGAGATCCGACAGATGAGGAAAGACAAATACATCCCAAAATTGTGAAATTTAAAGGAGCTTTGAGCGTTAACTCTTTTAGAACTAATCCAGATTCTGATTTTGGTAGAAAAATAAGAAATCATTTAAGAAAAGATTTTGGAAAAGATCCGGTTGTGATAAGACTTATGGGTGGGACAGTGCCAATTGTTCCATTGATTAATAAATTGAAAGTGCCCACAGCGATTGTTCCTATGGTAAATATGGACAATAATCAGCACAGCCCTAATGAAAACATTAGAGTCGGAAACATAAGACAAGGAATTAAAATTTGTTTGTCCATTTTAAACGCATCCTATTAGATATATTTTAATTTAAATTCTTGTAGTTTTTCTCAAAATATAGCACCATCCCTATAATACTTTCCTATGGAACAGAACAACCACATCAATTAGGTTGATTTTAAGGCGAATGACCTTAAAAAAACTAAAAAGTTTAATTGAACTGTTTTTGACTGGAAATTTGAGGACTATGCTCCAAAAGATATAGCTTTTTCAGAGTCAGGAATTGCAGGTGGCTTTCAACATTCAACTGAGGTAATTCTAAATGGAGCTTTGATCGTTTTATATCACAAAAAGTCAGAACTTATTAAAAAAATAAAAGAAGCAGGGGGAAGAGTTGTACAAGATATTTTTTCTTTTCCGGGATGCCGTCGCTTTTATTTTAAAGATCCTTCGGGAAATGAACTAGCCTTTTGGACGAAAGCAAAAGGAATCAAGGAGCAGGTGTTTTTATCTGCAACAGTCTTTTTGTTATCTTTGTAACTTCATTCATCTTAAAAAAAGTATAGCATGCAACTGTACAATAAATTAAGCGCGAAGGAACGAGCTTTGATGCTCGAAGAAGCCGGTACAGAACGGCTTACGCTTTCCTTTTATCAATACGCCCAAATAGGGAATCCTGAGCTTTTCAGAAACCATTTGTTTTTAACCTGGAACCCCATGGAAGTTTTGGGTAGAATTTATGTTGCAAATGAGGGAATTAATGCACAACTTTCAGTTCCTGCTCCACGTTTTCAAGAATTTAAAACACATCTAGATGGGATTGAATTTTTAAAAAACACACGACTTAATATAGCAATTGAGCAAGATTTAAAATCTTTTTTGAAGCTGAAAGTTAAAGTTAGAGACAAAATTGTCGCTGATGGCTTAAATGACTCAACCTTTGATGTTACTCAAAAAGGGAAGCACCTCAACGCTGAAGGATTTAATGATTTACTTGAAGACCCAGACACCATTTGTGTAGATATGCGCAATCATTATGAAAGTGAAATAGGGCATTTTAAGGGAGCAATAACTCCTGATGTTGATACTTTTAGAGATTCATTGCCAATTATCGAAGAGGATTTGGCTGATCTTAAAGAAGATAAAAAGTTGTTGATGTATTGTACGGGAGGAATTCGTTGTGAAAAGGCCAGTGCTTATTTCAAACACAAAGGATTCAAAAATGTATATCAATTGGAAGGCGGTATTATTGAATATACCCGTCAAGTAAAAGAGAAAGGGCTTGAAAGTAAATTCATAGGCAAAAATTTTGTTTTTGATGAGCGAAGAGGAGAGCGCATTACGAATGATGTAATCGCTCAATGTCACCAATGTGGAACCCCTTGTGACACACATGTAAATTGTGCCAATGAAGCATGTCACTTACTTTTTATCCAATGCAAAAGATGCCAAGAAAAAACAAAAAACTGTTGTTCTGATGAATGCACCTCAATTATTCAGTTGCCATATGAAGAACAAAAAGCACTTCGTAAGGGATTACACAACAGTAATAAAATCTTTAAAAAGGGCAGATCAGAGGTTTTAAAATTTAAAAACCAATAAAAAAAAGGAAGCTTTTAATATGTCTGAATTAACTGTATCTTTACCTTTTTACACTAAAATATTCATTTATGAGTTGTGCATCTTGTTCTTCAACAGACGGCTCCCCAAGGGGGTGTAAAAATAATGGAACTTGTGGGACAGATAGCTGTAACAAACTTACTGTTTTTGATTGGTTGTCTAATATGAAATTACCCAATGGCCAAGAGCCATTCAACATCGTTGAGGTACGATTCAAAAACAGTAGAAAAGCATTTTATCGTAAAGGGAAAGATCAAAACTTGAGTATTGGGGATTTAGTTGCCACCGAGACTCAAAGCGGCCATGACATTGGGCAAGTTACCTTAACTGGAGAATTGGTTCGTTTCCAGATGAAAAAGAAAAAGATTAAGGAGGATAGCGAGGAGGTCTTGAAGATATACAGAAAGGCAAGCCAAAAAGATATTGATATTTGGCAGCAAGCCCGTGACCGAGAAAAAACCATTCAGAAACGTGCACGTGAAATGGCCATATTTTTGCATTTGGAGATGAAAATCTCCGATGTTGAGTTTCAAGGTGACGGATCAAAAGCAACCTTTTATTATACCGCAGAAAAACGAGTTGATTTTCGTCAATTAATCAAAGACATGGCTCAAGCTTTCAGTATTCGAATTGATATGCGCCAAGTTGGTTTACGCCAAGAAGCTTCCAGATTAGGAGGAATTGGTTCTTGTGGAAGAGAATTGTGTTGTTCTACTTGGTTGACAGACTTCAGATCCGTTTCAACATCTGCTGCACGCTACCAACAACTTTCCTTAAATCCCCAAAAACTAGCAGGTCAATGTGGTAAATTGAAGTGTTGCTTAAATTATGAATTGGATTCTTATCGAAATGCTTTAAAGGCTTTCCCAAAAACAGAAACTAAACTTCAAACGAGTAAAGGGGTGGGAGTTTGTCAAAAAATCGATATTTTCAAAGGATATATGTGGTATGCTTATAAAGATGAGTGGAAGAATTGGCATTTGCTAAAAACAGATCAAGTAAAGCAAATAATTGAATTGAACAAAGCCAAAAAAACGGTTTTGAGCTTGGAGGATTTCTCTCAAGAAACTAGGGTAGAATCCCCAGATAAAGTTTTTGAAAATGTAGTAGGACAAGATAGTTTGAACCGTTTTGATAGTCCTAAAAAAAGAAAAGCCAAGAACAAGTCTCGATCAAGAAAAAATAGTAATCAAAAGAAAAATGCATAAATTCAGTTTTCTTGCAGTTTTTATATTGATTACATCTTGTGATTCAGCTTTTTTATTTAGAGAATATAAATCCTTTTCTGAAGGATGGTCTTCATCGGATGCTGTTTCGTTTTCTATTCCACAAATGCCTAGAACCCCCTCCAATATTTATGTTCATATTCGCAATAATAACGATTATCCCTATTCAAATTTATTTTTAATTGCTGAGTTGCGAGATTCTGTTCAAATAATTTTTAGAGACACTCTAGAATACGCTATGGCTAATCCAGAGGGTAAATGGCTTGGGGAAGGATTTTTAGATGTTAAAGAAAGTAAATTATGGTGGCATGAGGGATGGATACCCGAACACGAAGGGCCATTTTATGTGAATCTTTTTCAACGAGTACGAAATAATGGTGATGTTGAGGGTGTTCGACTTTTAGAAGGAATCCTAAATGTAGGGATTGCTGTAGAACCACAAATCCAGCCCTGATGACTAGAAATAAAAAGAAAAAAAAGATTGTCAAAAAAGGGTCTAATCCTTACAGAAAGCCCTTACGTTTTTTCTGGTTAATTTTCTCTATGGGAATTTTATCGGTTATCCTCTTGTTTTTAAGTGCTGCATTAGGAGTATTGGGTAAAATGCCTGAACTTCAACAACTTGACAATCCTAAGACCAATTTAGCAACTCAAATTTTATCGAGTGATGGAGTTGTTTTGGGGAAGTTTTATTTTAATGATAATCGAACTCCAATTATCTTCGATACTCTTCCAGAAAATTTAGTTCAAGCCTTGATTGCAACCGAAGATGAAAGATTCTTTAGTCATTCAGGCATTGATCTTAAAGGGACGTTGCGGGCACTTGTATATTTAGGAAAAAAAGGAGGGGCAAGTACCATAAGTCAACAGCTGGCTCGACAATTGTTTGTTGGAGTTCGTTCAAGAAACAAAATCGAGGCTGTTTTACAAAAATTCAAGGAATGGGTCTTGGCGGTACAGCTAGAAAGAAGATACACTAAAGAAGAGATCATAGCGATGTATCTTAATGTATATGACTTTGGGTATAGTGCAGACGGAATCCAATCTGCGGCTAAAATATACTTTAATACTACTCCCAGCCAGTTGCGAATTGAACATTCTGCTACTCTAGTTGGGATGCTTAAAAATTCATCTTTGTACAATCCGCTCCGAAGACCAGAACGTGTAGAAAAAAGAAGGAATATCGTTTTTCAACAAATGGAACGTAATAACTTCATTTCACAAACAGAATTAGATTCCCTCAAAAGAATTCCTTTGGAACTTGATTATACTCCTGATTCTCATAGAGAAGGCTTGGCAACCTATTTTAGAGCTTATTTACAGCAATTCATGAGAAAATGGACCTCAGAAAACCTTAAAGAAGACGGAACTAAATACGATATTTTTCGAGATGGACTAAGAATTTTCACAACCATTGATTCCCGTTTACAAAAAATTGGAGAAGAATCTGTATCGGCTCATATTTCAAATTTGCAAAAAGAATTCTTTCTCCAAAATACTCCTGAGGCAAACCCAACAGCACCTTTTTTAGAACTTAGAGAAGGAGAAATAGATACTTTACTCCAAACTACCGCAAGAAGATCAGAACGATGGCGAAAGATGCGATCATCCGGTAAAGACGAGGAAACTATTTGGGAAACTTTTCAAAAACCTGTGAAAATGGAAGTTTTTAGTTGGAAAGGAGATCGGGACACGGTTATGAGTCCCTTGGATTCCATTCGATATTACAAGCACTTTCTCAGAGCTTCTATGATGTCTATGAACCCATTGACGGGTCATGTGAAGGCTTGGGTAGGCGGTTTCAATTATAAACATTTTCAGTACGATCAAGTAAAACAAGGACGCCGTCAAATAGGCTCTACTTTTAAGCCTTTTTTATATGCAACAGCAATTGACCAATTGCGTCTTTCACCATGTGATATTTTACCAGATGCACTTTTTTGTATTGAGCCCCAGAAACACGGGAATGTAGATGCTTGGTGTCCAAAGAATTCGGGAGATAAATACGGTCAAATGCGAACATTAAAAAATGCCTTAGCCAACTCAATAAATACTGTTAGTGCTAGACTTATGGATCGTGTAGGACCTAGGCCGGTTGTCAATTTGGCTCGCAAGATGGGAATTACTTCTTATTTGCCGAAAGTTCCTTCAATTGCCTTGGGAACCCCTGATATTAGTTTATTTGAAATGGTAGGGGCATACAGTACCTTTGCAAATAAAGGAATTTACGTTAAACCAATAATGATTTCTCGAATTGAAGATAAAAATGGGACCATTCTCTTTGAGGTGGTTCCAGAAACAACAGATGTGTTGAGTCAAGAGTCAGCATACGTTACGATTGATCTACTAAAAGGAGTGACAGAATCTGGGTCAGGAATTCGCTTACGCCATACAGGGGCTGATGAACATAATTATGCCTATAAAAATGTTGTTACAGGATATCCCTATGAATTTAAAAATCCAATTGCTGGAAAAACTGGAACTACTCAAAATCAAAGCGATGGATGGTTTATGGGAATGGTACCTAACTTGGTCACTGGGGTCTGGGTTGGTGGAGAAGATAGAGCAATACATTTTGAGGACATTGCTTTTGGACAAGGGGCAACTATGGCACTTCCAATATGGGCGATGTATATGAAAGCAGCTTATGCTGTTCCAGAGTTAGGAATTTCCTCTGAAGATTTTGAAGCTCCAGAAGAGTTAACAATCCCTATCGATTGTAGTCAATTGAATCCAACAGATAATCTTCTAGAAGAGAACAAAAAAGAAGATTTGGAGGGGCTTGGATTTTAGTAGTTGTCTGAAACATGCCATTCGGCAAATGAAGTTTCAGTTTCTCTGAGTTTTAGGGTGTGTAATGAAATTCCTTTGGGTAATCTTTTTTTGATTTTGTTAGCAAAATCAATTACCATCATTTCACTCGTAGGTTGATAATTGACTTTCAAAACTTTATGCCCTCTAGACTCCATTTCTTCTGCAAGTTCTTTATGTGGCGAAGTGACGTTTAATACTGTAGCGTGATCAAAGGGGATAACGATTTCTTCTTTTACAATTTTTTTGAGATCACTAAAATCAATGACCATTCCGTTTTTGGTTTGTTTTGGATCATTTATTGGAGTTCCAATTACTGTTACAGCTAGTTTATAACTGTGCCCATGAACATTTTTGCATAAACCATCGTAACCATGTAGGGCATGGCCTGTTTCGAAATGAAATTCTTTTGTGATTCTTATTTTTTGATTCATGATTGAAGGTATAATACGTATTTAGCTTGATATATATTAGTTTTTGCAAGTTCTATATTTTTTGTGAATTTTAGCGATCCTGTATAAAATCTTTAGGCCTTTATATGATTTTTTTCAACTTTTAAGAAATTGAACCAAAGGACAACAATGATTTATTAAGTTATTAAAAAAATAACATAATTATCTGATCTAATGATGCATTAGCACTATTTTTGCATTAGAATTCACAAAGAAACCCTCAATCATGAAAAACATTCTTGTGCCTATTGGCATCTCACCTAACGGTAAAAATACTTTAACCTATGCAATTACTTTAGCTAAAAATTACAAAGCTTCTTTATTTGTAATGGATTCATATAATACAACAATGACCCCTGCTCATATTTCATCTGCAAAGAAAGTGATTCATGAACAAAATTTAAATCGTGTAAAGAGAAGGTTCAATCAGTTCAAAATGAATCTGTTGATATAAAAATGGTTAATTATAAAGGAGATCTTTTGAATGGGGTTGAATCTTTAGATTCAGAAATCGGTTTGGATTTAATAGTAGTAGGTCCAAAAAGCAACGACATCAATGATGCTCTTTTTTTGGGGAAAACATCAGGAAAGATTGTTAAGAAAACTAAAGTTCCCGTCTTATTAGTTCCTGTTGGTTTTTCTTTTAGTATCCCAAAACAGGCTTTATTTGCTTTCAAATTGGGAAAGGTAGAAGGAGAAAAGTCTCTTAATCCTCTTAAAGAGTTCGTTAAAGCATTCCAAACTAAAATTAGCCTTTTGCTTGTCAAAACTCCAGGTTACCAAGATAAAAAATTAGAAGTTGATCATGAAGTAGTGGAACTCTCCGAAGGTTTAACATCTACTGATAATGCTACAGTTTATCAAGGAGTATTAGAACATTTTTCTAGTGTACAACCTGATATACTTGTTGTTTTTGCAAGAAAAAGAGGTTTTTTTGAAAAGTTGATGGAACCGGATGTTATTTATAAAAAAGAATTTTACGCGAAAATTCCTCTTCTTGTTTTGAAGAATCGCTAAGAAAAATTTTAACACTTTATTTGGTTCATGATGAATGTTAATTATAATTCAAGGCTGTTTTTGTGTGTTATCTTTTCTTTCACTCAATCGATTTCTTTCGCACAAAAGTATTTTAGTTTAGATGTAGACAATGACCTATATTTTTCGAGTGATAAATACTATTCAAGCGGAATTTTTTTACAGTATGGGGAAAAGTTAAAGCCAAAAGAAAAAGTTGATCAAGAATCCTCAAGGAGTTATTTACTTTTGGAGTTGGGTCAAGAAATATATACCCCATCAGACAGATATTCAACAAACAATTCAGATTATGACTATCCCTACGGAGGTTGGCTTTATCTCAAAGCTGCTTTTCAAGAAGAAATCACGACCAATAATCACTGGCAATGGGGAGTGCAGTTTGGAGCTACAGGGGATACTTCTTTAGCTCAATGGATGCAAAATACGTATCATCGTTTGTTTTTGAACTTAAGGGAACTTGCTTGGACTGATGAGGTACCTCAGGCTTTTCATATGAACGCTTTTGTAGATTCTTTTAGGCGTTGGCATTTTGGTGAATTTGTTGCATTTCAAACGCACTTGAATTCTAGTTTAGGGACTCAGCGAATTTCCGCTGCATTAGCTTTGGGGTTTAATTTGGGGAATCAAATTGTTTTGCCCAACGGAGGTAATGTGCTCCTCGGGAAAAAGAAGGGTAGTGGAATTTATTTGGGTGGGAGAATCCAATACATTGCTCACGACTATATGCTTTCTGGGAGTTTGTTTAAGGATAATAATACTTTATCCCTGCCCGTAAATCGAGTTAGAACATTGATTGAGGTTGGTTATTCGTTTCATAAAGGTCCTTGGCGAATTTCAACTGTTTTTTTTAACCGAAGTCCTGACAACAAGGCTCAAAATCAAAAAAAACACCGTTACTTAAAAATAACACTCACTCGATTTTTAGAATATCAAAGGGATAAATAAGTGTTAATTTTTTTATACATCCACATCCTTTTCCTAGTTTTATTTTGCTCTAACATAAAACCACTTATTATGAAAAGATTTCTAACTCTTTATGTTTTTAGCTTATTATTAAGCTCTTGTATTACGGTCAAAGTTTACAAGACGGATCAAGATTCAAAAGAGGAACCTAAAAAGCCAATTCAAAAAAGATCAGCTTTATTATCATCAGAGATAATCGTTCCTTTGATGAACGGTGACTCAGAAATCTATTTTTTTGGTGAAGAACCGGAAATAATAGATTTTGATGAAAAAGAAAGCAATCCACACATAAATAAGAATGTTTTTGTTTTTAAAAGTAAAGATTCTTTGGGCTCTCTCGATTGGATTTCTAACGAAGGAGACTCTCTTTCTGGGAAGATGATTTTTATAAATCAAAATAAAGGGAACATCAAAGGCGAATACATTTTTGAAGAATCGAGACCAGTCATAATTTTAGATGGTGAGGAAATGGATTTAGAGTTTGATTTAGAAAAATTGAATGCAGATGATATTGAGCGGATTGAAATTTTTAAAGGTCAAAAAGCTCTTCAAAAAGTAGGAGATAAAGGCAAAAATGGAGTCATCATTATCAAGATGAAAAATTAGGGTTGTTCCAGAAGTAAAAATTGTGTTCCTTATCTTTTTTGAAATCCATTTTGGGATAGAGTTGATTCCCAATAGCGTTTGTGTTTTCGGTTTCTAAACTGATTCCTTTTGTATTGGTTTCTATCGCGAAAACTTGTGCAAATTTAAGTAATTGTATTCCGATTTTTTTATTTCGGTGTTTAGGGGCCACAAAAAGATCGTTTAAGATCCATAAAGGCGCCATACTCACCGAAGAATTCGGGTAGAGCTGGGTAAACCCGACCGCCTTCGGACCTTCATAAGCCATAAAAACAAGACTTTGTTTTTTGGTTAAGCGTTGTTTTAAAAATTCTTTTGCTCCGTCAAGGTCGGATTCTTTTTTATAAAAAATTCGATAGGCATCGAAAAGAAGAGTCAAATCATTAAGATGTCTTGTTGTTGCTTTAAAAATAGTAATCATCAATTTGAGGGTTTTTTTGTCGTTAAAAAAGTATAATGTATTCCCAATAAAAAGCCGTCAAAATAATTGGTTTCTCGTTGGAGGGGGTTTGTGTTGTTTTTTTGAAATTGATATTGGGCTGATACACTGAATCGTTTCCAGACAGAATAATGAACTGCAGCAAGCATTCCAAAACTATTGTTGAAAGTGCCTGAGGGATATGGTACTGCTCCCTCTTTTTTATTGGTTGGGGGATCCCCTTTGGCACTCAGTAAAAAATTGTAAATGAATCCCAATTCAATTTTGATTCGGTTTACGGGATATAATCTTCCCGTTAAGGGAACGGAAAGAAACATTAATTCATCTTTTGATGAGTCTTTTTCGGAGTCATATGTATAGTTAAGCATATGAATGTCAATCCCAGTTCGAAGACCATAACTTTTTTTGAAGTTGTAACTCACTGTTCCTCCAGAGCTGATTCCCAATTTACTTTTTGTTGCTCGGTTATTGGTATTGAAAATGTTTGGGGCAATATGGACTTCATAGTTCCATTTGCGCAAGCCTATATTTTCGACATCAGCTTTTCCGTATTGTTGAATTAGAAGTTCTCCACCCTGAGCTCTTAAATTTTGAATGCAAAAAACAGTCATGACAATTAGAAGAAAATAAAGCAGAGGTTTTGTCATCAGTCAATATTTGAGACTAGTAATTTGGGATTAAAAATACGGAACTGTATTGACTTTACATTATTTTTAAATAAAAGCTTATATTTACCTTAGAGCAGTATTAACCTTTTTAAAAACACCAATATGCCAAGCAAATTTTTTGGAAATAGAACAGTAAAAAATACAGATAAAACAGGATCAAAAAAGGCTCCAAAAACTAAAGGAGCTTCTAAAAATAACGCTGGAGTTCGTAAAGTCGGGCGCGGAAAATAATATATAAACTAGAGTATAGGTTAATTCGATTTATTAGTACTTATTAATTTTATAAATTAGCTAGCATTAAAGAGCTGAACCTTCCCTTATAATCGATCTTCAAAACTACATTGTCTTAGGATAAAAAACAATAATAGGTAATACTTTGACTCTATCCTTAGCTTGGATCTTTTACTTTAGTTAAGAGAGGGAATTAATTTATATTTTAATAAATGAAAATAGAAACAGCAAAAACACACACTTTTAGTATCGGGCTAAAAAAAATTTATACTTCTTGTAATGTTGACAAAACACTTTTGGATTTTGAGCTTGATTTTTTGAAACCTATTAGTCTTATATTTATTTTTATATCTCTGATAACTGTTGGTTGTATCCCAAAAGAAAATGAATGTAATGCACTATCAGATAGGCTTGAAATAGCTTGTACAAGAGAGTATGCTCCTGTTTGCGGATGCAATAATAAAACCTATTCAAATAAATGTGAGGCAAGAGCTTGGGGGATAAGTGAATTTAAGGTTGGTGCATGCAGCCCAAATTAGTTTAACATTGGTTGGCTTTTTTATCTTTTTTCAAGCTTTTTTTGATGAAGCTCTACTTTATGAGATTTTATTTATTTGATGTTTTTAGGTTTTAAAACCTGGTCAGATTTGTGTTTAGAAAATGATTAAGTTTGTGTAAGATAAGTTTTAGTAATTTAAACTAAATGAAGAGTCAAATCAATTTTAATTGGTTTTAAATTCTGGATATAATTAATAAGGGGATGTAGCTCAGTTGGCTAGAGCGCTTGACTGGCAGTCAAGAGGTCGGCGGTTCGAATCCGCTCTTCTCCACACTTATTATGAAGCACTTACG
>Ga0206125_10000280_pt1 | contig 68451 bp, 63 predicted proteins | sample Helgoland_Spring_4_FD_148598 | JGI IMG/M metagenome (GOLD analysis project Ga0206125, IMG submission 148598) | Pelagic subsurface seawater microbial communities from Kabeltonne, Helgoland, North Sea - Helgoland_Spring_Bloom_20160331_1 | ecosystem: Environmental > Aquatic > Marine > Epipelagic ...
AAACCCGGTCGCCGTCGTCCACTCGAACAGCCCCACGGCCGCCGCCCCAAAGGCCACATTGATCACCATGGTGGTGGCCAGGAACGTCAGGTTGGTGCGCGTGTGCTTCCAACTGCGGAACCCGCCGCGGAACAAGGGCCGCACCGACTCCACAATGAGGTTGGCCGACATGCACACGACAATCCACCCCAGCTTCTGCCAGGCCGGCATCGCCTCAAAAAACGAAAGGAACTCCTCCAAACTCATGCCCCCAAACTACGCCACTCCCTCAACTCTCCGCCCCACGAGGTCCACCACCGCTCCCAAGGCCAGCCCTCAGTCCTTCACGCACCGCACGGACATACCATTGGTATGGGCGTAATGAGGGGTTAGATATTCTAACTCCGTGCTGAAGGCCCAGGCATAGGAGCGGCCGGTGCTGTAGCTGGTGCTCGTCCACCAGTAGCCATTGGTCAATAGATGAGCGAATTCTCCCCAGTAAGGGTGGTATGGGGTGTAATGGTACCCAGCTGGCTTCGCATTAAATCCAAATGCGTCGACTCCGTTGCTCGCTGAAGCCCAGCCATTGGTGGATTTGAGCGCTACTGCTTCATTGCCGTTGAAACCATTTTCGGTAGCAAAGTCCATTAGTTCTTGCCATTCAGTGAATGAGCCCAAGTGCCAACTTGTAGGACATATTCCAAGTCCGTTGAATATCGCGTCTCCCGCATATAGGAGTCCATAATTGTCAGTGTTTGATGGATCATTGTTGAAAGGAACAGCTGAAGTAGCATCGATTGAGCTTCCGTCCGAATAGGATGTTGTTTTGAGGTTCTCTGCAAACCAACATTGGTCGCCGATCTCGACGATGGCGTAATCGTGGCCGTGGTAGGTGACGTGATCTTGGCCGGCGCAGGGACCTGACGCCTCTGCGGCACCATTTCCTTCGCAAGCGGACAGGAGGCTGTCCAGTGTGGCATTCTGTTCGACAAGGGCAGCGTAGCCGTTCGCCAATTCCTGAAGGTTCATCAGCGTACAAGCCGCGTCAACCGCATCCGGCGCGTCAACAACACAGGTGGCCAAGTAGGCATCCCATGTCGTGCCCGTTCCGCAGCAACCGGGCCCCGGACAGCAGGAGTAGTCACATGAGCCATCATCCGCTTCCGCAATTGCGCTGTAATTGCAGGCCTCGGGATCCATGCAGCCGTCGTAAGTGCAGGCCCCCCCGGTGCAGGACGCTTCAGGGGCATAGTTCGTGGCCTCTGGGTCACCGCATTCCAATTCCGCAACGGTGATGATCACACTCTGGCTGCAACCTGAATCCCCTGAAGTGGCCGTGATGGTGATGCTTTCATCGGCCACAACCATCAAAGTGTCTTGTGTTGAGCCATTTTGCCATGTGATGGTGTCCTCCGATTCGGAGGCTACTTCACTACCGGCAGCCATCGGGATCATCCATTCCGGCAATAGCGAAAGGTCGCATCCCATGTTGGTCCCGTTTTCACCAGCGCCGATGCAGGGTGAGCCAGTTGAGAGGCTGAAATCTAGGTTGTCTGCATCCACAAAGAGAGGGTCTCCACTGATGTTTCCATTCCCGCTGATTCCTTCTCCAAGGCTGAAATAGAAATTGACGATGCTTTGATTTCCTGATACATGATGTCGAGCAGGTCCTCCATTGTAAAGGATGCAGCTGCGCACGTCTCCTTTATGATCATACCAGCTCGAGCTGTAGTAGACTCCGGAGTTATTGAAAAAGGTGCAATGGTCAATGGTGTTGAGACCAGACCAATTGGTGCCGAGATAAGTAATGGCATTCGTGGGAGCCGTGTTGTCAATGAACAGGCAATTCTCAGCTCTTTTGCCATGATCCAGCCTGAGGATATAGCTGGATCCTACATTCCGGAACCAGCTGCAATTCCGGTACTCTTGGGCGGGATTTGCGACATGGCCATTGCCGTGATGAATGCCGGAGTTGTCCATGAAAAGGCTATTGTGGCAGTAAAACGACTTTTTGCTCGCCGAAATGCCTCCACCGAGGTTATTCTTGAAGACGCAGGACTCTACGCCACTCTGTGGTCCACTCGTTTCCGTATCCCCGAATTGAATGGCAGTTCCAGGGACATCTCCAGTTCGTTTGCATTCCGAAATGATACAGTGTTGGATGAGCAGTCCAGAATTGTCCTCCACGAAGAATGCCGTTCCGTAATTTGTTGGTGATGAGGTCGGAAGACCCCGGGTAATGTGGAGTCCTTGGATGATGGTGTTCATTGACTCACCAGAGTTGGCGATGAAGCCGCGATCGAGGTGCTCGCAGTCGATGATGGTCACCTCAGGCCCTTCTGCAGATTGAATGGTGATGGACTTGCCGAGTGGGCTAAGGTTGCGGTTGCCTGTACCCGTGTAAGTCCCTGGAAGGATGGTCACAACATCGCCATTGCTGGCCTGATTGATGGCGGCTTGAATTGTCCCGAATGGGCTGGCTTCCGAACCGTTTCCGGAGGCACCGACTGAGACGAACCATTCATTGTTGCCCGTTGACTTTGCGTAAGGAAGTAAGGAAGAGGATGTGTTGGCCACGAAGAAGGCCAATGTATCTCCGGCGCACACTGTGGTGTCGGAGAGGTTTAGGCTAAACCCTTCGGCACAACTTCCGTCGTCTTCGTTGGCGTTAGGATTGTAGTTGCACGCTTCGGAGTCCATACAACCTTGGACGCACGGGGCGATGCAGGAACCGTCGTCCACTTCTGCAGCCGAATCGTAGTTGCATGCGGTAGGATCCGTGCAGCCTTCTGGAGGGGTCAATTCCATCGCGTGGAGGTCGAGTACTTCGGATTCAGTGAGGGCGCGCGACCAGTATCCAATGTGGTCGATATCCCCAATCAGTTCGTGCCAACCGTTGCCCCGCATCCCGATGGAAACGGGCAGGCTGCTGGAGTTCATGGCTCCCGGAGAGGAAGCGGTATTGACCAGTTGCCCATCAAGGTAAAATTGGATAGTCGATGGTGTAAAGACCCACGTGATGTGTGCCCAAGTGTTTTGAGGAATCGCAGTGCTGATTCCCGCACCCCCATTGCTTCCGATGGTCCAGCTTAGGCCTCCTCCGGGAGAATGCTCGAAACTCGAACCCCATCCGGAGGGTTCGCGTTTGCTCATGAGAAGCGAGTTTCCATTGGGTGTAGCCGACGGGTTATTCTGCCATCGATACAGCGCGGTAAGGGTATACGAGCTAGCGTTCCAGAGGCTGTTGTGGGGAATCAACACTTGAGCGTCTCCATTGAAGTGTGCGGCTTCGTTGGATTCGCCAGATGCCCCAGTGGTGAAGGTCACATTCGACATTGAGCCGTTCTGGCCGTTCATGCTGGCATCATCGGCGTTGCCGTTGAAGGGATACCACGCGACGAGGCCGTCGGTGGGAACGTAGGAGGGTACTTGGGCGGCGAGGCTGACGCTGAGGAGCAGGGCGAAGGGGAGCAGGAAATGGCGCATGGTTGCGGAATTCAGTTCTTGACGCAGCGGATGGCCGTTCCCATGTGCCAGGTCTCTGGTGTGTCCCCGCGCCACGGCGAAATGCGATAGAGGTCGGTGGACCCTGTGGACAGTACCGTGTGGTGCGCCTCTCCTCCGCCAAAAGTGTTGTTGATGTGGTACGTCGCAATGGTGCCTACGGGGGAGAATTGACCGTCCAAATCGCGGCTGCCGCTGGGACGCCCGTTCCAGCCCAGCTCATTGGTGGCGCCGGAGTTCGGAGCAATCCAGTCTTGGGTGCCTGGGACTTTCATGGCGCCGCCGGTCATCCCGTCATTCGCAGGGTGTTGCGCCTCGTACCAAGGCTTGAGGTTGCCGTCTTGAAACCATTCCGCGAAATTGGGGATGTGCCAACCGGAGGGGCAGATGTTGTTGCCCACCACCCAAAAGTTGTAGAGTCTTCCCCAGGTTTCCAACGCATTGCCTGAGGCGTCTTCGGGGTAACACCAGCCGGCCGCATCCGTGGTCAACCAATCACTTGTTGCTTGAAGGTGGGCGATGGGGGAGCCGTCCCGGAACCACTCTACATCGAGATTTTCAGAGAACCAGCATTGATCTCCGATTTCAATGATGCCGTAATTGTGGCCTTGGTATGTGACATGGTTCTCTCCGGCGCAGGGTCCGTCCAAAGCGTTGTTGGCCGTGTTGTCGAGGTTGCCTGTGCAGGTATCTAGGTTGGCTTGTAGCGCAAGGATGATGCTGTCTTGATCGGCAGTGTGGTTGAGCAGGACTTGGTAGCCTTCGGCGAGCTCCTGAAGGTTCATGACGGTGCAATTCTCGTCGACTGTTCCTGGAGCGTCAGCGATGCACATCTCGGTGACTGGATCCCAGTGGGTGCCCGCCCCGCAGGAGGGAGTGGGAACGAGTAGGGTGTCGGTCAGGACAATTGTGTCCGGCGCGGCCGTGATGCATTGCTGCAATGCGGCGTCCCACTGCGAAGGGTCGTCGCAGCACCCCGGCCCTGGGCAGCAGCTGTAGTCGCAAGCCTCACCAGCGCACTGGGCGGCCGCGTTGTAGTTGCAGGCGTCCTCTTCCATGCATCCGGAAGGGATGCAGGTGCCCCCTCCACAGGTGGCTTCAGCGTCGTAGTTGCAGGCTGTCGGGTCATCGCACGTGGGGGCAATGCAGCTGGCGTCATCGTCTGTGGCGGCCGGGTCGTAGTTGCACGCCGTGTCATCGGTGCAACCGAAAGTGGGTTCTGGTGTGCCCAGCGGATGTTCGAACGCACCGAGATCGGCCGATGTCTCTGCAGGCTGTGGCCGCACAGCACCAGTGATGTCAATCACAGGTTCATTGGGTGTTGGTCCAGTCCAGGTTAGACCGGTTTGGGCGACACCGATTCCAGGAGAGGTGGAAGCGAGGGAATAATCTTCCTCAAGCAATGCCGGAAGGATGATGTTGGTACCGTACTCTTCAATCGTGCTGTACGCACTCTCCCAACTGTATTCGAGTGGCTCGTCCAAGATGCAAGTAGCAATGTGAAATTGGGCGAGGAGATTTCCAGTCTGATTGACGACGAGATCTTGGTCATTTTCCGTGATGACGCTGTTCACCATATAGATGGAAGCGTCTCCGAAGTGTCCTGCATCGAGCGCGCAACCTCGGGTGTGCCCGGTGATGGTGGTGTGTTCGATGAGCAGGGTTGCTCCATAGGCATAGACACCTTTGGACCCATTGGGCCCGATGAGACAATTGACGATTTGCGTATTGTCTCCTGCGGCTAGAATGGCATTGCTATTGTCAGGAGTGTTGTTGTTCTGAATGCGACAACGATTGAAGGAGGCCGTTTTCCATGGCACAATGGTATTCCGCCCAGAGTTTGAGGTCACCACGCATTGGTCGAACTGCAGATTCTGTGCGTGGCTTGTTACCAGATCGAGACCGCTGTTGTTTGTGATGGCGCATCGGTCAAGAATGGAGTTGGAACCGCTGTTCGTAGCATAGACTGCCCCGCCATGGGTGGCATTGCCATTGGTGAAGGTCAATCCAACAACATGTGCTTCTGCTGCATCGATGACGAGCCCTGAGCCAGCGTTGTTGGCATCTATGACAACGTCAGTCTGGTCTGATCCCATGGGGTCGAACTCCTCATCACCTAACAATGTGAGGTTCGACGTGGTGATGTTGACATTTTCGGAGTAGGTGCCCGCTGCGATGTGAATGGTGTCTGTCGGGCAAGCGAGCTCCAAGGCGTCTTGAATGGTCGCGAAAGGAGAGCCGGGCTCGCCAGTTGCTTCTGAACCCGAAGAACCAGCGTCAACGAACCATGGAGTCATGCCCAAGCAGTTCCCGTCGCAGTCACGCCCATAGTCGGCATAGGTGCAGCTTCCATCGTCTTCGGTGGCAGTTGAGTTGTAATTGCATGCGGCAGGATGCGTGCAGCCTTCTGGTGAGACGCTTGAGACTTGACCAATTTCCGCAGGGGTCAATGCACGATTCCAAATGGCGAACTCGTCTATGGCTCCATTGAAAAAGCGACTTGGAGAACCTCCCCAACGAACCATTCCAAATCGATTGCAGCGGATATCGCTTGGGCACGGCGAATTTTCTAGAAAGGAAATGGTCGAATTCTCAACTCCGTATTGATATCCGGTTTCAATGCCGTCAATGAAAATCTGTCCAGTATTCTCGTTCAAGATGAATACGGCGGTGTGCCAAACTCCCTGAGAAATGGCGCCTGGTGATGAGCCTACACCATCGTAGTAGTTCGGGTAGGCCCAGGCGAGATTGATGTGACCATCGGGATAGATGCGGATTCGATTTTCTCTCCAGTTGCCATCCTTGTTCCAAAGCCCTTGTTCCGTGGAAAGGTCGTCAGCCCTGAAGCGGACCATGAATGTGCTTGTTGAAACGGCGTCGTTTCCGTCAAAGAACTCTTGGGGAAATGCGACGTAGCTGTTGCTGCCATTGTAAAGAATGGCTCCTTCCGGAGTCTGATCGGCTCCATCCGTGAAGGTGACGTTGTGGGGTTCGCCATCCACACCAGATTGATGTTCAGTGTAGTTCCCGTTGAAGTCGAAATGAACTTCGAGTCCGTTCGAAGGGAGTTGGGCGAGGAGGGGCGTGCTGATGAGGAGGCAGCCGAGGAGCAGCGTGAGGGGGCGCATGGCAAGTGGTTTGGCACATAAATGTGACCAATCGCCTTTGTAACTCCTTAATCCCGTTTATGTGTGGTCCGAGGGTTGATAACGCGGTTCCTATTCGTCGTTTGGGGAAGCGAGGAAGCGGGGGTGGAAGTTGAGGAGGTGGGCCTCCTCTTGGGCGCGGGTGAGCGCGGTGTAGAGCCAGCGGAGCCATTCGAGGTCGACCATCTCCTCGGTGAGGTAGCCTTGGTCGACGACGATGGCGGGCCATTGGCCGCCTTGGCTCTTGTGGGCGGTGACGGCGTAAGCGAATTTGACCTGAAGGGCCTGCGTGCAGGGGTCCTGCTTGGCGGCTTCTGCGATTTTGCGCTTGCTGCCGAGGTGCGCGTGGTCGAGCATGACGTCCTCGAATAGGGCCTTCATGCGGGCCCCGGGCAGGCTGGGGCCGTCGACGTGGAGGGCGTCGAGCATGATGCTGGCTTCGAAGCTCGGGGCGTTGGGGAAGTCCTCCATCTTCAAGTCGGCCGTGGCATAGCGCAGGCCGTAGCGCTCGTAACGGCGTACGATTTTTTGGACGACCAGCGTGTCGCCGTTGGCGATGAGGTCGGTGGGGTAGGCGTCCTCGTCTTTGAGCCAATGGTAATTGTTGCGCACCACCATCAGGCGGTCGCCGGCGTCGAGTTCCTCCTCGCGCCAGAGGATGCGTCGGCGGATCTGCTCGTTGAAGTCGTTGGCCCGCTTGTTGGATCGCGTGATGATGACGACGTCTTGATCACCATGGCGGTGGTGCAGGTCGTCGAGCAATTCGGCCAAGTCATTCCCAGTGACGATGTGCAGGTCGGAAAAGGCCTCTGTGCTGAATTGGGGCAATGGAGCCTTCACATCTTCGGGCAGGTCTTTGGCCAGCGCAATGTCCTGTCGAAGGGCATGGGCGTTGGCGAGGATGCCGCTGTCGAGCTCTTGACGCACCACGTCGTCGAGGGAGCGCTCGGCCAAGGTTAGATCGAATTCTCGGGCGAGCCGAGGGCCGTCGAGGGCGGGGGAGATGGCGCTGCCGACCGGAGGGAGCTGGGCGTCGTCGCCGACGAGGATGATGCGGCTGCCAGGGGCTTGGAGGCAGAATTGAAAGAGGTCGGAGAGCAGGTCGCGTTGGCCGAAACCGGCGCCTGCTGCTCCTGTTTGACGGAGTCCGCTGTCGCGTCCAATCATCGAAGCTTCATCCACGATGAAGACCGCGCCTTTTCGGGCATAGGGTGCGATGCTGGCGGAGGTCCCGCCGTCGGGAGTGGCCTTGCGGAGGTAAATGCGGCGGTGGATGGTGCTCGCCTGAAGGCCCGCGTACCGGCCCATGACCTGCGCGGCGCGGCCCGTCGGAGCGAGCAGTTCTACCGGACGGCGCAGGTCGCGGAGGACCTGAACGAGGGCGGCCATCGTGGTGGTCTTTCCCGTTCCTGCATAGCCCCGCACCACGAGGCAGCACCGGGGTTGCGTGCTGACCAAGAAGCGGCCCAATGCGTGGATGAGTCCGTCTTGACTTGGTGTGGGAACATGCGGAAACGCCCCCCGGAGGCGGTCTTCAACTTCGTCTGAGTTTGGGGCTGTAGGCACGCTGAAAGGGGGCAACGTCTGCAAGTTGCACACGGTTGAAGGCAAAGTACGGACACAGAGGGCGGTCGTCCGCTTGGTATTCATTAGCTTCGCCCCGCTTGATTCGCCCCTTTTCTCGACACGAGCATGAACGATTCGAACGACAAATACCGGAACCTCCTGTTCCTCGTCCGCAGCCACAGCTTTAGCCTGATTCTATTGGTGGCTGGAATTGCATGGACCACCATGTACATCCGCAGTGTGATGGCTTCGACCGACACCGCGGATTTGAGCCAACCTACAGAAATGCTTTTTGCAGGATTGGCTTTGATCATCAGCGCCGTTTTGGCGATGCCGGCCGTCTTGGACCGCATTCCTCAGAAAGCTTACAGGGTCCTCATGGCCATTGGAGTGGTGGGTGCTGCCTATTTCTTCATGGCGTCCACCAACTCTGTTTTGGATGAGGAGCAATTCTTGGCCGACCAAAAGGCGATGAATGCGTTGACCATCCAGCGTTTGACCGATATCCGGGATGCCCAAGTGGCATACAAAGAGGTCAATGGTGGTTTTACCGACAGTTTTGATTCGCTGTTTGCCTTCATCGGTGCCCCTTTGGTGCCTTTGAATTTTTCCATTGGTTCGTTCCACGACACGCTTCCCGAAGCCATGTGCTTTGAGGAAGGTTATGTGATCAAGCGGTCCGACGTTCCGGGCATTGCCGCAGAGTTGGGTTGGGATGAGCAGACCCTCCTGGACAGCATTACCGCTGATGCAGTGGCGTACAAAGTGAGGGACACCCTCTACACTTCCTTTTTTGCGGAGAATTTCGCAGACAAGAAGCGCACCGATAAAAAGCTTCCTCCCGTCAACTTGGACTCTTTGACGTTCAGCCCGACGTCGGGAGAGCGTTTCATGTTGGACACGACTTATGTTGAACAGAGCGGATTGCGCGTCAGTGCCATTCGGGTTCAAGATCCTACTCCATTCGGACGGGCCAATGTCAAAAAGGACACCCTCCGTTTTGGCTCGCTCGTTGAAGCACATACGGATGGAAACTGGCGCCAATAAGGGCCAGAGAGACTTTGTGCTCACTGCGCTGGATGGAACACAGGATGTTCCAGAAGGGGCATTCCCATTGTGGGTTTTTGATGCGGGTGCATCCATGCGGTGGCTGAGAACCTCTGAAGATGGGAGCGCCCTCGTGGAGGGTGGACTTCACACTTGGGAGGCTCCCCCGGGACCGGCGAGGATGCAGGAGCGCAAGGATTGGTTGTCGACCAGCATGCGCACTGAATCCGCGGGCACAGTAACCTGGATGTCTGATGGTGCAGCGACTGTTGTGCCGGAGGCTCTGCGGGGCCAGGCTACCGATGTCGAGTGGCTTGAAGCAGAGACGGGCCTGCGTCATCTGGGAACCGAGGTGCACGAAGTGGTCGGTTCGCCTTACCTCGTCGTTCATGCACCTGATCATGCGATGAGGCAGTCCCTTTCTGCACTGGTACCCACCATGAAGTTCAGGCACCCTCGCGCCATCTTGGCCGAGGCCTTCATCAGAGAAGAGCGCAACCGTGGCCGCACAGCATTGGCTGTGCACCTTCGGGATGACAGCGTAGATCTGGTGTTGCTGTCTTCGGAGGGATTGCAAGCCTCGGTTTCTCATGCGGTAGCAACCCCTGAAGATGCCGTTTACCGCGCTGTGCACTTGTTGCATGCGCTGGGATTTAATGCCGATGTGACCATCCAATTGAGTGGTGGAGTAAAACCCGCAGGTGATGTCCACAAGGCATTCCAACGCCATTTTGAAACAGTGGACTTGCATTACGGAAAGTTTATCCCTGCCCTTGGTGCCGTGACAGGATTGCATAGGCAGCATTTTTTGCCCATCATTCAACTGATTCGATGCGCGTAATTGGCGGCACGCTCAAGGGACGGAGGTTTTCTCCTCCCCGTCAATTCAAGGGCCGTCCGACCACCGATTTTGGCAGGGAAGGGCTGTTTAACCTCCTGCGGTCACGGTTAGAATTGGATGGGATTGAAGCCCTCGATTTATTTGCTGGTTCGGGCGCTGTTTCTTTTGAACTGGCAAGCAGGGGAGCCTTGGCGGTGACCTCTGTGGAGCGCGACGCCGGCTCATGCCGTTACATCCAGAAGCAGGCTCAAGATTTTGAATTGGAGGCCATCAGGGTTTTGCGGGCGGACGCCTTTGCATTTCTCGGCAAAGCCATGACCCAATTTGACCTGGTGTTCGCCGACCCCCCCTACACCGAACCCAAGTTGCCGGAGTTGCCAGAAATGGTTCGTGCAGCGGGCCTCGTTTCCAAAGGTGGGCTCTTTGTTTTGGAGCATGGAGACCGACAAGACTTCAGTAAAGAAGTGGGATTTGTCGAGATGAGGAAGTACGGTCACGTTCATTTCAGTTTCTTTGACTTCCATGGAACCAGCTCAGAAGACTGATCGTGCCCAAAGGGCGGTTTTTCCGGGATCTTTTGATCCCATCACCCGCGGTCACGAAAACATTTTACGCCGCGCAGCAGTGCTGTTCGATGAGGTGACCCTGGCCATAGGGGTCAATCAGGACAAATCCGGTATGTTCCCACTGGAACGCAGGATGGACTGGTGCCGGGCGACCTTTGCAGATGTCCCCAACATCAAGGTGGCCTCGTTTGAGGGCTTGACCGTCGACTTTTGTCATTCCATCGGGGCAGGATGGCTCATCCGTGGAGTCCGCAACGGGGGTGACTTTGAGTATGAGCGGACCATCGCGCAGATGACCAAATACCTCGATGCGGAACTGGAAACCCTGATTTTATTTACAGATCCAGAGCACGCTCCCATTTCAAGCAGTGTAGTGCGTGACATCGTACACCACGGAGGAGATGTTTCACGTTTTGTTCCCGATGCAGTGGACCTCGTGGGATATGGCAAGTAGGAGGTTCGAGGCCATATCTATCCTGATGTTCATGGCCTTTTGTGGGGCCATTCATGGGCAGGACGCCGCGGCCGAGTTCACTTTGCAAGGTCTGGAGAACAGGCCTTACAGGGTGCAGGTCTTCCACCCTTTGACCCAGACAACGACCCTTATGGAAGAAGGGCAGGTGGGCATGAAGGGCCAGATCAGGTTGGAATGGCCAGACGATGGTCGGCTTCACTTCTTGGAGCTTGAATGTGCCGGTGTAGTGTGGTCTTTGCCAGTTTGTGGGCCCTACGACCACGGGGCAGAGCTTGCCATACCCCCTTTGGGTGGTGCGCCTTTTGCAGCGCGCCCAGGGTCTGTATTGTGGACAGGAGAGCAAGGCCGTGAATGGACGCCGGTTTTGGTGTCTCAGGCGCAGGGGGTTCTGACGAAATTTGAACAAGCCATGGCCGCCGACTTGCAACAGGCGATGCTGTGGGATGGGCCTGCCGGCGCCCCCAAGGACAAGGCGGTTGGAGTATTGGGCATTTCCATAGGGGAGGGGCCTGTCGAAGAGGTCAACCAAGATTCACTGTGGTCGGCTTATCAAGTTGATTTTCAGCGCGCATATGGGGCTGTTCTAGACCGCTGTTCACAGGGGGCAGAGCGGGATTATGTCGATGCTTTGCAAGGGGGCATATTGCCCGAATTGTACCCGGACAGTGCAGCCACCTGGGAGCGGGACTGGGCATCGCGCGTTTTGCCTGCGCCCAACGATGCAGGGGAGGTGGAACATTTTCTCCAAGGATTGAGTCGGGCAGCGGATTTTGAAGGTTGGAGCTTGGAAGAGCGTCAGGAGCTTCGCAGGGCTTTGACCGAAGGCAGTATGGACAGCTTGGTCACCATCACTTCAGTGTGGTGGGGCAGCCCAGATGTTGACCGCACTAAAGCTTGGTTCTTGGCGCGTTGTGGAGACGGTGGAATGGGGGTGCAGTTTCCCCGTCGTTTTGAGCGTTCAATGGAAGTGCCAGCCGGTGTGCGGTCCCTGCTCGAGGCGTGCTTGGATCACCCTCAGTTTGCCGCATCTTCTCAGCGCCTTTTACAGAAACTTGAGCAGCCTGGGACTTTGCCGGGAGCGTTGCGCGCTTTTTCTGCCTCTGGCAGTTTGATGAGGATGGAAGAGTGGGCAGAGTCAGGTCCTGTAGCTTGGCTGTGGATCGATGCCAGTGCACCGACGACCGTGTTGCAGTTGCAGGTGTTGGAGCGTATGATGACGTCTACTGAGGGTCCAGGTCGCCGCGGGAAAGCGCCCTTCAAAGATTTGAAGTGGATTGTGGTGGATGCAGGTCAGGATTGGGCTGCTTTTGAGCAGCTCATTCGCACTGCTGCCGCCCGCCATGGAGGACTGCGGCAACTGCCATATACCTTGTTGCATACCGGTGGAGACCTTCGTTGGACGGAGGCTTTTGAAATTCAAGCTTTGCCCGCGATGCGGCACAGCGGTCCAGGGTTGGTTCCGACACCAGAGGTGCTGCCCATGCCCGGACCGGCACTCACCGGTTGGCTCGCCAAGCGCTCATAAGCCTTGAGATGTTCCCGAAAGCATCGGGTTCCATGGTGGCCACTTCTTGAGGCATGGCCCACTTTACCTCGGTGATGCCTTCTTCGGTTTGAGGTTGGGGTTGGATGTGCTCGGTTCCAGGGCTTGGTGTCATCTCATACCACTGGGTGACCTTCATTTTGTCGGACTTGCGGCCGTAGATATGATAGGTTTTGGCAAAGGGCGCTCCTACAGAAGGCAGTGGGACGCTGCATTCTTCGTGTACCTCACGGGCAGCCGCAGTGGGAAGGTCTTCGCCGGGTTCCACCTTTCCTTTGGGTAAGTCCCAGTGCCCAAGCCTGTGGATGCACAGCAGAGCCCCTGCAGCATTGGTGACCAAGCCTCCCGCGGCAAAAACGTCGTGCGTGTGCCTGTTCAACGACTCCCAAGCGTTTTCTAAGTCGGGGCATTGCACCCAAACGTGCGGTGATTCAGCGAGCCATTCAGGGACTGCAGCCATGGGCTTGCCGTCGTGTAAAATGACTGAAGCTGAGTCATCTGGAACCACTTGTGAATCGGCAAGCGTTAGACGCCTTTCGCCGAAATCCACGTCATACCTTCGCGCCATGTCTCTTTCTTTGGATGAACGCCGGAAAGTAGCAGAATCTCTGCTTCGCATCAAGGCAATTCAGTTGGCTCCGGAAGAACCTTTCACCTGGGCTTCAGGATTGCGTTCCCCGATTTACTGTGACAACAGGATGGCGCTGAGTCACCCTTCTGTTCGGACCCACATCCGCCAGCAGCTCTGTTCTGCAGTGGAGGATGCTTATGGCAAGCCCGATATGATCGCAGGTGTGGCCACAGGGGGCATAGCCTGGGGGGCTTATGTGGCCCATGAGTTGGGACTGCCTTTCTGTTATGTGCGGGGAGAAGTCAAGGGCCACGGCAAAGGCAACCGCGTCGAAGGTGACTTGGGCAAGGCCCGCAACGTCGTGGTGATTGAGGACTTGATCAGTACCGGAAAATCCAGTCTTTCGGCAGTTGAAGCCCTGCGCGCAGAAGGCTTAGAGGTGAAGGGGATGGTCGCCATTTTCACTTATGGATTTGATCTTGCTGCAAAGAATTTTGCGGCGTCGGGATGTCCACTGGAGACCTTGAGCGATTACCCCACCCTGATCACGGAGGCCGCGCAGCGTGAATACCTTACTGATGACCAAGCAGGTGCTTTGATGAAATGGCGCGAGGATGCTGTGGCATGGAGCGACAAGTTCACTGCACCCACAGAACCCGACGGGGTAAAGGGATGACTGAAATCCGGAGCAAAGAGGTCCAAGTAGGTGTGGACGCCAATGCGCTCAAGGCGCATTTGCAGAACCTTCAAAACTTGGAAGGATTATTGCCGGTTGACAAGGTCAAAGATTTTAAGGGGACCGAGGATGAGGTCAGCTTCAAAATTCAAGGGGGTCTGGAAATCCGTTTGACCCGCACTACAGAAGCCTTTGACGGCGATGTTTTGCGGCTTCAAGGTGGGGGTGCACCGTTTTCTTTCCACCTGGATTTAAATGTGGTGACAGTAGCTTCAGGCGCCCGTGCTTGGGTGCTGTGCGAGGCTGATTTGAATCCCTTTTTGCGGATGATGGCCCAGAAGCCATTGGAGGCCTTGTTTCAGCACATTGCCGGAGCGGTGGAAGACAAGTTTGGCGCTGCCTGATTTCACAAAGGCTCAAGACCCAACCAACCGACTTCACCCGGGGCAAAGCATTGCTGTGTGCCTTTAGAGTTGACACAGAGCCGGCCTTCAATGTCAATGCTCTCAAGGACTCCTCTGACTTCTTGACCGTCCAACTGCCAGCGTTGCGGTTGCCCCCACCCAAAGAGCCGCTGGTGATAATGGCGCAGCAAAGACTCTGGGTGTTCCATTTCGGATAGGCGGCGCCCGGCGTGCAGCAGAATGGCCCGGCGCAATGTGGCTCCTGTGTTCCCCGGAGGCCGTCCATCGTGGAGCAGGCGCGTGGCATTTGGAAATGGAGCATGCCCCGATAGGTTGAGGCCTATGCCGATGACCGCCGATGACCATGCATTGCCTCTCCAGCTGTTCTCGATCAAAATGCCTCCTGCTTTGGACCCCTTGAGCATGATGTCATTGGGCCATTTGATGAGCAAATCCTTGCTCTGAATTTCAGGAATGACGTCTTCAATGGCTTCAACAACGGCGAGGCTCACGGCTAAATTCAGAGAGAATGGCGCTGAAGCGGGCAGTTTTTGCTCCAGAATGAGGGTCATCGCGAGGTCCTCGGGGGTGGCGGTCCAGGTTCTTTGCTGTTGTCCTCGGCCTGAAGTTTGGTGGTTTACATGGAGTACAAAATGGTCCAGGGACCCCTTTGGCGCCGACCGCAAAGCGCTCATTGCTCGGGAGTTGGTGCTGTCTGTGTCCGGCCAGCCCAATACCGTCCACTGTCCCAAGACTTCGTGGGTCAGAGGGGCAGTGCCCATGGCTTTGGACACTTGTGCGAGTGCTAGGGTGTGCAGGTCCTCCACGGTGGCTATTTTAGCGCACGTTGGAAGAACAACAAGCACCACCCGATCCGCGTACTTACGCGACGACCCCGAGAAATGCCCCGGAGCGCACCGATGGACCATCTACAGATGCTCTGGTGACCGCTGTTGTAGCGGGGATTCAAGAGGTCAAAGGCAGTAGAATCTGTATTGTCGATTTCACGGCCATTCAAAACAGCATCGCTGCTCGTTTCATCATCTGTGAAGGACAGTCCAATACGCAGGTCGAGGCGATTGCCCGCAGCGTGGAGGTTTTTACGGAGAAAATGCACGACGAGTCACCTTGGATGAAGCAAGGCCTCAGGGGAGGACAATGGGCGCTGTTGGATTACGCAGACGTGGTGGTCCACATTTTCCACAAAGACTGGCGGGCACATTACGGACTGGAGGAATTGTGGGCGGATGCCCCCCAGCAGTTGTTGCCGGACTTGGAGTCCAGTGGTCCCAACCCGGAAGATATCCCGGAGTACTGATCAGTTGAACATCAGGACTGTAGCGGTATGTGCAAGGGCCATCACCAAGGTGGCCACGGACAAACCAATGTGGTAAGGCAGGTGTTTTTTGATGTTGTCCTCGCCTTCCAACAATGAACCAAAATGTCCCGAGGTGAGCAGTGTCAAGGGCAAGAGTGCCAACAGGCCCCATCCGATGGCAATGGAGTGAGCCAGGACGGCCAAGGGAAGCAAGAGTGACACCCTGAGGTGCCAATTGATCCAGTTTCCCCATTGGCTTCCCGAGCGTTGAAATACGGTTCTACCCAAAGTGAGGGTCCACTGCAGGAGAATGAGGGTCAATACCACGGCACCACTGATGTTCCTGAAGTTGCGGTCCCGCTGGAATGCAAAGGCCTCCATATCCTCCCAATGGAGGAGCCAAGCCAGCAGCATCAGCGCGGCAGTGAGCCAGATCAGATAGCGGGATGCAGCGCGCATTCAGAGGGTCACTTTGTCCATCAGGTCCATGAAAATGGTGCCGTTGGCCAGTTGGTCAATGCTGTCCCTTAATGTTTCGTGGGCGGGGATATAGAGCCCATGTGAAGGCCATTTGTCCCCTACTTCTGGGCGCTTCTCAGCTTCCAGCTCTTCGAGTTCTTCTAGATATTGGCTCCACACGGATTCCACCCCTTTGCGGTATTCTGAAACCATGGCGATGAATTCATCTGTGGTCAGGGAATCTTCGGGATATGACCACGTTGTGGCGCCCATGAGGTCGTTGATTTTCCAGTCCGTTTTTGATGTGCGTGCGTGTTCATTGTGGCAGGAAACGCAAGCGGGGGCAGAGGCGAAATCGGGGAACATGCTGACGTGTTCTCCTGTGCTGGGGTCCGTGAAATGTTGGGGCTTGAGGTCCAAACGCATGGCTTGGAACTTCTCTGCCTGCAGCCCATCAAACCTGTTGGTCGCTTCGATGGGGAAGTCAGAGCCCAAAAAAAGCCTCAATGGAACATCGCTCATGGTTAACTCTTCCGCTACGCCTCTAAGAAACAGTGCAGGCAATGGGCCGGCAACGACATCTTTATCAGCCCAAGCCTCGTCAAATTTGAGCCCCTGTTTCTTCCCCTTCCCGACAATTTCCTTGGTGAACAAGGTCCGGGTGAGGTCATTTTCCAGGGCCAACATGGTCAAGGCCTCTTCTGTCGAAAGGGTGCGTCGCTCTGTAGCATCGGTCCCCAAAGCTGCTGGGGCGGTGGCGAACAGGTACACCAAAAGAGAAGCCCCTCCGAGCACGGTGAAGGTCCAAAATTTGGCTGGTCGGGATACACTCGTCATTTGCTTTCAGCTCTAAATGTTTTTTCCGTGCCGTAGGGGTCTGGCCCTCCGTTTAGATAATCGAGGATGGTTTCTGTGGCAATGCCGTCGTTGAGGCGTTTGGGCAATTCCCGAATGTGATTTCCGTGGAAATCATGACACTGTAAACAAGTCTCCCAAGCGTCTTTTTCAATGAGCTCCGCGTGCGAGGGTTGCGCACTGTCAAAGCTGACTTCGAGGTCTTGGTGGCAATTCACGCAAAATCCGGTCTCTACGCCAGCGACCCGTTTTCCGTGGTGCTCTCCATGGCAGTTGTTGCATTCATGAGGGCCCAGCGTGCTCCTTTGTTCTGCAAACCGGGTTTCCATGAACCGGGAAACTGGATGACGATCGTTGGGGCGGTTGTGACACCCTATGCAGGCCTTGTTGTCCACCGGAGCAAAGCCGACGGGAACCCAATCATGGCTGTGCAGGCCCATCAGAGATTGGGCGTTGTGCCCTACCTGTTGCCTGAACGTGCCAGGGGCTTCCTTGTGGCAGGCGTTGCATTCCAAATTCTCATGAGACGTGTTCATGGGCCCCAAAGCTTTGAAGCCTTGGCCTGGAGGTACCCACCACATCCCCAAGAAGAAAATGCCAATGAGCATGGAGATCGCCACTATTTGCGACCGGCTGCCTTTGACCGGAGCCAGCACAGTTTCTGACGGGCCAAAAGGCGTGCTGATGCAGGTGAGGATGTCATCTCCAGCTTGGCGTTTTTCCTTGCCGCAAATGACTTCTCCATGCACTACCCTCGCTCTGCAAGTGCCACAGACCCCAACACCACAAGCATGGGGCAGCATGACCTCTTGGGCAATGGCCCCTTCGAGGATGCTTTTTTGCCCCTCCATGGAGACTTTCTGTCTGGAGCCCCAAAAGTTCTTCCAAGTAAACGAACCAGAGGCGTCACGAGCGGCGTCCATATCCAAGCCATACCACTCCGTTTGGATGCTTTCCGAGGGAACGCCATACTTGTGGAGCGCATCGAGGGCACTGTTGATCAGACCGGACGGTCCGCAGGCATAAACCGCTGCATTTTGGAGGTCAATATTTTCAAGCGCTTTGAAAATGTTGCGGTCATACACTTCTATGAGATGGGTGCCATTCGCCTTTGCCAGCAATCGAAACGATTCCAGGTACATGGCTTTTTCTGGCGACTGATTGGCATACACCAGAACAGGTTGGACCCCTTTGGCGAGGAGTTCGTCAAACATGCTTCGAACAGGTGTGATTCCGCTGCCACCGGTGATGAAGATGTGTTTATCTGCTGCTGGGTTGACGTGGAATTGTCCAAAGGGCCCCGCCAAGCTTGCTTTTGCTGGTTGTTTTAGGCTGTTGAGCCAAGCCGATATTCCATGGTCTCCGTTTTTCTTGACCCCAATGATGATGCCGTTCCGTTCACTCCTGACAATGGAAAATGCACTTCTTCGCACCCCTTGTTTGAGTTTGACCTCAAGAACGATGAAATGGCCGCTGCGAAACTTGAGCTTGCCGAACCGGGGATGCACAGCAACCTCAACTGATTCTTGGGTCAGTTTGTGACGGGGAGTTAGGGTTACAGCGGTCCACATTGCAGTGCATCAAATTAAGCGAAAGCTTATCCTTTTGCACATGGGATTGAATTCTTCTCGATTGTAGATTATTGTGTGCTTTCAAACCACAATGGGAAACCTTCAGGCAGGTTGGTTTGTAGTTTCGTAACTGATGCAGAAGACGGTCTTCTGTAGAGGAGGATTGTCAAATCGCATTAAATTTTATGGAATCGAACAATCAAGAGCCCCGCAAGCCCAACAAACCGAGTTTCAATTTTTATTGGGTCTATGCCGGTATTGGTGCCTTGCTGATTGCCATGATCCTCTCAGGAGGAGCCAGCGGGGGAGCGGGGAATGTGAGCTTTCAGGAGCTTGTAAGCAAAGCTGAAGCAGGAGAGTTGAGAAAGCTGAGTCACAATGGAATGGTGGCCGAAGCTTGGTATACCGACAATGCCAGAGACTCCATCATGAAGGACCAACCAGAAGGTCCTCTGGGAGGCGCTTTTTTGCGCGGGGCAGATTTGATGGTCGAGATTCCTCCTTCCGAAAAGAACATCGACCGTTTGGATCAACTTTCGGCAGATGGAAAGGTGATTGTCTCCTATGAACGTTCCAATGAATGGGGCCAGCAGTTGGTGTTTTACATCATTGTTCTCGCAATCATGGTTGGCGTTTGGATGGTGCTCATGCGGCGCCTCGGCGGCGGCGGCGGTGGCGGCGGTCAGATTTTCAATATTGGAAAGTCCAAGGCGCAGTTGTTCGACAAGGAAAATTCGACCCAAGTCAATTTCAACGATGTAGCCGGCCTCGAAGGGGCGAAGGAAGAGCTCGGCGAGATTGTAGAGTTTTTGAAAAACCCCGATAAGTACACGGATTTAGGGGCGAAAATTCCAAAAGGCGCATTGCTTGTGGGCCCTCCAGGTACGGGTAAGACACTCTTGGCCAAAGCGGTTGCCGGAGAAGCGCAGGTACCCTTCTTCTCTCTGAGCGGTTCTGATTTCGTGGAGATGTTCGTGGGGGTAGGTGCGAGCCGGGTGAGGGATCTGTTCAAGCAGGCCAAAGACAAGAGCCCCTGTATCGTTTTTATCGATGAGATTGATGCTGTAGGGCGTGCTCGGGGCAAAAATGCGAGCATGGGATCCAATGATGAGCGGGAGAATACGCTGAACCAGTTGTTGACTGAGATGGATGGATTTGGCACCAACAGTGGTGTGATCATCTTGGCCGCAACGAACCGTGCGGACATCCTCGACAGTGCATTGATGCGGGCTGGACGGTTTGACCGTCAGATCTACGTGGACATGCCAGACCTGACGGAACGGGAAGCCATTTTCACAGTGCACTTGGCTCCTCTGAAGTCAGACGACTCCATTGATGTGGACTTTTTGGCGCGCCAGACTCCCGGGTTTAGTGGTGCGGACATTGCCAACATTTGTAATGAGGCTGCACTGATTGCGGCCCGACGCGATGCCGGTAGGGTAGGGAAGCAGGACTTTTTGGATGCTGTGGACCGTGTGGTGGGGGGGCTTGAAAAGAAGAACAAGCTCATCACAGAAAGCGAAAAACGAACGATCGCCTTCCACGAGGCGGGTCACGCAACGGTCAGCTGGATGTTGGAGCATGCCTCTCCTTTGGTAAAGGTGACCATCGTGCCGAGGGGGCAATCCTTGGGGGCGGCCTGGTATCTGCCTGAGGAAAGGCACATCACCACGACCGAGCAGATTTTTGATGAGATGTGCGCTGCGTTGGGAGGCAGGGCAGCAGAGGACTTGACCTTTGGTAAAATTTCTACCGGAGCGCTGAGTGATTTGGAGAAGGTGACCAAGCAGGCGTATGCCATGGTCAGTGTCTATGGTTTGAACAAACGCATCGGCAACCGAAGCTTTTACGACCCTCGGGCAGAAGCAACGTTTACCAAGCCCTACAGTGAGGAGACGGCCCGCATCATTGACGAGGAAGCTGGAGCCATCATTGAGCGTGCTTATGCCAAGGCCCGCGAAATCTTGGAGTTGCACAAAGACAAGCTCAATGCACTTTCCGAGCGTCTGCTCGAGCGGGAAGTGTTGTTCAAGGAGGACCTGATTGAATTGCTCGGCCCAAGGCCGTGGGAGCAGGAGACCAAAGTCTCCATCGGCGAAAATACCGTGGGTAAACCACTGGAGACAACAGAAGCCGAAGCCGCCGCTTCAGAAGCAGCAATCGAAGCCCCTGAGCCTGCGCAACAGATGCCGTCCGATGAATCCTCCGATGAGGAGTCCAAACAGGAAGGAGGTGCCGATGAAAACGCCGCGTAATGGAGGGGTGGACACTCATTCACAGCGATTCTGTGCCCTTCGGAGCTGAGGTTTACCGCACGCGCTTAGAGGCTGCAGGCATTAAAGTGGTGGTCCTCAACAAGCAAGACAGCAGCTACGGCATGTTTGGTTCCGTGGAAGTTTACGTTCCCAATGAAGACCTGCAGCGCTCCAAGGAAGTCTTGAGCGTTTCAGAAGACGGTGAAACGTCTGCATGAGTGCTGGAAACTCTGAGTTTCAGGTCCGCGCCCTGACGGGCGTTGGCATTGTAGGGCTCATTGTAGGTTCTATTATATACGGTCCCTGGACGTACTGGTGCCTTGTGCTCACCGCGTGTGCAATTGGTGGTGTTGAATTGGCCTCTGCTTGGCGCCGGATTCCCGCTTTTCCTCGATCCCCTCTTGTTGGCGTGGGAGCACTCATGCTCCTGTTGGTTGCTTTTGGAGCGTTGGCAGGTTTGTCTTGGACCGATGGAGGGTACGACTTCTGGATTCCCTTGGGTTGGTTTGCATTAATGTGGTCCAACGATACCGGTGCGTATTTGGTGGGGCGCAGGTGGGGTCGGCATCCTTTGGCCCCTTCTATATCTCCAGGAAAGACTTGGGAGGGTTGGGCAGGAGGTGCAGCGGCGGCCCTTTTGGTGGGCGGCATATTGCACCACAACTTCGGAGCAGCTGGCTCTGGCCATTGGATTGTTCTCGCCTCCCTTGTTTCTGTTTGTGGCCCCCTCGGCGACCTGTTAGAAAGCCTGTTGAAGCGGAGGGCAGGAATCAAGGATTCAGGCCAGATTTTGCCCGGTCATGGTGGTATACTTGACCGATTTGATTCTCACATTATTGCCGCACCTGTTGCCTTGTTGTACCTCATTTATTCCTGAACCCGATTGACATGACAATTCACCGTGCCGGCCACAAGGTCATCCTCGTTTTTTTATTGGGCATCGCTCTGCTGCAAGGCTTGATTTCTTGGATCCCTGCCATTCACATCGTGCTCGAGGTGTTTTTGAGGGTGGTGCTGGTCGGCCTTGGATTGCTGGTGTTGTGGTTTTTCCGCATTCCGAAGCGCCCCTATACCGGACAACCGGGTGAAGTCACCGCGGTCAGCGATGGCAAAGTCGTTTTGGTTGAAGAGGTAGATGAGCCCGAAGTGATCGGAGGAAAGGCCATTAAAATCTGTGTTTTCTTGAGCATCTTCGACGTGCACGCCCAGTGGGCGCCAGTCGCGGGGACATTGGAGTATTTCAAGTACCACAGGGGAGAGTACCTCGTGGCTTGGCATGAGAAATCCTCGACTTTAAATGAGCGCACCACATATGGACAGCGCACACCTGGAGGGTTGGTGGTCTGGCGTCAAATTGCAGGTGCTGTAGCCCGGCGCATTCGTTGGTATGTGAAGCAAGGGGATGAGGTAGCAGGAGGCCAAGAGTGCGGTTTTATCCTGTTTGGTTCACGGATTGATTTCTACTTGCCATTGGGAGCAGAATTGATGGTGAAGCCGGGAGATCGCGTGGTGGCAAGGAGTACAGTGCTCGCACGGTTGCCCGAAGTGTCTTAACTTCCGGCACTTCAGACGGGTACATTCCCGGAACCGAATCAAACATGCGAATCGCAACCCTTACGCTGGCCGCGTTATGTGCGGCATTTACGGCCGTTCAGGCCCAAAGTTTTCACCGCCTCGATGATGCACAAAAAGTGCAGGCTGTAATGCCATCGGTCGACATGACCGGAGAGGAAATCATTCCATACCAACCGCTGAATGCGCAGAATGTGGGAGACATAGATCACCTGCAATTGCGGGACATGGTCATTGAGCGTCAGGTCATTGGTTACACCCAATATGACCTGCAGTCTAACTATGCTGTTGATGACCGCGTTTTCAGTTCTTCAGAAGGGCTGAGTGCGGGTTGGATTCAGTCCTTGGAGACCTCACCATTTGGGGACCGCGGAACGGGATACAACTTCAAGGACGCCGGAACGGGCTCGGACTGGGGAGAGATCCCTTACGACCGCATTGAAGACGTCCGGATCGGATGGCCTTCATTGGGCCACCTCGCCAACGGTTCAGAGTTCGCTTTGAGCCACGGCAGTACGGGTGGATTGGTCTTTGCTACCCGCGATGCGGTAGGGAGTGGGGCTTGGTCGACCACGACCTTGCCTGCGTTGACCGCTGAAGATGAAACCGACATCTGGCACCTCTGGCCGCGCGCTACCGTGGGTGGTGCTGATGGCAACAGCATCCACGCCATTTGTATCAGTGCTCCCGCCGGCAACGGAGGCGTGCTGTACAACGGCCAAGACGGTGCGTTGATTTACATGCGTTCTACCGATGGAGGCGCCAACTGGGACATCCAGACCTTTGCTGAGCTCGACACTTCTGCATTTGCTGGAGGTTTTGTGGCCGACTCCTATGCCATTCACGCCGAAGGAGACAAGGTCGCTTTTGCAGTATTCAATGGCTTCTATGACACCTTCGCAATGGTGTCAGAGGACAATGGTGAGACTTGGACATACGAGGCCATCGTGGACTTCCCCGTTGACAACTACGTTTTGGACTCAGGAGCGTTGCTCGATACCACCATTGCCGATGCTGTGGATGCCAATGGCAACGCCATGTTTTTCAATGCTGACCAGGCAGGTGATGTGTTGGTCGACGAGGCAGGAGGAGTGCACGTCTTCTTTGGCGCCATGTTCTACGCTGACAGCGACACCACGGATGCTACGAGCAGCTATTACCCCTTTACCAATGGATTGGAGTACTGGCGTCCTGATATGGGCCCAGACAGCAGCATGACGATTGCCTATGCCTATGACATCGATGAAAGCGGTACGCTGGATTATGAAGATGAAATCGCGGGATACTTTGTGGGCATCAGCTCTCAGCCTTCAGCCGGTTTGGTGGTCGAGTCCAATACCATCGTGGTGGCTTACAGCGCGTTGATGGAAAACTTCAGCACGGGCATTCAGAATTACCGCCACTGCTACGTGGTGCACTCTACCGACCTCGGTGAGACGTGGAACTCCGAAAGCGCTTGTGATGTCACCCCCGACTTGGACTTTGACCTCATTGAGAGCGTTTATCCTTGCGTTCCCCAGCGCATTCAAGGAGGACAGGTGAACCTGACTTACCAGCGTGACTTCGAGCCAGGCTTGCACGTTCGTGGAGACGAGGATCCCATTGACATCAACGATATCGTTGGATTGACCATGAATGTGGAGGACCTCGACGATTGTGCAGATGTGGAGTTTGAGGACTACGTGGGAGTGGGCGACATCGATCAGGTCGGTTTTGGCCTCTATCCAAACCCGGCAGACGCAGTCGTGGAGATCGTCCTCGACGACCTGTTGATCGGCGCAGAATTGTTTGTCCGCGATATGGGCGGACGTCTGGTGCGTCAGGCCCGCATTCAGGGCAAGCTCGCCCGCCTCGATGTGTCAGATTTGACACCAGGAGTTTATACTGTGGAAGTAAGTGGCTCAGGTGCACGCAGCATCGAGCGCTTGTCCATTCGCTGATTGGTGATGGCATCCGGGCGGCTTTTGGTAGAGATCCTGTCCATCGGTGATGAGTTGCTGATAGGGCAGACGGTCAACACCAATGCCGCCTGGATGGGCCATCTCCTCGAAAATGAGGGGTGGCGTGTCAACCGATGTGTGGTGGTCTCCGATGAAGAGGAGGCCATTTTAGACGCCCTCAAGGACGCGGAGTCACGGGCGGAACTTGTGTTGATTACGGGGGGGCTTGGGCCGACCCGTGACGACATCACCAAACATGTGCTGTGCCGTCATTTTGGTACAAGATTGGTGCGTTACTCTGAAATCGAGGCCAGGATTGTTTCTTGGTTCGAGCGGCGTGGCCGGCCTATCCTTCAAGTGAACCGGGATCAAGCACTGCTGCCTGAATCCTGCACTCCATTGGAGAACCCATTGGGCACTGCCAGCGGCATGTTGTTTGAGCGGCCCGGTGGCATGACGGTTTCCATGCCCGGTGTTCCCTATGAAATGGAATACATCATGGAACACGGTGTGGTTCCTGCGGTGCATGCCCGCATGCAACAACAGGGGAGACAGCCCAAAAGGGCCCATTTGTCTTTGCTAACCATGGGCACCGGGGAGAGCCAGTTGGCCAAGACCCTCGGTGATATGGAAGGAGCCCTAGAAAATCAGGGCATCAAGCTGGCTTATTTGCCGAGCCCTGGTAGCGTGCGCATTCGGTTGACCGCCGAAGGCGATGCTGTCCATGATTTAGAGAAAGCCCACGGTGAAGTGCTGGAGCGTTTGTCGGAATGGGTGGTGTCGGAAGTTGGCCTGCCGGTTGAAGAGGCGTTGGGGCATTGCTTGGTGAATCAAGGTCAGACATTGGCTGTGGCTGAGAGTTGCACGGGTGGTGCCTTGGGTGCTGCTTTGGTGGCCCGTCCGGGTGCCAGTGCATTTTTCATGGGTGGGGTTCAGGCCTATTCCAACGCGGCCAAGGAGAACCTGTTGGGCGTTCCAATTGCGCTCATTGCCCAGTTCGGAGCGGTGTCTGAGCCGGTGGCTGTGGCCATGGCCCAGGGGGCACGAGAAAAGTTTGGATCCGATTACGGAGTGTCGATTACGGGCATTGCTGGTCCGGATGGCGGGAGTGAGGATAAGCCAGTCGGCACTGTTTATATGGCTTGTGACGGTCCGTTGGGCGTGTTATGCGTACGGCATCAGTTTGGACGGGACCGTACCCGGAATCTCGCGATGGCGGTGCGTTCAGCTGCCCAAATGGCATTGCAAGCTGCCCTTAAATGGGGTGTAGAATCAAAACCCGCCTCAAGGGTTGCGGATTCACTCTGAAAACCGCACCTTTGCACTCCCGAAATCGTCGGGAACTGGAAAAACTCAGAATAGGAATATCATGAGCCGCATTTGTCAGCTTACCGGAAAGAAGGTGATGGTTGGAAACAATGTTTCCCACTCGAAGCGCCGTACCAAGCGTCGTTTCTACCCCAACCTCTTTAAAAAGCGTTTCTTCATTCCAGAAGAGGACCGCTGGATGACCATGCGTGTCAGTGCTTCGGGCATTCGCAACATCAACCGTCTCGGCGTGTTGGGTGCCATTTCTAAGGCCAAGGAACAGGGAACTTGGACGGAAGCGTAAGTTCTCTGAGCAGCAGTACCCCATGAAAAAGGCCCGCAATCGCGGGCCTTTTTCATGGGGTGTGTTTTTGCGGGATCAGTTGTTGCCGAGGATGATGGGCAGGCCATCATCTCCACCTCCGACAACCACAATCTTGGTGTTGGTGCTTAGGGCGAGGTTCTGAGTGGCTTCAATGCCCTTCCAGCGCAGAAGCTCATCAGAAATGCCTTCGGATACGATGTCTTGGAAATCCCGAACACCTTCGGCTTCAATCCTCTTACGGGCCGCCTCTTTGGTCTCTTTTTCCAAGCGGAACTCGTATTCCAGAGACTCCTGCTCTTGTTGGAGCTTGCGCTCGATGGCTTCCTCAAGGGTTTTGGGGAGCCGAATGTTCCGGATCAAAACGTCGTTGAGCTGGATGAAGTTGCTGGCGAGCTTTTCGCGCAAGCGGTCCTCGATTTCAACTTGGATTTGCTCTCTTTTGGAGGTGTTGATCTCTTCGGGAAGGTATTTGGCAAATACCTCACGAGAAACAGAGCGCATGGAGGGCACGATCACGGCATCCTCGTAGTCTCTTCCGCGTTCAATTTCGAGTGCGCCCAAATTTTTCCGCACAGGCTCGTGGAACACAGTCATGTCCAATTGGATTTTGAGCAGATTAGAGGAAAGAACGTCGAGCTTCTGCTGCATCTCTTTTTGGCGGATCTCGTAGACGACCACCTTGTCCCATGGCGCCTTGAAGTGAAAGCCCTGGCCGACAGGAGCCTCGTCAGGATTGATGCCGTCGGCAAACGTCCGGAAAACCAGTCCAGCGTATCCAGAGGGAATGGTGTAGGTAATCGAGGACCAGCTGATCAGCAGGGCCACAAAGAGTCCTGATATCAGGGCTACTAGTTTGATAGGGCGGGAAGATGTATCCATGGGGCTAAGCTATAACCCCCGGAGCAACGCACAGCTTAATATGTGCCCGCCCATCGACGGAGTATCCACTCTGTGGAGAGGAGTCCAATCAAGACGTAGAGCAAGACCTTCCACTTGATGATGTCCTGCAGTCTTTCTGACCAATTGCGCTCCGGCGTGAACCGTCCCGAAGCGGCCATGATTCCAGTCAAGCTGTCCAATTGGGCTGGGGATACCGTGACTCCTCCTGCAGAAAGCGACAGTCTCCTTAGGGTGGCGTGGTCTGCTGCGCGTCCGTTTTGTTCGAGCTCCATGGCCCTGACCTCGATGGCGCCATTGCGCTCAAAAGTGGTTCCGCCAATTTCAGTGGTGGCCCGCCATGTATAGGTGCCTTCGGGCCAACGTCCGGCATCGAGGGCGTAACCTCCGGAGTTGGCAGCAGAGAAGCGGTAATTGAACTGGGCCCCAGTGCTGTCCGACAATTGAAGTGCGATGTCTGCACCGAGAAACGGCTGCAGGGTGGCGTCGTATGCCCTTGCCTGCATCTGTAGCCTCTGGTCCTCGTTGAGGATGCGGGGCGATTCTACCCTAAAGCGGTCAACCCCAGGATCGGAGGTCAAGAACTGGGTCAGTTTGCCCACAAAGTCATCAAACAGGTCGTGTGACCCGGTGCGCAAGTAGCCAACCTGTCGCCAGCGCCAACTTCCTTCTCCCAACATCACCATGCCTCGGCCTTCCGCGGTTTGCGTGACGGTCACCAGCGGATCGCCCGTCATGATGCCTCCAATGCGCTGGAAGAACAGGGGAGTGTGGGCCGGTCCCCAATTCGCTTCGCCAAAAGGCGCCATCAAGGGGGGCACTTCAGCCAGCCATTCTTCAACACCTGTGGCCAAGCGGAAATGCGGAAAGGCAGGATTGACACCGCCGCGTGGGTCAGCGGTCAAACCTTGACGTGCTACGTTGACCTCAAAGCCAAGGCCCAAGGGCGCAATGCTCGAAAAGTCGCCCAAGGGGTCCATGATCAACCCGACCGGAATTCCAGCATCTCTAAGGGCTGAATATGCCTCAACCGCAGCATTGTTCCCTGCATCGAACGAAAACAAGAAGGCTGCATCCCAGCGCCCTTCTGCGTCATTGGGGTTGACGTCATCAAGGGTTTGCACCACTACCTCATAGTTGATGTTGCCTGAGAGTGCATTGGACCATGCACCTTGATCGGGGTGGGGGGCAGGCCCGGCCAGCAAGATGCGTTTTCGGTTTTCAATGATGTCGATGACGGCCGTCCGTTTGTTGTTGGCGGTATTTTCTTCGTTTTCGGCAGCGCTAACATTGACGCGATAGCGCTGTATGCCGGGCAGCTCCGCTTCGATGAGAAACTGAACGGTCACGGGGGCGCCAGAACCATTGAAATTGACTTCTTGAGAGAGGTTGACCCCTGGGCCTGTCAAGCGCACTTCTGATGGGCCTTGGTAACCTTGTGCGCCCAGTTCGATTTCAATGGGAAAACGGTTGCCCAGACCGGCTACATCGTTGTGGAGCAGCCGCAGTATGCGGATGTCTTTTTGGAGGCTGGTGTCGCCCAATGCAATGGTGTGTAGCGGTGCCGGAATCCGGCTGTTCACGGCTTCCGGGTTGCGTCCCCTGTTGAACCGCCCATCGGTGGCGATAACTACAGCACCTACAGGTGCCCCAGCCCATTGTCCTTGCAGCATCTCCAGCGCTGTGGACAGGTCAGTGGTGGGGTCGTCGAACGACCAAGGTTGGTCTTCTTCTCGCTGTGTCAGGTCTGCACCGAAGCTGTAGACATTGACAGCGGCACCGGGTTCGCCCGGCTCCGATGGCAATGCACCCAGCCATTGGTCCAACGTATTGCCCCAATCTTCATGGTCTGCTCCGACGGACCGCGATGCGTCTTGAAGTACGATCAAAGCGGGCTGTCGGGTGGTGCTTTCTTCGATGCGCAGCACCGGTCTGAACATCAGCAACACGATGGTCGCCAATATGAGTGCCCGAATGGCACCAAGCGCGCCTCTGAGCCCGCCGTGAAGATGCCTGTTGCCTTTGTCGATGCGGTACAACAGCGCAGCGGCAATCACCACGAAGGTTAACGCCAGCGCGACCTGAATAAAAGGGGCATCGAGAAGGACATCGCGCATGGCGCGAAGTTACATCCGCATTCCGCCGTCCACGGAAAGGGTTTGTCCAGTGATGTAGCCGCTCATGTCTGACCCGAGGAACACACAGGCATCTGCCACATCCTCAGGCTTTCCACCGCGCTTCAACGGAATGGCATCTCTCCAGCCTTGCACTGTGGCCTCATCCAATGCATCGGTCATTTCCGTCTCGATAAACCCAGGAGCGATGGCATTGCAGCGGATGTTGCGGCTGCCGAGCTCTAGGGCCACGCTTTTTGTGAAGCCCAGAATTCCGGCCTTGGAGGCCGCATAATTCGCTTGACCAGCATTGCCTTGGATTCCCACGACACTGGACATGTTGATGATGCTTCCCGCGCGGGCTTTAAGCATGGTGCGCAAAACGGCTTTGGTCAGGTTGAAACAGCTCTTAAGGTTGACCTGCATGATGTCATCCCACTGCTCCTCGGACATGCGCATGAGCAATGTGTCGCGCGTAATCCCGGCGTTGTTGATGAGGATGTCAACGGTGCCGAATGCTGCGACCACTTCTGTGACAAGCGCTTCGCTTTCTGCCAAGCTGCCAGCGTCTGACTTAAATCCCCGTGCCGTGCCCCCAGAGGCGGTGAGTTCGTCTTCCAATGCTTTCGCTTTTTCTTCACTGGAGCGGTAGGTGAAAGCAACGGTGGCGCCCTCTTGAACGAACCGTTGAGCGATGGATTTTCCGATGCCGCGTGAGGCGCCGGTGATGAGGGCGATTTTGCCTTCGAGAAGGGCCATTGTGGGGTGTTTTGGGGCGGCAAGTTAGCCGCATTGTGGGCAATGGGTCAGAGCAGGTCTGCTGCTTCTGCGATCAACTCTGCAATGTCTTTGACGGCGATGTCTCCTTCGCGCTCGGCGTTCTTGATGCCATCGGTCATCATGGTGTTGCAAAAAGGGCAACCTGTGGCCACGACTTTGGCCCCCGTTTGGAGGACATCATCGGTGCGCTCGTGGTTCACTTCGCGGTCTCCTTTTTCGGCGTCCTTGAACATCTGTGCGCCACCCGCGCCGCAGCACAGGCCATTTTTCTTGCAACGGCGCATCTCGACCAGGTCGGCGTCCAAGGCCGCCAAAGCCGCGCGGGGGGCTTCGTATTCGCCATTTCCCCGACCCAGATAGCAGGGGTCATGGAAGGTGATGCGCTTGCCTTTGAACGGCTGTCCGTCGGCAATTTTGAGCCGTCCATCCGCAATCAGCTGTTGGATGAACTGCGTGTGGTGCATGACCTCATAGGTCCCGCCGAGTTCAGGGTACTCGTTTTTGAGGGTGTTGAAGCAATGGGGGCAGCCCGTCACAATCCGTTTGACACCATATCCATTGAGGACAGCGATGTTTTGGGCGGCTTGCATTTGGAAGAGAAACTCGTTGCCCGCCCGCTTTGCGGGATCGCCGGTGCAGCTTTCTTCGGCACCGAGCACAGCAAACGGGACTTCTGCAGCGTGGAGGATGCGGGCGATGGCTTTGGTGATGCGCTTGGCGCGGTCGTCAAAACTTCCAGCACATCCCACCCAAAAGAGAACCTCGGGGGTCTCTCCGCGGGCGTTCATATCGGCCAAGGTGGGGACGGTCAATGCCATGGGGGTAAGGTTCAAGATTCAGAGGCCAATTCATCGGTCCATTTCCCGCGGTCCGCTGCAGGAAAGGCCCATGGAGCGCCGTTGTTTTCGACGTTATTGAACATGGCCGTGATGGGCTCAGGCGCCTTGGAATCCTCCATAATGAGGCTTCTGCGCATGTCGAGGATGATGCCCATGGGGCTGATGTTGATCGGACAAGCCTCGACACAGGCTTGGCAACTCGTGCAAGCCCACAGTTCTTCTTCGGTGATGTAGTTCCCCAGCAGCGACTTGCCGTCGCCTTCACCCCATTGGCCGCCTGCGGCTTGGATGGCCTTGCCCACCTCTTCCACACGGTCACGGGTGTCCATCATGATTTTGCGGGGACTGAGCAATTTCCCCGTTGCGTTGGCTGGGCAAGCAGAGGTGCAACGCCCGCATTCTGTGCAGCTGTAGGCCTCCATGAGCTGCTTCCAGGTCAAATCTTTGACGTCTTTGGCTCCAAAAGGGGCGGGCTCTGCAGGCGGCTCTTCGGCCGATGCTGCAGGTGTGGCAAAGGGATCGCCTGACATCATCAAGTCCACCTCTTTTTTGACAGCAGCCATGTTGTCCATGTTCCCTGCCGGAGTCAGGTCGCTGTACCAGGTGTTGGGGAAGGCCAGAAAAATGTGGAAATGCTTGCTGTAGGGGACGTATACCAGAAAGGCCAAAATCCCAACGATGTGAAACCACCAGGCACCGCGCTCCAAAGCGACAATGCCGGCATCGGTTAGGCCAGCGTAAAGCGGGTGCAGCCACTGGCTGACAGGGAAGGAGCCCGCTGCGATGTAGTGATCGAGACCACGGGCCTGTGCCAGGGTATCGGCGGCATTCATGGTGAGAAAGGCAAACATCAACAGCACCTCTACAACCAAGATGATGTTGGCGTCGTTCTTCGGCCATCCTTTCATTTCCGGACTTCGGAAACGCGCAATCGGAAGCACGTTTCGCCGCACCAGGAAGACCACACAAGCCACCAGAACACCCAAGGCGAGCCACTCAAAGGTGGCGATCATCACATCGTAAAGGCCACCGAGAAAGGGCGCAAACACCCTGTGGGTGCCAAACAGGCCGTCTACAAGAATCTCGAGGACTTCGATGTTGATGAGAATGAACCCGGCATAGATCACGATGTGCATGATGCCGGCCACGGGCCGAACGACCATTTTGGATTGGCCCATGGCCACCCTGGCCATCAGTGCCCACCGTTCCTTGGGCCGGTCTGAGCGGTCTACATCTCTGCCCAGGTTGATGTTCTTGCGGATTTGACCAATGCGGCGGGCAAACAAAATGCCCGCGGTGCTGAGCAGCACAAGGAAGGTCAGTTGTCCGATCAAATGGGCCATGGTGTGCAGGGTCTTTGGCGGGGGTTACTCAATGTCTTCTGATCGGTTGTCGAGCTCACTTTGAATCAAGCGCTGCAACCGTTCCAGTTCTTTTTCGCTCATTCGGCGGTTTTCTTTCCGACCAAAGACAGACACCCTGACATACCGCTGGGGATTCAGATAGAGGTCGTTGATCAGGTTTTGAACCTCCTTATTGGTGGCCAGAAGCCCCCGGTGCAAGGTGTCGTCCTGGAGCAGAGCACCGATGGTGCCTTCCCCGTTGTTGAGCCCCTCGAGCAACCGGTTGAGCTCCGTCACTGAAGCATCGGCCTTCTTCAGGGTGGTGGCCAATTGCAATTCAGCCAGTGAGTCGCTGATTTGGCTGAAGTTGCCGAGCGCGTTGGAGAGGGCACCCTGTTGGGAATTCACAAACCCCGTAAGGCTCTCCATGTTGTCGATGATCCCTTTTAGTGCAGCGCGGTTTTCATCGACGGTGAGGTCCAAGGTTCGGGAAGTGCTTTCCAGGTTTTCCATGGTGCGCTGAATGCTCTCAAAGGCCTTGGGGAGTCCTTGTGTGGCACTGTCTTGAAATACGGATTGCAGGTTGCTCAGGATGTCGTCTACACCGGCAATCAGCTGGTCTGTTTTCTGGCGAAGAGGAAGCAATTCTTGCTTGACGGCCTCGGTAATCCCCATTTCAATTTCAGATGGCAGGGTGTCGCCGGGACCTGCCAGTGTTGCACTTCGACCGGCAACCAGTTCGATGGCCTTGGTCCCAAAAAGGTCGTTCGAAACGATGCGCGCTTTGGTGTCTTTGGCAATGCGCAATCCTTCTTTTTCGATCAAGAAGACCACGTGCAGATCCCCGCTGCCTTCTGCAGAAAAGTTGATGGAAGAGACCTGTCCAACTTGAAAACCATTGACCACAACGGGGTTGGATACCGCCAGCCCATCAATGTTTTCATAGATGGCATGAAAGGCATTGCCTCCTCCCCAAGGATTGAACCCTTTGAGGTAGTTGACACCCAGAACCAGCAACGCCCCCCCAATGAGGACGAGCACGCCGATTTTGATTTCCCTGCCTTTTTGCATGTTCCGTGTCTGTGCTCAGTTCCGCTGCTTTTTGATGGCCTGTTCCAAGGGGATCCGAGATCCTTCCTCAAAAGCCACGACAAAAGCATCGGGAAAACCTTTCAACCGCAAGGTATCGCGCATCTGGCAAGCGGCCGCGTATGAGGGGGATGAGCCGACGCGGTATTTATGCACGCCGCCGGACAGGGTGGATTGTGTGAATGGGATGGCGTTGCCTTGACCGTCCAACAATGGACCACCTTTCCGAGAGCTGGTCGCTTGCACAGTAAAGCACACGTTTTCGCTACAGGTGTTGGACAGGCTGCCAAACCAAGCGGGACTCTGGGGAGTGGTGTTCTCTGCTTCAGGTTGATCTGCAGGGGTGGTTTCCTTGGGCTCAGCGGCTTCGGAAGGCACATTGGCCTGGGGCTCTACGGCGGACTCTAGGCTGAACCAAGTCTCCGCGTAGCTCCGAAAAGCCCGGAAGAGGGCGCTGGCCATATAGTCCTGGCCTTTTTCTGAGCGCAAAAAATCTTCCTCTTTGGGGTTGGTCAGGAATCCCAGTTCAACCAATACACTGGGCATGTTGGCGTAGGCTGTGACGTAGTACCCTGCTTGTCTCACACCTCGGTCTTTGCGGCCGACCCGCTCTCGAAATTGGGTTTGGATCAAATCGGCCAGTTGCAAGCTGCGTTCGAGGTAAATCTCTTGCTTGAGCGCCAAGGCGATAAAGGTGTCCGGATCATTGGGGTCAAAGCCTTTGGCCTCGCTGCTGTTTTCTTGAAAAATGGCGGCGTTTTCCTTGGAGGCTACCCTCAAACTCGCCTCGCTTTTGCCCAGGCCCATCACAAAAGTGGAGCTGCCGATGGCGGATGATTTTTCGAAACTGTCGCAGTGGATGGAAAGGAGGAGGTCAGCTTCGGCTTCGTTGGCCATTCGAACCCTGTCGGGCAGGGTGGGGTAGGTGTCGCCCGAACGGGTCATCACGATGCGCACACCGGGAACCCGTTCTTCAATGTAGGCTGCTGTCTTGTGCGCTACGGCCAGGGTAATGTCCTTTTCGGCGGTTTTGTAGCGTCCTGTGCCCAGATTTCCAGGGTCTTTTCCGCCGTGCCCAGCATCGATGACCACGGTCATGGCGGGCTCTACGGGCGGCCTAAAGGCGCTTGCAGCCAAGACCAAAACCCCGCATGCAGCCAGCACACTGATGTGCCGAGATGCTTTCAACCAGCTCCCCTGATGGGGGCGATGTAACCCCAGTTTATCGGGTCCTTTGCGGTATGTGGACGTGGTGCTCATCTACAGGGTGAAAACTATTTAGTTTTGGTCAGCATTTGCACGGCCAACCCGGGCGAATTTGCGCCGCGCGTTGTTGGCAATCGAGAACGAATACCGAACCCCTGATTTTTACGTTGTTTTCCACGTGAACAACGTGGCAGTGTCCCGTTTTCTTGTGCGGTATTTGTGGTGCATTGTGTGCGCAGTGCTGCCTTTTTGTGCGGCGGCTCAAAAGGTAGAAGTTCGGATCGAGCAAGCGGATGAAATCGCCCGGAACCCAGCAGTGGTAGATGGACAGCGCCTGATTGGCGATGTCAAACTGGCTGTCGACGGTGCGGTGGTGTATTGCGACAGTGCTTGGCGCTACACGGATGGACGCTTCCAGATGATGGGAGATGTGCGCATGGAGGACGGTCTAATGTCGCTGTATGGAGACCAGTTGAACCTGCACCCCGACAGCGGTTTTGCCACGATGACGGGGGCGCAAGTGCGCCTGGTGGACCGTTCCGAGCCTGGAGAAGCCAGGACATTGGTGACCCGGAGAACCACTTATGATTTCAGGGAAGGTGTGGCCCGCTATGCAGGCGGAGGAGAAGTGACGACGGAGGGAGAATACATCACAAGTGACCGGGGCAGCTACCACCGTGATTCTGGACGCATGGACTTTTTGGGGCGAGTGCACATGGTGGTTGACACCCTCGATGTCAATGCCGAGCGCGTGGGCTATCTGCCCCAGGCCAGAAGGCTTCTTTTGACGGACCCCGCTGAGATTCGTTACCCCTCTGGAGGGGTGGACTGTGTGCGTGGCGAATGGGATTTGGAAGCAGGGGGTGGATGGTTTGCAGGAGATTCATGCGCTGTGGCGCGCTTCGTCGACGGAGACTTGGAAGTGACCGGTGACAGTTTGGCGCTCTCCGATGCACGGGGCGTGGCACGCGGGCGGGTGCTCCTAACAGACAGCGCGGGAACCTATCGTTTGGGAGGTGACGCGGTGGATTTTGAGCGGGAATCAGGCGGCGGATCAGGCCAGGTTTCCTTGAAGGGGAATGCCTTTGCATGGCTCAATGAAGGCGGTGCACCGTTGCTTGTTCAGGGCCCTTCGATCACCATTGCCACCGATTCCGTTCAGCAGCGGATGCTGTTCGCGGATGACGGCGCGGTCTTGCATTCGGATGAAGTTACAGGGGCTGCCCAGCGGTTGGAATGGTCTGAAAAGGCTGGGCAAGTTGATTTAGAGGGTGAGCCTGTGCTGTGGAGTGGTGCGGACCAATTGACGGGAGATTCCATCAGGTTGTTTTTGCGAGATGGTGAGGCTGATCGTTTGGAGGTGAGGGGTCACGCTTTTGTGGCCAGTCCAGCTTTTGGCGGTTTTTACCATCAAATCGCGGGCAGGGATTTGGAAGGAGCATTCAGCGCATCAGGTCTTGAGACTGTGACGGTCATTGGCAATGGACGCACGTTGTATTTCGCAGACCCAGACAGCGCTGCACTGTCCAGTGCACTTGCGGACAGCCTTCCTGCGCCACTGCCCCAAGCCAACAGGGCTGCGTGCTCGGAAATCCTGATGCGGCTTGATTCATCGGGCCTCTCGACCATCACGCTGCTCCAGGCGCCTTCCGGGGACTTTGCCGATTTGGCGGCGCTGGGGGCAGACCCCATTGACGGAGCGCAGGACGCCGCGAGCCTCCCGGGACTCGCTTTGCGAACCCGACCCGACTCGGCTCAAACACTTTGGATGAGCCGTTCAGGTGCGGTCGATCCGGCACCGGCGATGGATGTCGTTTTATGGACTCCTCCCGTCGACTCTCTCAAGCCGCAAGGAGCGGACCCCATTGCATACCAGGCGGCCGACAGCATTGTGTTTGAGGTCAGGAAGGAACGGGTGGCATTGTGGGGCAGTGCCAAAGTGGAGACAGCAGGAATTGTATTGGAAGCGGCCCGTGTGGACTATTTGGCGGCAGAACGCGAGATCGAAGCCGAGGGCGTTCCCGACAGCACCGGGGCATTGGTGGGCCGTCCGTCGTTTACCCAGGAAGGGAAGTCGTTTGTTCAGGACGCTTTGCGGTATGACCTCGACTCGCGCAAAGGAATAAGCCGCAAAGCCATCACCACCGAAGGAGAATTGACCTTTCATGCCGATCGGGCCAAGCGCTTTCCGGACGGTCGCATCTTCCTGCGCGGGGGCAAATTCACCACCTGTGATGCCGAACGTCCGCACTTTCATTTTCACCTGACCCGCGGGCTGCTGGTGCCCGACAAGAAGGTGGTCAGTGGCCCGATGTTTGTCAAGGTGCGGAAGATCCCGTTGCCCATTGGATTGCCTTTCTTTTGGTTTCCGCAAAAGCAAGAGCGCAGCCGCGGTTTGATTTTTCCGAGTTTCGGCAATGGCCGCGAGTTGGGGTATTTCATCAAGGACCTCGGTTGGTACGAGCCTTTGGGCGACCATTGGGATGCGCGTGTTCAAGGCGACTTGTACAGCAGAGGAACGTGGCGCGTGGCAGGCACAGCGCAGTACAGGTACCGCTACCGCTTCAATGGCAACCTTCAGCTTTCCCGATCGAGCATTGTTTCTGGAGGAACGGCGGGCGATCCCGATGCGAGCCGACGGACTGAATTCTTTGTGCGCTGGAGTCACAGCCAGGATCCCAAAGCCCGACCCAATGGAAGGTTCAACGCCAATGTCAACTTTGGTTCCAGCGGCAATTTCCGGTCGCAGTTGAATTCATCCCAGGAGGACTTTTTGTCCAACACCTTCTCCTCGAGCATCAATTACAACGCTTCATTGCCCGGAAAGCCGGTCAGCGTAACAGCAACTGCTCGGCACAACCAAAACAGCAGCACCGGCCGGGTGGACCTGGTGGTGCCTTCTGTGGGCATCAATGTGAGCCGGTTCGAACTGCCCATATCGCGGCTTATCCGGCCAAACGCGGTCACCAAGGGTTGGTATGACCGCATTGGCATGACCTATGCGCTCAAGTCTGAGCAACGTGTAAGTGGAACGGATTCGACCCTGTTCCAAGAGGGATTGGCGGGGCTGATTGAACGTGCCCAGTCTGGAATCAAGCACACCGCCTCGGCCTCGACCCAAATCAAGGCGGGCTTTGTGAGTTTCACGCCCAACATCTCCTACAATGGCTACTGGAACTTTGCGGCCTTGGACAAGGCCGTCAGTCCCGATGTCCCCGATAGCATCATCACGGACACCATTCCAGGTTTCTACATGGACGGTGACTGGCGGATGGGCGTCAGTGCAAATACCAAGTTTTATGGCACTTTCCAGAACCGTGGAGATGGCCGTTTGCGTGCCATTCGCCATGTGATCACCCCGCAGGTGGGTTTCAGTTACAACCCCGCTTTTGACCGCAGGGACACCTTGGTTGGGATTGACGGTGCGGTACTTGAAGTCTACGACCCGCTGGCACCGGGACTTTATACGCCTGCAGAGCTCAATGCGCAGGGCGCATTGAATTTCACCTTGAACAACAACCTCGAGGCCAAAGTGCGCGACAAGGATGGGGAGATGCGCAAGGTTCGCCTCATTGACAACCTCTCGTTGCGGGCGAGCCACAACCTGCAGGCCGATTCGTTGCGATGGAGTGACATTACCGGGTCTGGTTTCACCACGCTGGCGGGAAAATTCCCCGTCAACATAGGCTTTGCCCACAGCATCTATGCCCGCGACAGCACAGGGGCTAGGATTGAGCGGTTCTTGTTTGAGGATGGGGGGTCTCCTTTGAGGCTCAAGCGTGCCAATGCTTCGGTCAATGCGAGCTGGACAGGTCAGGGCGACACCCCTTGGAGTATTCGGACGGGATACACCATGCGGCTGCAGCGCAACTGGAGGACCGACCTGCAAGCGGACACCACCATTTTGACCCAGAACCTGACGTTCAATGGCAACGTGACCTTGTTTGAGGACTGGCGGATCACCGTTGGGTCAGGCTATGACTTCAAGGCAGGAGAATTCACCAATACCCAAGTCAATTTGATGTGGGACCTTCACTGTTGGGAGTTTTCGGCGCGTTGGGTGCCTTTTGGATTCCAGCAAAGCCTGCAGCTGAGGCTCGCTGTCAAGGCTTCGATGTTGCGAGATGTCAAGGTAGAGAAACGCTTCCAAGGAAGCGGCCTGATACGCTGATCTCCAGCAATGTCCAGGAGGGTGCTATCGGCTCAGTGTCCGAATGAGCATGTAGATCAAACACAACATAAACAGGGTCATCGAGACCTTATTGATGCCATGCATCACGCGGAGGTTGACGCCTTCTCCTTCACTCTTGCGAAAGAGGTTGAACGGATTGGCATAATGCAGGAGTTTGCGCAGAATTTCCATGATAGTTACAGTGGGAACAGTTGCAAAGGGCAGGGGTTCAATCGCAAGCGATGGCGCTGATTTCAACGCGGGCTTGCTTGGGCAGTCCTGCAACGAATACGGCTTCGCGTGCAGGCAAGGGGTCGGAAAATCGCGAGCGATAGGCTTTGTCCATTGCGGCATAATCCCGAGGGTCAATGAGGAAAACGGTGGTTTTGATGACCTTTTGAAGGTCTGAATCTGCAGAGAGCAGGACCGCTGCGAGGTTGTCAATGGCACGGTGTACTTCCGCGTCAATCGTGCTTTGCAGCAATTCTCCAGTTTCTGGAATCAAAGGGATTTGGCCGCTGCAGTAGACGGTACTTCCGGCACGTCTGAACGGACTGTAGCTCGCAATGGGTTTAGACATGGTGCAAGTATCGGTCTCATCGACGAACCTTTGCAGCATGACGTCTCTGCGGATCTTGATGGTGGATAACCGTGATTCTTTTACCTGGAATCTGGTCCATGACCTCGGTCGCTGTGGTGCTGAAGTAGAGGTGCGTCAGGCTGTGGACTGGGAGGTGGCCGATGCAGATCGGTTTGATGGGGTGGTGCTTTCACCAGGACCGGGTTTGCCTAAAGAGTCCCAGGGCTTGATGGACCTGGTTGAAGCTTGGGCACCGAACCGTTCCATATTGGGAGTCTGTCTCGGCCTTCAGGCTTTGGTTGACTGGAGTGGCGGGGCATTGCGCCGAATGGATCAAGTCCGGCATGGCATGCAAGCCACAGCTGTACAGACGACAAGCTCTCCAGTGTTGGCTGCATTGCCAGACCGCTTTGATGTGGGGCATTACCACAGTTGGTGCGCAGACCGGTCAGCCTTGCCTTCTTGCTGGAGTGTGACTTCTGTGGCCGAGGACGACCCTGAATTGGTGCTGTCCCTTGCCCATGACTTCCTGCCCCTTCATGCGGTGCAGTTTCATCCTGAAAGCGTTTTGACGCCCAGTGGAAGGGAGGTTCTATCGGGGTGGTTGGGCACATTGACTCCATAAAAAAAGGCACCCGGAGGTGCCTTTTTCTGATGCTGTTGTCAGCGCTTCAGTTGCGCAAGTTGTTCATCTCTTCCTGGAAGGTTTCCTTGAACTTCTCATAGTTGTACTCGGCCATGATGCGCTCGTCTTCTGAGATCTTCTCGTTGTATTTCGAAGCGACTTTTTCGCCACTCAGTTCCAAGGCAACGTAGGACACGTAGACTCCGTTTTCGCGCTGGGTCAGCTTTTCGCAAATGGCGATGGCGCCGCGCAGTTCTTGATCGACCACAGTGCGGGCGAGTTCATTGAACGTTTCTGTGGCTTCCTCGCGGTTGTTGAACTCCGTGCTGGAGACGTAGTTGTCGGTCACGGCTTTCACTGTAGCACTGACGGTCTTGGCCAAACGGGTTTCTGCGTTGGAACGCGCTTTTTTCTTCGCGATTTCGCGGTCTTGGCTTTCGCCAGTCGCACTGGAACGGAAATGCTTGTTGTCGCTCTCGTATTCACCACCTGTGCAGTATTCCACGATTTCGACTTCGCCCGTAGGCTTGGCGACTTCCTTGTTCTTTTTGCAACCAGTGGTAACAGCGGCCAAGCCAATCAAGAGGCCTGCCAAGGTGAGTGTGGTTGTGCGTGTCATGATCAATAGTATTGAGATTACGAGTAGAATAAAGCGAATATCGTGCCAAAGGCATCACTGCAGCGCAGCCGCTATTTTTTTACCCACTGTTTTCTCGATGGTTTCTGCGGTTTTAGAAAGGGCCAAACGCATGGCCGATTCGGGATTGAGTTGAACGCCTTTGGTGCGGTCAAGCACAATTTCTTCGGTGACCACCCCGGCGGCATTGCGGGTGCGCACAGTGCCGTTCATGTAGACGGTGTGAAATTGATTGTACGCCTCCGAAGACGTTCGGTGGTCTTGTCGCAGATCGATTTCAATGTCGAAATCCGCAGCTTCGTTGGGACCCAAAACATTGAACCCCTCGGTTCGCATGGCGTTTCGGAGTGCAGTCAGCACACCGTCTTGTTCTGACGCAGGTACGGTGCTTTGGCTCGATATGGCAATGTGCACGGCGGGCATGATGACATTGATGGGGATCCGCAAGGTGCTGGTGGTGACGGCACCGATGAGGTCAACCACCACCTCATCCAGATTTGACGCTTTCCACAAGCGGTCGGCATCCAAGTCTGCTGAGAAAGTGTTGTTGGGTCGCTCGGGACTTACGCCCGAAATCAGGGCCACCACATCACCCTGTTCGTCGGTGAACTCTGTAGCGCGCTTGGTGTAGGTGCCGTTGTGGTATTGGTATTTGAGGGGGAGGCCGGTGGCAGGCGTGCCGTCTATGGTGGCGTTCAAACCCAGAGGAAACCTGAAGTTGTTGCTAGCGCTCAAATCAAGGGTGCTGACGGTTCCTTCGAGCTGCACGCCCAAGACCATGTTCCGCATGGTGCGAAGGAGGTGGGGCTCTAGTGTGACCATTTGCCCGTCCAGTTCCATGCGGTTGACCTCATTCCAGAACTCTTCCAAAGCCATGACGCCGGAACCGAAGTGATTCAGCGCCTGTTGAACCTGTCCTTGGGTTCGGGCTTCTCGTCCCATTTCATGTTCGGCCACGGCAGATTCCATGGCGGCATTGCGGCGCGCCTCCCGTGCTTGGGCATGTCGGGCTTTGTTGAGCCGATAGAACACGTGGACCTGGTTTTCGCCTTCCCAAATGTCCACCACCTCGAAGCCTGCGATGCGCTCTTCGGCATGACTGGAAATTGAACTGCTGAAGCGTTGCGAAACGGTGCCATTGTTCTCTGCACTTTCCAGCAAGGACGAGCTCTGCACCTTCACGGCGATTTCGCTTGCCAGGTCCGCGGCGGCCCTTTTTTTGGCGTTGGCCAAAGCATCGCCGGCAACAGGGGATTGTGTCGCGCTGCCAATGCCGATGTAATGGCTCGAGGAGAGCGGGCGCTGGCCAATCCACTCTGGTGGGGGCAGTTGTTCTGTCCCTTTTTTTCCGGCACAACCGCCTAAAAGAAGGCCAAATGTCAGTGCCAATGCGATGACCGATATGTTCGATAGAATGCGGGTCATTCGATGTGGCTGGACAGGAAGTTTTCGACTTTACGGATACCGCGTGAAGCGGCTTCTTGAACTGCTTGGTTGCGCATTCTGGATTCAGGCATCAATTCCCGTCGGGCATTGAGCAAGCGCTCCATTTGAGATTTCCCACTCCGGTTGACTTCACCGTTTGAGCGCGCAGGATAGAGCATGCCGGCTTGAACTGGACTGGAGGCAAATTCGATGTTGTCGCTCGTGGTGACTTCTTCGACTTTAGAGAACAGCACCTCGCTCGTTTCTGTGCTCACCAGTTTGAGTTCATACTTGATGATCACGTTCCGTCTTTGGGTGTGCACGGTGTATTGGGCCGGAGCGAATGCCGCGACTTTTTTGATTTTCCCTTCATCATCGCGCACCTCGCGCATGTATTTGCGAAAGCCTTGTCTGGGGCTGCGGACGGGCTCGCCCGATTCCATGGTGTACATCAAAATCGCCCCAGTGAGCATAGCCCGCGCCCCAGCTAGAGAACCCACTTCGACTTGCTCGTCAGAGAGGCCAGAAATCGACAGTTCTTGCTCAGCGATGATCTCGTCCCGTTGTGTGCGGTCTACGATGCCCAGAAAGGGGTCCGAGGATTGAATGAGTCCGTTTTGAATGTTGCTTCTGAGTTCTAGGGCAATGTCCTTGTCCCTGTTCCTGCTGTCAAATTTGAGCACAGCCAGGTTGAAACGGCCATCCTCGAGGGCCGTTTGGCGCAAGGCTTCGGCGTCTTTATAGGCCTTGTCAAAGGCCAGTGCCCTCGAAAAGGCGCCATGTGCAGCCCGATAACGCATTTCGGTCAACATGGCTTTGCCGTTGCGGTATTCAGGCTCGGCCTGCGCGACGACAAGCAAGGCTTTGGCATCGCCGTATTCCGCGTCCAAGTGTATGATCTCTTTGAAGGTATCGGCGGCACCAGCGAAATCCTCGGCATCCAATTGCTGGTGTCCCAAATCGTCCAATTCGATGAGGTGTTCGTCCAAGTGGTCCTCGTAGTCTGAAACGATGGTGGTCGGAATGATGAGGTCCACGTCGACCTTGGACATGCGCTGGGTATAGGCCGTCATGTTGTCGTACAAACCCAGGGCGTCCTTTCGCCTTCCATCCATAGAAGCTTGCTGGAATTCACCGACCCAGGTATCAACGACTCCTTGACCAGCAGAGCGCAAACCCACCATTGCTTCGATATAGCTGGGTTTTTTGCGCAATGCCTGGTAATACAGCTCGGCCGCTTGACGCACCATGCCCGCATCTTGCATTTCGGCTCCCCTTTTGGTGAGTGCCTTCGGACCAGAACATCCAGCGGCAATAAGGGCGATGCAACTGAGGATAAGGAGGAGGTGGCGCATGGGCTTCTGTTTTAAAACGGGGGCTGTGCAGGTGCCGAAAATAGTCCTGCTTCCTCAGTGTTGTGGACAAGTCCCGTGCCAGTCTTTGCGAAGGGGTGTGCGACTTCCTGTTCGACGGCGAAATTTGAGGCATGCCAAAACGCGTTCTCATTCTTGGAGCAGGCCGCTCCAGCTCGTCTCTGATCCGTCACATGTTGCAGCATGCATCTGATGAGGGTTTTGTGGTTCGCATCGGAGATTTGGACCTGGCATTGGCAGACCGGAAAGCACAGGGACACTCCGCTGCCAGCACGTTTGCATTGGATGCAGGCAACCCCGAAGCACGTCGAAATGAAATTGACGAGGCCGATTTGGTCATCAGCATGTTGCCAGCATTTTTGCATCCAGAGGTGGCGGCAGATGCCATTGCCACACGGACTCCCTTGATCACCCCGAGCTACCTCTCTCCAGAGATTGCGGCGATGGACCAGGCAGCCAAGGACGCGGGCATCCCCATTTTGAATGAGCTGGGCCTCGACCCGGGCATCGACCACCTCAGCGCCATGCAGGTGATTGACGAACTGCGGAGCGAGGGGTCGAAATTGACTGGTTTTGAAAGCTACACAGGTGGCCTTGTGGCTCCTGAGAGCGACAACAACCCCTGGCATTACAAATTCACTTGGAACCCCCGAAACGTAGTGTTGGCGGGCCAAGGTGGGTCAGCCACCTTTCGCATGGGCGGATTGAACCGTGTTTTGCCACCCCACCGCCTGTTTCAAGAGGTGACGCCGATCGACGTCCCGGGTGCGGGGCGTTTCGAAGGTTATGCGAACCGGGATTCTTTGGCCTACGAGCAGATTTATGGATTACAGGGGATTGAGACCTTGGTGCGGGGAACATTGAGGGGCGACGGTTTTTGCGGCGGTTGGGATGCCTTGTTTCAATTGGGCATGAACCGAGACGACGCCCAGCTTTCCTTGCCCGAGGGAACCTCTTGGCGCACGTATACTGCTGGTTTTGCCGGAGGTGTTGGAAAGGATGCGGATCGTGCCCAAGTGCGCGATGCCGTGGCCAAGACGACAGGGGCAGACCGCGCCGCACTGGACCTGCTGGATTGGCTCGGTCTTTTTGAGGATGATGCGGTTGCACCGGCCCAAGGTTCTCCTTGTGACATTTTACAGCAACGGTTGGAGTCCAAATGGGCCTTGGCGCCAGAGGACCTCGATATGATTGTGATGTGGCACCGGTTCGGTTACACAACGGCCGATGGTGAGCAGCGCGTGCGCACCTCGCATTTGGTCCACATCGGAGAGAACGACACCCATACAGCCATGTCACTGACCGTGGGCTTGCCTTTGGCGCTCGCCGCACGGATGTGGATGCGCGGGGAATGGAAAGGCACCGGCGTGACCTTGCCTACTTCTCCGTCTTTGTACACGCCTTTGCTGCGTGGATTGGCTGCCGAGGGCATCGCATTTACTGAAAACGACAGCGCATTGTGATGCTGGCCAGGTATGCGGGTGTGGTGCTCACTGTGGCTTTGATTTCCATGGGCTTTGTGCGGGCAAGTGGACCATGCGATGTGCCTCCATTCGATCCATTGCAGCCGGTCGCTTCGGCGGAAGCCGCATTGGAGATGGACGCTTGGGCGCGAAAAGCGCTGCGCCGTGACGTCAAGGGCAACACGTGTCCAGAAGTCCAAGAAGCCGTTGATGTTTTGCTGGTCCGATGGCTTCAGGCACACCCCGACATCGTCATTGCTTTTGAAGGCCGAGAAGCCGAAGCGTGGTTGCAAAACCCTGCGGAGTTCATGGACCACGTCAAGGCCGAGGCCTGGGCTGCGGTAAAGGGCCGCCGTCAGGTGTTGCCGAGGCGGTGGGGCAAATCACCATGTCACCACAGGGCTGCAGACCGCCGTGAGCGCATGGTCCATCGCACTTTGGCGAATTTCAAAAAGTCTTGAAAAATTGAAGGGGCTGCCCTCCAGCAGCCCCTTCTCACCACATCTACCTCATCAGTACTGTCGGTCAGTACCCTTATCAGGTGGCTTTAAGCAGCACTGCTTTAGGGAGCAGGCTGCGTTGACGGATCACGCAGAGAGAGGTGGCTGCGCAACTGATTGATGCCGTCGGTGTGTAGATACGCGTCGTGTCTGAAGAGGTTACGTTTTGAATCAAACCAAACGATGGAAAGGGGCATGTCCAGATGGAGTTTGTCTTCAAAGGAGAGCGGATCCATGTTTGGACGGAGCATCAAGTCGATGTCGCAATCGAGTTGCAGGGGCCTGTTCAGTGTTTTGGTATCGATTTGAATCACCTTTTTGTACGCCGCGTCATGGGATACCTCCAAGGTATAGAGGTGACCAGGGGGCAATTTGAAGGTGCAGGGTTTTCTGCCGTTGCGCTGGAGCGAGGTCCACAAGGTGTTGTCTTGATGAACGCGAATGCTGAAGCCTTTCCGAACAACGGCGCCTTCGATGAGCGGCCGAACAATGAGTTCCAGCTGCGGACCTTCATTGGATTCCCGAATCAGCTGTTGGGTCCACCCGGGACTGCCCGGGACAGAGAAAACACCTTGTGCTTTGGCATTCGAGGTTCCAGCCACTGCGAAAGCAGCCAAAATCGAGCCGTAAATGAGGTGCCTCAGTTTCATGATTGCTCCCACTACGGAGATTGGCATACCGGGGTTGCAGTGGAATGGTTTTACAGAAGAGAAGAACAAGGCGGCCCGTTGCCCTGTACTTTCGTGGAATGCGCACGTTTGACATACCTGAATTTTACCGGTCCCCTGTGATTGGCAAGGTGAAGGCCCTTCGCAAGACGGGAGACCCACGCAAGCAGAATCTAAAGCCCAGCGTGTTGGACTTTGGTGTGGTGCGGTTCATTCTTCCCCGGCATTTCGGATTTTGCTTCGGCGTGGAGAATGCCATAGAGATCGCCTACCGTGCAGTCAGTGAGAACCCAGGCAAAAAGCTGTGGTTGCTGAGCCAAATGATCCATAACCCCGAAGTCAATGCTGACTTGGAGTCTCAGGGCATTGGTTTTTTGATGGACACAGAGGGCCATATCCTCAACCCCATCGGTGCCCTCTCTCCTGAGGACGTGGTGATCGTTCCGGCTTTCGGTACCACACTTGAGATTGAAGCGGAGTTGGAAGAAATGGGGGTGGACATACAGCGTTACAACACCACCTGCCCCTTTGTCGAGAAAGTATGGAAGCGCGCGAGTCAGTTGGGCAAGAAGGAATATTCGGTCGTCATTCACGGCAAGCCCAAGCACGAGGAAACCCGTGCCACTTTCAGTCACAGCAGTGCGGGGGCAAAGTCCTTGGTCATCAAGGACATGGCAGAGGCAGAGGTGTTGGCAGCTTACATCCGCGGTGAACGAGATTGGTCAGGGTTTGCCCGAGACTTTGAAAACAGAATGTCGCCAGGCTTCCAGGTTCCTCAGGATTTGGAGGGCTTTGGAGTGGTCAATCAGACCACGATGCTCGCCAGCGACACACAAGCCATTGCGGACCACCTCAAAGCCGCTGTAGTGGTCAGGGATGGAGGTTCGGATGAACGCTTTGCCAACACGCGCGATACGCTGTGCTATGCCACTTTGGACAACCAAACGGCCACGGCGTCTGCCTTGGATTTGGCCCGTGAATCGGCAGATTTGGCGGTAGTGGTGGGGGGCTATAACTCCAGCAACACCTCGCATTTGGTCGAACTCTGTGAAGAAGTCCTTCCCACTTGGTTCATCAGCGGTGCCGACGAATTCCAAGAGGATGGGCGTCTGGCACACTTCAGTTTGGAGCAAGGAAAGCGCTGCTTGTCAGACCATTGGTGGCCCGATCACTTGGGCTCAAAAGTCCCGACGGTGCTGCTCACTTCTGGTGCGTCTTGCCCGGACAGCGCGGTAGATCGTGTGCTTCAACACATCGTTCAACGTTGTGGCGGTGGACGGGCTGTGGATGAAGTCTTGCGGCTTTTTGCCCAAGAGCAGGCAACTTTGAATGCCTGAATGAAAGCGCCGCGCCTGCCCAGCCCTTTCCGAAATGTGCGCCATGCACCTCGGAACTTCACCTTCCGCTCGTCCCATGTGGATGGGCGCGCTATGCGTTGGAAACAGCGGAAAGAAGCTCTGGAGTCAGAGGTTCAAGGTGCTGAAGATGATGCGCCCCGCAAGCTTCGGTTTCGCCAATTTGCTGGCCCTGGATTGGACAGGGAGACGCGCGTTCAAGCCACCCGTTCGGCCAGACGCAGGGCCATGTTGAGGAGCTTTGCCATTCTGTTGGTTCTTTTGTACGCCGCTTGGCGCGGATTGCTGTGGGTTGAAACCACAGATTTTGCGCGAGAATATTTGCTTCCCCCAGGACCATGAATACGGCTACTGAGACTTCAATTCAACGGTTGCCGGAGCACGTGGCGAACCAAATCGCTGCGGGCGAAGTGGTGCAGCGTCCTGGCTCGGTGGTCAAGGAGTTGATGGAAAATGCCTTGGACGCTGGTGCGGGCAGGATCGTGGTCGACCTCAAAGACGCAGGCCGCAACCGCATTGTCGTTGCAGACGACGGGAAGGGGATGGGCCCTGCCGATGCCGAGGCGTGCTTTGGCCGCCATGCCACGTCCAAATTAAGGGGGACCGACGACCTGTTGTCATTGGCCACCATGGGGTTCCGCGGTGAGGCGCTGGCGAGCATTGCCTCCATAGCTCGGGTCGAATTGCGCACGCGAAGGGCCGATGACGCTGAAGGTGTTGAAGTGGTGATGGAGGGTGGAGAATGTCAATCCAAAGAACCTGTTGTGTGCGATTTGGGTACCCGAATGACCGTGAAGCGGTTGTTCTACAATGTTCCGGCGCGCAGAAACTTCCTCAAGAGCGACCAGGTAGAATTGCGCCATTGCATCGACGAATTTCAGCGTGTGGCCTTGGCCCATGCCGACATGTCGTTTGTCCTTCGCCACAATGGATCAGAGTTGTTTGACCTCCCAGCGGGGAGTCTGCGGCAACGGATTGTCCGCATTTTTGGTGGCAAGTACGATGAGCGTTTGGTTCCTGTAGAGGAGCGAACAGATGTGGTAGGCCTCACGGGATTTGTAGGCAAACCAGAATTTGCGCGCAGGACCCGAGGCGAGCAGTTTTTGTTTGTCAACGGAAGGTTCATCCGCCATGGAGCCTTTCACGGTGCGGTGATGAGGTCCATGGAAGGGCTATTGACCCCGGGACAGTTTCCTTTGTATGTGCTGTTTTTGGATGTGGATCCGTCGCGGGTTGACGTCAACATTCACCCCACCAAGGTGGAAGCCAAATTTCAAGAGGACAGGGTCATTGTGGCCATTCTCAAGGCGGCTGTTAAAAGGGCTTTGGGCCGCTTTCATGTGGCACCTAGCTTGGATTTTGATACAGAGACCGCCTTTGATATAGCCCCGCCCAAGCCTGGACAAACTGTGGGGGAGCCCCAGATCCAACTCGACCCCAACTACAACCCTTTCCAATCCGATGAAACACGCGGGATGGATCGAGGCTCAGGAGGCGTTTCTGCGGCTTCTGGAGGCGGCGCATTGAACCCGGCCCGTCAGTCTGCCTTCCTTCAAGACCGCAACAGCGACCGCATCGAAGCGACGCGGCGGTTTTTTGAGCATGCGGCTGACCCTGATGAGGGCATGCCAGCGGAGGCAGAGGAACCACGTGCGGAGCGTTTGGTGTTCTCCGAGGTCAACGCACACGATGTGGAACCTTTGCCCACGATGGGTGGAGGATTTGACGACCAGAGGCCGCTGTTTCAACTCTTCGGAGGCTGGATTGTAACCGCCACCCGCAGTGGGTTGGTGATGGTGGACCAGCACCGCGCACATACCCGGATTTTGTACGAGCGTTTCGCCAGCATGGCTCAGCAGGCCTTGACAGGACATTCCCAGCAGCTGCTCTTTCCCTCTGTGCTCGAGGTAGGGCAGGCCGATTGTGCTTTGCTAGAATCGGCGCTTCCTGTTTTGGCGGGACTTGGATTCAACATTGAGCTCATGGATGAGTCTGGTTGCATTCAAGTGTTGGGTTTGCCCTCTGATGCTGCCGAAGGCGATCCTGCGTCCCTTGTGGATGCAGTGCTCGAAGAGCTTCGGGAGGCCGGCGAAGTGGATGCTGAATTGCGCGCGAGCCGCGCCATGGCAGGTGTGGCGCGAGGTGCAGCCATTCCCGCGGGGAGGACTTTGACGCGTGCAGAAATGTTGGATGTGGTCGATGGGTTGTTTGCCTGTCAAGAACCAGACCGAGACCCTTGGGGGCGGGCCACCCTTGCTACCTTTGACCGAGATGCCGTGGCAGCACGGTTCAGTTGATTTGCCCTGAATGTTCAATCAAGCCACGCCTGTTGTCCGCAACCTGATGATCATCAACGTGATATTTTACGTGGTGACGCATTTCATTTCGCCTGATTTGATGTCGGTGTTCTCAGGATATTATCCTGCCGCACCACAATTCCAGCCTTGGCAAGTGGTCACCCACATGTTCATGCATGCCAGTTTGGGTCACATTTTCTTCAACATGTTTGCCCTCTTCATGTTTGGTTCTCAATTAGAAAGGGTGTGGGGTCCCAAGCGATTTTTGAACTACTATCTGATCTGTGGTCTCGGGGCTTTTGCCCTGCACGAGTTGGTGGTCGGCTTTGGGTTCTATTCTGAATACGGGACGTGGTTTCCCATGGTAGAAGACCTGTTTCCGAATTTGGATTACAGCGCTGCCCAGAGGCAGGCATACAGGATGTTTGTGCCTGTAGTTGGCGCCTCAGGTGCAGTCTTTGGGTTGCTCCTTGGTTTTGGCATGCTGTTTCCCAACACGAGGCTTCAGCTGCTTTTTCCGCCCATTCCCATCAAGGCCCGATACTTCGTGCTGGGCTACGGTGCGATTGAATTGATGTTCGCTTTGCAAAACAGCCCAGGAGACAACGTAGCCCACTTTGCCCACTTGGGGGGCATGCTCTTTGGTTATGTCCTCCTTAAAAAGTGGCAGCGGGAACGCGACGTATTTTATTGACCGCAGTGGCGTTGTGTAGGTAGAACATGAGCAGCATCAGTCAGGATATCCGAGCGCGTTGGGAAACAGGAGGCATGGTGGTGCGCCTGATTCTGGTCAACGTCGGCGTTTTTTTGTTGGTCGCTACGTTGGGTTTGCTCGAGACTTTGGGCATACCCCTTCCCAACCCTGGTGGAGCGTTTGGTTTGGCCACATCTTCGGATGCAGCGGTTTTGGTCCGCCGACCTTGGAGCATCGTGACCCACATGTTTGTGCACTTGGGTGTGTGGCATTTGGTGATGAACCTGTTGGTTCTGTGGTGGATGGGTGGAATGTTCCGCAATTACTTCGGAGACCGCAGAACGCTGAGTACCTATTTGATGGGGGGATTGGCCGGTTGGCTTGTCTACTTTTTGCTGCTCAATCTCGTGCCAGGATTTGGCGGAGGGGGCTTTGCTTTGGGTGCCTCTGCAGCGGTGATGGCTTTGATGGTGGCCACCGCGGTGTATGCGCCGGATTACACCATTCGCATGTTTCTCATTGGGCCGGTGAAGCTCAAGTGGGTGGCGTTGGCTTATGTATTGTTGGATTACGCGGCCTTGTCGCGGGGAGCCAATGTGGGCGGGCACTTGGGGCACTTGGGAGGTGCGGCATATGGCCTGCTGTACATGCAAGGCATGAAAGGCGGGCGTGACTTTGGAGCCCCTTTGGAGCGGTTGCTCGATGTGCTGGCCACCTGGTGGCCGTGGAATGCAGTGGGCGAGAAGGCTCGTCCGCGCAAAGCCAAGCGCCAGAAGCGTAAAAGGGGAAAAGGCCTTCAAACGGTGCACCGCAGCGTCACCAAGGAAGGGACGACGCGTCGGGGTCAATCCGATGAGGAATTCAATGCCGAAAAAAAGGCCCGGCAGGAGCGCATTGACCGCATCCTCGACAAGATTTCTAAAGTCGGTTATGACCAATTGACCAAAGAGGAAAAGGACTTTTTGTTTCGCCACGGAGGGGACATTTGACCGATGGCGTTGCAAAAACGAGGCGCAGGCAAGCGGCGAAAAGTGAAGCGCGGAAAATTGGCGATGTTGGTCGGTTGGGTCGGCACGTTTTCCATTCTTGCTGCAGGCGTTGCCACCTTGGTTTCTCCTTTGATTTCAACCTTGCCTGCATTGGCGGGTTTGTTGTTTCCCATAGGTGCCATCCTGTGGAGCATTGGTTGGCTGGCTGCCGCCCGTTTTAGGCGCTGGAAATCACTGTTGTTTATGTCTTTGGTGGCAGGGCTTAATGCGCCTTTGTTTCGCGCGACATGGGGCTGCGGTGGTTGTGGAATGCCCGCAGGTTCGGGTGAAGGTTTGACCGTTGTGTCGTGGAATGTGCGGTTGTTTGACTTTTATGGTTGGCTGGGGGATTCGAAGGATGCAGGTGGAGCCAATGGGGCCAAAGAACAGATCATGTCTTCCATTTCAGAGGCAGAACCGGACGTCCTCTGTTTGCAGGAGTATTTCCAGTTGGACCCCGAGGGATCTTTCCCAGTCACAGCACTTTTGGATGGGGCAGTGGGTGGCGTTGCGCATCAGCATGTGGTTATTTCTCGTCGAAAGGGACCACGGTCTTTTGGAGTGGCGACTTGGTCTAGGTGGCCCATCATTCAGCGGTCTTCCATCGATTTTGGAACCCGAAAAAACAACGTTTGTGCGGTCACTGATGTGGCATGGAAAGGCGATACGGTCCGGATTTTTAATGCCCATTTTTCGAGCATTCGCTTCGAGGAAGAAGACTATGCAGCTTTGGAAGAAGGGGTGCCCAATGCCGAAGGGCGAGAGCGCATTTGGGGGCGGATGCGCTCGGCTTATGTAGAGCGCGTGGCGCAGGTGGAGGCCGTCATGGAGGCCGTTCGACGCAGTCCTTACCCTGTGGTGCTGTGCGGCGATTTTAACGACACCCCGACCAGTTGGTCATTGGCGTATTGCCGGTCTGTATTGAGGGACAGCCACGATGTGCGATGGTTCAACATGGACGGGACGTGGCAGGGCGCTGTTCCCGGGGTCCGCATTGACCATGTTTTGATGGGGGAGGAATGGACGGCCCAGTCCTATGCGACGGGCGGAGAAGGCCTCAGCGACCACCGGTTTGTCAAGGCCGTGCTGCAGGCGGCGAGCCCGTAACCAGCCCTATTTTTTTGGCGATCAGTTCATAGGAAATGATGGTCATGGCGATCATCAGAAATCCATAGATCAGGTCGTCCAGAGGCACGGAAAAAATCCGGATGCGAAGGTTGTGGTCGTTGTTGTACCAGACGATTTGGTCGGCGACATCTTGTACTTCGCGGTTGAACACCGGGTACTGCCAAAAGTCCAATCCCGTGAGTACGCCATTGGATAGGATAAAAGGCACCAGCAAGGGGAGGTAGGCCAACCACAGCCGGTGATTCCATTGGCGCACAGCGGGCTTGGAAGCTGCGGCAAGGCCCAACGCTGTGCAAAAGAGAGCGGTCAGTGCGCAAGTGGTGGCGATGTATTGGCGCTCGGGATAGGCGATGGCCAGTGATGCGGAAGCGACTGCCAGCAGCAGGGTGAGCGGCAATGCCAGTGACTTCAATGGGGGATGCGGCACGTAGTGCTTCAGGGATTCGTAGGTGAACACGCAGGCGTAGGGGATGCAGATAAAAAACAGCCACTCTTCCAGGGGAATACCTGCGATCCAGATGCCGCTGAGGTAGGCTTCATTGAATCCCCAAATGCTGTCCTCTGTGAAGGCGATGTCCCAAGGGATGAACAGGGCCATCATCACGGCAATGGCGGGAAACAGTGCGGGCCAAAAGCGTGCAAACCTCACCTTTCGGTCAAAGCTGAAAGCCAGCGGAACCGCCAGTACGGCGAGGTCAACAGTAAGGTATAGGTAGTGCGGATTCATGCCGCGCTGGAGTTTTTGGCGAAGTGTGCCTTCCGGGCTTGCTTGAAGTATTCCCGGGGTACCCAGAGCATGCCAAAGCATTCACCGTCTTCCTTGTTGAGGTGCTTGTGGTGGACCTTGTGGGCTTTCCGGATGGCGGCGAAATAGGGGTGTTTGGCATTCCGGAACCAATTGAACCTTCTGTGAATGAACACGTCGTGTACCAGAAAATAGCAGAGGCCATATGCGGCGATGCCTGTGCCAATCCAAAAGCGGAAGTCGGCGTGTATACTGCCTGTAATGAAGCACCAGGCGCTGGGCACAGCAAAAATCAGGAAGAAGGCGTCGTTCTTTTCAAAGAACCCAGGCTCGTGTTGATGGTGGTCCTGATGGAAATACCACATCATACCATGCATCAGGTATTTGTGTGCAGCCCAAGCGACACCTTCCATGGTCAAGAAGGTAATCGATACAATCAAAAAAGCGGTCAGGATTTCCATGGCAACAATGACAGTCCGATAAAGAATGCAGCTTGCAGGATAAGCAACAATCCCGCAGCGCGGTTGGTTCGAAAGGTAAAGGCCTTGCGCCATGTCCACGCCAATGCAAAAGCGATCACCCACCAACTCATGTAGTTGCGCAGGGGGATGGAATTTCCCGACCAGGTCCAGAACTCGGCCCGGATGGCAACAGGCTCCAGGATCACGTCAAAAGCCACCATAAGGGTGGCGGCGATGCCTGCGCGCAGCAAGCTTCTGTCACGCCCTTTGCGGTCAGGGGCCCATTGTCCGGCCCAATACAAGGTGCCCATGAGCGTGAGCAGCCAGAGCACGCCAATCAAGGGCGGGGTATCATAGAGGGTGGTGCCCAGCCTCGTGCCATATTGATAGTCTCCAAAAGGGAATCCGGTTTGCACACCAATGACTTCCACGGAATAGGTGATGTAGGCGGTGAGGGCCCAACGCCAGGCATCATCGGGGTTTCCAAAGCCCAAGACCACCACTGCGGTCAGCATGAGGTTCAATGGGGTAAGGTCCAGAATGAAGTTGGCATCATAGAAGACCACACCTGCTATACCCACGGCATGCACAATGACCAAAAGGGCCATCCAAAGGGCCAGAGACCCCGCCCTTCCCTTGATTCCAAAAGCACCTCGGTCAGCAGGGGTCATGGCGTTCAATCAATTCATGGGTGATGCGCGCACCCAACAGGCACAGTGGAATCCCGCCACCGGGATGCACGCTTCCGCCTACAAAGTAAAGGCCGCCAATGCGCCGGTCGCGGTTGCGGTGGCGCAGAAACGCGCTGGTTGGCTTGTTGCTGGCCGGACCATAAAGAGCGCCGCGGTGGCTCCCTGTTCGGGTGGCAATGTCATCGGGTGTCAATACATGCTCACACGCGAGGTGCTCGGATACGTCGATGCCGGTCATGCGCAGAATTTTGGCCATGACCCGCTGCCGCAAATCACCGAGGCCGCTGGCTTTCCATCCGGCCGGCGCATTGACCATGACAAACCAGTTGCCGGTTCCTTCAGGGGCATCTTCTGGAGAGGTGCGGCTGCCGATGTTGATGTAAACAGTGGGGTCCTCAGCAATGGTTTTGCTTTGGAACAAGGCATCAAACTCGGCCCTGTAATCTTCGGCCCAGAGGATGTTATGTAGGTGCAATTCAGGTGCTGGATGGCGAACACCCCAGTAGAAAATAACGCCTGACGTAGAGCTCTCTGCGTTTAAGATGCGCTCTGGAGCGCGGTGATTGGGGAGCATCTGCCGGTAGGTGGGCGTGACATCTGCCCCTGAAACCACCACGTCTGCATTGTGCTCTCCCATGGAGGTGAGAACCCCTCGAACGCGCCCATTTTCTGTCAATATTCGTTCCACAGCAGTTGCGGTATGAATGGTGACGCCCAAGTTGAGTGCAGTGGTATGGAGGGCTTTGACAATGGCGTGCATGCCGCCCTCGGGCGCAAAAGTGCCCATGCCAAATTCCAGATGGGGAATCACGTGCAGCATGGCGGGTGCCCGGTAGGGGTCGCTGCCATTGTAGGTTGCATAGCGGTTAAACAGTTGACGCAATTTCTCGTGGCCAGTCCGCGCATTCCATTGGTCTAAAGTTTGCGTCAGCGGAAGGCCCCGTCGTCCCCTCCAAGCTGCTCCTAATTGGCGGAAGGTGTTTTGCGGAGACCAGCTGCTGGCTTCGTGCAGGCTTTGTTCGAGGAAGATTCCTTTGGTGGCTTCGAAGCCAGCAGAGCTGCGCTCAAGGTGTTCCAAAACAGGTTGGGGGTCCACTCCAAAGGCGCTTTGGATTTCCTCTGACAACTTGGATTTGTCGCTCCAAGCTTTGAATTGGGTGCCGTCGGGCCAGAAGTAATGGCAGGAACGGTCAAGTTGGGTAAAACGAAAAGGAGCGGCATGTGCGCCGGCTTTCTCGAGGGTGTCGAGCAACAAGTCGGGCCATGTAAACAGGCTGGGGCCAAGATCAAACCTATAACCGTCGAGGTGCAGCTGCCGGAGCTTTCCACCTACTTCAGGAGAGGCCTCAAATACAGTGACTTTCCGTCCTTCTGCAGCCGCCCTGACAGCGGTGGCAAGACCTCCTATTCCTGCTCCTATGATGGCAACCGAGCTCACTTTTTGAGGTGGTCGGCTGCCCGTTCAAAGCAAATCTTAAACCAAGTGGTGAAGGCCTCTGGGTTGGCGCTTATCTCTGAACGCAAGTCAGCAAAATTGACGTAGCGGTAGCCCTCTACTTCGTCTGGATTGGGGGTAGGAGAGACGTCACTGATGCCAAACAGAACATGGTCGAATTCGTGTTCGACCAGACCACTGTCCAATTCAGAGCGATAGATAAAATCAAAGCCTTTTTCCAACTGGCACTGCATGCCCATTTCTTCGACCAGGCGCCGTTTTCCAGCCTCGACCACGCCTTCGCCGTCGCGGGGATGGCTGCAGCATGTGTTGGTCCATAGACCTCCGCTGTGGTACTTGTGGTGGGCGCGTTGCTGCAGCAACAATTGCCCGCGGCTGTTGAGGATAAACACACTAAAGGCGCGGTGAAGGCGGCCCTCACGGTGTGCCTTCATTTTTTCCATGGTGCCCTCATCCTGATCAAGGGTGTTGACCAATACAACGTGTTCCTCGGTCATGGTGTGACGTCTAATTGTCGAAGAATGTCTTCAGCGAGTTCCGAAATCCAATCTGCAAAGTCAGGGCTTTCCGCCCAAAATGAGGTGGTCGAAGTCTTAAGGACGGCCTTGGCATCTTCTTCCCAATGGGTGTCCTCGCCCAAGAACCGAGGAGCGGTTCCGCTCACGCTCAGTCTAAGAGACCGCAGGACGTTGTCGTTGGGGTCGGTATTGACCAGGCTGTCGAGTTTGGACATGCCTTTTTTGAAGCGCGTGTAGCGTTCCGCCATGTTCCATCCAAAGTCGGCGGCCCGTGTGTGCGAGACCCACTTGTGCGCTTCGCAGTAGCGGATACATTCTGCAGGTCCTTCCTGGGAGGCTTGTTGGGCCGCTTGCTCGCTTTCTATGGCCTGGTCAAATGTGCTGTGGTCCATGAAGCGCACGCGCAATTCCAAAAGAAGGTCGCACGATTGGCCCCAGGCGCTGCCTTGCATGAGCAACACAGCACAGGTGGTCAAAACAGCTGTGGTCAAGCCGCGTCCCACGGATGGCATTTCAGAGCAGGTTGAATTGGTGCCGAACGTATGACCCCATCAACAGCACCAATTTTTGTCTGTTGGGGATGCGAATGCGGTCCTCTAGGATCCGCGAGTGCGGCATGCGCTGGATTTTACGGAACAGCCTGGTGTAGTAGACGTAAGCCATATACACGCCCAATCTTGAAGTTTTGGGCAACCTCAGGATGCCTTCGAGGGCATGCGCAAAATCCGATTCAATTTCAGCTTCTATGGTCTGCTTGGCATCGTGATCAAAGCCGTCCAAATCGAGGCCAGGAAAGTAAGTGCGGCCTAAACCAGCCCAGTCTGCGCGTAGATCGCGCAGGAAATTGATCTTCTGGAAGGCGGCTCCCAAACTGCGCGCGTGGGGCAGGAGCGCCTGGTATTGCTCTTTGTCACCTTTGACGAACACAGAAAGGCACATCAGTCCTACAACTTCAGCGCTGCCCACGATGTAGTCATCGTAGCCCGCTCTGTCGTAGGCCGTCTGATCCAAGTCACACTCCATGGATTCAAGGAACTTCTCGACGTGGGCAATGTCCATGTCATAAGCATGAAAAGCCCACTGGAAACTGTTGAGGATCGGATTGAGTGAAATGCGTTCCTGAATGGCCAGGTGGGTGTCGTTTTTGAACCTCTTGAACAGCTCTTCTTTGTTGAAGTCATGAAACGTGTCCACGATTTCGTCTGCAAAACGGACAAATCCATAAACGGCTTGAATGGGGGCCCGCAATTCTGCAGAGAGCATCCGGATGCCGAGGCTAAACGATGTGCTGTAAGCTTTTGTGGTGAGGGCACTGCACTCTTTTGACACCCGGTCAAACAAGGGTTTGCCGGTGTCGAGCAACGCGCTGTCTATCGCAGCAGGAGGGCTCGGTACTGCTTTGATTTCGGGCGCAGTCTCGCAGCTGATTATTGGCGGGTGAGCATTCATGATGGTACAGACTGGTAAGCACTAAAAGCGGCAGGTTGTTCTATGGGAACCACTTCAGATGGACCTTTCATCCCCAAAGACTTTAGGATTTCGCCAGCGGCAACTTGTCCACTGATGATGCTGGGCGGAACTCCTGGACCAGGGGTGGTCAATTGACCCGCAAAGTAAGTCCCGGGCAGTTTCGACTTGAGTTTGGGCTTCAAAAAAGCCGTTTGGTTCAAAGTATTGGCCAGGCCGTATGCATTGCCTTTGAATGCATTGTAGTCCGCAATGAATTCTTTGTGGGCGTATTGACGGCGGTAGACAATGTGCTCCCTCACCGGGATGTTCATTTTGGCTTCAAACCGGTCCATGATTTGGCCGAATATCCGTTCGCATGCGGATTCGTCGTGTTCTATTCCTGGGGCGATGGGCACCAATAGGAAGACGTTTTCGCAACCGTCGGGTGCGACGCTGTGGTCGGTTACACTGGGGGCGCAAACATAGAAGAGGGGGTCTACGGGCCAATCTGGTCGGTCGTAAATCTCTTCTGCGTGCGCGTCAAATGGGGTGTCAAAAAACAGCGTGTGGTGCTTGAGTCCAGGAAGTTTGCGGTCGATTCCTAAGTAGAACAACAGTGAGCTGGGAGACATCGCGCGTTTATCCCAATAGCGGGTGTCATAGCGCCTGAATTTGGCCGGCATGAGGTGTTGCTCAGCGTGATGATAATCGCAGGCAGCGATCACATGGTTTGCTTCAATGGTTTTGCCTCCCACTTGAATGCCTGCTGTTTTTCCCTTTAGCTCTACAATGCCCTCGACGGCTTGACCGGTATGGAATTTTACGCCTTGGTCTTTTGCGACAGAAACCATAGCGTCCACGATGCCATGCATGCCCCCCATGGGATACCAGGTCCCCAGCGCGCTGTCTGCGTAATTCATCAGGCTGTACAGTGCCGGTGTTGTCTGCGGCTTGGACCCCAAAAACAGCACTGGGAATTCCATGAGCTGTATGAGCCGTGGGTCTTTGAAGTATTTGCGCACATGGTCACTGAAGCTGCGCAAAAGCTGCAGCCTCGGCGCGTCTTTGAGGATGTCCAAACGCGCAAACTCCAAGATGGAGTGGGCGGGCTTGTTCACGAAACGCCCCATTCCCACATCGTATTTGACCTTGGCCTCCGCCAAGAAGGCCTCCAGTGCTTTTCCTGCCCCGGGCTCAATGGATTCGAACGCCTGCGCCAAGGCTGGAATGCCGGCAGGAACGTCAAAGGGACCTTGGTCGAACTCTACCCGATAGGAGGGGTCTAACCTGACCAAATCGTAAAACTCATCGACCCGTCTGCCGAAGTAGGCGAAATAGCGGTCAAAAACATCGGGCATCCAGTACCAGCTGGGACCCATGTCGAAACGAAATCCGTCTGTTTCGAAATACCGAGCGCGCCCTCCCAGTTGCTCGTGCTGCTCATAAACGGCCACGTTTAATCCCGCTTTGGCGAGTGTAGCTGCTGCAGACAGTCCTGCAAAGCCAGAGCCAATTACAGCGACATCGAGAGGGGCGGTATTCTGAGGCATGGGTGAGGGAAGAACAACCAAGTGTGGCCTGTGTTCAACGTGCTCGAATGGTATAGATGATGAAAAGTAAGGTATGAGCGGCTTGATTGTCGGTTTTTGCGGCGGTTCTTGCAAGAAAAATCAGGTACGGCGAAACCTTTGAGCACCTGCTTGCGTTTATTCCGTGGATGCCATAAACCTGTCCAAGACATTTTTCTTGACTAATGGTCTTTCCAATTGCCAGAAGCGCCCTACCCTCGTAGGGCGCTTCGTTTTTCAGAACGTTGTGTTTAGAGAACCTGATGGTCTTGGCGCTGTTATCTCATTTATGCAAAGACAATTGACGCTTTTATTTCTCGCCTGCCTCACTGTAGTGGGCCTTATGGCTTTTAAAACCTACAAAGGGGCCATTTTTGGTGGAGAAAACAACCATTATTCATCCATGACCGCGTCTCAAGATTTTTACAGCCTTTCAGCCAATACGCTAGAAGGGGAGTCCTTTGCTTTTGACCAGCTTCGGGGCAAGCGCGTTCTGATCGTCAATACAGCCAGCAGGTGCGGATACACTCCGCAATACAAGAAGCTTCAGGCTCTGTTTGAGCAGCACGCCGGTGAAGGTTTTGTGGTGCTCGGGTTTCCTTGCAATCAATTTGGTAGGCAAGAACCGGGTTCGGCTGATGAGATAGGCGATTTCTGCTCCAAAAATTATGGTGTGAGCTTCCAGATGATGGAAAAAGTGGACGTAAAAGGAGAGGATCAGCATCCCGTTTATTCTTGGCTTTGTAATGCGGGTTTAAACGGGGCCGGCGACAACAAAGTCGCATGGAACTTCCACAAGTTCTTAGTGGATGGAGAAGGCCGACTTAAGGCTTCATTAAAGTCTGGTGTCGATCCACTGGGAAGTGAAATTTCTGCTTTTGCAGCGGGGAAGTAAGGCCTACTTCCGAACTTGGTGCCATGGCGGAACGTGTACCCTTGGACATCTTGGCATTTGGTGCCCATCCTGACGATGTAGAACTCAGTGCGGGTGGCACCTTGGTCATGGCGGCAATGCAGGGCAAGAAAACTGGCATTGTGGACCTGACCCGTGGTGAACTGGGGACGCGGGGATCTGCGGAGTTGCGGGCAAAGGAAGCGGCGGCAGCAGCCCATGTTCTGGGCCTTGAAATTCGCGAGAATTTGGGACTAAAGGATGGCATGCCCGAAGACGAGGAAAATGCCATACTGGCCCTGATTGGTGCGCTTCGCCGACACCGCCCGCGAACCGTATTGGCCAATGCACTTCACGACCGCCATACCGATCACGGCCGGGCTGCGGAGTTGGTTCACCGCGCTTGTTTTCTCGCTGGATTGGCGCGAATCTCGACTGCCGACGAGAACGGCAGTGCCCAAAAACCTCACCGGCCTTTGCATGTCTTGCACTACATCCAAGACCGATTCAGAGAACCCACCATTGTGGTCGACATCGCCGGTGCGGAAGAAAAGAAGTACGCCGCCATCGCATGCTACTCCTCGCAGTTTCACGTGCCGGGAGCTGCCGAAGGCAATATTGAAATCCCCTCTGCATCGGACCTCGCTACCCCCATTTCTACGCCGGACTTTATGGCGGTGGTTCGCGGACGGGACATTACCATGGGCCGTTATATCGGAGTGGCCTCTGGAGAAGGTTTCGAATCCCAAACGCCGCTGGGGTTGACCGATCTCGGAGGCCTCATTTGAAGGGCCTCCTCATTTGAAGGACCTTTAGAATGCGAAACGCCTGATCCACAAGACCAGGCGTTTCTTTTTTGGGTGGCTAATGGGACTTGAACCCACGACCCTCGGTACCACAAACCGATGCTCTAACCAGCTGAGCTATAGCCACCGTTGGGCGGGCAAAGATAGCACCATCGCCGATGTCGCCAAGGGAGTTTGAAAAAGAGTGGTTATTCAGTCCAAGTCTTCGCAGAAGTTGGCGAAGTCCGACAGCAGAATCAACAGCACCATTGGCACATTACTGTCAGTGCTTTAGACATCAAGGGGCATATTCATGATGGCTTTAACGTTGTCGGCTTATGGTCGTTCCACTGTGGTTTCATGGGGCACAAGGGAGTCCGACCAGGGTGAGGAAATAAATCAAGTCGTAGGAGCCGATGACCCCGTTGCCATCTTGGTCAAACATGCAATTGTCCGGGGATCCACAGTCAAAAGTGCAGGTGCCGTTGTCGCAATCCGCCTCCGGCGAATAGTTCTCGGCATCGGGATAGGCGCAACCTGCAATGCCTGTGCAAGTATGCACGCAGGTCCCATTCTCGTCGGTTGCTGTAGGATCGTAGTTCGAAGCGCTTAAGTCGGTGCACCCAAAGACCTTGCACGTGCCATCGTCATTTGTAGCGTCAAGGTCGTAGTTGGGGGCTTCAGGATCTGTGCAGCCCAGCACTTCATCGGCGTCACATATTCCGTCGTCATCGTCATCGAAGGTCACCAGCTCGGTGCCATCGCATGTGCTGCAGTTGCCAGGGATCAAACACGAGCCATCATGGTCTGTCGCGGCAGGATCATAATTGCAGGCCTGAGGGTTGTCACAGCCCAAGACCTCGAACGGGTCGCAAATGCCGTCTTCGTCGGTGTCCTGCAAGCAGTTGTTGTTGCAATCATAGGCTGGTTCAGGAAAGGTGCAGCTGCCGTTTTCTTCTGTGGCCTCTGCTGAGAAATTGCAGGCCGACGGTGCAGTGCAGCCTGGGACCTCAACGTTGTCGCACACCCCGTCTTGGTCTGCGTCTTCTGTGCAAAGGCCTCCACAAACTCCAAGAGCATCAAGTTGGTTGCCGTCACAGTCGCAATCACCCGATGGAAGTTCAGTGCATCCGCAGTCCAAAAGGGGGCCGTCGCCATTGCAAATGCCACAGGCATCTAGGGCTCCAATGCAAGGGTCGGATTGATCACAAATGCCGTCACTGTCGAGGTCAACAAGGCAGTTTCCTTCACAGTCATTTCCAGGCGTTGCAAAAATGCAAGAGCCGTCTTCGTCGCTTGCTGCGGGGTCGAAGTTGCAAGCGGACAAATAGGTGCAGCCGGGGAGCTCGTCGTCATCGCAGATTTCATCGCCATCGGCGTCGAAAAGGCAGAATCCGTCGCAGTCCAAGCCTTCTTCAGGGTAGGTGCATTGGCCACTGGGATCGGTAGCGTCGGGGTTCCAATTGCAGGCATTGGAATCCAAGCAACCGCAGATGGGCATCGGGAGGTTGAGGTATACCGTGCCGTTGATGTTGTCTCCGTTGAGAAACAACTGAATGTGAAGGTTGCCGGATAGGGTTCCGTTGGTGGTGATTTGTGCCACCAAAACGCGCAGGTTTTCGCCTGCGGTGCCATTGTTGAAGTTGGGAAGGACAAACCAGCTGCCTCCGGTGATGTCGTTCATGACAATTCCGGTGCCGAATTCGCCTGACTCAGGCTCGAATCCTTCCGTCCATGGGTTCGCAGTAGACTCTATGATATTGATGTCGCCTTCTCCGTTAGCGCCATTGGCTGGCTCATCTATCCCAATTGTTATAAAACTGTCGAATTCGTTACTGGGGAAGCTGCTCCAAATGGCTGGAATGATCCCATCGGAGGTGACTTCTCCGAGTGGTGTAGATTGAAATATTTGGCCTGAACTGACCAGTTCTGTAGGTTCGTTGATGTTGCCGTAAACGGCAGAAACTTGGTCTTGGGGATCTGAGGTTGAAACGTAAATTCTATAGGTGTTGAATCCTGTTAAGTCGCTGTCTGTTAGCTCTCCAATGTCGAAATGGGTGGTGTCAACTTCGAGGTGGTATTCGGTTGTATTGGGAAGTGAGGTGGTGGTTGATTGCTGCAGATTGTAAGGCAGACCCAACGGCGTCTGCGCGCCTGCTCTAAGGCAGAACAGACACGCAAAAACCACACACGAAAGAAGAACTTTACGCACGATTGTTTTGGTTTGGTTCAGAAATATAAATATGAGACGAATTACATATAAAACGGCACCGTTCACGAATTGGTGTCCCTTGAAATTTGGACCCATCTTGCACCATGCGCGTGCTTCACTTGGCCAGTTGGCACCCCAATAAGGTGCATTCACAATTGGGGAATTTTGTCCGAAGACACATTGAAGCACTGCCCAAGCAAGCAGAAGGGACCGTTTTGCATGTTTGGCCGGCTGACCGCAGTGCAACAGACCGCATGGATCCTGGTTTGGGTATCAGTGGCAGAGGTTTACTGGAGACCCGTTTCGCTTATGTCAGTGATTTCGCGCCTCGGCGATGGCGCATGGAGCGCGGATACATGGGTTTAATTCGGGAGCTGCATGCCGAGGGTTTCGAACCGGATCTCATCCATTTGCACATAGCTGCTGAGGCTGCAAGGCCCGCATTGAATGCAGCAAAACTGTGGAATGTGCCGTTGGTGGTGTCGGAGAATTGGACCGCGTACCATGCTGAACATGGACGGAGCTTTCGTGCCAAGGAGGAGCGGGCAGTCCGAAAAGTCTTGGCTGCGGCAGCATTGCACCTTCCTGTTTCTGAGCATTTGGGAAGGGCCATGGGGCGGTATGCACCTGGTGTGCCATCAAGGGTGATTCCCAACGTTGTGGATGGCCGTTTTGATGGGGCTCTTGGCAAGCGTTCAGCCGATGGGCCATTGCGCTTGCTTCATGTGAGTTCGATGGTAGATGCCCACAAGGACATTCGTGGCATGATCAGGGGAGTGGGGGCAGCGGTGAGCTCCGGAGCTGATGTGGTGATGGATTGTCTGGGTGGAGCTGGAGCGGGGGGGAGGGAAATTGCGGATTACCGCAACCTTGCGGTGTCATTGGGCTTGGGTGAGCGGGTACGTTTCTTGGGTCCAGCCGCTGTAGATGAGGTGGTGGTGGCGATGCAAGCAGCGGATGCCTTTGTGCTGTTCAGTCGCTATGAAAACCTGCCTTGTGTTTTACTGGAAGCGTGGATGACGGGATTGCCTGTAGTGGCTACAGATGTTGGAGGGGTGGGGGAGCACATCCGCGGCCACAAGGATTTGGGCGCATTGTTGGATGCAGGGGATGAAGAAGCCCTGGCAGAGGTTTTGGTGCAATGGGGAGCGCGCAAGCAAAAGGGGATGATGCCCGATGGTGTGGACATCGCCCAATACGCCCGTGCTCGTTTTTCAACCGAAGCTGTCGGCCAAGCTTACCTCGAAGCTTACCGTTCTGTATTGTCTTGACCTTCTGGAAGGGCGAGGCCGTTCACAAACTCGGCCAGTACACGCAAGCTGTCTGCAGTCTCGGCACCACTAAATGGTGCGCGGGCCAAATCTCGAGTGTCAATCAGATGGTTGTAAGCGTTGAGCATGGGCCCTGAAGTCGGGAGGTAAGACCAGTGCCACCGTTCCAGTTCATACCCGGTGCGCCCGGTGGACTTGTCGTCGTAGACCTGGTGGAATCCAAACTCTCCTGCGTGTGCCGTCAGCCATGCATAGATCTGTGCCCCTTCACTTGAGGTAAACCAGCTGTTCTCGAAGCTGTTGAGGTCAATGTCGGTGCCCCAATGGTGGCGCGAAGCGCCGGGCATGGCGCTATAGGTGAGGATGTCCCTGGCCTTGTCGAAGTCTTGCCAGCCCATGTATTGAGGGCGGTTCCATTTGCGCTCCCAGATGCCCCGCTGGTATTCGAAATTGCGCGTGGCACTGCGGATGATCAATTCAATGCCCGCTTGATCGGCTGCGGATTTCATGCGGCTGTAGGCCTCCAGCACTTCGCGGCGGAGGTAGATGCCGTCTTTGTCGGTCCATGCATCGGGAATCCGCTCAAATCCAGCGTGCTCAGCGGGATTGAATTGTCCAAGCAATTCATCGCGGGTGAACACACCGAGCGAGTCGGATGCGGAGGGCGACAGCAGGGAGGCGGGATGCTGGTCGGCCGAAACAGGGAGGGCCGATTGGACCTGTGGTTCACTGCACGTGCAGAAAGCGCCCAAAGCAAGCACTCCCAACGCCCACCTCCAAGAGGGCTTCAATGGAGGCCTTTTTGTGCGAGCCAGCGTTCAGCGTCCAACGCGGCCATGCATCCTGTGCCTGCAGCGGTAATGGCCTGTCTGTAAGTTTTGTCACAGGCATCCCCACTCCAGAATACGCCTTCCACATTGGTGTAAGCGGTTCCGGGATTCGCTGCGATGATGTACCCTTCTCCGTCGAGGTTGACCTGTCCGGCAAAAATGTCGGTGTTGGGCTTGTGACCAATGGCCAGGAAGAATCCGGTCACATCGATAGTGCTCTCCTCTTTGGAGACGTTGTTGAGCACCTTCACGCCTTCTACCTGCTCAGCGCCTAGGATGTCAACCGTCTCTGTATTGAAGTGAATTTCGATGTTGTCCATGCCCATCACGCGGTGCTGCATCGCCTTAGAAGCGCGCATTTCATCGCGGCGCACGAGCATGTGAACCTTGGTGCACAACTTGGCGAGGTAGCTGGCTTCTTCGCACGCACTGTCTCCTGCACCGACAACGGCCACTTCTTGGCCGCGGTAGAAGAATCCGTCGCACACGGCGCAAGCCGACACTCCTCCACCGTTGAGGCGCAGACGGGTTTCGCTCTCAAGGCCGAGCCACTTGGCGGAGGCTCCCGTGGAGATGATCACGCAGTCCGCACTCAACACGTGCTTTCCCTCTTCGATTTCGACGACCTTCTTGTCGCCGCTGAAGTCCACTTTGGTCACCCAACCGTTCCGCACATCGGTGTCAAACCGTTTGGCTTGGTTTTCGAGGTCCACCATCATGGCCGTGCCATTGATGCCCTCGGCATAGCCGGGGAAATTGTCGACGTCTGTCGTTTCAGTAAGCTGGCCACCGGGCTGCATTCCCTGATAGAGAACGGGCTTCATGTCCGCGCGTGCGGCATAGATGGCGGCGGTATATCCTGCGGGTCCTGATCCAATGATCAGGCACTTGACGTGTTCCTTGGCTTCCATTTCACTGCGAATTTACTGTCCGGAACGCGGGTCTGAGCCGCTCTGCTGGACCTTTTCGTCCAACTCGAGCATCTTGTCCCACAGGTTGTCCTCTGGCGGAGGGGCTGTGATGCGCACCACTTCCCGTCGTGTGGGGTGGACAAATTGAATTTGTCTGGCGTGCAAATGGATGGAGGCGTTGTCGTTTGTCCGCCGTGCACCGTATTTGATGTCCCCTTTAATGGGGCAACCCAAGGAAGACAGGGTCACCCGGATTTGATGGTGTCGCCCTGTTTTTGGGTGGACCTCGAGGAAGTTGTAATGGTCACCCTTCCCGAGGAGGTAATACTTGAGTTCGGATTCCTTGCGGCCATCTCCGGGACGGTCGTGGGCGTAGCTCTTGTTGCGCTCTTGGTTCTTCTTGAGCCAATTGATCACATGCCCTTCCTCTTCTGGAGGCGTCCCTTTGACCACCGCCCAATAGGTCTTGGCGACTTCGCGGTGTTTGAACGCCTTCATCATGCGGCTGAGGCACTTTGAGGTTTTGGCATACAGGATCACACCGCTGACAGGGCGGTCGATCCTGTGGATGGTGCCAAGCCAAGCTTCGCCCGGCTTTTCGTACTTGATGCGCAGGTATTCGCGGATGACATTGTCGAGGGTCCTGTCGTTGGTGATGTCTCCTTGGACGATGTCGCTGGACCGCTTGTTGACTGCAATGAGGTGGTTGTCCTCAAACAGTATTTCCAAAGTCTCTGGGGTGCTCATCACGATGGGCACCTTGGGCTTGTGGGCGAAGGTTTTGCCCTCGGCCATCAGTACTGCTCGTTTTCGTTGGGGAAATCCTTGGCGCGAACGTCCGAGACGTACTGCCCAATGGCGTCGTGCATCTGCTGTCCCATGTCCAAGTAACGGCGCAAGAAGCGCGGTGAAAAGTCTTGGGTGATGCCCAGCATATCCGGCAACACGAGCACCTGACCATCGCACCCTGCGCCCGCGCCAATGCCAATGGTGGGCACATGCAGGCTCTCGCTGACGGCCGTGGCCAAAGCGGCAGGCACTTTTTCGAGCACGAGGCTAAAGCAGCCGATCTCTTCGAGGAGCTTGGCGTTGGCCTTGAGCTCGTTGGCTTCCTCTTCTTCTTTGGCCCGCACGGTGTAGGTGCCAAACTTGTAAATGCTCTGCGGGGTAAGCCCCAGGTGGCCCATCACCGGAATACCAGCCGTGAGGATGCGTTCGATGCTTTCGCGGACTTCGGCACCGCCTTCGAGCTTCACCGCATGGGCTCCGCTTTCCTTCATGATGCGGATGGCGCTGTTGAGCGCTTCCTTGGAGTTTCCTTGGTATGTGCCGAAGGGCAGATCGACCACTACGAGGGCTTTCTTGGCTGCCCGCACCACACCAGCGGCGTGGTAAATCATTTGGTCGAGCGTAATGGGCAGGGTGGTCTCGTGACCGGCCATCACGTTGGAGGCGCTGTCGCCCACGAGGATCACATCGACCCCTGCACCATCGACGATGCGGGCCATCGAATAATCGTAGGCGGTCAGCATGGCGATTTTCTCACCGTTGTGCTTCATTTCCTGCAGCACCTGTGTGGTGATGCGCTTGGCGGAGGCGTGTACAGACATGGTCTTGCAAGTTAAGTCCCGCCACCACGGAAATGGCGGAAGGTGAGGTTCAATCGGGGCGCATCGATCCGCGCCCGCCGAGGGAGGGCATGTTCGTGGTCCAATTGCAGGTGCTCCATGGACAGGAGATCGCCATGGCCCAAGGGCACGGTCCAAGTTTCTCGGGTGGTGCGATGTCTGATTTTGAAGTCGCGTTGGGCGCCCAGACTCACTGAGGCAATGATGGCGGGGTCGATTTCCCGTTCATTGTCCCGGTGCCAACCCATGGCGTCCTGTCCATTGCGGTAGAGGTTGCACAATATGGCGTCGAACTCCCGGCAATTTAAAGTTCTGGAAATAAGCTTATTGAGGCCTTGAAGGTCAACTGGGATCTGGGCCGAAGGCCAGGCAATAGAGCTGTAGGAGTAGGCGGGGCCAAACCAGGCTGTGAGCCGGGGTTCGTCATGGGTTTTGCCATAGACGGTGATGCGGTTTTGCTGCCAAGGGATGCTGTTGGTCCAATTATCTAGAGATTCAGACTGCAGCAGGCCGGGCCAATGCCGACATCGGGCCACATGCCCACTTTCCAAGGGGGCTTCGATTGGGGTTAGGCTGTCCACGTGAGCGCGATGTAGGCCACATAGACCAGCACAAACAATCCGCCTTGCCAACGTCCCATTCGAGGAACCTTCAGGCCTCCAAGCAGCGCCAGGGGAATCAAGGCACCTGCGGTGCCCAACATCCACCAAATGTCCCAGCTGAGGACCGACGCTTCTATGGGGAGTGGGGTGATGGTGGCCGTGGTGCCCAGCACCAAAAGCAGGTTAAAGAGGTTGGACCCGACCACATTGCCGATGGCCAGGTCAGACTGGCCGCGCATGGCGGCAATGCCTGAGGCCACAAGTTCGGGGACGCTGGTGCCAAAGGCGACAATGGTCA
>Ga0206125_10000281_pt1 | contig 68434 bp, 65 predicted proteins | sample Helgoland_Spring_4_FD_148598 | JGI IMG/M metagenome (GOLD analysis project Ga0206125, IMG submission 148598) | Pelagic subsurface seawater microbial communities from Kabeltonne, Helgoland, North Sea - Helgoland_Spring_Bloom_20160331_1 | ecosystem: Environmental > Aquatic > Marine > Epipelagic ...
AAATTTAACTGTTTTCAATCTTGACGAATTGGTAACTTTACCAAAACCAAAACTCATTGTCAATTATTTGGCTGAAGTAAAATTTTAATTATTTTTATATCATGGCTGGAGTAAATAAAGTAATTCTCGTTGGAAATTTAGGAAAAGATCCTGAAGTGAGGTACCTAGATAACAACAAAGTGGTGGCCAATTTGACCCTTGCCACTACCGAAAATTACAAAGATCGCAATGGCAACAAAGTTGAAAATACTGAGTGGCATGATTTGGAACTTTGGGATGGTTTGGCAAAAATTGCGGAGCAATACTTAACTAAAGGAAAAAGCATTTACGTAGAAGGTAAAATTAAAACAGACAGTTGGCAAGATGATCAAGGGAACAACAAATATAGGACCCGAATAAGGGTACAAAACATGACTATGTTGGGTGGTGGAGGGGCTCCCGGAACCAGTGGTGTAGCTCCAGAACAACGTAGTTCTGTTGATAACAACCCTCCGGCATCTCCTTCCGCTAGTCCAACTGCAGAAACAGCGTCTGATGATCTTCCCTTTTAATATTCACGTAACAAACAATACTTGGTATCCTCAATAGATGAACCTCCGTCGATAATCTTGATGGAATTTGTAAGCCTCTCAAGTTCCTTTTATTGGGGCTTTGGTCTCCTGATTTTTATTTTACTGGCATTGTCAGGCCTGATTTCAGGCGCTGAGGTTGCCTTTTTTTCGCTTGATAAGACGGCCTTAGACGAAGAGGAGCCCTCAGATCATAAAATAAAAATGCTATTAAAATTTCCACATCAGTTGTTGGCCACCATCTTGATCCTTAATAACCTTTTTAATGTATTCATTGTAACCCTTTCGACTTATGCCTCCTGGCAGATGGTTGGTAAAAAAGAAGCTGAAGGTGTCGTGTTGGTCGCGCTAACTGCCGTCATTTCTATATTGATTATTTTCTTCGGGGAAATTGTCCCCAAAATTTCTGCCGCACATCAACCAAAAAAGTTTGCGCGTTTTTGCCTCCCTTACATTTGGTTTTTTAATCGTCTATTAAAACCACTCTCATGGCTCCTCATTGGTCTGAGTAGTTTTATTGAAAAACGGATCAAAAAGAAAGGTTATAATCTCTCTGTTGAAGAGCTCAATCAAGCTTTAGACATCACCTCAGAGCAAAATGTCAGTAAAGAAGAGAAAGGGATCCTTAAGGGGATTGTTAATTTTGGAACCCTTTCAGTAAAACAAATCATGCGTTCTAGAGTTGATATTTCAGCAATTGACCGGTCTAGTGATTTCCATGAGTTAATGGATCAAATCAACAAAACAGGATTTTCAAGGATCCCCGTTTATGTCGAAAACATTGATAAAATAGAAGGCTTATTGTACATCAAGGATATGCTACCCTTTCTTCATGAAGAAGAAGATTTCCATTGGCAACAGTTCCTACGGCCCGTCTATTTCATCCCTGAAAGTAAGAAAATTGACGCGCTCTTTAAAGATTTTCAAGAAAAACAGGTTCATATGGCCATTGTTATTGACGAATATGGGGGCACCGAAGGCTTAATTACTATGGAAGATATCATTGAAGAAATCGTAGGGGAAATCAATGACGAATTCGACGAGGCTTTAGACGCAGAGTATAAAAAAATAGATGACAATACTGCCATATTTGAAGGTAAAACTTCGCTCAATGATTTTTGTAAAATCATGTCAGAAGAGGCCGACATCTTTGACGAAATTAAAGGTGAAAGTGAAAGCTTGGGAGGTTTACTGTTAGAAATAAACAAGAATCTCCCTCGTTCGAATGAGAAAATTGAAGTAGGCAAGTTTTTATTTTCAATAGAGTCTGTAGATCAAAAACGAATTAAAAGAGTTCGCGTGTTTAGAAAATTATGAAAAACTACTCATCGTTGATCCTTTTTTTCCTTTTTTGGTCTTGTGAAACCCATTATCTCCCTAAACCGAAAGGATACAATCGTATTATTTTGCCTTCAGTTTCCTACACTCCCCTCAAGGGCATACGCCCTTACACCTTTGAATATTCCACTCATGCCATAATCTTGAAAGATACCAGTTGGATCGCAGAGCCCAACTGGATCCATATTTATTATCCATATTTTGATGCCAATGTCCAGCTCACCTATAAACCTATTAATAGTGACTCCTCGGTTCAAGATTATCTAAACGATAGTTTTAGGCTTACGGGTAAGCATCAAGTAAAAGCAACCGCGATTGACGAAAAAATCCTTTTCCTTAAAAATGGAAATGTCGCCTCTGTGAGCGAATTAAGTGGAGAAGTCCCCAGTCCTTTTCAATTTCATATAACCGACAGCGTTACCCATTTTTTACGAGGAGCTTTGTACTTCACTATGAGCACAAAAAATGATTCCTTGGCCCCTTCCATAGCGTTTATTAAATCTGATTTGGTACATTTACTGAATACCTTAGAATGGAATGAATGATCATCATACGCTTTAAAATTATCCCTATCTTTTCAGAACACCATTTAGATGGCTGGGTTTTTTCATAAATCAATAGAATTCTTAAAGGGCATCGGTCCTGAAAAAGCCGCTTTGATTAATAAAGAACTGGGCTACTTCAATTATGGAGACTTGCTACAACATTTTCCTTTTCGCTATGAAGATCGTACCACATTCCCCAAAATTTCTTCATTAACTGATGGATTGGGCAGTGCACAGATAATAGGAAAAATAGTCCGTTTTGAAACGATCAGAGTCGGCAGGAAACAAAGATTGATAGGGAAGTTTCAAGATGAAACTGGAGAAATAGATCTTATTTGGTTTCAAGGGATCAAATGGATCCAACAAAAAATTAAACTTGGGCTGATCTACGTCGTTTATGGTAAGCCGATCCGATATGGTCAACGCTTCAGCCTCTCTCATCCAGAAATAGAACCCTTCGGAAATACTACACCCAATAAGCAATTTCTACATCCCGTCTATCACACTTCTGAGAAACTCAAAAGAAGATTTTTAGATTCTAAAGCCCTCAGCAAAATAATGAAGTTGCTGTTAGCAGAGGCAATTCCCCACATTCAAGATAAATTGCCCCCAGCTATTAGAGAGCAGTTTTCTTTAATTGATAAAAAGTTTTCGCTCATTCATATCCATTTCCCAAAAGATCAAATTTCTCTTAAAAAAGCCCAATATCGATTAAAATTTGAAGAGCTTTTTTTTATTCAATTGCGCCTCATCACTCTCAAACTCGCCCGTATAGATAAGTTTAAAGGAATCACTTTCAAAAACAGCAAGCTCCTTAATAATTTTTATCATACTCACCTTCCTTTTAGTCTAACCAATGCTCAAAAAAAAGTGATCAAAGAAATCTATGCTGACTTTCGATCTGGTCATCAAATGAATCGATTGGTGCAGGGAGATGTGGGAAGTGGAAAAACCATTGTGGCATTCATGTGTATGCTCATTGCTGTGGGTAATGATACGCAATGTGCATTTATGGCTCCCACGGAAATTTTAGCAGAACAGCATTATCATGGGCTTAAAGAATTTGCGGAACCTTTAGGAATTAAAATGGCATGTCTCACGGGCTCAAGTAAAAAAGTTGAACGGATATCTATTCAAGAGGGGTTAGATTCTGGTGGATTAAAAATACTCATCGGGACCCATGCCCTGATAGAAGACAAAGTCAAATTTAAAAAATTGGGTTTGGCGGTCATTGATGAGCAACATCGCTTTGGAGTAGCTCAAAGAGCCAAACTTTGGAATAAAAATAAAACTTGTTACCCACATATTTTAGTCATGACCGCTACACCCATTCCAAGAACCTTGGCTATGACACTCTATGGAGATTTGGATATATCCACCATAGACCAATTACCCGCAGGCCGAAAACCTATTATCACAAGGCACATGAGAGATTCCCAACGCATTCAACTTTTCAGTTTGATTGAAAAAGAAATTGAAAAAGGCCGTCAGGTATATATTGTATATCCCCTTATTGAAGAATCCGCCACCATGGATTATAAAGATCTCATGGATGGGTACGAAAGTATCGCTCGCCGATTTCCTCAATTATATTTATCCATCTGTCATGGAAAAATGAAATCTGCAGATAAGGATTATGAAATGAAACGATTTAAAAGGGGAGAAACTCACATCATGATTGCCACAACGGTTATCGAGGTCGGTGTAAACGTATCTAATGCAAGCGTGATGGTCATTGAAAGTGCCGAGCGATTCGGCCTCTCTCAACTACATCAACTCAGAGGACGGGTAGGCCGCGGCGGTGAACAATCTTATTGTTTCCTCGTAACAGGAATGAAGTTGACCTCAGAGGCCAAAACAAGAATGCAAACCCTCGTAGGAAGTAATGATGGTTTTAGAATTGCTGAAACTGACTTAAAACTTCGAGGACCTGGAGACTTAATGGGGACCCAACAAAGTGGGGCCTTAGATTTAATTATTTCCGACCTAGCTACCGATGGGGACATCTTAAACTTGGCCAGAAATGCCGCTACAAATCTACTCAAAATGGATCCCTTATTGCGTGCTCCAGAAAATCAAATACTTAAAAATCATATCGCTTCGTTTAATAAAAGTGCCGTGAATTGGAGTAAGATCAGCTAATCCCCCTTTTTCTGATATAACGCGTTTAGAGTTTACCTTGATGAATGGGTTATTTAACCATTAATCATATGAAACTATATTTATCTGTTTACTTTCCTTACTTACCGCTCTCTCTTACAAAATAGAGAAGCCAAGGGCACGAGGCTTTGGCCTCCCTTTTGATGGAATCCCCCGCCAACATAATTCCATTGCAGATGTTCGTGGGGTTAAAGTAGGGTACAGCCTTAATAGAAATGGAGAGATGACTGCACCATTTGGGTAACTGAATCTGGTTATTTGGAAATATTCATAATGATTACTAACACCAATAGTGTTGGGGTAGTAAGAGACGCAGTATTAAAATGGGGCATAAAAACTAATTGGTATGGTACACAGAAACCCTGGTATATCTACCCTGCCGTAGCCGAAACTTACAATGGTTTTCTTAATGACATTTATGGCTTTCATGCCAAAGAGGCTATATCATTTTTTTAGTAAGAACCTGATAAGGAGGTATAAAGTATATCGTCTAGACGTAATACCAGTCGGCTCATACCCTCTGGAGGAGTAGGTAGGTGGATCGAGTTGATTTGCTCGAATTTTGTATTGCCACAGGTTAATTAAACCATCAAATTGAGTATCAATACACCCATCAATCCAACAATAGAAACGATGCTCTCCATTACGGTCCATGATTTTATGGTTTCCCCGATACTCATATTAAAATATTCTTTAAAAAGCCAAAAACCACTATCATTGATATGGGAGAAAAAGATACTTCCCGCACCTGTAGCTAAAACTAGGAGTTCAGGAGCTATACCTGAAGACTCCACAATGGGTAACATAATTCCCGCAGCGGTTAAACCAGCAACCGTAGCTGAACCTACAATGATTCGAATGATGGCTGCAATGAGCCAAGCCAATATGATGGGCGAGAGCCCTAATGATTCGAAAAAAGCACCTATTTGTAGGCTGATTTCAGTAGCAATCATGATTTGCTTGAAGGCACCAGCTCCAGCGATGATAAGCAGTACCATTGCAATACTTGATACAGCTTCCTTTAAGATTATCATGATCTCTGACATGTTGCGTCCGGTACGGATTCCAAGAAAATAAATGCCAGCGAGGACTGAGCAAAGCATTGCAATGGCAGGGTTACCTAGCCCCTTGATGATTGGATTATAATTAAAAATTAAATGGTACAGTGAACTTCCAGCGATAAGGATCACGGGGAGTAATGAGATGATTATACTTACCGTGAGATTAGGAGTTTTAAATGCGGTATTGGCGTCTGATACGATAAATTCCTGTTTTAATTTGGGAATAATGCGATTCATCGTCCCAGACAGAAGAAATTTAGCAGCTAATATGGCTGGAATGCCTACGATCGTCCCATAAATCATGGTTTTATCTAAAGCCGCACCATATATTCCTGCGATGGCAGTTGGTGCTGGATGTGGAGGTAAAAAGCCGTGTGTAACCGATAGAGAGGCCAGCATAGGTAAGCCTAAATAGAGTAAGGGTAATTTTGTTTTACTTGCTAGAGCAATGGCAAAAGGGACCAAAATAACAAATCCCACGGTGTAGAACAAGGGTATGCCGATGATGAATCCTACTAAAATTAGAGAGAATTGAATGTTTTTAAGTCCAAATTTCGTAACTAATTTATGGGTGATTTTATTTGCCGCACCACTCTCGGCAATGAGCTTACCTAGCATGGCTCCAAAACCAAGTATAATGACCAAAGAGCCGATTGTTTTTCCTATCCCTAGTTGCAAGGTTGTGACCGTTTCTTCTAGGGATAATCCGCCCACAAGTCCGACAAATAGGCAAACCAAAATAAATGAAATGAAGGTATCAAGCTTAACAATGGTGATTAAGAAGATGAGTAAAAAAATACCGAGGATAATAGGGATAAATACTATCAAAAGGGGTCTGATTTTATTTGATCCTCAAAATAGTAAAGATTGCTTGAGGAGGCAACTTTTTCTAGAGTTAAGCGGTAAGCCCTTTTTTAAATAGATGCTTGAGGGGCTTTATTTAAATCATAACTAATATAAAAACTTCTGAGTACTAGGGTAAGGATCAAGGGAATAAGACCCATGTGGAGTGGTTGCGGGATTAATACCCAAAAAAGGAGCAGGCACGAATTGAGAAGTGCAATGAATTTATAAGCATGACTGAGGGCCTTTCGCCATTTTAACTGATTTAGAAAAAAAATTGCAGGGAGATGAACAGGTAGCGCCCATAATAAATTCCAATTGTACATTGAAAGATGACTCGTCACACCCCAAAGAAATACAAACCACCAGCCAAAGAAACCAACTATAGAGAATAATAATATATCTATCCAATGCGTCCGTTTCTTATTTTTAAAGTTTTGATTCGTAACAAATCCAACAATAAAAAAAAGCAATACAAAAGTATTGAAAGGGTCAAATTTACTTTGAGTATGTTTTTCATTTTTCATTACATTGATAGTAATGGAGTCTTTGACCAACGGAAGAGTATCCATGATATTTTCAATGGTTCCTCCTTCGAGCGCTAAATGGACATATTCGGGTAAAAAGAGATAGGTTTCTGCAGAGGCTTCGTTATCAATGGGATGTGCTAAGGCAACATCTATAATAAAATCACCCCAAGGCTGATCAGATAAATAATCATCCATAAGATCTCTGACTGATTTTTTTGGAACTTTAAAAGAGAGGTCTAAGGTTGCTGTGGGCACCACTTCTTGTATGATGTCTCGAATTTTAGTAGCACAATTATCGTAGACATAATTGTATAGATAAGCCCTATTTTTTGGGAGATTATTGTGCTCTAGAGAATTAAAGAAAGCTTGATTTTCAGCCTGACTTAGGTTGAGGACTTGCTCTTTGACGCTTCGATTTTGTTTGATATAATAGGATTTTACATTGGCGTATTTTTGGGTACGCCCTATGCTATACAACATTTTTCCTCTTGCAAAATTCCAAAAAAAGTTGGTTTGTTCAAAATCAAATCGACCCCAGTCATACATCCAATCCATTTCAAGGAGTGGATCAAAGACCCTGATGCCATTATGACCGAAGGCAGACCAAAGTTCGCCTTGGTAAGGGCCAAAAGTGATTACGCTGATTTGTGCCTCCTCAGAGAGCTTTATGGGTTGGTTTTGACTGTTCGATTTAAATGCAGTTCCAAGAAAGCAGAGGAGGCTGAAAATAAGGGTAAAAGCACGAATCGTTGAAGGCATAGTGTCTTGGTGGATATTTAATTTTAAGTATCTTAAAATTAAATATAAATTGGATCAATGGAGGATTATCAAAATAAAAAAAAGGTTGGCAATCTTGAATGAGTCTAATAAGATAATTACCAATATTTTTGAACACTTTTCAATAGGTCATCATGTATGTTCCCTGCGGCGACCAATTCTCGACCAAAAAGCGCGTTATTTCCTCCAGAGAAATCTGTTACACTGCCACCAGCTTCTTGCACTAAGAGTATTCCAGCTGCAATATCCCAAGCGTTTAGATTGTACTCAAAAAATCCTTCATACCTGCCGCAGGCTACATAGGCAAGGTCTACTGCAGCACTTCCCAGCCTTCTCAAGCCATGTGAGTGCATCATCAAATCTTTGATAATGGCTAGGTAGTTATCTAATTTATCGAATTGGTAATAAGGGAAGCCCGTTGCTAGTAGGCTATTGGATAAATCTTTGGTAGGGGTCACACGGATTGGATTATCGTTTAAAAAAGCACCTCCACCTTTCCAAGCATAAAAGAGTTCATTGTTATTTAATTCATAAACGATACCTCCCACAACATCTCTGCCTTGTAAGAGCCCAACGCTGATAGAATATACGGGCAGCCCATGTATGAAATTAGTTGTGCCATCTAGGGGATCGATAATCCAGATAAATTCTTTTTGATCATCATCAGTGGTATCTTCTTCGGTGATAAATCCGGCTTCTGGTAGGATTTTTTTTAAATCAGTGACTAATTTTTTTTCGGCTTCATTATCCACGTAGGAAACTAGGTCGTTCTTACCTTTGAGAACTACTTTATTGAGATCAAAAGATTGGGCCTCTTGTTGAATCCATGTACCCGTTTTTTGAAGGGCTGGAAGGGCCTCTTTAATGATTTTTTCTAAGTTCATTTGATAGCATTACCCGATAAAACAATGACAAATTCTCCTTTGGGTTTGTGACTTTCAAAATGGGCACGTACCGAGGATAAGGAACCGTTTATAGTTTGTTCGAACTTTTTACTCAATTCTCTGGAAACAGACACTTTTCGATCCTCCCCATAAGCAGTTTCAAATTGTATTAATGTTTTTAGTATTCGATGGGGGGACTCATAAAAGATTAAAGTCCTTTCTTCATTTTTTAATGAATTGATTCTGGAGGCACGTCCTTTCTTTTGGGGGAGAAAGCCTTCAAAAACAAATCGGTTAATGGGAAATCCAGATTTAATTATTGCCGGAATGAGGGCGGTTGGACCGGGTAAGGCTTCTATTTGAAGTTGAGCATCAAGTGCTGATTTGGCCAATAGATAGCCGGGATCAGAAATACCGGGACTTCCAGCGTCGGAAATAAGAGCAATTTTGATACCTTCCTCTAATTTTTTGATCATGAGCTTAGTTTGTTGATGCTCGTTGTGCGCATGAAAACTTTTCATGGGTGTATGAATCTCATAGTGTTTAAGCAAAACTCCGCTGGTACGTGTATCCTCGGCTAGTATGAGGTCTACAGATTTCAGTAATTCAATGGCTCTAAAGGACATATCCGCAAGATTTCCGATAGGGGTTGGTACCAAAAAAAGGACGGTATTATCCAGCATCTTCTAAAAGGCTATCTATGGCTTGTGCCAATTCTCGGTCTTTGTTAGTGATGATATTACCTGCATCATGTGTAGAAAGATTGATGATGACCACATTGTATTCATTGGACCAGTTGGGATGATGATTGAGCTTTTCAGCTTCGATAGCGACTTGCGTCATGAATGAAAAAGCCTTACTGAAATTTTTGAATTTAAAAGTTCGTGTGAGGGTTTTATGCTCTTCTTTCCACATAGTTATATTGCGATGATGCCTTCTATTTGATAGACTTGATTATAGATATCAATTACTTTATCACTCGATTCCATATCCACCCTGAGCGTGATACTAATAAATTTGTTGTTAGCACTTGTTTTTATTTTTAGCTCAACTTTTGGAAGTAAATCGATCAGTGCTTCTTTCTTGTTCAAGGGGACAATAAACTTAAACATATAACTACAGGGGAAGTCATGATTGGCTTCCAGCTTTTCTTTAAATTGTTGAACGTCCCAATTCATTAGATGAAGATCTAAAAGTCTGTAATGCGACAGACTTTAGGGGTATAATTTTTTTTGATCAATAAAACTTATATCTATTATCTACTATTTCAACAGATTCAATGAGTGCATTATAGATGTTTTGATAGGTAAAAGGATCTTCTCTTCTTCTTACTTCTGTCTGCGCACTGAGGACAACATTTCTGTAGGCTTCGTAGTCACTGAGTTCTTCTAACGGGGTTTTGGTTGTGACCGTGAGCATAATTACCCCATTTTGTATCTTAAAAGGGGCGGTGGCTTCTCCTTCTTCAAGGGAAAAAGAAACACCAATAGCCTCTGGAGCAAATCCAATATTTGGAATATTATTGGTACTTAAATTCAGATCAGCTACTCCAATTCGGCTCCCAGATCCATAGGCCGTATTCATTTCATCATAGGGTCCAGTCAATTCTGATAACCGAGAGATAATTAGCTCAGCCTTTTTATCATCTAATACTTTTCTTTTCAATTCATTGATGACATCTTCCATTTGGGCAGTACCTTCTTCTTGTGCTCCCGTTTGGATGGCTACAACGTATCTTTTGTCAAGTTCAAAAACTTCGGATACTTCACCATTTGAGGCTTCATTGAACAACCAAAACACGATATTTCGAGCGTCTGCGAGGCCTCCTATTAATTTATCATCCTTACTTACTTTCAAGGCCTTACGAATTTCATAACCTTTCTCAGTGGCAGTTTCGATAAAAGTACTCTCGTTTGAGGCTTCTGACGCAAATAATTCTGCTTGGCGATAAATGGTGTTGAGTGTTTGATCTGATGGAAACAGTTCTTTTTCAATCTGAGCAATTTTGTAAACGGTATTTGTTTTTGCCTCTGTGACCTCTATGATATGGTAACCAAATGTGGTTTCAACTATACTGGAGAGGAGCCCTTTGCCTCGCTTGGAAAAAGAGGCATCTTTGAATTTTTGATCAAAATCTGAATTTTCACCAAACCACCCCAAATCCCCACCTCTCGACGCGGTACCATCAGTGCCGTAGATACGAGCCATTTCAGCAAAGTCAGCACCCCTTTTGATTTCGGTTAAGACACGCTGTGCCTCTTTTTTGGCTTGTGCCTTAGCTGAGCCACTTTCATTTTCGGCTTTGAACAAAATATGACTTGCACGTAAATAGAATTCATCTCCTTGCTGAATGTTACTTATTTTGTAAACAGTATAAGCGTCATTGGATAAGATGAGATCAGATACATAACCTACTTCGAGAGCGTCCGGATTTAAATTTAACCATGACGGTAAGTTATTCGGGTTATAGGTGCCAAATGGAGTAATTCCATCAGAGTTAATTTCGGCAAAAACAGAGTCATTTTGTCCAGATAAAAGAGTTTCCCTAATGACCATCATTTCTTCTTTTATAAAAGCGGTATCTTCGGATGAAGGAGCGATGGGGAATATAACGTATTTGGCATCTTTAGAAGCGTCTTTATTGTATTGATCCGCATTTTTACGGAGATAGGATTCAATTTCTGATTCCGTTACTGTCACCAACGAATCGTTTAAGGAAAAGAACGGTACATATAAATAAGCAGCCGTCAGACTTGCATTCTTTTCATAAGCTACTTTGGCTTCATGAATGTTAGCGTACTTAGTTAAGGCTAATAAATTTTCGTATTTAGTTAACCGCCTAGATGCCGGTAGAGAGGCTTCAAAAGTGAGCCATGACTGTCTTTGTTGTGGTGGGGCATTACTGAGCTGCTGTAAAAAGCTAATGATATTTTGTTTATCAAAAACCCCTGTATTGGGGTCAGCGAATATTTGTCTGATTTGGGGATGGATATTTATTCCTTGAACCATATCTATCAATTCGGGGGTGGTTACATCCAAACCGAGAGCAGCATACTCTTCATCGAATATATTCTCAATAATAAACTGTTGCCATGCCTGCTCTCTGATTTGTTCCAAATCTTCTGCTAATGGACTTCTACCTGTATTTAGTTGAAAATTTTGAGAGAGTTCGTCAACTTTTTGTTGAAACTGGGGATAACTAATGGTGTTAGAATTAATTTCACCGATCTCATTGGAGCCCCCATTAAAAAAGGAATTTCCTTGAAATAAATCCGTAAGAATGAATGAGAACATAGAAAAAGCAACAAAACCAACAACGATTTTACCAGCTTTTTGCCTAAGTGTGTTAATCAACGCCATATTATTTTTTGTTTAAAATAAGGAACGCAAAAATAGCGTTTTGAATGGAATATAAAAATGATCTAAACCATTGATTTACAATGGGTCCTTATAATTTTGTATTGTGAGCCGAACTTGATCGATTCGATTGTCCTCCATGTTGATTATTTGAAAAAGGAAATGATCGATACCAATCTCATCTTGGCTTGTAGGAATATCTTCATTTTTAGCTAAAATAAGCCCACCTAAAGTATCATAATCGCCTTTAGGCAATGACCAATTATATTTTTCGTTGAGGGCGTCGATTTCGTGCCGAGCACTCAGAAGGTAAATGTTTTCTGCAATTTTTTGTTCAATTAAAAACTCATCGTCATGCTCATCTCTTATCTCACCAAAGATTTCCTCCATGACATCTTCTATACTCACCAAACCTGCGGTACCACCAAATTCATCTACTACCAGTGTCAGACTCTTTTGGTCATCAATGAGTTTAACCAAAAGTTCATTGGCAGGCATCGTTTCTGGAATAATCGATATGGTGGTTAATATGTCTTTTATTGATTTGGGCTTTTTAAACATTTCTAAAGAATGACAATAGCCAATAACATTATCAATATTTTCTTTGTATACGATGATTTTGGAGTGGCCACTGTCAATAAAAGCAGCACTGAGCTTAAGTAAATCATCATTAATGTCGACCGCGATAATTTCTGTTCTGGGAATCATACATTCTCGAACTTGGATTTCTTTGAATTCGATCGCATTATTAAAAAACTTCACATCGATCTCTTGATCTTCGATTTCAGAATGCTCCGTATTCTTCTTGATAAAGTTGTTGAGATCGGTCAGGGCAAATAAGGATTGATTCTCAGCATAGGAAAGTTGAAAAATTCGAGTAACAATGAATTTGGAAATGATCTCAACCATCCAAACCAATGGAGACATGAGTACGAACAGTCCCATCATAGGGAGAGAAAATATTCGAAGTAAAGTGTCTGGATTTAATAAAAAAAGACTCTTAGGGAGGAATTCGGCGGTGATTAATACAATAAATGTTGCGATTAAAGTTTGTATGACTAAGGTAATGATCGGGCTATTTATCCAATGGGGGAGGATGTTGAGAATTCTAGGCTCTAACAGACTTGCCATAAGGATACCGTACAAGACTAAGGCTAAATTATTACCGACCAAAGTAGTGGATAAAAAACGTGCACGATGTTTTTGAAAATAGGACAAAGAAGAAGCCACTAATCCTTTCTTTTGAGAGAGCATCTCAATTCTTAATTTATCTGCCGAGATATATGCGATTTCCATACCAGAAAAGAATCCGGAAAAAATCAAACATGTACAAACCATTAATAGAGGGTCGACGATCATCTCTTTTTAGATTTTTTTACTTTTTTTTCTTATTTTTTTGTGGATTTTTTTCTGACATATTTTTTCTAAAGTGGTATAGAAATAATAAGGCAATACTAAACATGAAAACCCCATAGGAATTTCCAATTCCTACAAATAAGGCTTCGTAAAGTCCAATGAGGAAAAAGCCAATGGCCGAATAAAAAATAATTGCATTTTTTTTAGTCAAAGCTGGGGTGGATCATAGTTATATATCTTCTTCTTCTATTTGGATCGTTCCAGCGGGTTCTAAGATTTCATAGGATGAAAAATCTTGATTGGCAGACAAGCCTTTGCCCGTATGAACTTCACCATCCGAAATAATGGTAACAAAATTATCGGTATAAAATTTTTCTTCTGCAGGACTCCAAAACAATAATTCTGTGTTGAGTTCATCACCAGTGTCTATATTTTTAACAACGACATTTCCATCTCCTTTGTAAAGGTTTTCTTTAGCATTGAAATCCGCAGCGTTTGAGCGAAAGGTACAAATGGGCTTGTTGGGGGAAGAGTAATACTCCAATACGAGCCCATTGGGCCAACCTTTATCACCATTTTCAAATTGTAATTGGTAAGGGGCCTTCAGTCGAAGAATTAACTTACCTGAGTCGGTCATCATGGTATTTACATTTGACATCTCCATGATGGGGCCATTGTATATTTCCTGATTGAGCAACTCTTTTCTGCTCTTACAAGAAGTTTGACTAATTAGACAAAGGACCACTAGAATACAACAACGAGCAAAAAAATGATTCCAGCCAATTTTTGAACGAAGTTTAATTTTCAGCTCGTTTCTGGAGTATAACGCTTTCATTAATCCAACAGTCAATTTTAATAGATTGACCTTCTGTGTATTCCTCAGTAAAAATATCTGTAATAGAAGGGAAAAGGGCTTCTGACTTTTTCATACTCCCGTAATCCCCAGCTTTTTGGAATGCATTATAGGCTGCTATGAAGACGGCATAGTCAACCGTTTTAAATTCACCTTGCTTACATTCATCAAAGCTTGATAGGTATAGGTTTCCAATCAATACATGTGCCTCACTCATAGAAGGATCTGCTGAAAGGGCCCTTCTACAATTACTTCTTGCACTACCTTTTAAACCTGCTTGGTAATCGATTTTGGCCAGACTTAAATAGATTTCAGCTTTTTTCGTTGCTTCTTCGGTAAGCGCAAGAGCTTGGTTATAGTATTGAATGGCTCCTTGCCGATTATCTCCTTTTGATGCTCGCGAGGCGAGGAATTTTGATATGGCAAAATCAGGAGAATTCTGGTTTACAATCTTAGCCGCTTCGAAAGCCAATGGCCGATCCGTACATTTATTTTGAAGCATGAGCTTAAATATTTTTGAGGCTACTTTTATATCTCCTGTTTCGGCTAACTTTGGTCCTAATAGACTTTCAACATAATCACAACTTAAATCGATGGTTAAGGTCAGGAGTTTATCCATATTTTTAGCAACCCTTTCTAAAGAAGCGGATTTGCTGGAAGCGGCGATTTGGCCATCCAAAACATCCATTAAGCGGGTATAAATATCCAAGACTTTTTCGTCCGATAGCTCCCCACCCGTTGCTTTAAACCTACGTACTACATCCATGTAAGCGACAAAATTATTGGTTGAGAAATTGGCACCGTTGAGGGCGAAGGTTTTTTCGAATAGCTCCATTAACTCAGGATATTTAGATTTATTACCCTTATAAAACTTATAAGCAGGGAAAGCTTTACGATTTAGAACGGAGGCTTCATTGCCAAAATATTCAATTCTCAAATCATACATCTCCAGAGCTTTTGCTTGATAAGCAGTTTTTTGGACTTTATCTGACTCTTTATCTGCTAATCCGGTATAAATTTTCGCTCCATTTTGATAAAGAGACTCATTTAAATCAGGTGTATTCTCGAGGAGCCAGGCGTGCGGTGTTATTGCGTCTGCATATTTTTCTACTTTGACCATGTCTGTATATATGGCATTATTTTCTTTTGCAACATCAATTTGCTCACCCCAATTCCAACCGGCTTGGCTAAAAACATTTGTGCTTATTAGACAAACTAATAGGATTGTTCTTATTATTAATTTATTCATTTTATTTAAAGGTATTAATTAATTGTATTTTCTTTTTATAAACCATTTTTCATTTATGGTTAGGCCTAAAACCATTTGCATGAATGATTCATTGACCAATCCATTCTCAATAGTCCCTCTCTCCCCGAGTTTAATAGCCACATCTAAGGTTGACAAGCCAGCTATAGGGAAAGAAGCACCAAAATTAATGCCAAACTCACTAATACTATTATTTTGAACTAAATAAGGGAGTTTTCCATAGTTGAACCCAAAGCGGTAAGTGACCCGTTTCAAATAATTGGTAATATTTCGACTATCGGGCGTCATTTCACCGCCGAGAATAAATTCTTGTGTGTTTTGGAAGAGTGTATTGTTTGTGCCATTTGAAGTCCAGTTGGCTAAGTTGATATCTAATCCAATTCTATACTTGTCAACCAATCCATAAGAGAGGCCAAAGTTTAATTTTTTTGGTAAATCAAAGGTGGTATTTTCTTCATTTGTGATAGGTATGATCGAACCCACTTGGAGCAAGCTACTTTCTATATATCTAGACAGAAACACATCCTTTGAGCCTTTAAGTTGGCCTGAATGCTGATAGGTGATTCCGAAATTCATCTCATGCGTTTCGTTGATCTTCATTTTATGAGCTAGGGCAACAGAAAATAAAAAAGATTTATAGGTTTCATTGGATGATAATTGGGTGTAATATCTCATACTACTGGAATCTGAAGCTAAGGAACTCTGATTTTGCTTGTCGATTGCACCAAATACATACATCAGATTAAAACCAATGTTTGTGGAATTAAAAATACGAAATCCATTTGACCAAGTAAATTGGGAAAGGCCGCCGCTTCCAATGAATATATTATCTGTGCTTTCCGTAGGCGTTGTGTCGGTAACCTCACTACTGCCTCCAAACTCATAATCTGCGGTACTAAAGGGGAGTAAGGAAAAGGCAGAGCCCCATTTACCGTTTAATAAGGGGATAAAGAATACCATATGTTTGAGACTGCCCGTTTTTTTGGATCCATTTTCTAGCTCGCTTTTATAAGTTCGAGATTCTCCTTGAAGGCCTAAATTAAATGAGGTGAGCTTATTATAAGTAAGCCATGCTGGGTTCTGAAGATTTATATTGAAACGGTGAGGCATTCCTGTACCCAGTCCTCCCATGGCTTGGTTGTGAGCGAGGCCATTATTGTTGAGTTCGCCAATTCCGTAGACCGCATAAGTACTTGCTACATGTTGACTATTGCTTTTCAGGCAAAATAAGACAATTGATAAGGTCAATAAATATTTAGATATCCTCATTATTGATTAAAATTTGGTTTAATCCCAAGGGGACTAAATTTGAGCGCACAAAGATGCTACCTTTTACGTTGCTTTCAAAAAGTGCGGCATCTCCACCTGTCATTAATACCCTTAAAGTCGCATATTTTTCTTTTAAAATTGAAACGATCCCATTAATTTCATTTTTCATTCCATTTTTTGCCCCAGAAATCATACCGGAAGAGGTTGATTTTCCAATCAACATCCATTCATATTGATCGCTTTGCGCTGTTACATCGGGCAGTTGCTCCGTCATTTCATGCATGGCTTTGAGTCGCATTTTGAATCCAGGACTAATAATTCCTCCCTCAAAGCTGTTGTTGATGAGAAGGTCATAGGTGATACAGGAGCCGGCATCAATGATCAGTAGATCTTCTGATGGAAAAAGGAAGTGGGCGCCAACGGCACTGGCAATCCGGTCACGGCCTAGGGTTTGGGGCGTATCATAGTTAATACGAATAGGTAATTTTGAATGTTCATTGAAAACGAAGACTTCATCACCAAAAATATTCTTTATTTGTTCCGAGTTATGCTTTACAGAGCATACAATGATGTTTTGATTTTTTGGAAGGGCTGTTACCAATGATTCTACCCGATCCCAAGTTTTAGATTCTAAAATTAAATTACCTTGAACCTGAGAGGACTTTATGCGACTGTTTCCAATATCAATTACGAAGTTTGGTTTGTTACTCAAAGAATAAATCGTTAATTAGCAAATATAATGAATGAACTATCAGCAGTTGGCGTAATGTCCGGATCTTCACTTGACGGGCTGGATATATGTTATTGTGACTATAAATATTTTGAATCAAAATGGCAGTTTCAAAACTTGAATGGAGAGACCATTCCTTTCCCTAGGGATATTTATGGTCTTTTACAAAAGGCCAGAGACCTTTCTGGAGAGGAACTCGTAAGGCTAGATGTGCGTTTGGGTATTTGGATGGGACAGATGATTCGGGACTTTTGTCGACGGCATGATTACCTACCACAAATTATAGGATCTCATGGGCATACGGTTTTTCATCATCCAAACCAGGGATACAGTATTCAGATTGGCAGTGGTCAGGCCATCGCTAGCTATGCCAATATACCTACCATAAATGATTTTAGATCTAAAGATGTTTTATTGGGTGGGGCTGGTGCCCCACTGGTACCCATAGGTGATAAACATCTATTTTCAACCTATGATGTTTGTATTAATTTAGGGGGAATTGCCAACCTAACCATCAATTGCGAGGCGTTGCCGAGGGCTTTTGATGTGGCGCCTTGTAATCAGGTATTGAATAAAATTGCCCATCGTCTGGGAATGCCATTTGATCAAGACGGAAAAATGGGGTATTCAGGGACTTTTTTGAAGTCATGGTATGCTTCCTTAGAAACCCCTCATTTTTATCAGAAAAAAGGGCCAAAATCAATCAGTAATGAATGGGTGGAACAAGAAGTATTGAGCAAATTACCTGCGCGAGAAGATCCAAGGGATCTTGCGTATACTTATTGTAAATTTGTTGGAGATCGGATAGCAGAAAGCCTCTTGGAGTTAAATTTTAATACCGTCCTTGTTACCGGCGGAGGGACTCATAATAGAGCGTTATTAGATGCTTTAGAAGGGGCCTTGGGTGTAAAGGTAGTAGTACCAAAAGCAGAAATCATTAATTTCAAAGAAGCCTTAATTTTTAGTTTTATGGCGGTTTTGAAATTGAGGAAAGAGGTAAATGTGTTAAAATCAGTTACGGGCGCGTTTGAAGATAGCTCGTCAGGAGTTTATTATAGTCCTTGATGAACGCTTAAGATTCAATTATAGATTGAATAAATAGCTATTGAGGGACTTTAAAGTTTTTTCTTTCAAGTTGCTCTTTACAAGAAGTGAGATGTTGTTTCTACTTCCACCATAAGAAATCATTCGAATAGGAATTTCTTCAAGGGCTTTAAAAATATCACTACTGATCCCTTTTTGCTCTGCTACCATATCTCCAACGATACAGATTATGGTTTGATTGACATCAACTTCTACTTTCCCATACTTTTGAAGATCTTGAATGATTTGCTCAAGAAACTTTGGGTCATCTATGGTTATAGAAACGGCAATTTCCGAAGTGGTAATCATGTCAATGGGAGTTTGATACTGCTCGAAAACTTCAAAAACTTTTCGGAGAAAGCCATACGCCAAAATCATCCTAGAGGATTTGATTTTGATAGCGGTAATGCCGTCTTTAGCGGCAATGGCTTTGACTGTTTCAGGATTTTGATTAGAGGTAATGAGTGTACCATGTGCCAAAGGTTTCATAGTATTTTTTATTCTTACAGGAATGTCAAATTGCTGTGCAGGTATGATACAGGTCGGGTGTAAAATTTTTGCCCCAAAATAAGCCAACTCACCTGCTTCTTCAAAGGATAAATTAGAGATGGGTTTGGTATTATCTACGATTCTAGGATCATTATTGTGCATGCCATCAATATCGGTCCAAATTTGGATTTCTTGGACATTTAGAGCCGCACCCATGATAGTTGCACTATAATCACTGCCTCCTCGGTTTAAGTTATCAATACCCCCCGAACAATTTCGACAGATAAACCCTTGTGTGATATGTAATTCATAAGCTGTATTTTGATTGAGTAAACTTTCTAATTTAGCCGAAATTAAAGCCATATTAGGCTCTTCAGATTCGTTAAGATACATGAATTCAGAAGCTGGAATTAATCCTGATGAGCCAGGATGTTTTTCATTTAAATAGGTTTGGAAAAGACGGGTCGAGATCAATTCACCATTTACTACGATAATTTTAAGAATTTGGTTATAAAAGGGCTGATGAATAAGCCGATGCATTTCATTAAAATATTGATTAACTATTTTAAAAGCTATTTTTTTATTTGAAGCTTCAGTGAGTAGGGATTGTATGAACGGGTCGTAGGTTGCTCTTAATTCTTCTAGTCGGGCAAGGGCGCCATCAATATTTCCTAACCGGAAAAGATCACCAATTTCAACTAATGTATTGGTAGTACCGGATACGGCTGATAAGACAATAATTTTTTTTTCGTTATCCGCAGTAATCAATTTCGCTACGTGCTTCATTCGATCTGGTGTACCAACTGAGGTACCCCCGAATTTATAAACTTTCATGTTCTTAAATAATATTCAACATTTTAATTCCGGTCATGGCCGCTTCATCTCCTTTATTTCCATGCTTACCGCCGGATCGGTCGATGGCCTGTTGTAGTGTATGGGTAGTTAAGACACCAAAGACAACAGGTTTATGAAACTTTAGGTTTAAAGAAGTAATACCTTGGGCTACGGCATTACATATGAAATCGAAATGGGGAGTCTCACCTTGTATCACACAACCTAAACAAAGGACCGCATCAATATGTTGATCTTGAGCCAAAGTCTGGGCGCCCAGCGTTAATTCAAAACTACCAGGGACGCTCCTGATGATGATATTTTCTTTTTTAGCACCGTATTTAAGCAGGGTCTCAAGGGCACCAGACATAAGAGCATGGGTGATTTCAACATTCCACTCGGAAACCACAAGACCAAATTTTTTTGATATGATGTCAGGCAGATCACTACCAATGAAAGTGCTCAAATTTTTTGTTGTACTCGCCATAAGTGAGAATGAGAGTAAAGTTAGCTTAACTTCCTCTTAGTTTCTTTCGTGATGAGTTTGATTATTCTACAATTAACCCTTCTAATCTCGCCTTTTGCTTTTGAGATTCCTGAAATAAGACAGAAGATCTGTATTCACTTATTATTTTATCATGGGCGTTTATGGCTTCTTTAAAATCACCTTTTAATTCCAAGGCAAGGGCGTATTTATTTAAATAATAAGGGGAGAAATCTCTATTCGCCTTGTGCAGTGCCGCTTTTTTAAAATAATTGCATGCCTTTTCAAAGTCATCTAATTCCATATGGGCGTCTCCGATCAATGAATAAGCCCTGGCTTGCAGTAGAAAATCAGTACTTTTAAAATCGTTTAGATATCTTATAGCATTGTTAAAATCTTTTAGGCGCATATAAATAGCACCTGTGTAAAAGTTAGATAGGTTGGAAGCATCTGTTCCCGAATAGAGTGAAATAATATCTAGGAATCCATAATTATTACCATCCCCATTGAGGGCCAAGCCAATGCTATCCGCTTCAAAGTAGTAGACGGCCTGAAACATTTCTTCTTGTGCTTCAGAATTTTTATTTTTGTTGAGATAAGAAAAGCCCAAAAAAATAAGTAGGACTAAACTGGCGATCCCAATTGAGATAAATACGCTATTTTGATTTTTTTTATCGTTAAAAAATGCTTCTGTTTTGCTGATTATTGCTTCAGGATTATCAATGAGATCTAATCCTTTTGTTTCTTTATTCTTGGACCTAACCATTTGTGTAAATTTTTTTCAATGTGCAAAGATAATGTGATTTTGAGATTACTCCAATATAAAAGGATAATCCTTTTCTGCATAAACGTCTTGATAGGCATCTGAAGGGCCAGGATAGGGAGATTCTTCAGCAAAAATAACGGCTTCGGCCACACGCACCTTTAGCTTTACGTCCATTTCTTTGAGAACTTTCTCAGTCGCATATTTTTTATTTAATATCACATTTTTTATTTGTTCGATAGGGTCTCGGTCTTTGTAAGAAGCCACTTCTTCTTTGGTCCTATACTTGGCTGGATCTGACATAGAATGACCTTTGTATCTGTAGGTCCTAAATTCAAGTAAAGTGGGCCCATCTCCGCGTCGTGCACGCGCCGCTGCTTCAGTAACAGCATTGTGAACTGCCTCAACACTCATGGCGTCAACCGCGGCAGAAGGGATGTCGTAAGCTTCCCCCAATTGGTGAAGTTCCGTGACATTGGAGCTCCGTTCTACGGACGTCCCCATGGCATAGCCATTGTTTTCTATTACGAAGATGACAGGAGTTTTTTGCGTCATGGCTAAATTTAATGCTTCATGAAAAGCGCCCTGTCGTACTGCACCATCTCCCATATAGCAGATGCACAAGTTTCCCGTACCTTTGTATTTTTCTGCGAATCCAAGTCCTGCACCCAAGGGAATTTGACCTCCCACAATTCCATGACCACCCACAAAGCCCACTTCTTTATCAAACATGTGCATAGAGCCTCCCTTTCCCTTGGAGACACCGGTTGACTTACCGAATAATTCTGCCATGATGTATTTAGGGTCCGTTCCCAGGGCAATAGGATGGGCATGATCTCGGTAAGAAGTGATGTATTTATCTCCTTTGATAAGTGCAGAAACTGAGCCTGCTGCACAGGCCTCTTGGCCAATGTAAAGGTGGCAAAATCCTCTTATTTTTTGTTGGCCGTACAATTGACCTGCCTTTTCTTCAAATCTGCGCATGAATAACATTTGTTCATACCAATTCAAGTAAGTTTCTTTAGAAAAGCCTACTTTGTTATTTTTTTTTGTTTTCGCTACCATACCTCCTGCGCTCTTATGTAAAATTCTTTTAATTTGCCCCTAACAATTTAAAGGAGGACAAAAATAATTAAAATATACTGTTCCTCAAATTTAATGAAAATCAAAGCACTTGCACTTCAAAATTTTAAGAATTACGAAAATTTGGCCTTGGAATTTTCGGAGGGGATTCAGTTATTCCTCGGTCAGAATGGTATGGGGAAAACGAATTTATTAGATGCCTTACATTATTTAACCTTCACGAAGACCGCTTTTGTAAATACAGATAATCAGAATATTAGAAAAGGAGCCTTGTATTTTCTTTTGAAAGGGAATTTTGATAATGAAGGAAAATACCATGAAGTGATTTGTTACCATGAGGTGAGGAAAAAAAAAGTAATCAAACTCAACGGATATCCCTATGAGAGGATCATTGAACACATTGGCAGATTACCTTTAGTACTGAGCACCCCCTATGATAGTGATTTGATAAGGGAAACCAGCGAGGTTCGCAGAAAGTGGATAGATGGTTGTATTGCCCAATACAATCAAGAATATTTAGCTGATTTAATGGGATATAATAGGATTTTGAGTCAAAGAAATACATTGCTGAAGAGCATGGAGGGTCATTTAAATGGCTCCAATAGTTCTCTTTTGGACACTTATGATACCCAATTAATTACGTTATCCAAAAATTTGAGTCAGGTACGTGCAGATTTTGTCAATAAGTTTATTCCTTTTTTGACCGCCAATGAAGGGCTGATTGTTTTTGACCGCGAAACATGTTCAATGACTTACCAATCTCAAGTATTGGCAGTGGATTTTGAGCGTACTTTTTTAGAAAGTCGAAAGAAAGATCTTGTCACCCAACGTTCAAATGTAGGTTCACACAAGGATGATTATTCCTTTTTGATGGATGGGCAGCCGTTAAAAAAGTTTGGGTCTCAAGGGCAACAAAAAAGTTTTCTAATTGCGTTAAGGCTTTCGCAATATGATTATTTGGCTAAAGCGACGAAGACAAAGCCGATGTTACTTTTGGATGATATTTTTGATAAATTAGATGATGAGCGTATTGAGAGGCTTACAGATTTATTAAGCGATTCGGTAAGATTTGGTCAAGTATTTATCACAGATGCTCGAAAAGAAAGGACATCTTTACTTTTGAAAGACAAGTATAATGCTAAAATATTTGAAATAGGAAATGGAAAGGTAAACAGTTATGAAACATGACCGTACCCAAAGCTTGAGAGAGGCTATTGGTAAATATTTAAAAGAAGAAAAGCTCGAGGGGAAGCTCAATGAGCATAAACTTATTGGTATGTGGCAGGAACTCATGGGGCCTACTATTGCGAATCGTACGGCTCGAATGTTTATCAAAAAAAAGACACTCTATGTTAACATGAATTCAGCGCCACTAAAACAAGAGCTGAACATGTCAAAGGCTAAGGTTTTGAAATTAATTCATAAAAAGGTGGATATAGACATCATCGATGATGTTAAATTCCTTTAGTGCGCTGTTATTTTATTTTTTTTAGAGGGATTTCTTTTTCTCGGAAGGGAAAATGATAGATCAGATAATAACTGAATCCCATGTTGGCTGTTTTTTCATCAGTGCCACTTTTCCAATTTCTACCCCAGCCGGGGATATCAAAAGGGATGAATTGATCTGGAGCAGAAATATTTTTCATAATTTCTATGCGCAGGACGGAGCCTAAAAAAACATTTTTCCAAATCTGGACATTGAGTCTTAATAGTATTTCTGTCCAATGGGCTGAAATATTTTGATTTGAGAATTGTAAGGGTTGGGTACCAAACCAAGGATTTTCCTCTGTAAAATTCAATTGGTCAGAAAACCTACTTTGTGCATATCGAAGACCTAACGAAATCATATTTCTATATTTGTTAGAAGGGATGAGATTATAATCGATGCCCCACTTTAAAAAAGCTCCTTTGTTGGTATAATCGTAAGTTTTTATTCGGTTTATTTCTTCTACGCCACCCTCAAAGGCAAGGAGGAATCGGTGAAAATCGAGATCGATCATTCCACCCAAAGAACTTTTATGGGGCTTTATAGCTGTCCCCATTAATCTAGAGACATCTATACCAACATGCAACCTCGAGGGATTCCAATCTGGTTTAATTCGCACAGTATCTGCTGTTTGACTCATCCCAATAAAAGGGAGAAGCGTAAGGATTAAAATGTTATAGATAGATTTCAAAATTGATAGGAACATAATCGAGATGAACTTCTGATCCAACGATGACCAGTGAGTCAAAAGATTGATAGCTTGTATCTAAGTCATAAAACCTAATGGTAGCTTCACAAGAAAGGTCATAAATGAGGGGTTGACTTTTATAACCAATGGCTAATGAATAAAGGCTACTGTCTGTGTAATAATGAAAGACTGCTTCATTGTTTTCAACAGGCAATGGGAGAAGCATACCTATGAGTGTGTCTCGATCTCCTGGCAATCGACCAAAACCTTCCAAAGTGATCGAATCAAACGCAATGATTTTACTTTCACCACTTAACAGATTAAATGTGGCCACCGCATAATTTCCATAAGGATCCAATGTACAATCCTCAACCTCATTACAGGACTCGAATAGGCAAAAACCAAAACTTAAAAAGAATAACCAAAATCGCATTATTTACAAAGTTAGTTAATGGATGCTCATCTTGGATGCTTAAGCGACTCCATTTGTGTTAGCTTTGCAAAAAATTAATATTATTTTGTGAAGACCAAAGGAAAAAAGAAGGATAAAGTGAATATCGTTACACTTGGGTGTTCCAAGAATATTGTCGATTCAGAAGTTATGTTGACCCAATTAAAAGGCAACCAAATTGACACCACCCATGAGTCAGAAAGTGATGATGCCAATATAGTGGTAATCAATACTTGCGGGTTTATTGATAATGCAAAGCAAGAATCAATCGATACGATATTGAGGTATGCAGATGCCAAAGAGGACGGGATCGTGGAGAAAGTTTTTGTCACGGGCTGTCTCTCGGAGCGCTACAGAGTAGCACTTCAAAGAGAAATTACAAACGTGGATGGCTGGTTTGGTACCATGGAGCTTCCTTTGCTACTTAAAAGGTTCAATGCTACCTATAAAAATGAATTGTTGGGGGAACGTATTACCACAACGGCTAACCACTATGCTTATTTGAAAATATCCGAGGGTTGTGACCGACCTTGCACCTTTTGCGCTATCCCATTGATGCGTGGGAAGCACGTTTCAAAACCCATTGAGGAGATTCTTTTGGAGGCAAAGAATTTAGTGAAAAATGGGACCAAAGAGATTTTATTAATCGCTCAAGATTCAACTTATTATGGCCTAGATATCTATAAAAAAAGAGCGCTTGCTGATTTGATGAATCAGGTGGCAGATGTCGAAGGCCTTGATTGGATCAGGCTTCACTATGCCTTTCCTAGTGGATTTCCGATGGATGTTTTGGATGTGATGGCCAACAGGAACAATATTTGCAATTATCTGGACATACCCTTACAGCATGGATCAACGCGTATGCTTGAATTGATGAGAAGAGGCACGACTCGGGAGAAAACAGAGGTTCTTTTGAATGACATAAGAGAGAAAATTCCTAAAATTGCCGTTAGAACTACGCTGATAGTTGGGCATCCGGGCGAAACTGAAGAAGCATTTATGGATTTGATGGACTTTGTTGAAAAAAATAGATTTGAAAGATTAGGCGTCTTTACCTATTCTCATGAGGAGGATACTCATTCTTATACGATGAAAGATGATGTTCCCGATGAGGTAAAGCAACAACGCTTAGAGGCAATTATGGAACTACAAGAGGGGATTTCCGCAGAAATAAATGCTGAAAAAGTGGGGAAAAAATACCGCGTGTTGATTGATCGGTTTGAGGGAGGCCAATATGTCGGACGTACCGAGCATGATTCTCCTGAAGTGGATAATGAAGTACTTATAAATTCGGATGGTGGTTATCTTAGGGTGGGAGATTTTTGTGAAGTAGTCATCACATCTGCATCGGCTTTTGATTTATATGCAAAACCCATAAAAGCCTAGTTTAATCATGAAAAAAACACATCTATCGTTACGAAAAGTAGGCTCTTTTTCAAAGATGTTTTTAGATTATATTGAGGGACAAGATGCGTTGAAAGAATTTTATGAGTGGAAGCCTAAAATTGAATCCTTCCAATCTGCAATCACTAATAAAGCCTTCAGTCCGACAATGAGAAGGACGCTTGTAGTTGCTTTAGAGCGTCAGTATGATGGCTTGACCTGTGTATCAAAACTTTCGGAGAACATTCAAAGCCTTTCAGAAGCGCGTACCTTCACCGTCACTACAGGTCATCAGTTAAATATATTTACAGGTCCTCTTTATTTTTTATTCAAGCTAATCACTACCATTAATTTATCAAAAAAGCTTAAGGCACATTATCCTGATTATCATTTTATTCCCGTCTATTGGATGGCTACTGAAGACCATGATTTTGAAGAAATTAGCTTTTTCAACATGTTTGGTAAAAAATATCAATGGACTACCGAACAAACCGGTGCAGTAGGAAGATTTGATCCTTCTTCATTAACTGAGGTACTGGATCAGGTACGTGAGAACGTTGAGTTATTTGAAAAAGCTTATGGTCGATTTAAAACTTTAGCAGATTCAGTGCGATTTTACGTAAATGAACTCTTTGGATCTGAAGGCCTGATCGTGGTTGATGGTGATGATTCTCAATTGAAGGCCCAGTTTGCACCTATAATGAAGGATGATATCCTCAATCAAAATGCGCATCAGAGGGTAAAACAGACCAATGAGCAATTGATTGATTTAGGTTACAAATCACAAGCATTTAGTAGGCCCATTAACTTTTTCTATCTCGATGATTTTCGGAGACGTATTATTTCTGATGGTGAAAATTTCAGTGTGGTGGACTCAGACATTAAATTTACCAAGCGGGAAATTCTTTCAGAGATTGATCATTATCCAGAGAGGTTCAGTCCCAATGTGATTATGAGACCGGTTTATCAAGAGGTTATATTACCCAATATAGCTTATTTAGGAGGGCCAGCAGAGATCATTTATTGGCTACAATTAAAAGGAGTTTTTGATTACTACAAGATGATTTTTCCTGTTTTAATGCCTCGAAATTTCGGGATGATTATTAATCAGACTACAGCAAAAAAGGCAAAAAAATTAGGCATAGCTAATGAGCAACTCTTTCGAAGCAAAGAACAATTGAAAGCAGATTATTTAAGTCGGACAAGTGCGCATCAACCTACTCTAAATGATCAAAAGCAGTCATTCAGTGATTTGTTTGAATCGATAAAAATAAAAGTGGAAATGATTGATCAATCTTTGGGAGGTTATATCGACTCAGAGGAAGTGAAAGCCATAAAGGCGTTAGCGCATATCGAGAAAAAGCTTAAAAAATCCCTAGAAAAAAATCATCGAACAGCACTCATACAGATAGAGGGTATTAAGGATAGATTATTTCCGAGCGGGGTCCTTCAAGAACGTAGCGAAAACTATTTAAACTTTTATTTTAATAATACAGCGCTAATTCAGGAGCTATTAGATGAATTTGAACCCTTTGAATTTTCATTTTATCTATTTTGGGAGGAATAAGTTCAAAAGAGGAATTAAGAAAGTATTTTTTAATGTATCGAAAGATGCTCGATGTACAGGTGTATAATCAGCGCAACCAGCAGATTCAAAACCTTTGCTTAGCGTTGATGGAAAATCTTAATATTCAATATTTTCACACCTATCTCGCCATATGTAAAAACAAAGAGCCAGTGACACAAACCATCATTAAAACTTCTTGGTCCTGCGGGCGTCAGGTCTTGATATCCAAAATAGATTTTCAAAACCGGAGTATGTCTCATCATACTTATGAATCGACCGATAAAATCCAAATCAGTCGCTATGGTATTCCAGAACCGGTGCATCAGGCTTCTGCTGCTTTAGATGATTTACAAGCGATTCTTGTACCCTTGTTAGCTGTGGATAAGAAAGGGAATAGGATTGGCTACGGAAAAGGCTATTATGACGAGTTATTGAGTGAAATCAGCCATTTAAAGGTTCAAAAGATAGGATTATGCCTGAGTGGCCCAGTTGATTTAATTCCTTATGTCGAGGCGCATGATGTTGCATTAGATTATTGTATTACACCCCATAAAGTATATCGATTTTGAAAGTAGATTGTTTGATTATTGGAGCGGGCCCGATTGGCCTTGCTTGTGCCATAGCCGCTAAAAAGGCAGGGTTGAGTAATTTGATTGTAGATCGGGGGACTTTGGTTAATTCAATCTATCATTATCCGGCAAACATGACTTTCTTCTCTACTTCAGATAGATTAGAAATAGGGGAAGTCCCCTTTATTTCAAATAGTCCCAAACCTACGAGATCTGAAGCCTTAGAATACTATAGAAGGGTAACACTTGCTTGGGATTTAAAGGTCAATTTGTATGAAGAAATCGTCAGTGTCGTTAAGAAAGATCAACTTTTTGACATAAAAACGACAAAAACTACGCATCAAGCGGCCTCAATTATTGTGGCAACAGGCTTTTATGATTTGCCATTTTTGTTAAATCTCACTGGAGAATCCCTTTCTAAAGTAAAGCATTATTATCACGAGGCACATCCCTATTTTGGAATGAATGTAGCGGTTATCGGATCCGCTAATTCGGCAGTGGATGCTGCCTTAGATACCTACAGAAAAGGGGCAAAAAAGGTAACGATGATTGTTCGAGAAGCTGAAATTGGGTCCAATGTGAAGTATTGGGCTCGGCCAGATATTATAAATAGAATTGAGGAAGGAGCCATAAAAGCCTATTTTGAGTCAACGATTACCGAGATTCGACAGGATGAGATTGACGTTAAGACATCCGAGGGTGAGATAACTCTTGTCAATGATTTTGTTCTTGCCATGACAGGCTATCAGCCAGATTTTAATTTTTTAACTTCTATGGGGGTAAAGATAGGAACAGATGTCAATCGAACGCCTTTTCATAATTCTGAAACTATGGAAACCAATGTCTCAGGTATTTTTCTTGCTGGGGTTATTTGTGGAGGCCTAAAAACAAATAAATGGTTTATTGAGAATTCTCGTGAGCATGCTGAATTAATTATTAAAAAATTAATTTCTTGATTGCCTAAATCCCAGAAGGCATCCTTAAAGGAGTTTTTTTTGGAAGAGGTTGATAAATCGTATTAAGTAACTGAAATTATTATTTTCGGAGTTCATATCAAGAAATAAGTATTTGATTACAGTGGATTTGAGAGATAAATATTGAGGTCCCATCTTAGCACTATGGTTTTGGAGATGGTTCTCCAGTGGTTGGTTCTTATAAAGGCATTCTGTGGTGGGATGCCTTTTTTTGCCTGACATTCAACAGGCGCCCTAGCTATAAAAGGCAGTAGTCTTCCCGGGGCACTGAGGTATTTTGAGGGGTCTTATTTCCTTATCACAGTTTTTTCGGAGTCCATATCAAGAAATAAGTATTTGATTACGGTAGATTTGAAAGATAAATATTGAAAGGCCATCTTGATAGTATGGTTTTGGAGATCCTTCTCCTATGGTTGGTTGTTTTAAAGGCATTCTGTGGTGGATTGCCTTTTTTTGAAATCAGCCAAAAGAATTAATTGGGTTTAAAAAAAGAGGGAAGAAAAAAACGGTAAAGGAAAATGATAAAAATCCAACTTCTTATGATACTTATCGTAATTTCAACCTACGTATTATTGCTATTGATTGTGAGTAATATGATTTCATCAAACAAAATGAATCCTACCCATGTATAAAAAGCATAATTTTTTTTTGGATGAAATAGATTTTTATATGAATCCAACTCTTTGAGTGAACGATGACAGCTAAAGACGTGTTTGTTCCTTAGTTATTAATAAGATTAAAAATTATGAGATTTTCATGTTGGTATTTTGGCTAATGTTTAGATTCCTCTTTTTAAATTAACTGAGCAAAAGTTTAGTCATGGTAATTTTAAATATTAATATTGCCCGATAAACACAAACAAGCCAGAAATCATAAATACAGTTACTTTTTTTACTATCAATGAGGCTACTTTTTTTAATAATATTCTTCAATGTCAGTTGGTTGTCTGCGCAGCAAATGGTCACATTAAATGGTGAAATTAGCGATGCGGCCAATGGGGAATCTCTTGTTGGGGCAGTAGTATACATCAAACAAGTGGAAGGTGGAGCAGTTACCAATGTGTATGGTTTCTATTCTTTGAGTGTTACTCCAGGCACTTATGACGTTGAATTCAGATATGTTGGTTTTAATACGCAGAATATGGTTTTGACGCTGACAGAGAATATGCGTCTTGATATTGAACTTGTTGAGATTGAAAAGGAGTTGAATTCGGTGGTGGTGTCCGCAAATCGTGAAGATGCCAATATCAGCGATGTAGAGATGAGTACAGCTAAGCTAGATATCAAATCAATATTGAAAGTACCCACTTTTGCTGGAGAAGTAGATATCATTAAAAGTATTCAGTTGTTACCTGGGGTAAGTACAGTGGGTGAAGGAGCCTCTGGTTTTAATGTGCGAGGCGGTGGTGCCGGCCAAAATTTAGTGCTTTTGGATGAAGCTCCCGTATATCAAACCTCACATTTATTTGGTTTTTTTTCCGTGTTTAATCCGGATGCAGTTAAAGACGTTACATTATATAAAGGGGGTATTCCTCCTCGTTATGGAGGAAGGTTGGCATCGATTCTGGATATAAGGATGAAGGAGGGGAATAATAAAGGTTATGAATTTAATGGAGGTGTTGGAACTGTTTTTAGTAGATTCTCGGTTGAAGGCCCGATTAAAAAGGAAAAAGTATCCTTTATTCTGGCAGGCCGAAGGTCTTACGTGGACGTGTTAGCAAAACCCTTTACAGACGTATTTGACAATGGAGCGGCGTTGTATTTTTATGACCTAACAGCAAAGGCAAATTGGGACATAGATGACAGAAATAGGGTCTATTTATCTGGGTATTTTGGTCGAGATGTATTCAAGTTCGATGAACGACAAGGCTTTGATTGGGGTAATCAAACAGGAACGATTAGATGGAATCACCTTTTTAGCGATAAATTATTTTCCAATTTTACTGGCGTATTTTCTGATTATGATTACGGATTTAGTTTTGGTGACGATGCTTCAGATACATTCGATTGGTCATCAAATATTAAGACCTATGATTTTAAACCTGAATTTAATTATTTCCTTAATGCCCAAAATGAGATTGTTTTTGGAGCAGAATTTTTGTTCTATGAATTTGAACCGGCCAATGCGATTGGAGTTAGTGATGGGTTTATTTCAGATATCAGTTTAGACAAAAAGAAATCTCTTGAGACATCGTTTTATTTTGGGAATAATCAAAAAATCAATGACCGTTTAAGTACCCAATATGGTCTTAGAATATCTTCTTTTCGCTATTTAGGTGGAGGTAATTCTTATTCTTATGGTACAGCGATTCCCGGAGAAAGAAAACCATGGATTGGAACACAGTCACACGATAACATGGAAACCATAGCTCATTATGAGGTTTTAGAGCCTCGAGCTTCTCTCCGTTATACCTTGAATCCTACGAGTTCGATTAAGGGGAGCTACAACCGAATGAATCAATTCATTCATTTGATTTCCAATACAGTAGCGGCAACACCTATTGACGTTTGGCAGCCAAGCACCAATAATATCAAACCTCAGACGGGAAATCAGATCGCTATTGGATATTTTAAGAATTTGCAGGGGAACTTGTTTGAAACTTCTGCAGAGGTTTATTATAAATGGAATAAAAATCAGGTTGACTATATTGATGGTGCCGATATCTTGATCAATGAGTTTTTGGAAGGGGACCTGCTTTCAGGCGATGGTCGGGCTTATGGATTGGAACTGTATTTGAGAAAAACACGTGGGCGCTTCAATGGTTGGGTCAGTTATACTTTAGGAAAATCGGAGTTGAAGATCGATGGCGTTAATTATGGTACAGATATGGCTGAAAGAAAAGGGCAATGGTATCCCAATAGATTTGACCAAAGGCATAATTTAAAGATCACAAATAATTATCAAATCAATAACAGAATAACCCTTTCAGGTGTTTTTAGCTATCTCTCAGGAACACCAACTACCTTTCCCAACGATCGCTTTTCACAACAAGGTTATGTCATTCCATTGTTAAAAAATGAGCGCGGGAATGTTCGCATACCTGATTATCATAGATTGGATGTTTCGGTTACTTGGGACAATGTATATTTTGGTAAGAAAGGCAGAAAGAATACTGATTATTTCGTATTTTCAGTTTACAATATTTATAACAGAAGGAATCCATTTGCCATCATGTTTTCTCAAGGTTCAGATAGGCAGCCTATTGATGAGCCCGTAGAGACCATGGCTTCTCAAATTTCTATCATTGGTTCTTTTGTGCCTGCTTTTTCTTACAACTTTAAATTTTAGGAAATGAAAAAAATATTTATTTCGCTCATTGCTTTTGCTTTTTATGCTTGTGAGAATATAATCTATCCTGAACTTGAACCTAGTCTAGAACAATATGTGGTAGATGCATGGCTCAATGATTTGCCCGGAAGCCAAAAGATATTTTTATCTAAATCCAATAATTATCTCATGTCCGAGCTTCCGAAACTTCTTTCTGGAGCCGAAGTTTATCTTACCGATGAAGATGGAAATAGATATAATTTCGAAGAAACAGGGGAAGGATATGTCTGGGGGAATTCGTCAAGTACCTCATTTCTGCAAGTGGGAACTTCTTATCAGCTGAATGTATCTATTGATGGAATACGGTTTAGTGGAACTTCAGAAATGAACCCAGTGCCCCTTGTAGATTCAATTACCTTTAAGTATCAAGAGAAAGACTTTTCTACAGTGGAGGATTATTATTTGGCTGAGGTAGTAGCTACGGATTTAGCGGGAGTGGGGAATACCTATTGGATAAAAGCTTGGAAAAATGGAGTATATCTCAACAAGGCAAGTGAAATAAACATCGCCTATGATGCGGGTTTCAGTGCAGGGGGGAACATAGATGGTCAGGTATTTATTCAACCAATACAAGAATTGATCAATCCTTTTGACACAGACGAGACAGGTGAGGCATTGATTGAGCCACCTTATTCGATTGGAGATACGATTTATGTCGAAATTCATTCTATCAGTGAGTCGGCTTTTTATTTTCTTAATGAAGTAAAGATTCAAACGGTTCGTTCGGGTGGATTTGGGGCTTTGTTTGCGCAGCCATTTTCAAATGTGTCAACTAATTTGATGAATGAGGATGTGAACTCAGCTATTCATCCCGTTGGCTTCTTTAACGTATCTGCGATATCATCTTTAGAGCAAGTATTGACCTCTGAGATTGCCCAAAAGGCCCAAGAAGAGGCTGAAAACAAAAATTAGACAGCCTAATTAAGTTTTTGGGTGCGAACCATTTCCCATTTCCTCATGGCACCAGGTAACGTTTCGATCTAAAATCCTATCGCTATTAAATCTCTTTTGAATTGCCCTTGTGCGCAGTAGGTAACTAAAAATCCATTTTTTTTGAGATAGTTAAAGCATTTTTTTAAATTCGATTAACACCAAATACTGGGCTGTTTTGACGGGCTAAAAGCATCAAAAAAAATCACATCGTAATAGGAGTGTATCTGTTTGAATTTTTCAAGTGACGCACTATGCTTGATCAGCTTAAAGACCTTATTAATGCTATGAGTAACCCCCCATTCATATTGATGAATCTTGGCCATATTTTTAGACCAACATTTGAATTGTAACTGTGTATAAATGGCTGCATGTAAGGGATGGGTCTCTAGGCTTTCATAATCAACTAGACATGAATTGTTTTGTGCCCAATTGATGGAGAGTAGGGCGTTCAATCCTGTTCCAAATCCGATTTCGAGAATCTTAATGTGCTTGCAGGAAGGATCTATTTTTTTAAAATAGTCAAGGCCTTGCTCAATGTAAACATGCAGAGATTCTCCAATGGCTCCTTTCGTTGAATGATAAAAATCATTTAATTCCGTATCCAATAAGGATGAAGAACCATCTCCAGTAGTAATCAGTACTAAGTTGGGGGATTTTAGAGATGCTTTTTTATCATTATTTTCAGCGTTTGAAGGAATCATGTTGCTTTTAATCTTTATAGATAAGGACGACGGCGTGTGCGGTAACGCCCTCTTTTTTACCTACAAATCCAAGGGTTTCGGTCGTGGTAGCTTTGATCGAGATGTCTGCTTTATCTAGAATCATTACCTGAGATAGACAGGCTTTTATATTTTCAATGTAAGGTCCGATCTTAGGTTCTTGCAGGCATATTGTAGTATCAATATTTCCAATTTTATAACCTTTTTCATCAATGAGATTCATGACTTCTTTCAACAATAGCTTACTATCAATGCCTTTGAATTTCGGATCGTTATCAGAAAAGTGAAAGCCGATGTCACGTAAATTTGCAGCCCCAAGGAGGGCATCGCAAATGACATGAATCAATACGTCTGCATCAGAATGACCGATTGCTCCGTGGGTATGTGAAATTTTGATACCCCCCAGCCAGAAGTCCACTTGAGGGGCAAGCTGATGAACGTCATAGCCATAGCCGATTTTAATAGCAGGTTTCATAGACTTAATTTTTATGATAATACAATGTGGTACAATTTGATTCAAGTAAGGTAGTATGGATGGCAGCACTTATTTCTTTTTCAGTTACCGCTTCAACAATGTCAATCTCTTTATTGACTAAATCGGAATTTCCCAAATGGGTGTTATAAGCTAAACTCATGGCCCTATTTAATAAATCGATCTCTCCAAAAGTGATGGATGAGATGGCCATATTTTTAACTTTTTGTAGTGATTCAGCAGGTTGAGTCTTTAGTTCTTGAAAAGCATCATCAATTGTTTTTTCAGCGGTCTCAAAAGTAATATTTTCACTGAGCCGACCACTAATAATCATAAGCCCTGGGTCTATACTTCCTGTTACGTAAGAAGATAAGGCAGAAAAAATCTGTGATTTTTTAACACCGTGCTGGTGTAAAATAGAAGACCTGCCTCTGCCTAAAATATCTGAGAGTAAATCATTTGCTTGATATTGTTTGCTGACCCTGCCGGGCATGTGGTAGGCTTTATAAATAGCATTTTGGGGAACTTGGGCCGTTAAATTGATGTGTCGATGCTGAATCTGCTTTGGCTCCAAGGGGATGATACGCTTGTTCACTCTTCGATCTTCAATGGGTGCAAACCATTTGGCACAAAGTCGCTGCGCCTCTAAGAGGTTAATATTACCTGCAATGACCAATATCGCGTTGGATGGGGCATAGTAAGTATCAAAAAATGCCTTTACCTCTTCCATATTTATATTTTCAATATGGGAAATTTCTTTTCCAATGGTTGGCCAACGATATGGGTGTAATTGGTAGGCTGCAGGGCTCAATTTCAACCAAACATCTCCATAAGGTTGATTGAGGTAGCGTTGTTTAAATTCTTCAATGACCACATTTTTCTCTCTTTCAAGTATTTGCTCTTCAAATGACAATGCCAACATCCGATCTGATTCAAGCCAGAAACCAGTTTCTATATTGTTTGCAGGAACAGTGGTATAATAATTGGTAATGTCACTGCTTGTGAAGGCATTGTTATCACCTCCTACAGCTTGCAAGGGGCTATCAAAATTAGGGATATGCTTGGATCCCCCAAACATCAAGTGTTCAAAAAGATGGGCAAAGCCAGTTTTATTAGGATCTTCATTTTTAGAGCCCACTTTGTATAGGGTGTTCAAGCAGACCAATGAAGAGGTTTTGTCCTGATGAAGAACTACCTCAAGACCATTGGGTAATTTAAATTTTTCGAATTCAATCATAAGCTATTGTGAAATACAAAAATAACATCTAAAAATTCATGAGAGTGCACCATCTTTACAAAGTCTTTTTCGAAATTTTTTGAATCATGAAATTTGAACCCAATAAAAGATCAGAAAGTAGGTTGATCGAAATTTACCAAGAACTGGTTACACCCCGTCTGATTGAAGAAAAGATGTTAATCCTGCTAAGGCAAGGTAAAATAACTAAATGGTTTTCAGGAATTGGCCAAGAAGCCATCAGTGTTGGCGCTGCTTTGTGCTTGAAGGATTCGGAATACCTTTTACCTATGCACCGAAATTTAGGGATATTTACCACAAGAAAAATCCCATTGGAAAAGCTATTTAGCCAATTTCAGGGGAAAGCCAATGGATTTACCAAAGGTCGGGATCGTTCCTTTCATTTTGGGACCCAAGAACATCACTTGGTTGGGATGATTTCTCATTTGGGGCCACAACTTGGGGTTGCGGATGGGATTGCATTGGCTGACTTGATACAAAAAAAGAAAAAGGTGACCCTTGTTTTTACAGGTGATGGCGGTACGAGTCAAGGAGATTTCCATGAAGCTGTTAATGTCGCTTCGGTTTGGAATTTACCTGTAATTTTTGTGATCGAAAATAATGGCTATGGCCTTTCAACTCCCAGTAACCAACAGTTTAATTTTGATTCATTTTTGGTTAAAGGTCCGGCTTACGGAATAGAAGCTCTTTCTGTAGACGGGAACAATATCTTAGAGGTCATGAATGAACTTGAAAAGGTTTGTGATTCGATAAGAGAACGACCTCGACCCGTCATTTTTGAGGCAAAAACGTTTAGAATGCGAGGCCATGAGGAGGCTTCGGGGACTAAATACGTCCCGAAAGAGTTGATGGATTATTGGGCAAAAAAAGATCCTATTGCCAATTATGAATCTTTCTTAATTGAGTCAGGAATTGGCTCGGATGTTTTAGAAACTCTTAAAAAGGATATTAAAAAAGAGATTAACATAGCGGTTAAACAGGCCTTCAGCGAAGCGCCATTAATGGTGAATCCGGAACAGGAACTCGCTGATGTTTATGCGCCATTTACTCAAAAAAATAGGGATCTAGAGCCAACAACCAGGGAGATTAGATATGTTGATGCCATTTCAGAAGGTCTTCGGCAAAGTTTGGAGCGCCATAAAGAGCTTGTATTTTTAGGACAGGATATTGCAGAGTATGGGGGAGTCTTTAAAATTTCGGAAGGATTTTTAGAACAATTTGGACCTCTACGGATTCGAAATACACCTTTATGTGAATCAGCCATTGTGGGGATTACCTTGGGACTCAGTATTGCGGGCATGAAGTCGGTAATGGAAATGCAATTTGCAGATTTCGTCACCTGTGGGTTTAATCAAATTGTCAATAATTTGGCAAAATCTTATTATCGATGGGCACAAAATGCAGACGTTGTGATAAGAATGCCAACAGGCGCGGGTGTAAATGCAGGGCCTTTTCATTCACAATCAAATGAAGCTTGGTTTTTTCATACGCCTGGCTTGAAAATTGTATACCCATCCACGCCAGCAACAGCCAAGGGCTTGTTATGTGCGGCGATTGAAGATCCCAACCCCTACCTCTTTTTTGAGCATAAATATTTGTATCGATCTTTGACGGGACCGGTAGCCCAGGGCTATCAAACAATGGAAATAGGAAAGGCACAAGTAGCGTTGAAAGGAAATAGATTAACCATTATTACTTATGGAATGGGCGTACATTGGGCATTAGAAGCATCCAAAACGATAGATGGACTCGAAATAATTGATTTATGTACTTTAATGCCTTGGGATAAAGAGTCGGTAAGTAGATCAGTAAAGAAAACCAACAAGAGCTTGGTTCTTCACGAAGATTGCATAACAGGTGGTATTGGTGCAGAAATTGCCGCTTGGATAGGTACTCATTGCTTTGAAGATCTAGATGCGCCTGTTTTGAGAGTAGGAAGTTTGGACACGCCTGTTCCATTTTCTAATGCATTAGAGCAAAATTTTTTACCTAAAATACGGTTACTTGAACAGCTAAATTATTTACTCAAATATTAATTTGATTAATTTACATTAAAGTTTTGAAGAGGTTACCTTACATACTGTTTTTATTATCGGCATTTTTTTTGTGCTGTATTTCTTTTAAAGTACAGGCTCAAATAATACCTGATAGCGATATTAAACTGAGAACGATAAAGGTCAAGAAAAAGGGTCGCAGGATATTTAATTGGAATAAAAATCAAAAGAGGCCTCTTGAAGGTGACGGGGCTTATGTTTTGGGTAAACGGTTGAAACATGGGAAGTTTACAAGTCATGAGTTTGAAAACAACAAAATTAGAAGTGTCATGGGGCATAAAAATCACTTTAATGCAAGTGATTTGAGTCGGGTTGCTAATGTTTTGCGTAAGAGTCTAAAATATGTGGAGTTTGAAAAAAACGATTTTGAAAAAAGTAGAATTAGAAGTGTATCGGGACAAAGAAATTATTTTAATGCAAGTGTCTTGAGCTGGTCTACATTTGATTTATTTATAAAAAGTAAGCCCTGGACTTCCTTAAGGATTCCAACTATCACAGATGTAAGTATTAAAAAATCAGACCAAGGATGGTATTTAAATTCTAAAAATAGGGATTGGAATTTATTATGGGTGAACTTGGGACCAAGTACCCGTACTCCTGAAGGGATCAAGGAGAAGGTAAGCCCCGCAAAATTTGATAAAAAAGAACGCAAAATTTGGAATAATTAATGAACTGGATACCTCTCATAAATGAAGATCAATTGCTAGAAATAAAACAGGCGTCTCAAGAACAGCCTGTGATGATATTCAAGCACAGCACCAGCTGTTCAACCAGTGCCATGGTGCTTGATCGGTTCGAACGAAAATGGCGTGGGGATGAGATAAGGGACTTATCCATCTATTTTTTAGATTTGCTCAGGTACCGCCGTATCTCTGATCAAATTTCCATTGATTTTGACGTGCGCCATGAATCACCCCAGTTATTAGTTGTTGAAGGGGGATTGGTTACGTATCATGATTCGCATTTCGGTATAGATTACCAAGTTTTATTGGCTTATCTTCAAAAGGATTAAAAGTCGAAGGTAATTTCTTTTATGATGTTGGGCGAGAGCGCCAACATGACGGGGCAGGCCAGGCAATGTTTTTTAACAAAACATATTGTTCAAAAGAAAATTCGCAATTTTTCCAACTAAAATGGACCTTAATCTTCCCAATGGTTCTTGGATGGGTTTGCATCTCTTTAGTGGTCTCCCAAGTCAGGCCATTAAGGTTAACATTCATTTTATCAGCTTCTATACCAATAATGCTTACTATGCGACTACCTAAAGCTGCTGCCACCAGATCGGTTGGTGAAAAAGTTTCACCTTGACCTTTGTTATCTTTGAGCGTATCGGTAAGGAGCGTATCTCCAGAACCTTGATGCATAATTGAAGTTCTTAATCTTCCTTTATAATTCGATTTGAATTGCATTTACAAACTTTTATCTTTACCGCGATGTTGCAGCTATAGAATAAATCAATTAATGTTTAAAGGGATTCTAACTTTTTTTATGATTTTAAGCTTCTTTTTGGGATTTTCCCAATTTGATGACGAAGATGAATACAGAAAAGAATTTATTTGGGGAGTGACGACCAATACCAATAGTAGTTTGATTGGAGGAGCAGTTTTTAGATACGGAAGAAGTCACAAAGAGGATATTTTCGAAACTTTCGGTTTTGAGTTGGTAAACGTAGCACATCCTAGTGAGCTAAAATATACTTCCTCACAAAATGGAAGCACCTTCATTTGGGGAAAGCAAAATAGATTATTGGCTATTAGAGGTCAATATGGGAGGGATAAAATTATATATGGAAAGGAAAGCCAAAAAGGGGTTCAAATTAATGCCAATATAGCCGCAGGACCAACCATTGGTATTGTCATACCCTATTATGTGCTTACATCTGGTGGAGAATATGTCGTATACGATCCAGTAAGGTATACGAATTTACAATCCATCCAGGGCTCAGGTAAATTTTTACAAGGCTTTGGAGAGTCAAAAATAATCCCTGGAATCAATATCAAAGCAGCATTAGATTTTGAATTTGGCAGTTTTATGAGGAATGTGATTGGGATTGAGTTTGGTGTGATGGCTGAAGGTTATATTAAACAAATAGTTATTGTACCCACCAAGCCCAATAGGGCTTTGTACACCTCCGCTTTTTTTACTTTCTTTTGGGGGAAGAGAATTTATTAATTTTGAGTTAATATTAAATAATCGAATGATAGAATTACCTGTAATTTCAGCAGCGTCTAGTAAGTACATAAAAAAACCAAATTGGTTGCGCGTAAAACTCCCAGTTGGCGAAGCTTATGCGAAGGTTCGTAAAATTGTAGATGAAAACAAGCTGCATACCATTTGTGAGAGTGGAAACTGTCCAAACATGGGTGAATGTTGGGGTGCAGGAACGGCTACCTTCATGATTTTAGGAAATGTATGCACACGAAGTTGTACCTTCTGTGCGGTAGCTACGGGACGACCTCCTGAATATGATGAGGCTGAGCCCCAACGCGTTGCAGAAGCCATTGCCACCATGGGGGTAAAACATGCGGTACTTACTTCGGTTAATCGAGATGAGCTCAAAGATCGGGGTGCAGAAATATGGTATCAGACGGTAAAATTGGTAAAAGAACTAAGTCCATCAACGACTATTGAAACCTTAATACCAGATGTTAAGAACAATTGGGATGCCTTACAGCGGATGGTTGAAGGAGGACAAGAGGTCGTTTCTCATAATATGGAAACGGTCGAAAGATTGTACAGAAGAGTCAGACCTCAGGCAAGATATGCGAGAAGTCTAGAACAAACTCTACGTACTTACAAAATGGGCAAGCGAACTAAATCAGGGATTATGCTAGGTCTTGGAGAAACTGAAGAAGAAGTTTTTAAGGCCATAGATGATTTGGTGGAGGCTGGATTACATATTTTGACATTGGGGCAATATCTACAACCCACTAAAATGCATATTGAAGTAGCAGAGTTCATCCATCCGGATCAATTTGAAAAGTACAAGGAGGAAGGCTTAAGGAGGGGATTGAAATACGTTGAGTCCGGTCCTTTAGTTCGCTCATCATATCATGCTGAAAGGCATGTAAACGTATCTCTAGATTAAAGGTATATTGCTTTAGTCATTATTCAAAAAAGATCGAGGCCTCAAAAAATAGACTAATTTTTGAGCATGATCTCCTCAACGTTCTTTTTGATCTTGAAACAGATTTCATCAAGGGGTAGATCATTGATATCTTCCCCAAAAGGGTCTTCGATTTCTTCTGAGATGAGTTCGACACTTACCAAAAAATAAAAAGTAAGAATTACTATCGGCGTAGTCCAATAACCAAATTGCCAAGCAAAGCTGACCGGAAGTGTTAATGAGTAAATGAACAAAAATTTCTTGATAAACATGCTGAATGAAAAAGGAATGGGAGTTGTTTTGATCCGTTCGCAGCCTCCTATCATATCTACAAAACCCTTTAATTCTTTATCTAGAATATAAAGTTGGTACCCATCAATTATCTGATCCTTATAAAGCTGATTGGTTCTTTCAAATAAGGCGTCAGCCAATTTATTAGGTCTGTGAGTACTAGAGATGACGTTATTCCTTAAGGTCTCATCAGGTAAGGACAATTCACTGACAAGAATACTGTCTCGAAGATGTTCTTTGGTTGCGAAAGCAATATTCGCAATCATGTCAATAAAAAATTCTCGATCGGCTGTTCTATCAACGGGGAGTATATTATTTATTTTTATGGCCAAATAGCGTGTATCATTGACTAATTTTCCCCATAATTTTCTTCCTTCCCACCAACGATCATAAGCGGTATTGATTCTGAATACCAGAAACAGCCCGAGCATCACACCAATAATAGAATGAAATTGTATGGTACTTTCATAATGGAGTTGCGTAAGATCAACGACGATGGCTACATAAGCGGTCGAAAAGACACCCATGAATAAAATAAGAGGCAGTAATGACTTAAATACATATCTGCTGTAGACATCAAAAATGAGGGATGCCCAGGATTTAGGATTATATTTTATCATAGTTTTAAAGTACGCTGTTCGTATGACTTTTTTCAAATAGCCAATAACTGAAAATTTTTAGGGCTCTAATATTACCTTTCAGGCGTTCCCTTTTAGCATATTCATATTGGTAGTAAATAATCTAACTTGGTCATTTATATATGCAATAATAATAGTAATACTATTAATTAGCAAATTTCTTATAGAATCCTTTGAAATAACAGCTTAATCCAAATTTTTTAGAATAAAGGTACTTGATTTTTTCTATCAATATTGAGGGTCAATACTTTAATGAGTTGAGGCCGAGTGCAGATTTTAGTTTGATTAGTCTGCGGTAGGATTGAGTGATGCTGTTTGCATCTATTGTACCCATCAAAACTTGAGTTTTGATGTGATGATGAAGGGCCTTGGCAGAAATGATTTCATCAGGAGAAATATTATTTGAAAAAATCAGGCAATCGATACCTGCATTGATGGCTAAAACTACGGCTTCCTTGAAGCCATAGTTTTTAATAATGGCTGCCATGTGCATATCATCACTAAAAATGACTCCTTCGTATCCTAATTCTTTCCGAAGAAGGTCTGTAATTATTCGCTTCGAGAGTGTAGCTGGAAATAGGTTTTCGTCTAGGTTTTGGTTAATAATGTGTGCGGTCATTATGGCTTGAACAGATCCTGTTTTGATCAATGTAATATAAGGTTCTAACTCCTTTTTTTGCCAGCTATTAGAGACGTCGGCGACGCCTAAATGCGTGTCTACTTGAGAGGAACCATGACCTGGAAAATGTTTCAGTACAGTAGCCACATTAAAAGGTTTGTGCCCTTCAATATAAGCAGTCGCATGTCGGGCGACGGTTTGTGGATCTTTTGAATAGCTGCGCTCATTTTTTACAATCACCGGATTACTAGGATTAATGGCCACATCTACTGATGGTGCATAGTTTATATTAAAACCAAGAGAACTAAGATTTTGAGCGGTTTGGGTACTATAGAATTTTGTTGAGTCTAGATCATCTATGACCCCCAAATAGGCAGCTGAAACAGTTTTTGGGAAGCCATATTTAGGTTTCAAGCGATTGACATAGCCTCCTTCTTCATCAATGGCAATAAACAAAGGTATGTTGGCCTCTTTTTGGAGCTCCTCAATCATTTTTTTTAATGCCACTTTTGTATCTTCTTTTTGCATATTTTTTTCAAAAAGGATGACCCCACCGACTTTACCGGTTTTGATGAGATTAAGTAATTCGTTACGGACCGAAGCATCACCAAAATCAGTAATTCCTATCTGAATCATTTGACCAATCATAATATCCAAGGAGTCTTTTGGTTCACCTATTGCACCATAAAAAAAGAGCATAGAAAGTACTGTAATACTAATTTTTTTCATATTCGCATCATTTTATCTATTGGTTGACCACTGAGTGTTTCTTGCCCCATCATGAGATCTGCTGTAAGGCATGAATGGACTGGTAAGATACCGATAATATGGCCGAGTGAGAATTGATTTTTGTCAACATTTTTGGGTAAATGAATGATGCCGTGCTCTTGAGATATTTTTTTGAGGTAGACACCCTCTAAAACTGCCCAGCCATTTTGATTAAAAGTTACAATTTGGCCAAAATGCTTACGAGGACTCATGACGAAATCTTTAGAAAAATGGACGGCGCCACCATAGATGACTATTTCATTACGATCATAATGTTCTGCCACAATTGGGCAAGCCATAGCCACTGCGATTTGATCAACTGTACAAGAGCCTATCGCCATTTGTGTCAGATCATAATAAACGAAGTTTCCGCAGCGAAATTCGGAGATCAAGTTGAAATTTTCAGAGACAGAACAAGAAGGGGTATCCCCATAGCTGACAAAGGGGGGGTCTATAAATCGGTTGACTAAGAGTTCCAGTTTTTGGAGACTTGTTTTATGCGCTTTTTCAATCTCATCTATACCATGAGCATCATAAGTATGCCCGGCATGTGCCATCAATCCAGAAAATTGACATATTGAATTTCTTTGATCGGCCAATGATAAAATAGATTCCCAATTACTCGCATCAATTCCCGTTCTTCCATAACCGATATCTATTTTAATCATGTAGTGGATGGGAGTTTTCATATGGGATTTAAGATGTGTTAAGGCTTGCTGAGATTCGATTGATACAGTCAGCTTAATGTGTGTGGCTAATTCATTGAGTTTTTGATGTTCCAACAAGTTATAAGGGAAGGCAATATGGATGTCATCCCAACCATGCTGATAAAAATAATGGGCCATGGCGAGAGAAGAAACAGCAATGTGATTTACTCCCATTTCACGGAACCACTGCGCTACGGTTGCAGATTGATGGGTTTTAAAATGAGGCCTAAAAAGCAGATTAGATTTTTTGGCCTTTTCAGCCATAAAAGCAATGTTTTTTCTTGCTTTGACTTCATCGATAATTAAAGTAGGTCGAGTGATTTTCATGATTGATTGTAATCGATTAAAAGTTTGATGATCTCAACAAAATAGGCCCCATTATCATGCCCATACCAACTCATGGAACGGGGCTCGTATTTTTCCAAATCATACCATTTGTCATCAGGGACATATCCTGCATATCCACCGTTAAATGATGAGATAATTAGGTTTAGATTTTTGGACTTGGCATAGGCATACAACTCCACTGCCAATTCCCCAGAGAAATCACAAGGCAATCCAATCATGACTAAATCATTGAGCTGAATCATTGAGATTTCCAATGGGGAGTGACCAAATGCCAATTTAAAGACCCATGGACGAAGTGCCCAGTTTTCAGAAATTTTGACCATAGGCTGTCTTAAAAAAAGGGGTATTCTAATAAAGCTAAGATTTAATTGGTTTTCATAAGGATATCCAAATTGCTGAATTAAAGCAACTTGTTTGGCCATTTCTTCACCCATAAATTGAGCGCGATCAAATCCTTGTCTTGGACCGGTTTCTGGACCCATGCTTGCTACGGCGCCGGCGCTGTAAACAGCAAAATCGAGGGGAGTATGGTTCACCATCCAATCAGAAAAAACTCCGGGATAATCTCTAGACATTTGTTTATTTTCACTAGAAAGGCACGTGGCATGGGCACCGTAAAAGACATGTACTCCTTCTTGTTTGCCTGATTTTAAGGCCATGAGTTTTAAGGAGGGATCGGTAATGCCTTGGGGACCGATGAGGCGATTAGTAATCAATGTAGGAATGGATAATTCATTAAAACTCCAGGCACCAGCATTTAACCTTTTCTCAGCCATCTGAATACTGGCTACGATTTGATTGGCGATAAATTCAGGGTACTTGGCATCGTAGATTCCTGCGATCATATTGCCTACCAAACCGGGTGCCCAACCTCCTAAACTGGAATGCGTATGGGTAGCCGAAAGAAAAACTTCCGGTACGGACCAACCCGTATTAAAAAGCTTTTCTTTTAAAAGGGCAGTTACTTCTGGCGGAATAATCAACAGGTCTGCTGAGACGATGGCGATTTTATTTTTACCATTGTTTATGACGGTAGTGCTAACGTAGATAGAGTCATGAACTCTTGTCATTTCTTTGGGTCGTCGATTCCCATAACCCGCTAAAGGAGCCAATTCGGAAGGTGTCAAGTTGGCCCGGGCAAACCCTATCAACAAGGTATCTCCGATGGAGCGACTGGAATTTTTTGTCAGTAACTGATTTATTTCATGGATACTTTTTTTATAAAAATCAAGCGCCTTGTATGGGGTACGATCTACACGAGTGAGGGTGCTGGAAAGAAAAATAATGAGAAGACCAGAAGTGAGGAGGAGCGTTTTTTTAAGCATGCTATCGTGATTTGTTCTGGGATCAAAATTTTATTAGGGTTGAAATTATCTGCAAATATTATGAGATTAAATTTAGGCCAATAATTGTTACTTGAACCAAAGTCTAATTATTTTTTCGCCATCCATCCTAATTTTTTTTTTGTATTAATAATGAGGCATCAGGCCCTACTAGCCCGCTCAATTTTCGCGATCTAAACTTCGACATTGAATGGCTTCAGCTAGATGCTCGATGAGAATATCATCTTTTCCTGCTAAGTCGGCAATGGTGCGGGCGACTTTCAAAATTCTATCATAGGCCCTTGCCGAAAGCCCTAATCTACCCATAGCTGTTTTTAGTAATATCTTATCTGCCGCATTAATGGAGCAGATATTTTTGACCATTGGCGAGGGCATCATCGCGTTATTATGAATGGCAGACTGACTTTCAAATCTTAATTGCTGACGATTTCGAGTGGAGATGACGCGATCACGAATCGCCGTACTAACTTCAGACTTTCTATTTGAAGTCATCTGATCAAAGTAAATAGGGGTTACCTCCACATGAAGATCTATACGATCCAGCAAAGGGCCACTGATTTTGTTGAGATAACGCTATACGGCACCTGGGGGACATATGCATTCTTTTTCTGAATGGAGATAAAAGCCACAGGGACAAGGGTTCATACTCGCAATCAACATAAAATTCGCGGAAAAATCAATGAATACTCGCGCTCTAGAGATCGTGATATGGCGCTCTTCGAGGGGCTGTCTGAGGACCTCAAGGGCCGAACGTTTAAATTCAGGAAGTTCGTCTAAAAAAAGAATACCATTATTGGCCAAAGAAATTTCACCAGATTGCGGAATACTCCCTCCTCCTACCAGTGCGACATCACTTACCGTATGGTGGGGTGCCTGAAATGGGCGTATCGAAATGAGATGAGCATCGGTTCCGAGTTTTCCTGCAACAGAATTTATTTTGGTCGTTTCTAGGGCTTCATAAAGGTTTAAAGGGGGTAAAATCAAAGGAATTCTCTTTGCCAACATGGTTTTCCGTGCTCCGGGAGGACCAATTATGATGACATTATGCCCCCCTGCGGCGGCAATTTCAAAAGTTCTTTTGATATTTTCTTGCCCTTGTACATCTGAAAAGTCTACTCCGTATTCATTTTGATAAAATTCGAAGTTTTCTCGGGTATCATACTGCATGGGAGCAATGATATTTTCCCATTTGAATGTTCTACCGCTTCTTTGATATTTGTGATACCAATGATTTCTAACTGATCTACAATGGCCGCTTCCCTTGCGTTTTCTTTGGGTAATATAAATCCTTTAAACCCTTGTTTTCGAGCTTCGATTGCAATGAGCAGAATACCTCTGAGTGGGTGCAATTGACCGTCAAAGGATAATTCTCCCATCACTAAATATTGATCAAGCGTGGGTAAATTAACTTGATTAGAGGCCCTTAAGATGGCTAATTTAATGGGAGGTCATAAAAGGAGCCTTCTTTTTTGATATCGGCTGGAGCCAAATTTACTACAATCTTCTGTCGGGGCATGTGGTAGTTATAAAACTTAATCGCTCCCTCCACCCGCTGTTGACTTTCTTTAACGGTCGAATCAGGCAGTCCTACCATAAAAAATTGGGTTCCTTGGCTAACATCTACTTCAATCGTTATAATGAAGGCATCAACACCGTATACCGTACTGCCATAGGTTTTAGCTAATATAATTTATTAAAATAATCATTGATAGAGTAGGATAAGGGACATGACACTTGTCGTAATTACAAAACTAGAATCAACTTTACTTCCCCAGTCAGTATTTAATGTCTTGAATCTGGGTTTTTTGTGTAATGAATTAAGTCCTATGCCTATTAGGTGGCTGCACATTGCTAGACTTACTAAACTGATCTACTTTCTAAGAATCTAGCTCTTTTAATTGATCATATTTTATTAGTTTACGAAACTACTCTGGATCTGAATGTTTCTTAATGAGATCTGTGTAGGCTCGCTAGGAAGCTATCTTTTGAATGATGATTCTCAATATTAAATCATTAATGAGTTATTTTTTGCTCAATCAATAAGATCATAATGTGGATGATCTTGATATGTATTTCTTGAATCCTATCTGCAAATCCAAAATGCGGTACAATCAATATCCTATCTGCTATATTTGCTAACTTACCCCCATCTTTTCCGGCGAGTACAATGGTTTTCATATTCTTTTCTTTTGCGGCCTTTACTGCATTTACAATGTTCATAGAATTTCCACTCGTGCTGATGGCTAAAAGCACATCTCCATTATTGCCCATCCCCTCGATAAATCTTGAAAATATGAATTCATAACCATAATCATTACCTACACAAGTGAGGTATGCTGCATCAGAAATAGCGATGGCAGGCAGGGATTTACGGTCATTTCTGTACCGACCGGTAAGTTCTTCGGCGAAATGCATCGCATCGCAATGCGAACCCCCGTTGCCACAAGTGATTATTTTACCTCCATTTTCTATGGCATGGGTCATGAGATGAGCCATTTCGGCGATGGTTTCGATCAACTTAGGGTCGGCCATGAAGTTCGACAATACTTGATGGGCTTCTTGCAGCTCTTGTTCTATTATTTCAATCTGATTAGTAATCTTCATTTTCTTCTAAAGAAGGTTGGTTAGGGTCATCGTTTGATTCAGAATTGGAGCCGTCATCATGGGTTATTTGATCATATAATTTTGATTTTATGGACATGACCTCATCCGTTTGCTCCCTGATTTTATTTTTAAGCTTGTTGATGGTGAACTTTTGAACAATGACCTCGAGTAACATCAGCACAGATAATAGTAAAATGAGATTGGCTCCAATCACTGGGAGTTGTTTAAGAGCCAACCAGTAGCCCCAATCTTGAATGGTCTCGAGTATTATAGCCTCGTAATAGATCATCATGATAGATGAGATTGCTGCCGCGAGGTAAAGAATCAAAAAAGCATTTTTAAACTTAACCATTTTAGTTCAAATGAGATATCCAAAGTTAATATATAAAGGATAAATGAAATTATTATTATGAGGAACTTGATGCTGTTTGTGAATGAGGCATATTCTGAATTTCCAGAAGTGTTTTATAAACCCCAGCTTCCTTAATTAATTCCAGATGGCTGCCTGATTGAATGATTTTGCCCTCTTTGAGGACCAAAATTAGGTCGGCATTTTGGATGGTACTTAATCTATGGGCAATCACTAAGGTCGTCCTGTTTTTTGTCAGATTGAGTATCGCATTTTGTACCAGTTTTTCAGACTCAGAATCCAGGGCTGAAGTGGCCTCATCCAAAATGAGGATTTCAGGATTTTTGAGAAGCGCACGTGCTATGCTCATTCTTTGTTTTTGTCCTCCTGACAATTTAGATCCTCGCTCACCAATGATGGTATCATAACCCTTTTCAAGCTGCATGATAAACTGGTGTGCATTTGCGATTTTAGCAGCTGCGATGATTTCTTCTAAGTCAGCCTCAGCTTTGCCAAAGGAAATATTTTGACGGATGGTATCATTAAACAAAATGGACTCTTGGGTGACAATACCCATTTTTTTTCTTAACGAGGAGATGGTAATGTCTTTGATGTCTAATCCATCTACTCTGATTGAGCCTTCTGCGGGATCATAAAATCGGGCTAAGAGATCAGCAATGGTCGATTTTCCACCTCCAGATTGGCCTACCATAGCCACAGTGCTCCCTTTGGCGATATGGAAACTGATGTCATTGAGTACTTTTCGATCTTCATAAGCAAAATCAACCCCCTCGAAGGAGATATGTGATTTGTAGTTTATTAAATCTTGTGCATTTGCATGGTCAATTACCTTTATTGGTGTGTCAATTAGTTGAAATACGCGCTCACTTGAAACCAAACCTTTCTGAATATTGGTAAATGCATTGGCAATGTTCTTGGCAGGGACGATGAGTTGACCAAAAGTGATTAAAAAGAGAATAAATTTGGAAGGATCTAATTGCTGTGAATCACTTAATACCATATGGCCTCCAATTAATAGAATTAAACAGAGCATTGAGGTCCCAAGTACCTGAGCCAGAGGTGCTGAAAGATTTGATTTTGTGGCCATTTTCATGCTTTGACGAGCATAAACGCCAGCCTCGCTTGTGAATTTTTTTTGCGTGTACCATTGTGCATTAAATGCTTTAATGACTCTTATCCCTGATAACGTTTCTTCTAGTATATTGGTTAGCCTACTAATAGATTCTTGAGTAAATTGAGCTCTTCTTTTCAGCCTTTTAGCAATGTAAGAAATGGCTGATCCAGAGACAGGAACTAAAAGTAGCGTGTACAAAGTGAGCTCTACAGAGATAAAAAATAAGATAAAGAAATAGCCCAAAATTAAAAAAGGTTCTTTGAAAAGCACCGTGAGCGAATTGACAATGGTAGCTTCTATGTTTTGAACATCGGTGCTTACTTTGGTCATCAGATCCCCTTTGCGAGCATCTGTAAAATAACCCAGATCCAATTCGGTAATTCGATTAAAAACTGAATTTCTGAGGTTTGTTACTGCATTTACTCGCGCTTTTGCTTGAAGCATAAGGGTCAGGTAATTAAAGAGGTTGGCAAAGACCACGGAAATGATGAGAATCAGGCAGATGGTGTAAAGTGCATCTCCTTTGGTTTGTGTAGCAATGAATTCATTTAAATAAGTATAAAATTGCTCTAGTGACCAAGGATTAGAGTCAACTGAAGTTGTTTCCGTTGCGGCTGTCGAAGTGGGCTTAAACAGTAAATTGAGTAAAGGGGCTAAAACAGCTAGGTTAACTATGCTGAAGAGAACAAATAACAGCGTATAAACAAAGTATTGAGGGATTAACCACTTGTAAGGTTTGGCGTATTGAAGCAATCTAAAATATGAATTCATGCGGGGAGTTTATTGGTTACAACCGAACGGGGTGAAAAGGAAATGTTTATATTGTTTAAAGTATAAGACCCTGTTAAAAACACCCTGTTATCAATTTATTTACTCATTCGTTCAAGCAAGAGCGCATACTCCTGCGAGACACAAAAATAGTCTAATGGAAAGAGAGACGTTTCATTTGATGTTAATATTCTTAAGAACTTAGAATTTATTAAAAATTGCACTTTTTTATTACACAAATTTATATTTATCTTTACAATTCTTTTTGAAACTATATAGTTCTGTTCATGAAAAAAAATTTACATCCCGAATATAAAGAAGTTGTGTTCCTTGACACGTCAAGTAATTTCAAATTTTTGACCAAGTCAACAATGAAGTCTTCGGATACCATTAAATGGGAGGACGGAAATGAATATCCGCTGGTGAAAATTGAAGTAAGCTCAGCCTCACATCCCTTTTATACAGGGAAAAAATTATTTGTGGACACGGCGGGACGTGTTGAGAAATTCAATAAGAGATATCAAAAATAAAAATAAGTAAAGATTTAAAGCAAGTCTTCAAGAATATTCTTGGAGACTTTTTTTATTTTTGGGGTATGCGTAAAATAGCATTTTGGGATGACCCCGAGCGCCATCAACGTTTATGGCCATTGACCTACACGAAGCCTTCTTGTGAGCTGCGGGTGGGGATTCTTACCATTAGAGAGAAATGGGAGCATTACCTTAAGGCCGTTCTAGTTGGTTATTTTACATTAGATTATTTAACGGGCCAATACACGAAGCCAAGGGATGCCTCTGGAATATGGGTTATCAATGGGAGTGTAATGCCCAATGAACAACTTGCAGCCTCTATTAAAGGGTTAAAAAAAGGGACAGGCATCATTTACGAAGGTGTTATGATTGCCCTGTATACCGATGAGGGATTTGCAGGGTCAAATTACGATTGGACGCAGTGGAATTATTCATTAGATCAAATAAACTATGGATGGGATATTTTCAAGCAAAATGGGGAACAGATAAAAAAAGATTTCAAATTAGTTACCCAAGATCAAATATCGCAGCCAATCGCAGATCCCCATACCCGCACTTATGGGTCCGATATATATATTGAGTCTGGAGTGACCATCAGAGCGGCCATTCTTAATGCGGAGCATGGGCCTATCTATATTGGCAAAAATTGTAGAATAGGGGAAGGTGCCATTATTCGCGGACCATTTGCCATGAATGAGCATAGTGAAATTAAAATGGGGGCTGCGATCAGAGAAAAAGTGACCATAGGCCCTCACTCAAAGGTAGGTGGAGAAATCTCTCAAACAGTGATTCAGGGGTTTACCAATAAAGCCCATGATGGATTTTTGGGAAACTCGGTCATCGGAGAATGGTGTAACTTAGGAGCAGGAACTAGTAATTCAAATCTAAAGCTGAATTATACTACCGTTAAGATGTGGGATTTTTATAGTAAAAAATTCATAGATACAGGATTGCAGTTTTGTGGAATGATCATGGGGGATTATACTAAATGCAGTATTACTTCGCAGTTCAATACCGGGACCACGGTAGGCGTGGGAGCAAACATTTTGGGTTCTGGAGTACAAAAAAATTTAATTCCTTCTTTTTCTTGGGGAGTAAAACAAGGTTTTATTACCCATCGGATTGATAAAATGCTTGAGACAACGGATCGAGTCATGAAGAGAAGGAGTAAACATTTAGAGGATCATCAGAAGGGAATACTTAAAAATGTATTTACCCAAACTGAATATGAACGCACTTGGGAAATAGGAATAAATAATGAGTAAACGAGTCATTAAGAGATGAGATTTGAAGAGATTCCTGGACTCCTCGCCTTAAAGGAAACATTGGTTTTATCACATCAACGAAACCATCTGGCACATGCTCAATTGTTCAGTGGACAGGAAGGTGGTGCCGCCCTACCTTTGGCCATTGCCTATGCCACCTATTTGCTCTGTGAGAATAAAGAATCGGCAGATGCTTGTGGAAGTTGTCTGACATGTCAAAAAATGGCCAAGCACATACATCCTGATGTTCATTATTTTTTTCCTTCAGCCAAACCGGAAAAAGAGGATGGGAAGCAACAGTCTAGGGTGAATGAAGTTTGGAGGGAATTGATTATTGAACAGCCTTATGCTGCGCTTGGTGATCTTATCAGTGCACTGGATATGGAAAACAAGCAAAATCAGATAAGTAAGGCGGAAGCAAAAAAAATTGTACAAACAGTAAGTATGAAATCTTTTGAGGGCGGACTCAAAATTTTGATTATTTGGTATCCTGAAAAAATGAATGGGACGGCAGCCAATGCCATTTTAAAAGTGTTGGAAGAACCTCCTGAAAATACTTTGTATTTGATGGTTACTTATCATTATGAAGATTTACTAACAACCATTATCTCTCGTTTGCAGTTGGTTACCGTTCCCTCATTTTCAGAGGACGAAATGATAAAATACTTATTTAAAAATCATGATGCTGCTGCCGAAGATGCGATCAAGGCATATCGATTCTCAAATGGGAGCTTACCGAATGCAGTAGCCAATTTAAAAGAAGGTAATGAGGATGAGCTGCATTGGTTCATTGATTGGATGCGAAATTGTATAGGAGCTAAATATGATTTTTTATCTCGGATGAGTGAGCAATTCAAGCAAATATCAAGGGCAAAACAACAGATTAAAATGCGCTGGGCACTTGAGATGATTCGTAATGCAATTTTGGTTAAAGGAGCAGAAGATTTAATTTCCTCGCAAGGCGCTGAGCGTGTGTTCATATTGAAATTTAGTAATGCCATTAATCTTCAAGGACTTGAACTCATTTATAAAGATCTTTCAGAAACTTTGTATTATCTAGAGCGCCATGCTCACCCACAGATGGCCCAATTAGCCTTAAGTATCAGACTTTCCTATATTATTAGAACCCATCGTGGATAGGCTCGTTGTCATAGGAACGCGTAAAAGCAGACTGGCTTTGTGGCAAGCTTATTGGGTAAAAACCCAACTGGCCAATGAGGGCATTGCTTCAGAGCTTGCACCCATATCAACTCAAGGCGATCGCGTTTTGGATGTAGCCATTTCTAAGATAGGCTCCAAAGGAGTTTTTACTGAAGAATTAGAACAAAAACTCCAAAATGGAGAAATCGATATAGCAGTACACAGCGCCAAAGATATGCCTTCGGTATTGCCTGAATCATTTGAAATTATCGCGTTTGGTCCAAGGGCACAGCCCAATGATGTTTTGATCAGTTCAAATAAAGTTAATCTAGCCACACCGCTTGTCATTGGAACCTCATCAACGCGCCGCGTGGCCTGTCTGAGACATTTTTATCCTCATATAGAAACGGTAGATATGAGAGGAAACTTACAGACGAGAATTGAGAAAATGAAGGCGGGAGATTGTGAGGCCTTGATATTGGCTTATGCTGGGGTACAAAGGATGAATTATGAAAGTATGATTCAATATGTCTTTGATGAAAAAGTGTGGATTCCCGCCGTGGGTCAAGGGAGCATTGCCATTGAAGCGCATAGTTCATTAGACCCTTCAATAAGAGCTCAAATTATATCGAAGGTAAATGATGCGAATACGGCGACCGAGGTCATCGCAGAACGTGCCTTTCTTGAAAAATTTGAAGGAGGTTGTAGTATTCCCGTTTTTGCACATGCAACTTCTGATCAAAATGGCATTATTTTAAGAGGGGGTATCATTAGCCTAGATGGTAAGCAAAAGATATTAAGAGAGCGCTCCAGTCATGATCCTAAAGATCTTGGTAGGGGCTTGGCTTTAGAGGTTTTAGAAGTGGGAGGCCAAAACATTTTAAAAGAAATAAGGAAACAAATTTGAAATCTAGGAAAGAAGATGAAAAAAATAGTAATCATAATATGGTTAATGATGGTTTTACAGGGTTGTAATTCTGATAAAGATATCTTAGTCAATATCAATACCCAATTTGGAACCATCAAAGTGCTTTTATACGACGAGACACCACTCCATAAGAAAAACTTTATCGAGTTGGTGCGGGCGGGAAAATATGACAGTACCTTGTGGCATCGGGTTATGAAAGGTTTTATGGTCCAGGGCGGAAATGTCAATGAAAAAGAAGGGACACAGGAATCTTTAGAGGATCGTATTCCTGCCGAAATCATGAGTGATTTCATGCATACTAAAGGTGCTTTAGCGGCAGCCAGGCAACCTGATCGGGTTAACCCAGAAAAAATGTCCTCGGCAAGTCAATTTTATATTGTCCATGGTAAAATATTCAGCAAAGAAGAGTTAACAATAGATCAATTTGCATTAAATCAGGGTTTGAGTGAGTTAATGAAGAATCCCGGCTATGATACCATAGCCCAACAATTTATCAATTTGCAAAGGGGAAATAAAATTGAAGAAATGAATCAATTGGCTCTGAGATATGTGGAATTAGTGGAGTCTGTACAAGGGATTTCACTGCGCAAAGACATGGCATTGGATCGATTGGATGCTTACACGACCTTGGGAGGGGCTCCGCACTTGGATAATGAATATACAATTTTTGGTCGTGTGGTTGCGGGCTTAGAGGTGGTTGATCAAATCGCAAGTGTATCGGTAGGAAGAGCCAACCGACCGATTGAGGAACTTTTTATGACTATGGAAATCGAGGAGGTACCTAAAAAAGAAATTATTGAAAAATACGGTTATAGCTATCCTGAATAATTATGATAAAGCTATTAGTTACGGGGGCCAATGGCCTATTAGGGCAAAAATTAATCAGTCTATCAAGTTCGCTACAAGAGGTTTCTTTTATCGCTACGGGTAGAGGCGAAAATCGTAATCCACCTGGAAAATATGAATATAGGCAGTTAGATGTTACCTCTCGAGAGGAGGTGTCGACAGTCCTCAAAGAGATTAATCCTGATGTGGTGATCAATTGTGCGGCCATGACACATGTGGATCAATGCGAAACTCATCAAGAATCGTGCTGGTCACAAAATGTAACGGCTTTAGAATATTTAATAGCGAGTAGTATTGAGGCAAATGCTTTACTCATTCAGCTCTCGACAGATTTTATTTTTGATGGTTTGGCGGGTCCTTACGCTGAAGAGGCGCTAGCCCATCCCTTAAGTTATTATGGAAAGAGCAAGTTAGCTTCAGAAGATTTATTGAAGGCCTCACCCGTCAAAAGTGCGATTGTCCGCACGGTTTTGGTTTATGGAATCGCACATGATATGTCAAAGTCGAATATAATTTTATGGGTAAAGCATAGTCTAGAGCAAGGGAAAAAAATACAAGTAATCAATGATCAATGGAGGACACCTACCTTGGCTGAAGACTTGGCTTTGGGTTGCATGGCAATTGCACAAAAAAAGGCAGAAGGGATTTTTAATTTATCAGGTAAGGATCTACTTACTCCCCATGAGATGGCATTAAAAACAGCGCATTTTTTTAAGTTAGATGCGTCCCTGATTGAAGAGGTGGATGGAAGTGTATTTACTCAGCCAGCTCAGCGACCCGCGAGAACAGGATTTATTTTGGATAAAGCCATTACCGAATTAAATTATAACCCCCACAGTTTTGATGAAGGCATGGCTATTTTACAAAAACAATTATCATTAAGGTCCCTTTGAAAATGTTTGAGCCTCTACTCAGGGTTCTACTTCAACAATCATTTCTATCTCTACACAGATATTCATAGGTAAGGCAACCATACCGACAGCTGCACGGGCGTGTTTTCCTCTATCTCCAAAAACTGCGACCATCAAATCTGAGAAACCATTGATTACTGCCGGTTGTTGGGTAAAAGTGGGGGTAGAGTTGACCATGCCAAATACTTTAACGATCCTTTTTACCTTATTGAGATCTCCTATTTCGGCCTTTAAAGCCATCAATTGAGAGATGGCTGTATATCGAGCCGCGTCATAACCCTCTGGTATACTTAAATCTTGTCCCAGTTTACCGGTTATGTATCCATTGGGACCGAGCGGACCGAGTCCTGCCATATAGATGAGATTTCCTGTTCGGACGCTGTTGACATAATTGCCTACAGGCTGACTCGGTTCATTGAGGGTAATTCCTAATTCTAGTAACCTAGCATCAATGTCGTAATCGTATAAACTTTGACTGAGCAGGCTAAATGAGCTCAAAGATAATAAGAGTAGGCCGAGATAATTTTTCATATTTATTTTTTAAGGTGAATAAAAATGTCTTCCATGAGTTGTAATTCAATGGAGTTTTCATGTTTGGATTTGACAAAATAAGAAATTCCTTGCAGGTTGCTTTCATTCACAAGATAAAGGGTATCATTCTGCATGTTCCATGTTTGGGAATGCTGAATGGTATCAACTCCAAAGACACAGCCTTTATAGCCATGAGCAATGATGGTGATGGAATCACCGTGAAAAATGAACTTACCATTCATGATAAAACTTTCAATACCCGCTATTTCTCCAAAGGATTCAGGTGAAGTTTCCCAAACAGCATCCCATGTTCCTTGCAGTTTAACTTCATTGCTACATGATAACAAAGAAAATATTATCAATGATAAAGGAATGATTTTTTTCATAGAGAAATAATTTTTTTTATTGTACCGAAGATATTGAAAATGGATTGGATGAGGGCAACTTGATCTTGTTTTCTTTAAGCCCTCTTCTCTACGGTATTAAATATGTTGACGCCCACTGAACAAGTCTAGGGCTTAAAAAATGAGAAAGGGATCTAAGTTCTATAATTTGGTTATGTATTGTGGCATTTTAATTATAATTACGGAGCTATAAAAGATAATTGTTCTAATTTTTTTATGACCCTATTTTTTTCATGCAAAAAATCATTGAGCGCTTTGGGATTGATGGGATCTGAAGGGGGTAAATCTACTTTTAACACATCTACTTGTTTGTTATTTTTCCAGAAGCGAAAGCAGAGGTGTGGTCCGGTGGCCAGTCCTGTGCTTCCCACAAATCCAATAGTTTGACCTTGTTCAACTTGGACCCCTGGCCTGATACCTCGCTTAATTTTCTGCATGTGTAAGTATTGGGTTGAATAGGTACTACTATGCTTTATTTTAACATAATTTCCATTATAACGCCCATACTTGGCTTCCACAACGACGCCTTCACCGACCGAGTGAATGGGTGTGCCTGCAGCGGCTGCATAATCTGTTCCTAAATGGGCCTTGTATCTTTTTTGAACAGGATGATAGCGGCGACCTGAATATCGAGAACTTATTCTCCTGTAATTCAGTGGGGCTCTTAAAAAAGTCTTTCTTAAGCTGTTACCGTCCTGGTCAAAATAATCGTCTTTTTGATCTACGCTGTATCGAATACCATAAAATATCTTGTTAAAATGTTCAAAATAGACACCCGTGATTTGCTTAATGCCAATAGGTTTTCCTTCAATATTTTCTTCCTCATAAATGACCTTGAACTTATCTCCTTCTTGTATTCTGAAAAAGTCAACTTGCCAAGCAAGTACATCGATGAGCTTACTTACCAATAAAGGAGGGGCTCCAATATCTATTGCTGTTTCATATAGGGATGAATGAATTGTGGCAGCAATACTTCTTTCAATGATATCTATTTTCTTACGGTAGACGCGTGTGTAGAGAGAATCCCCTAAGGAAAAAACAACAAAAGATTTCAAATCAGGTTCAAAAATAAAATAGTCAACGGTCTTATTTGAATCTATTTTATGAATTATCGAATATTTTTTACCTATGTTAAGTTTGCGTAGGTCAAACACATTTTTTGAAGTCTGGGCAATTGCATAAATTTTGGCATTAGATACACCAAAATTTTGAAGAATAGCGGAAAGCGTTTGGTTTCGTTTTATTTTTCCTACTATAACTCCAGAAGAATCTACAGGAAGGCCAAATAATAATTTTGGCTCTGGAGCTTCCTGCGCGAGGGATTCAATAGCCTCTTTTTTGGGTACTTGCTTGACCACGGAATCACAAGCATGAAAAAGTACTAAAAGGGATAAAGAGATTAAATATGAGATTTTCATGTGCGTAGCCTCATTTGTTGAAATTGGTGTGCCCAAGGTCTAAAAATGAGAGAAAGAATGGAATGTCTAAATTATAGGAGATAGGATCGACAAGCAATTGGCCCTCAGCAGTCATGATGATATAAAGGGGTTGAGCATTATTTTTAAATTGGGTAATTTGTAAATCTGCATTTTGCTTACCTATCGTTTTTTTTGTCTTACTATCGTAAGAAGATTCATACCATTGATTCTGTGGCAAAGCCGTTTTATCATCTACATACAAAGCAACCACGATGAAGTTCTCAGATAATCGTTTGAGAATTCTGGAATCCGACCATACACGCGCCTCCATTTCTCGGCAGTTAACACATCCATGACCCGTAAAGTCTATAAATATGGGCTTTCCAGTCGCAAGGGCACATTCCTTGGCTTGCTCTAAATCAAAATAACCTGATAGTCCATGAGGGAGCTCAAGAAAATCACTATATTTTGGCGCTTCACACAAACCAGATAAATCGTTATTAAGTATTGTTTGACTTGATGGACTTACATTGAAATCTTGTCCTGAGATGGGGGGTAAATAGCCAGACATTCCTTTTAGGGGGGCCCCAAAAAGTCCTGGAATGAGATAAAACACAAATGAAAAACTGATGATGGCCAAAATTAATCCCAACACTGAAGTATTTTTTGCCTTAGAATCTCCAGGCATTCGAAAGGTACCGAGTAAATAAAAACTCAGTAAGGTGAAAATAGCAATCCATAGAGCTAAATAAATTTCACGGTCTAAAATGCCCCAGTGATAGGCTTGGTCAGCAATACTTAGAAACTTAAAGGCAAAAGCCAATTCCAGAAAACCAAGGACCACTTTTACTGAGTTGAGCCAACTTCCTGATTTGGGTAGAGATCCGAGCCAGCCGGGAAATAAAGCAAAAAGCATGAATGGGATGGCAAAGGCTGTAGAAAAAGCCAGCATTCCTAAAATTGGCTTTAGTACCAGTCCTCCAGCCGATTCCACTAATATCGTACCTACAATGGGGCCGGTGCAACTGAAGGAAACTAAAACTAAAGTTAAGGCCATAAAAAAGACACCGATTAGGCCATCTTGATCTCCCATTCGATCTACTTTATTCACCCATTTGTGGGGAAGAGTAATCTCAAAAAGGCCGAAAAAAGAAAGGGCAAAAAAGACGAATACAATAAAAAATAAAACATTTGGAAACCATCCTGTGGCCAAGTCATTTGCGATTTCTGGCCCCATGAATGGGGCAATAATAGCACCGAAGAGCACATGAATTCCGATGATGGATAGACCATAAAAAAGGCTATTTTTAATTCTCGTTGCCTTACTTTTATTTTTTCCTGTAAAATAAGTAATGGTCATGGGAATCATAGGAAAGACACAAGGGGTAAGGAGGGCCGTAAGTCCAGCGAGAAAGGCGATCAGCATAAAGGAAAGGAGGGTATAGGGGTCATTGGCTGCTCGCATGTCAAAAACGCTTTCATTTGGTCCAGCTTTTTCTTCGGAGAAGGCTGCCGAGTTCATGGAGGGTGCAACAAAAGAGAAATCATCCTCAAGGGGTATACAGAGCCCCGTAACATTTGAACAAACTTGATAACTATAGAAGCCCTCAATACGATAGTTGAGATCTTTTAATTGAATATTTTGAACAAACGTACCTGTTTTTTTAAAATAGGTGTAGGTACCCATAAATATAGAGTCATAGGCACTTAAGGCTGCTTGAGGTTGAATGGATCCTAACAGTTTATAACTCGCATGCGGCGTGAAAATGAATTCGGTGACATTAGGACCTAATTCAGAATCAAAATCAGAGGAATATAAATACCAATCGGCATCAATGACCGCATTAAAAATAATTTGAGCCGTTGCTTGATCATCTGAAACAGAGATACTTTGACGCCATTCGATTGGCTTGATTATTTGACTTGAACCCCAAAAACTAGCTAAAAGTAACAACAGAACTAATTGAACGCGCATAATTTATCAATGATTGATTGACCTCTTAGCTATTTTTTGATATTTGGGAAAAATGACTGTAAAAATAAGCAATAGTTTCAATTCCTTTATAATAATTAAATAAGCCATAACTTTCATTGGGTGAATGAATGTTATCCGAATCGAGACCAAAGCCCATTAAGATAGGTTCTATTTTCAGTTCTTGCATGAACAAAGCAACGATTGGGATGCTCCCGCCTTCCATTGTCGGGATCGGTGTTTTCCCCCAGGATTGTTCAAATGCCTTACTTGCTGCTTGATATCCGTTTGAATGGGTAGAAACTACTGCTGGTGTTCCTCCATGATGGGGCGTTACCTTCACTTTTACAGATTTGGGTGCATTTTCTTCAAAATATTTGATGATCATTTGTGTGATTTTATCGCTGTTTTGATTGGAGACCAATCGGGTAGAAATTTTGGCAAATGCTTTCGAGGGGAGTACCGTTTTAGATCCCGGTCCTGTATATCCACCCCAAATACCATTCACATCTAAGCAAGGGCGTATACCTACGCGCTCAATGGTTGAAAATCCTTTTTCTCCTTTGATCTCTTCAATGTTGAGTTCTTTTTTGTAATGGTCAAGATCGAAAGGAGCTTTAGCCATTTCAGCTCTTTGCGCTTTAGAATATTCTAATACATCATCATAAAAGCCGGGAAGCGTGATGCGTCCTTCTTCATCTTGCATATCCGCAATAAGCTTGCTGAGAATATTGATGGGATTAGCCACTGCGCCACCATAAACACCCGAATGAAGATCTTTATTAGGACCGGTCACCTCCACCTCGATATAGCTTAAACCTCTTAACCCGACGGTAATGGATGGGGTATCATTATTTATGATGGAGGTATCTGAAATTAAAATGACATCTGCCGATAATTTCTGCTTTTCTTCTTTAATGAAAGCTTCTAAATTATCAGAACCTACTTCTTCTTCTCCTTCAATCATGAATTTAACATTGCATGTTAGGGTATTTGTTTCCATCATGGCTTCAAAAGCTTTAACATGCATGTACATTTGACCCTTGTCATCGCAGGCACCTCTGGCATAAATTCGATCATTTTTTACGATGGGTTCGAAGGGGGGATGATCCCAAAGCTCATAGGGATCAGCAGGTTGTACGTCATAGTGCCCATAGACTAACACCGTGGGAAAGGTGGAATCAATGATCTTTTCAGCATATACAATCGGATGACCTTTGGTTTCGCATAGTTCGGCATAGTCGACACCCGCGGCTATTAATTGGTCTTTGACAAACATAGCTGCATTTCTGACATCACCATCAAATTTTTTATCGGCACTAACAGATGGAATCCTTAATAAATCGAGTAATTCATTAAGAAACTTATCTTTATGATCATTTAAGTATTCTAAAGTTGTCATAGGAAATTTTATTAAGAAAAAAGGATGAAACAAATTTACGCACAAGAATTATCAATTGAGGGGTAAAATTCAAAAACCGTCGTCATCATCATCTTCCGAGGCATCTAAAAATTCATCAAATCCTTCGGGGTAGGTAAGCTTGAAAGGGGCTTCTATGTCTAGGTAAACTTTTCGAAAAGTATTGATAAAATCTAAGGTTTCAGCTTCTTCACCTGCAACTAAAATAAGCTGTCCAGGCTTAAGCTTACCGCTGCTTTCATTACTTTTAATTTCATCATTAAATTCAGAATTTGAAGAATAAACTAAAAGACTATTATCCTGATAATTAAAATAATACCAGCTACCTGGGGCAGCTTGAATAAATAAATTCAAAATATCATTATCGATATCGTCTTTTTTAATTTCTAAAAAACCATCCACTTGTGTATTAATATCCTCACCGTATATATTAGAAATTGATATTTTGGAAGTGTTGTACCATGATTTTTCATCAGGATTCCAATTCAATTTCACTCCCGAGATGACCAAAAATTTGTTCAGTAGCTCTGATATTCCAACCAAAGGAGTATACTCTTCTTGGTTATCTGATTGATATTTTTTTGCATTTTCATCACCTATGAGGTTACTTATTTTTAATAAATTTTTTGTATTGATTTCATTGGCAAGGTCTCCCCCTAAGCGAGACAAAATGTCAAGAAGGTCTATAGATATTAAGTCGGCAATAATATTTTTTAGATTGATATCTATTATCAAAGCAGCATCAAGGGTGCAAATACTCGACGCTACATCTAAGGTTCCTATTACCGAAGCAGATAGGTTGAGTTTACTTTCCTTAATACCAAAGAAGTTCATCTTGCCTTCAAAAATGTAAGATTGAGTTGAATCATTATAGATAAATGTTTGCCCCTCATACGCATCACCTGTTGACTTCAAAGGCTCTTCAATGAGGTAATTTCTTGAATTTATATCATATTTTACCATCCCTTTTGCTAGAAAATAATCGTGGTTTTTTTTATTTTTTTTATTTTCAATAAAGGTTGGGTATAAACGACCTCTTATATCCCGATGCAGGCCTGCTATTAACGGTTCACCATCTTCAAAAGCTTCTTTATTGAGGTCAAAAACTACTTCAGCGATTTCTTCATCTTGTTTATAAGTAACCCAAAGGTCATACGCAGGGTTATTAGTAAATTCAGGCTGAATAAATCCATCTAATTCTAAAGCTTGTTTATATGTTTTTAGGGTTACTTTACCTTTATAGGCGAATCCTGGGGCAATTTCGATGTCTCCGCTCTTAGTTATTCCCGTAGCTTGAGTGTAGTATTTAAGCTCTTGATTTTCAGCATTTTTTTTACGACTAAATCTACGTATTTCTGTATTATTCTCAGTGGTGGTATCCGTGGTAAAGTAGCGTTTTTTAATACTTAAATCATACATTGGGATTTTACTTGTATCACCCTTTGTAGAGGCGACATAATTGGCTTTAGCATTGAAATCATTTTTCGAGACGATATTAATAGTGGCATCTGTGAGGAAGTGGTATAATTCGGATGACTCATAGATGATTTTTGCATCTTGAAAAGTTTCTAGTTTTGAATTAAATTTTATGGTTGTTTCATTATTTTCAGGGATAATTTTTGCGTCGGCCACGGGTATGTATGGAATACCTTGAACAATTAATTCAGATGTTTTGATGTCGTAAATGGCATTGGTCCCATTGAAGACTAATGAATCTAGATCTGAACGCGTTGAGTAAAAATAAGAATCTTTTAAATCAACATTATCTGGTTTTCTCATCGTTACTACTGAATCTTCCAAAAACCAGGTTGCATTAACAATAGATGTCTTCATTGCAGTATAGGGAAAATTAAAAGCAGCATCGCGTGTATTTTCAATATTTATATCGGCTATATTTTTTTCAAGGTTAAAATTTACATAGGTATCCTCCCCAACCATTGCAGGCTGATCAATCTGGTCTGAAAGGATTTGAAATTTGCTATTCCTTGCCTCAAATTTTTTTTCTTCGAATGTCATTTGTTTAGATTCCGTAATTGAACCACGTGTAAAAAATTGACCAGCACCGTATACACCTGCTTGGGTGAGGTTAACGGTACCTTCTAATTGAGCGGATTTCGTATAAAAATTAAAGGGCTCACCAATGGTAATTAGATACATACTATCTTTTCTGGGATACCAACTCATTCTAAAATTTCCAAGATCAGCTTGAGGAAAGTTCAAAGACTTTACTTGACCGGGATCAATATAGCCTTTGTATCCATCAGTAGTTACAGAATCGGAATAATAAATAAAGTCATCAGAGAAAAGGTGACTGTGTATAAAATCAATTTTTCCAGTTCCTCGAATCCCATTATTACTTAACCTGATGGTTTCATAAGTTTTGGCGGGTGTTCCGTATAGATTGTAACCTTCTTTTGGAATTTCATGATTAAATCCCAGGGATTGATCTCCCATAATAATCAATGAATCTTCGAAAACTGGAAAAATTCCTCCGGAGTTAAAAGAACCTGGAAAAATTAAATTTTCAGTACTATCACTGTCAATATCATCAAATTTCTTAGGTCTTACTATGAATACAATTGATGAATCATAAGCGCCGTTGAGTATTTCAGGCTGGTTGAAAAAGACTAATCCACTAGTGTTGGAGACAAAGTAAGGATATTTATCGCTTTCATCTCGTCCAGATCGATTATTCGGCATATTTAAATATACGATTCCACTCGTTTGCTCAATGTGATTTGAAAGTTCGCCGTAAGAACCATCGGAGTTAGACAATCTTAAATCAACAGAATCAATTTGGTTCAAGTTTATGAGAAAATTCTCATAATCAAATTGAAAGTTTTGGCCTTGATAATCAAATTGGCCTAAAGTAACCCCACCATTGAAAATGATTTCACGATTTTCTTTCATTGAAATTTTTCCATTTTCGGGTGTAATAGAGCCTTTGTAATCCGCAGTTACCCAAAACTTTTTAATACCATTTATATTTAAATACATGGAGTCTAGATTGAGTGAAGCATTGAATCCTGTCGCCATTTTAGATGAAATAAAAACGTTATCAAAGTCTCTCTTTTTTGCAGCAGCTTGATAATATAAGAAAGCCCGCGGTAATAATTTCACATGACCCGTTCTAAAATTATAATTAGCAAATCCGTAAATACTCAATATTTTCATAGCACCTTTAACGAGACGAATATCGAGATCATATTCACTACTCAGATCGAGTTCATTGAACTCTGTCAGTCCATATTTTCGGGCATAAAAGACTGAAAGACCGATAGGATGGAAGCGATACAGCCCATTGAGACCTTGATACCGATTTAAGTTAAAAAAATCAGAGGATTCAAAAGTTGTAGGTAAAAGCCCGGCACCATTGGCCATTTTAAAATTAATAGAGTCATAATTCATTGGCCATATTAATTGATCAGTACTTATCAGTATTTCATGATATGAATCATAAAAAGGCGTGACATCATATTTTTTTTCTCGCCAAACGGTCAGGTGGTTTTCTCTGCCATCATAACGCATGGCGATACCTGGATGAAAAAGTGAATCTGAATTTACAATAATTGAAATTTCCCCGTTATGAGCTAAGATGACAGAATCTTTAAAATCAAATATTTCTGACTTTATGATGGCTTTTCTACCATTTCCATCAAGAATAATTAACTCACCATGGGCCTTATTGATTGCCGTTCCAATCAATTGATTTCCTCTAATTTGAATACCACCTGTATATTGAACTTTCCCTTCAAAAAAGGGGAGTTTTATATTGTTTTCATATGAGGTAAATTCAGGGAAATTTTTTGTATTTTGTTGAGTACTTTTTTGGGGTTTGTACTTGAATATTCCCGATATGGAATCAGTGAAAAGATCAGGAAAGATCAGTGTTGCATTAGGCGTCCAAAAGTCACCCCTATCTACTCGAAAATTAAAGTCTCCCAATTTAACTTGAGCACCGATCATTTTTTTATATTTTTTTGGCCAATCTATGGTCGCTGAAGACCCTGAAAATTGGCGATCTTTGAAGATATGATTTCCTATTACATTGTTAATTTTTAAAGAATCAAAAGAGGTGGAAAGTATCAGTGATGCCTGATCTAAATGAAGGTAGGGCCCAGAAATGACCGCAGGAATGTATTTTGCTTTTTGTAAGGCAACATAATCTATTTCAGAGCTGTAGGTTCTTGCTCTTACTGGAGTAGTATCACTATTGATTTGTATCGAGTTATTTTCTGTATCATTGTCCCAACTCTCGTTATCACTCGGCCAATCATTATTTGCATCATTGTCCCAACTCTCGTTATCACTCGGCCAATCATCATTTGCATCATTGTCCCAACTCTCGTCATCACTTGACCAATCATCATTTTCGGTAGAATCTATTTGTTGGGAAGTTTCTAGAATCTGATCTTCACTGAGCGTTGTGACTTCTCCGAGGAAATTAAAGGAATATAATGGATTAAGGATTTTAGAGATGAAAAATTTACTCTGATAAAGATTTTGACTATTAATAAATTCATTAAGTCCCTTTTGAAAATGAGTATACTCTTGTTTGCTAAGCGTTTCTAAGGAAGAAAATGAGATAGCTAAAATTGCATCAATTTGCTTTGTAGGGATCTTTTGTACCAAAGGTAGGCCGGTAATGAATTCAAACAATAAGATATAATTGGTCCTACTAAAGCGCTTTTCTTCTATTTTTTTTACGATCGCAATGAGTTTCTCTTTTTGCCCTTGATTAAATTGCTCGTGCCATGACTCGTCAAAGGAGGCTTCAATTTTTAATGATTTTTGGGTATTTGTGACTTTTAGAAATTGTAGAACTTGTTGTTTAAAAGTTTCAGAATCATTTGAGAAACTTTGTGCTGACAACTGCCAAGTAAAAAAGAAGAGTAAAAAAGCAGAAAAGATGTTTTTCATGACTTAAATCTAAATAAACCACTCACGATAATCACATTCTTTTGGTTAAAACGATTACCGTCCAAAGGCTCAAGCATTTTTGCTGTATTTGCTTAAGACCCAGTTTTTCGGCGTCAGCACAAATTTTAGGTGCATCCTTTTCATAAAAACCACTTAAAATTAAAACACCATTTAAGGCAAGCAGACGAGCATATTCAGATATCTCATTCAAGAGGACGTTTTTATTGATGTTGGCAATGATAATATCTGCTTGGTCCTTGAGGCTTAAATCTCGAACCACTCCTTTCAATACTCGGCCAGGACAATCGTTCAAGTTAAAGTTTTCTTGAGCATTTTCAATACACCAATCATCAACGTCCGTCGCGACTATGTGCGCGGCACCCAGTTGGTGAGCTAAAATGGATAAGACTCCGGTTCCAGTACCAAAGTCATAAATTTTTTTTTGATGATGATCAATGGATAATTGTGCCTCAAGTATCAATGATGTGGTGGCATGATGTCCAGTGCCGAAAGACATTTTCGGATGAATTACAATCTGATGCTTGAAATGATCTTGGGGTTCATGAAAAATAGCACGAACCATGATTTTGTCAGCGATGACAACGGCGGCATAATTTTTTTCCCATTCTCTATTCCAATTGATTCGTGCGACAGCTTCAAGTTTGTAGGAGATGGTTCCCGATGGTTGATACTTCTTTACAAGGCTATCGAGGAGGGATTGGTTAAAATTTAGCATCTCGCAATAGGCACTAAAACCCATTTGATGTTCCTCAAATGAATCATAGCTCAACATTGATAGTTCGGCGATCAATAGGTCACTTAAGTGGGGATCACAAGTAAAATGGACACCTTTAAAACTCATCTTGAGCAGCCTGCAAAAGATTCGAATTCTGTAAAATAGATGATAAAATCAGCCTCACTTTTTTTATGGGTGAAGTAAATTTTAAAACGGGCAAAATCTTTTTTTTCTTCAAAATACCACATCCCTGGCTTATCTGCGTATAGACGATTTTGTTGTTCATAAATGACGATGTCGGCAGCAGCCTCTGATAATTCTTCATAAACAATTAAATCTGCTAGATAGGCTTTCTCTACTTCATACATACTCCCATAGGCTTGACATATCAAAGCTTGACTGGGGGTAAAAAAGAGTTGAAATACAATAATAAGAAGCCACATTTTAGAATGACTTGGCGATGTCAATAAATCCTTGTGCATCCATACTTGCACCACCTATCAAGCCACCATCAACATCAGGGCATGAAAAAAGTGTTTGGGCATTCGCTGGCTTGACACTTCCTCCATACAATATGGGTATCTGTT